>NFYZ01003195.1_pt1 | contig 52568 bp, 78 predicted proteins | sample 1092561 | NCBI WGS metagenome assembly NFYZ01 (sample SAMN03609887, study PRJNA323583) | gut metagenome | isolation source: feces | host: Rattus norvegicus | place: Malaysia | collected 2013 | reverse complement strand
TGCGTTGGAATTGGAAGAGTTTGGAAAAGCAGTTGCGTTGTCGCATTGGAACATGACAACATGCAATTATTGTGGTTATAGTGTTTTTGAAACGGAAGCAAAATTTGCTAAAGCAGGAAAAACAGGAAAAATACCGAAAGTTGGTGCATTGGTAATTTTCAAACAATCACATATGGGAAGAGTGCTTTCTGTGAATGAAAAAAACAAAACATTTGAGTGTGGTGAAGGAAACACAAGTAATAGAGAATTTAACCGTAATGGAGATTGTTGTGCGGTAAAAACCTACTCATGGACAAATGAAAGAATCAAATCATTCTGTTATATTAATTATGGACAGAGTACAGAAAAACCAGTTGAAACAAAGCCAACTATGGCATGGATTGGAAAAGGTACAGCACACTGTAGTGCTAATGGTATCAACATTAGAAAGACGGCAGACAGTAGTATTACAACAAATATTATTGGTCAGTTAAATGCTGGCAATCAGTTTGAATATAACGGTGAAACACAAAACAATTTTGTGAAAATTCGAGTTATGTTCGGAGGAAAGTTACAAGTATGTTGGATTCATAAAAACTATGTTGTGTATGAAAACAAAACAAATACAACAAAAAGGAAAACATACACAACAACAACCCGTGTATATGTAAGAAAGTATGCCGGAAAAGAATATGCAACACTTGTTTCATATCCAACAATTAAAAAAGGAACAGTTGTTACTTACCTTGCAACAGTAAAAGCCAAAGATGGTGTGGACTGGTACAGAGTAGAGATTAATGGAAAGAAAGGAAAGAAAGTCGGTTATATTTCTTCAAAATGTTTAAAATAACAATTTGACAATAAAATATTGTTATTATATAATATGGGTAGTAGAAATACTACCCTTTTATATTATATAATAATATATTATATTAATAATATATAGAAAGGAAAATAAAATGGAAGTAGATAAAGTTCAAGATACAAACACAGAGTTGAATGAAGATATAACATATTTGTTAGATTATCCTTATTTTGTGCTATCAAATAAAACAAATGGTACTGTTTTTAGAAGAGAAGTTTTAGAGATTGAAAAATATTACAAGACTTATAAAAAGGGTGCAAGATTCTTCACGGAAGGAAGTGCTGGTGATTATGTTCCATCACAGGTAAGGTTTAAGAACATCAAAACACTGATTAATAAAGAAGCAAGGTTTATGTTTTCGCAAGCACCTGACATCAATATTCAAGGAACAACAGTTGAAGATGTAGAGAAAGAACAGATTGAGCAGTTGCAAATATTAGTTGACAATGTTCTTGAAAGAAATCATTTTCAGAAGTTATTATTGCAAAGTGCAAAGGATTGTTTTATCGGAAAAAGAATTGCTTGTCTTGTGGATTTTTCAGAAGAAAGTGGAGTGCTGTTACATTTTTACAATAGTAAGCAGTTTTATTATGAGAAAGAATATGGTTCAGAAAAGATTATACGTTTTGTAGGTTTTGAAAACATTGAAGAAGGAGAAAACAATAACAGAAAATATCTGATTAATGATTATCGGTTAGAAAATGGAATTGTGTATATGAGTTTGATTCTGTACGATAAAAGTGGCAATGTGTTACAGGAAGTTATTGCAGATACAGCAACAGAATTAGACAGAATCCCTGTAAGTATTATTTTTAACACTGGTACGTTAGATGATAAACGAGGCGTTTCGGAAGTGTCTGACTTATGGGATGAAGAAGCACTATATAGTAAAATGTCAAATGGTGATGTTGATAGCGTTAGAAAGGGAATGAACCCTATACGTTATGTTGTTGATATGAATAGCCAGACAACGAAAAAGTTAAGTTCCGGCGCAGGTGCTTTTTGGGATTTAAAATCAGAACAAAATCAGAATGAAGTACATCCGCAAGTGGGAACGTTAGCACCAGCATTAAATCACACAGAACCAACGAAAGCTATTCTTGAGCGTATTAAAACCGATATGTACGGGCAATTGGAAATTCCAAACATTTCAGAAGAAACAATGGTTGGAACGATTACAAGTGGTAAGGCATTAAAAGCCTTATATTATCCGTTACAGGTTCGATGTGATGAAAAAATGATAACATGGAAACCATGTCTGATTGATATTGTAAGAAATATTATAGAGATTGCATTGTTAAATGTTGACATTGTAAAAGGCATTTATCCGCTTGTAGATTTGCAGGAGATACAATATAATGTTGTAATACAAGAGCATTATGCACTTGCAGAAGATGAACAGGAAGAAAAGGCAACAGACCTTTCCGAAATTGCTTCGAATACACGAAGCAGAAAGTCATACATGAAAAAATGGCGTCCAGAGTTGACAGAAGAACAAATTAATGAAGAACTGTTACAAATTGCTATGGAATTGAATATGTTCGATATGATGGCAGTCAATACACAAGTACAAACAGAACTGGATAATGTTTCAACTCAGTATGAAGTTGATAAAAATACAGAGGACATTGAAATAGAACAAAAAGCGGAAAAACAAACAACAGAAAAGAATAGTGACGAAGAAGTAGAAGAAATTTAAAAATATTTTTCAAAAAAGTGTTGACTTTTATTCTTGTTTGGTGTATTATAATACTTGTAAGGAACAAGAAAACAAAATATCAAACAAGAATGAAGGAGAAAACAAAATGACAAACAAAGAATATAGAGAGTTTTTAATCAATTCAATTTTAGAATTCCAGACATCTAATCAGTTTACAAAAGAAACATTGGAAAAAAAGCCAATTAGAGTGTTGGAACGTATTTATGATAATGTAATGTAATAAGGAAGTGAGAACAATAGCAAAGACAAACAAGTGGAGATTTCAGAACGCAGAGGAAGTGCGACAGCAAATCTCCACCATTCAGTTAAAACAAATAAAACAAATGTATGAGCAACTTGCACAGGAAGTAACAAAACAGATTGCAAAAAACAAATTAGATGCACAGCGTTTGACATTGTTACAAAGAGATATCAACAATAGAATAAAACAGTTGAATTCTGATATACAGAATCAGGTTGTTAGAGATATTAGAACCGTAAGTAATGCAGTAGTTGAAGATGTAAGAGACTATCTGAAACAAGCAGGTTTTAAAGACAGCGATATACAAGAAGCATTTTTTTATGTACCAGAAATGGTAGTACAAAATATTATCACTGGTGCAATATATCAAAAGGGTTGGACATTATCAAGTGCGATATGGGGATATAACAGAAAAGTACAAAATATTATTTCTCAAATTGTTTCCAATGGTACGATGGCTCAAAAGTCAGCATATGAAATTGCAAAAGACATTGAAAGTTATGTATTGCCAACAGCAAACAAAAAGGCAAGAACGATAACAAGTTGGAGAAAAGCAAGGCAAACCGATGTAGATGTTAAACGTGCAAAATATGTTGGTGAAGTCATACAAGATAAATATTGTCCCGGTGGTAATATTGATTATAACGCTTTAAGACTTGCAAGAACAATAGTGAGTCATGCATACCAACAAACATTTGCCAACACAAACAAAAACAATCCTTTTGTAGTTGGTTATAGGTGGATAAATTCAAATTTTCATGGTAGAGTGTGTGAAGTATGTAAGGAGTATGCAACAACAGACCATCATGGACTAGGGGTTGGAATATTTCCAAAAGATGATTTTCCACTAGACCATCCGAATGGTATGTGTACGTTTGAAACTGTTATGTCAGATGATATGGACACGATAGCAGATAAGATTGGATTGTGGTATCAATCCCCATCTGGAACATTTCCAGAGATTGATAGATATGCACAAGATTTTGTAGATTAGAACATAAGGAGAAACAGAGAACATGAAAGAAATTAAAGTGGAACGAATTTGTTTAAAATGCGGAGAGGTAAATGAAGTGTCAGCAGAAAACATGAGGAAAGTTGACACATGGACAGAAGATGGTGACTACTTAAAAGTTTGTTATGTTGTGTGTAGCAGATGCAAAGAAAAGATTTTCTTGCAGGTTGATAACATGGAAACAATCAATGAGTTTAAGGAATTAAAAGATTTGACCATTAAAGCCGCACGAATGAGATTAAAAGGGCAAACAGTAGGAAAGAAAATGATTAGAAAAAAAGATAGACTTTCAAAAGATTTGCGAGTGAAGAGGATGCAATTGGAAGAAGTCAACAACGGAAAAATTTTATATGATAAAAATAAAAAAGTTTTTACAAATTGCTTGACATTTCCGAAAGTTGGTGATATAATTGAAAATAAGATGTGACAGGTGTGGTTATAACATGCCGCTTGCATCTGCATTGAAACAGAAAACAAAAGTTACAAGTAATGGTGAAAGTATAACAAAAACTTTCCTTCGCTGTAACTTTTGTTCGTCTGTATATACAGTGTGTTATGACAACACAAAAACAAAAATTCTAAAACAAACAATAAAAACAAGAGTTGAAGAATTGAATAAAATTATAATCCCAGAACAGCGAGTGAAGAAGTCGAAACAAATTGAGAAATTACAACAGATGCTAGAAAAAGAAAACAACAGATTATGTATTATGTACGAAGAATCTGAATTAAAAAAGGAGTAATTAAGAATGGCAGAAGAAACAAAAACAACAGAACAGCAGGAAACCGAAACAAAAGTGGAACAGAAAGAAGAAAAGCAGAAAGAAACACCAACGGAAACAAAAAAAGAATCTGTTGATGTTGAAAAGGTGAAATCAGATGCGGTTGCTGAGTATTTACAGAGTCTTGGCTATGGTGAAGACGAACTGAAAGGAATCCTCGAAAAAGACAAAGCCGCCAAAGAAGCTAACAAGACAGAACTGGAAAAGAAAGATGATGTGTTGAGAGAAACAACAGCGCAGTTGGTAGCTGAGAGGGAAGCAAGAATGTTAGCAGATGCAAAACTGACAGCAATTAAATTAGGTGCAAAACCAGATATGGTAGAAGACCTTGTGGCAGTTGCAAAATCAAAAGTCACAAAAGATAAAGACATTACAAAAGTTATTGCAGAAATCAAAGACGGTAAAACTGGTAAGGCTTACTTTGCAAGTGAGGAAGAACAGAAACATCAAAAAACGCATAAAAATGTTACTCGTAAAAATGTTGACATTGCAGATGATGATGAAAACAAAAACGAGGGAACAATGGCGGCTAGATTATGGGCTAAAAAAAGAAAAACAAAATAATTAGGTAGGAGGAAACAAGATGTTAAATCAAACAGGAATTAAAAAGAATTCTTATGTATCAACAAATCAGATTCTTTTTAATACAGACCCATTTGTTGCAGTATCTATTATTGTTGACGATACGCTTGGAGTTGTAGACCCGGCATCAGGAAGAAAAATTGTAAAGGCAGGTACTCCGTTAGCAGGTGACCTTACAAAAAGAGAAACTGCATTTGTGGCAGTAAATGAAGCTAGTGCTTCTGTAGCTTCCGATGCAAAAGGTATTCTGTTACATGATGTGGATGTAACAACAGGGGATGCGAATGGAACATTACTTATTTTCGGTTTTGTGAATGTTGACAGAATCGACACAACAGTAATGGCAAAAAATGATGAGTATGTGAAGGAAGCACTTAAAGGAATTTACTTCCTTAAATAAAACAAAGTAAAGGAGAAAAACAAAACAATGAGTATTTTTGATTTAATCACGGCAAATGAAATTGTCGCGTATTGGGAACTGTTATCACAGGATATGCCTCCATATTTTGGAGAAACACTTTTTCCGAATGATAAACAGCTTGGGTTAAAACTGGAATGGCTGAAAGGTGCAAATGGACTTCCGGTTGTTTTAAAACCGTCAGCATATGATGTAAAAGCTATTCCTCGTCCGAGAATTGGTTTTACAAAACTGGAAGCACAGATGCCGTTTTTCAAAGAATCTAAAATGGTGGATGAAGAACTGAGACAACAGTTAAATATGGTACTGGCGACAGGTAATCAAAGTTACATTGATGTTATTGTAGAAAAGATTTTCAACGATGAAATGTCACTTCTGCAAGGTGCGGCGGCTCAGAGAGAACGTATGAGAATGTCCATGCTTACGACAGGTGCTATTTCCATCGAAGGAAATGGTCAGGCATATGATTACGATTATGGTATGCCAGCAGACCACAAGAAAACTGTAACAAAATCATGGTCAGACCCAACAGCAACAATTCTGGAAGATATCAAAGCAGGTATTGAAAAGATACAGGAAGATACAGGTGTTACTGTAACAAATGCCGTATGTAGTTCTAAAGTAATTGGATATTTCCGAATTAACAATGAAATCAAAGGAACGCTGTTAGCACAGAGTAATGGCGTGGGTTATCTTTCCGATGCAAAAATTTTGTCTTATTTGAAAGATGAATTAGACTTGACAATTAATGTTGACGACAAACGTTTCAAAGATGAAAAAGAAAAAGTACAGCGGTTTATTGCTGATGATGTTTTCTGTATGTACCCTGATGGAAAACTGGGTAACACATGGTTTGGTACAACACCGGAAGAAAGTGACCTTATGGCGAGTGCAGTTGCTAATGTAAGAATCACCGATACAGGTGTTGCAGTTACCACAACAAAACACACTGACCCAGTGCAGGTTGATACGAAAGTATCTATGATTTGCTTGCCAGACTTCCCAACAGCAGACCAAGTTTTCGTATATGATGTAATCAAAGAAAGCTGAATGGGAGGTAATGTGTTATGATAACAGCGAGAAAAGGAGACAACATTATTAAAGTTTCAAAACATTCTTTTGAAACAATGTTCAAGGATAAGGGTTATATGATTGTTTCAAATGAAGCAACAGAAAAAGTAGAGCCTGTTGTTGAAGAGCCAATTGTTGAAGAAGAGGTTGTTAAAACTGAAACAGAAGAAACTCCAATTTCAGAAATGAACAAAGAACAGTTGATGGAATATGCAAAAGAGCATGGCATTGATACATCTAAGGCTAGAAATGTAAGAGAAGCCAGACAGATTATTCAAAAAGTCATTAGAGAAAAAAACATGGAATAACAGAAGGAGGTGCTAGCATGGATGATTTGGAAGTTTTGAAGTATAACTTAAAAGAAAAACAAACACCGTATTTTTCAGACGAAGAACTGTTGCTACTTCTGAAAATGAATAATGGTGACGTAAGAAAAGCAAGTTATGAAGGACTTATCACAAAAGCAGAAGTAACAGGATTGAGCGTTAGTGGATTAACAACAAAAGACAGTTCCAGCTACTTCAAAATGTTAGCATCAAAATTTTGTGACACAAACAGTGGGGTGCTAACGTAATGTGGTTATTAAAAGAGCAAAAAGCTATTGAAAGAGAAATAACAAGAAACGGAAGTACTTACATTGTTAAACGGAACAAAGTGGACAAATATGGAGAACCTACGCAGGAAGTTGAAGAAGTAACAACCTTGCGTGGGTTGTTTCATATTTCAAAAGGTTTTGTAACGAAAAATACTTCAGATGGAAGTCAAACAAAAACAAAAGGACAACCGATGATTCTTGCACTGTTGGAAGAATGTGCAACAATTCAGAATGGTGATTTTGTTGTTATTAATAGTAACACATATAAAATCACTGATATAAACAATATTAAAGAGTATAACATCATTGCAGATATTTCGTTGGAGGTGGTATTGAATGACAGGAATTAGAACTGATATATCACAGCTTGAAAGATGGCTGAGCAAGGCAGAAAATAAATCAAAAGTTGCCGTTAAAATGTATGCTCAGCAGGGTGCAAATAAGTTTCAAAATTATGCAAAACAAAATGCTATGTGGACTGATAGGACAGGACACGCAAGGCAAAGGTTGACAGGATATATAGAATACTTTTCGAATAAAGTAAGAATTAACATAGCACACGGAGTTGACTATGGTATATTTTTGGAATTGTGCAACGAGCAGAAATACGCAATTTTGAACAGAACAGTGCAAGCGAACAGTAAGGAAGTATTGGATGGTTATAAGAATTTGTTGAGGTATCTTGTATGAGTGCTAGTCTTCTAAAGGACACATGGGATTTATTAAAGGATGCAGGATTCAATCCATATATGCCGGGACAGCACAAAGGGGAATGTATAGAGCCATATGTTGTTATCAAACTCGGCGGTGTGTTACCTCTTGAAGTTAGTTCCGAGCGTCCTATTTATACGTTTCTTGTTTATGTTCCGGAAAATGAATACACAAAACTTGAAACAAATGTTTTTGCAATTAAGCAGGAACTTAAAAAACTTTATCCACGCATTATGTATGCTGGGAATGAAACAGAAAGTTTTCATGATGAACAAATAAAAGCACAAATGATAAGTTTTCAATACTATGGCATTAGGAAACTTGAAAATATGTAAAATAGAGGAGGAAAAAAATGTCTGTTACAAAAAAGAAATTGGAATCAATTCCAACTATTGACGTTTCACTCGTTGTCATTCGAGTTGGAAGTGAAACAGATGGAACAGAATATGCAGTAGACACTGCAAGTCAGATTGCCGTTGAAGTGCAGACGGAAACTACGGATGCAATCAAACTTGTAAAATCTGGAAAGTTGTTAGCGCAGAAACCGCAGACCACAACAATTACAGGTAATCAGATTACACTTACTGACAATGTATTCAGTCCGACATTAGCAAAAATTTTACAGGGTGGAACAATTACTGGTGAAGGTGATACGCTTGTTTATACGCCACCATCCGCAGGAAGCGATGAGAAGGGTAGTGTATTTGCACTTGATGCATATTCCGCACAATATGATGCATCTGGACAGATTGTAAGGTATGAAAAAATTAGTTATCCTAACTGCCAAGGAACACCATTCGGAGTTGGAGCGCAGGACGATACTTTCAGAGTACCAGAGTACACGATTAACTCAGCACCGAAAACAGGAGAACCGCCATATAAGATTTCTTATGTGACAACATTACCAGACTTTTCGGAAGTAGTAGCACAACAAATTGAAGTGGCAGATTCAGAAGAAACTAGGATGGTAGTAGGTTAAAACAAAACAAATAGAACAAAAGGAGAATGAAAACAGATGGCAACAAAAAGAACAACAGTAGAACAGAAAGTAACAAGTATACAGGATTTTATCAAACAGTCACAAGGTGAGGTTGTAGAGTTACCCGGATTTACTTCTGAGCCTGTTTATGTGAAACTTAAAAGACCATCGCTGTTAGGTCTGGTAAAACAAGGAAAAATTCCAAACGCATTATTAACAAGAACAAATGAATTGTTTTCCGGTGATGCAGGAATTGACCCGACAGACGATAACATGATGGAAGAACTTTCTGAGGTTCTTGAATTGATTGCAGGTGAATCTTTTGTTGAACCGACATATCAGGAAATCAAAGATGCAGGCGTGGAACTGACAGATGAACAACTGATGGCAGTTTTCAACTATTCCCAGAAAGGTGTAAGAGGTCTGGAATCCTTTCGTACAGAGTAAGAGAATAGAATCTGTAATAGCAATGTCAAAGCTGTATAAGTGTTTACCCAGTGAGATACTGGGGATTGAAGATACTTATACAGCTTTTTGTTTCGACGAAGCCTGTTGCAATTTAAGGCTGAGAATTGAAAACGAAGAAAAGCCGAGATATATAGAACAGAACAAAAACGGAGAACAAAAGTTAGAGTACAGTAGTTTTAAAGAGTTCTACAAACAATATGAATAAAGAAAGAGGTATAACAAATGGCAATAAATGTAGGTTCTGCCGTTGCGTACCTTGAACTGGACACTAGCAAGTTCTCCAAAGGTTTTAAATCTGCCTATAATGACTTGAAAGTGTTTTCGGATAAATCAGCAACGGCAGGTAACAAATTAAGGGGATTAAGTAACACTTTTGATTCTGTTGGTAAATCATTAACAAAAACTGTAACAGTACCACTTGTAGGGATTGGAACAGCGGCGGTAAAAACAGCGGCACAATTTGACAGCCATATGTCAGAGGTAAAAGCCATTTCTGGTGCAACAGGAGAACAGTTTACACAGTTACGCAACAAAGCAATTGAAATGGGAGCGAAAACAAAATACTCAGCTTCTGAGAGTGCGCAAGCGTTTAAGTATATGGCAATGGCAGGTTGGGACACAAAAGATATGTTAAACAGTATTTCAGGTGTTATGAACCTAGCCGCCGCTTCTGGTGAAGACCTTGCAAGTGTTTCAGATATAGTCACTGATGCAATGACAGCGTTTGGTCTGTCAGCAGATGGGACAACGAAAGTTATTAAAAATGGACTTACTGTAGAAGTTTCAAATGCAACACATTTTGCTGATGTATTGGCTCAGGCTTCGAGTAAGTCAAATACTAACGTTGCTATGATGGGTGAAACATTCAAATATGTTGCACCAGTCGCAGGAGCGTTAGGCTATAGCGTAGAAGATACAGCGGTAGCAATTGGATTAATGGCGAACAGTGGAATTAAGGCAACACAAGCCGGAACAACACTTAGAACGCTATTAACTAATATGGCAAAACCAACGGACACAATGCAATCAGCTATGGACTATCTTGGCGTTTCGCTGGAAACAACAGACGGAAAAATGAAAAGTTTTTCTGAGGTTATGCAGGATTTGAGAAAGTCTTTCGGACAGTGTAAAATGCCTATGGACACATTCAAAAAGAAGCTAGCTGAAATTGAAGCACAACATGAAAGTGGAGAGATAACAGAAAAGAAATATAATGCCGCTGTTGAAGATCTCACGAAGAAAGCATATGGAGCAGAAGGAGCATTAAAAGCTAACTTGGCGGCATCCTTAGCAGGGACACAAGGTATGTCTGGATTGTTAGCAATTGTAAACGCAACAGATGAAGATTTCCAGAATCTAACAGATTCTATTAACAATTGTGATGGTGTATCTCAGGATATGGCAGATACAATGAATGATAATCTGAATGGTGCTTTTACGTTGTTGAAAAGTGCCATAGAGTCTGCATTGATTTCGATTGGTGATAGATTTACTCCTGTTATTCGAAAAGTAGCAGAAAACATAACAAAACTTGTAGAAAAGTTCAATAGTCTATCAGATGAACAAAAAGACCAGATTATCAAATGGGGATTAATTGTCGCCGCAATCGGACCGAGTTTGATAGTATTTTCAAGTGTAACAAAACTTTTAGCAAGTGTTGCAGATGGTTTTAAATTTACAAAAGATGCAATATTTGGTTTTGAAAAAGTTCTAAGACGAGGAACTTTTGAACTTGGAAAAGTTACAACATACACAAAACAAATCCACGGATTACTTGATAATATGAAGTTGGCAGTAAATGCAAATGTAGAAGGATATGGATTACTAGGCGGTTCGTTAAGAAGTGTTGGACAAGCCTTTTCATTCCTTATTTCAAAAATTAATCCTGTTGCAGTTGTAATAACATTGCTAGTTGCATCATTCGCAACGTTATGGAAAACAAACGAAGAATTCAGAAATAAAGTTATTGGAATATGGGAACAGGTAAAAGGAAAGTTTCAAGAATTTTCAGATGCAATTACAGAAAGAATTAATGCATTAGGTTTTAATTTCAAAGATATAACAGATGCCATTAAAAGTGCATGGGAAGGATTTGCAAATGTTATAGCTTCGCCAATCATAACGAACGCATTACAGCTTATTGCTGATACTTTCGGAAATGTTCTGGATTTTATCCTAGGTGCAGTTGATACGTTACTTGGATTGTTTACAGGAAATCATGAGCAATTTGTTAATGGTATTAAAGAAATGCTGACAGCTATTTCAAATGCTATTCTGGATGGGATTAAAAACATCGGTTCGCTTGTGGGAGAATTGTTAGCCAATGTACTTGAACTATTTGGTTTTAACAAAGCCGCTGATGCGGTTAGAACGTTTTTTACAGAAACATTCCCGAAAGCAATTGAGGGAGCGAAGGAAAAAATCAAGTCTGTGATTTCAAATGTACTCGATAGTATTATGAGTTTTTCGGATGGTGTCACAGAGAATTTCCATAAAGCTGTTGACGGTGTGAAAGAATTTGCAAGCAATGTCAAAGAGTTCTGGACAGAAAAAGTGCCAGATGCTTTCAGAAGTGGTAAGGACAGAGTTGTAGAAGTTGTTACAGGAATTAAGGACAAAATCGAAGAAGGTTTTACAGGTGCGCTTGATGCGATAAAACAATTTGGAACAAATGTCAAAACATTTTTCACACAAACAATACCAGAAGCATTTATTAGTTTTGTGACAGAAACAGTACCGAATTTTGTACAGTCTGTTGTAACATTTTTTGAAACATTACCTGAGAAAGTTGGTTTTGCAATCGGTCAATTCTTAGGTAAGTTATATGTGTTCGGTTCTGATATGATATCGTGGGCGGCAGAAGCAATACCTAGTTTGATTGACTCAATTGTAACATTCTTTGCAGAATTACCGGGTAAAGTTTGGACTTGGTTACAAAATACAATTGACAAAATAAAAACATGGGGTACTGTGATGTACTCAGCCGCAGTAATGTTTACACAAAACACAATTGATGCCGTTGTCAATTGGTTTGTGCAATTACCGGGGAAAATTTGGACTTGGTTACAAAATGTTATAACAAAAATCAAGACTTGGGGTTCAAATATGCTGAGTAGTGCTAGGACTTCAACGCAAAATACTGTAAATACAGCGGTGACAATAATTTCACAGTTGCCGGGTAAATTTTGGTCTTGGTTACAAAACACAATTTCAAAAATTGCGTCATGGGGCGGTAACATGGTTTCGTCTGGTAGAACAGCAATAACTAATTTTATCAGTTCTGTAATTGATACACTCACATCTTTGCCGGGTAAGGTCTGGAATATTTTACAACAAATTCCTAGCAAAGTTTCCAGTCTTGGTAGTACATTATACAATGCAGGGCGGTCAGCGTTCTCAAGATTATGGGACGGAATAAAGTCAATCGGAAATGGTATTCTTGGATGGGTACAAGGTTTTGCAAGTAAAATTGGAAGTTTTGTAAGTAGTATCGTTTCTGGTTTTCAGAGCATTGTCGGAAAATCCAACGAGGCAAGGTCAGCCGCCGCTTCTGTAAATGGGCATCATGCAAACGGACTCGATTATGTTCCATTCAATGGTTATACAGCTTATTTACATAAAGGTGAAAGAGTTCTTACAAAACAGGAAAATGAAGCATATACAAGAGGTAAAACATCACAAGGCGACACATTTAATTTCTACAATACAAAACCGAACCCATATGAATATGCTCGACAAATGAAAAAAGCAAAAAAAGAATTGTTAGAAGGATTTTAAAGGAGGTGCAGAACATTGATAGATCTTATAACATTAAGAAATTTTACAAGGCAGGAAAGTGTTGGAATCAAAAAAGACGGAAAAAATTTTGTGTTAGATTCAATTGACTGGGATGCACCTTCCGTTGAAACAAATGTCTATAGAGTTCCGTATCAGATTGGAAGTACATTGAGCAATGTTATTGTGGGAACAAGAAAAGTAACTATCATAGGTTATATTATAGCGAATACAATGGATATAGATACACACGGGATTACATGGGATGAATATTTTCAGAAACAGAAAGAAGAAATTGAAACAAACAAAGAATTTTTAAATGATATGATTTCTATCTATGAGGAAATCCTCATAACAGCAGATGGATATTATTTAAAAGGTTATCCAACACAACCAGTAAAATATTCTGATATGGAAGAAGAAAACAACGAAGTATTATGTAAGTTTTCGATAGAAATAGAATGTTTTGACCCAACATTTTACAAAGACAGTACAATGGTACATCTTGCGTATACCTCGCCTATGTTTCATTTTCCACTTATTTTGACTGAAAACAAAAGTGACGAATATGTTGTTTTCGGCGAAGTACATAAGCGACAAAGTGTACTAATAGAAAACAAAGGAAGCATTGATGTTGGCTGTAAAATTGTTATAAAAGCCGTTGGTGGTAGTGTTATCAATCCAAAAGTATATAACGTAAATACTGGCGAATATGTTGAATTTACAGGAATTACGTTAGCAGATGGGGAAACACTTACAATAACAACAGAAACAGGAAATGAAAATGCAATCAGACACTCATTAACAAGAGATATGAACGAATCTGTAATAGGATTTATGAAGCCGGGAAGTGATTTTTTTAAAGTGTTACGAGGTTCTTATTATTATGCATATTCGGCTAATGAAGCGTCAATGAATAATATTGACGTAACAATAGAATTTACAGAAAGATTTTTCAATATACGAGGTATGTAAAAATGAGTACAATAGAAATTTTAGACAGGAATTTTAAAAGGTTGGATATTCTCAGACATTATACATTTTCTCAGTATAGTATGAAATTTCGAGGAATAGGAACATTTACAATTAATGTACCACTTGAATTAAATACTTTTCTACTAAACAGGGAAGAACAATATTATTTGTTGTTTAATGGAAACGTTCATCCAGTTGTTGGAAAAGTTGAAGATGTGAAAAAGGAATCTGAGGACGAAGAAAATAAATTGACTATAACAGGTAGGCTTGCTTTATTCATATTGACAAAGCGTATTGTTTTTGATACTATTAACACGAGCGGAACAACGCTTGAACATATGGAGAAATTAGTAACAGAAAATATACTGAAAACAAAAAACAATCGGTATATTCCTATTACAATTGATGATAGCGCAGTGAACAAAAACAAATTATCAAAAGTTGATAGGCAAGTTACAGGTGGGTATATCTGGGATGAATTTGAGGAACTCCTTGAACAAGATAAAATTGGAGTAGAATTATATCCGAATATAGTTCCGATTGTTAATGCGAATGGGATTGATACTAATGTTATTGGTTGGACTTTAGCGTTCTCGTCTGGAATTGACAGAACAAAAGGAAATGTAGAAGGAAATGCTCCGGTAATTTTTTCACAACAACTTAGCAATATAAACAGGGTCGACTATGAAAGGAATGTGGAAAATCATCGTAATATTGCTTATGTTGCAGGTGAAGGTGAAGGAAGTAACAGAAAGTGGTATGAAATCCCTATCAACAATGAAAAATCTCAAGAATCAGTTAGCGGTTGGGAACGAAGTGAATTATGGATAGATGCACGAGACATACAATCAGAAGACGATAATGGAAACAAACTAACAGATGCACAATATGAAGCACTTATAAATCAAAGGGCAGAAGAGAAAGCAGTTGAAAATGATGTGCAAGAAAGTTATGAAGCAACAGTTATAACAAAAAACAAAAGGTATGTTTATGGAAAAGACTATTTTCTTGGTGATTTTGTCACTGTTGTCGATACTCAGTTAGGACTTGAATTCGATGTGCAGATAATTGGAATAACGTTTTCAAAACAAGATACAGAAGAAATTACTGATATTGAGTTACAATATGGTAATAAGCGTGTGAGTTCGCAATCAATTATGCAACAGAACAAAAGGAAAACAGAACAAAATTCAAGTGATATTAGTTATATTCTAACAAAGATTAAATAAAAGGTAGGAGGTGTAAAGAAATGTCAATAAATGCAAAAAGTGGATTTTTCAATGCAACAAAAAAATCTGATGGCAGTTACGACAGAACGTATGACGCATCCGATTTTGCAAGTTATTTTTCAAATTTTGTAAGTAACGGAGTGTTTATTTCACCAACAGACCAACTCAGGGTAAATGCAAAAACAGGGTTGACGGTAACAGTCAAAAAAGGAAAGGCTTTTATTGAAGGTTACTGGTTCGAATTGGTAGAAGATTGTGATATAACGTTGCCTGTAAATTCCGGAACACAGAAAAGAACAGATGTTATATGCGTAAGACTGAACAAACAGAATAGGGCGGTTGAACTTGTAACAAAATCTGGTGTAACAAGCACACTTCCTATTGTGTCAGGAACAGTATACGAATTAGTATTAGCGGAGATTTCCGTAGGTGTAAGTATTACGACATTGACAGCCGGAAACGTTACTGATAGAAGACCAGATAAAAATTATTGTGGTTTTGTTGGAGCGCTTGTAACTGATATTGACACAACACATCTTTATAATCAATTTACAAATCAGTTCAATACATGGTTTGCAGAATTAAAAAAACAATTCGGAAGTGATGCGGTTGGAGCGTTGCAAAACTCTATCAGTGATTTAACTAGTAGAATGAACACAGCGGAAACGGAAATTTCAAAACGGCTTAAAATTAAGCCGTAGGAGAACAAAAAGGAAAATGGAAAATGATAGATTATTAAATGTAATGCGTGATACAATTAAGCAATATGTAGAAGCTAATAAAACAAAAAACAAAATTATTTTTTTATTAATTGTTTTATTGTTTTTACAATCGTTTGTAAGTTTTGGTTGTTTTTGTTATCATGAAACACATTGTAAACATTATATTGTCGAAAGTACTATTAACAGTCAAAGCAAAATGGAAGATATGCAAGCGAATGTTTATTTGTGCCACGCATGGTGGGAAAATGTATGGACGAAGAAACACAGAAAACCAGAAAAAAGTTAAAAGGCATAAGTTCGGTAAAAGAATTTAATGACCTGTTGGACAGAACAATGTTATCAACAGAAGAAAAACAAATATTAATATTATACTATAAAGAACAAAAAACATTAACATACATTGCCGACTTTCTTGGAATGTCAGAAATAACTGTCAAAAGAAAACATAAAAAGTTATTGATGAAAATAGGAAAATTGCTATGAATTAAGGACGCTATATGCGTCCTTTTTTATTTGTTATTTTTATGATACTTTTTCGATATTTCATATTATATAGTTATGTTAGAATAGAATTAGAAAGGAGGTAATTGAAATGTATGTTTATCCATATAATATGAATAATAATATGCAACAGCAATTGGCACAAAATAGAATGGAGCAATTGCAACAGCAATATAATAGTATGTTTCCTATGATGCAACAACAGCAACAACCTCAGCAATTTTTGAAAGGTAGACCAGTTTCGAGTTTGGAAGAAGCAAGGGCTAGTATGATAGACTTAGATGGAAGTTTGTTTGTTTTTACGGACATTGCAAACAATAAAATATATACAAAACAAATAATGTTGGATGGTACAGCAGAACTCAAAACTTATGAACTTGTAGAACAGAACAAGGAACAAGTAGAATGTAAGAATAGTAATGAGTGTGTTTCTAAACAAGAGTTTGATGAAGTAATAGGAAAACTCAAGAAACAAATAGAGGTTTTAAAGGAGGGTATATTGTATGATGCAACAAATAATGCAAAAAATGATTAGACATAATCCATTGTATAGAAGGGCAGAGCAAATGGCACAAGGAAAGAGTGAGGAAGAATTGAAACAAGTAGCTGTGAATTTGTGCCAACAGAGAGGAATAAATCTTGATGAAGCGCAGAAACAGTTGCCATAACGATAGGCACAGGAACAACACAATATGTATTAAGAACAAGATGTGGTAATAATGTCCATGCAGACCAACTAAGAAGTAGAAAAGTATACCATACAAACATTGCAACAGATGTTGGCGTATTCACAGTTTCTGAGTGTGAATTGTGCAAAACAAGTTACAATTTTCCAGTAATATAAGGATGGCGAAAACGATGTATGAAGTGAATGGCGTAAAATATGACGAAAACAATCAGAAGATAACTACGGAACAAAACTGGAATATGCAAGAACAGCCACAAATGGTAGTAACACGAAACAAACGTATGCAGGAAAGAATTGCAGAAGAAGTATATATGAAACTGGATGAACATATGCAGAAAGCATTAAGTTTCCATGAACAGCTTGCAGATTATTTCTGTTTTCTTGGCTTACAAGGTTTCAAAAGAAAATTAGAATGTCAGTACATGGATGAATGTGCAAGCAAAAGAAAATTGCATCATAAGTATATCAACATTCACCAGAAGCTGATTCCGTTAAGACAGGTACAATTCCCACAGATGATTCCGCGAGATTGGAGCAAGTACACAACAAATGATGTAAACGACAGTGTTCTTCCTAAGTTTGTGAAGAGTGCTATGGAACAATACAAACAGTGGGAACATGAAACAAAAGAACTGTATGAAGAACAGTGGCAGAAATGTATGAACAATGGCATGGGAGCAGATGCGGACTACATTTCAAAACTGATACAGGATGTAACAAAAGAACTGAAAGAAATTAACAGGATGTGTGAACAATTGAATGGGACTGGCTATGATGTAATAGCAATTCATAGTATGCAGGACAAATACCATGAAAAATACAAAAACAAATACAATGACACTTATACAGACAAGTGGAAGAAGAAAGAAGTAAAAAACAAAACACAAAACAAATAAATGAAACAAAGCCTATATATTATATATAATATTATTAATATAGCTTATACAAGCTATTTATATTAATTATATGTAGTGTATAGGCTTTTTGTTTTAAAAAAATATAAAATAGTTGTTGACATACAAAGTACTATGTGTTATTATAATATCAGAAACAAGGAAACAACATAAAATGTGAAGGAGAAAACAAAATGAAAGAATATAAAGAAATATATAAAGAGTTAGTAAATGAGTATGGGCAGCCTATAACAGTAAAAGACTGTGAAATGTGGGGCGATGTAAAAGCATATGGAACATATCAGTTAGGTAATGATGATGATATGTTATGGACATATGGTGGTAAATTATACCGGTTGTGTTTCAGAGAATTATCTGCAAAAGAACAAGAAATAATACTTGATAATGTTATCTAAAATAGAAGTAGGAGGAAACATGAACATGAAAAAGTTAAAAATGTTTTGGAAAGAATGGGGAATAACAAAAGAAGAAATGGAAACAGGTTTGGCAACACTTTTTGTATTGTCAACCCCGTTCCTTATTAGATTTATTGTTTTATTTATCATGGGAATTTAGGTATTGACAAAAAGAATCTGATATGATAAGATATAATCAGAAACAAGAAAACAGAAGCAAATAAAAGGAGAAAACAAAACATGAAAAGAACAGATTTAGAAGTAATGAAAGTAGCAGAACTGAAACAGCTGTCAAAAGAACATGGACTTACATTGGAAAGTAAGGGTCATAAGTTCAACAAAACCGAACTCATTGATAGACTTATTACATTCACAGACATAACAGAAGGAGAAAAAATAGAAGAAAACCCAGTAAAAGATTTTGAGAATCTTGCAAAGAAAGTTTCTGTTGTATCAGATGAAGAGGAAGCGTGGGATGAACCACTCACGCAGGAAAATAAAGAAGCCGCAAAACAGGAGGGCGTTGAAACAAAAGAAGAAAACAAAAGACCTGTTCCGGGGGATGCAAATTATATTAAATTCGCAACAACGTTGCAGGAAATTGAAACAAAATATGGACATGAAAAACAGCCATATGTTTATGACAATATGTTAAAGGTTGGCTCGTTTGTAGTGTTTATCCACTATGTAGAAGCAAAAGATGGAAATGTTTACAAGAAGCTGAGAACAGCAAAAGTAATTGGTGTAAACAGAAACAAGAAACTCGTGAGAGTAGAAACACCGATGAAAGCTATCATGGAACTGACTTTTGAAGAATTACTGTATATCAGAGAAGATACACCTGAATCAAGTTATCCAAACGATATCAGAAAATATATGAAACAGCAGAGAGAAAGAAGGGCAAGCCATGAAAGCAGTAGAACAAATTAAAGAAAGCGTCCAGAAGTTATACAAAGCACAGCAGGATAAAAAAGAATTCGACAACTATTATGAAGCTGTAAGAAAAAAAGAACAGCTTTGTATTAGTAATTGGATGTTTTCAAATTTGAAAAATGGAGAAAACAGTTTTACGGTAAAGTTAGATAATGGAGTGGATTTTTATTCAAATCCTGTTACAGTTACCGTAACAAAAGTAAGAAGAAAAAAAGTGACATGGAACTTGGAAACACTCAGAAAGAAGCTGTCAAAAGATAAGTTCAAGTCAGTTGTAAACAAACGATACAGTGTCAATGATATGTCGGGATTAATAAGATATTTAAAACAGTGTGGAGTTGACCCTAAGAAGTTCAAAAAATTCATTGATGTTTCAGAAACATTAGATGAAACAAAACTTGATACAATGTACGAAACGGGAAAATTGAAGCAAGAAGAAATCAGAGGATGCTATACTGTGGGAATGTCAGAACCATATTTCCGTATCACGGAAGAAAAAATGATATGATAAGGAAATACAGCGGAAAAGACCTTGCAAAAGTATTAGTGTATTATGGAATCGTGGAACAAATAGAAACCTCAGTATTTAATATTATTTGTCCTTTCCATGATGATATAAACCCTAGTATGAGAATAAATCTTGAGGATGGTTCTTTTCTGTGTTTTGGGTGTGGACAAAATGGTGATGCGCTAAAGTTTGTTATGCTTGCAAATCCAAAGTTGAACGAATTACAATGTTGTATTCTGTTAGAACAAATTATCAACAGCAATGAGATAAAACAAATTGATGTAAAATACAGAAAAAAGCGCAGAGTAAATAACAGACAATCACTTATAGAAGCAAAAGATTATTTCTATGGTTTACGGTCTGTTGATTGGAATACGGTAAAAGGAAAAGATGAAAAGGAAATCCTTGACTACATGAGCAAAAGAGGATTTACAGCAAAGTCTTTAAATGTTGTGGATTGTAGGAAGAATTATAACGTAGCATACCCTTTTGTATTTCCAATTCTTGACAATGGAGTATTTAAAGGATGGGTTGGAAGGACAACAAATAAACATACAGAACAGAAGCGCAAATACCTCTATAATGACGGTTTTAGAAAGCGTGATACATTATGTGGCACTTACTCAGAAAAAAGCGTTGTATGGCTATGCGAGGGCTTTTTCGATTATCTCAGCTTGAAGACAAGAGGGCATATAAAAAATTGTTGTGCGCTGTTGGGATGGCATATCTCTGATGAACAAGTAAAGAAGTTAAAACAAAAAAACATAACAACAGTTGTATCTGCCTTGGACAATGACAAGTGCGGAGAAAAGGGAACGGAACTGTTGAAAAAATATTTTCATGTTATTCGTTTTCAATATCCAGAAGGTGTGAAGGATGCAGGGGAAATGGACGAAAGAACATTGAAAAAACAAATATTAAAAACAAAAAGGAGTAAAAAATCATGAAGTTATCTATTTCAGTTATTGTAGCGGCTACATTTGTGCATAAATCAGGTGAACGTTTTAAGGTTGACAATGTTGTTCGGGAAGAGTATAATCAGGGTAGCGAAGAGTATGAAGCATTAGTAAAAGGATTTGAAGAAGCGACTGGCGTAAAGGAAAGTGAAACACCAGAGGAAGCATTTAACAAGCAGTTGGGTTTATATGTCGCTGATGAAATCAGAAAAACGTTGAAAGAAAGAATTGACCATATTTGTAAGTGTGCAAGAGAAGTTTATCTTGGAAAGGCAGACCGCGGAACTATCGAGTTTGGTGGCTGGTTGTTAAACATGAAAGACTTTAGCGCAGTAGCCTTTGAAGATACAAAAGTAAATGTTTCATACAAATAGCAAACAAAACAAAAGGAGAATATAGAAATGGGAAGAATTAAATTATCAAACATCAAAAGCGAGATTGCAAAGTCTGGAAGTAGTAAAGGAAAGTTTCTGTTTTTTAAGGAGAACACAAAAGTGCGTGTACGTTTTTTGACAGACTTAGAAGACGGTATGGAAATACCTTTTCATGACAGTTTTGCGCTTGGTGTGAATGTTCCGTGTCAGGAATTATTTGGCAGGGAATGTCAGTATTGTGAGGATGAAAATTTACGCACAAGAAATATGTATGCATGGTCTGTATATGATTTTGATTCGAAAGAAGTAAAAATCCTTATGTTTGCAGTAAATCAATGCTCGCCAGTTCCGTCATTGGCTTCTATGTATGAAAGTTATGGGACATTATGTGACAGAGATTATGAAATCAAACAAATAGGTTCTGGACAGGGTAAAACATTCAGCGTTATTCCGTTAGATAAATCAAAATTTAGAAATACAAAAGTAAAGCCATTGTCTGATGCATCTATTCTGAAATATGTCGATAAAGCATACCCGGCAGATAATTCAGAAGATTTTGAAGACGATGATGAGGAAGAAACAAAACAGAACAAGACAAAAGGCAAAACAAAACCTGCAACAAAAAAGAAACCCAAGCCTGAGCCGGATGAAGACGATTGGGAAGAAGACGAAGAAGAACAGGGAAATGATTATGACAGCATGAAGCCACAGGAGTTATATAAGCTGTGTAAAGAAAGGGATATTGATTGTAAGCCGAAAAAATCTAAAGAATACTACATTGACCTGTTAGAAGAAGCAGACGAAGAAGAAAGTAATGATGATTGGTCAGAGGATGAAGACGATTGGGAAGAAGACGATGAATAAAACAAATTGAGGGGTTGACATTACCCCTCTTTTTTAGTATAATGATAACGACAAAAGTATATCATAATTGAAGGGAGAAAAAATGAAGCATTATATTGTAAGAAATGAGGATTGTAGAAAAACCATTAGAACAATGAAGAACAAAGGAATAAAAGTTGATTGTGTTTTGACAAGTCCACCATATAATACGAGTAGAAAAGTGAGAACAGAAACAGAGATAAAGGAACGTAAATCAAAATATAAAATGTACGATGATGCGAAGCCGTTTGACGAATATACGGATTTTATTGTTTCTGTAATAGAGGGTATTAATGATGTGCTAAAAGAAAATGGAATAATATTGTTAAACATGAGTTATGCAAGTTCTATTGAAATAGGAATGATTGGCAGTAATTTAATAAAATTATTAAATGAAATAATTGAAAGAACAGTATTCGATGTTGCGGATATAGTTGTTTGGAAAAAAAATAGCGCACTACCAAATAATAGAAGCAGTAATAAATGCACTCGTATTTGTGAATTTGTGTTTGTGTTATGTAGAAAGAAAGAATACAAAACTTATAATTCAAATAAAAAGCTAACTAAAGAAATTGCAGAAAAAGGGTTGAAATATTATTCAAATGTTTTTAATTTTTTTGAAGCGAGAAACAACGATGGAAAAAATGAATATAATAATGCGACATATAGTACAGATATGGTTCACAAATTATTAGAAATGTATGTGCAAGATAATTCCCTTGTATATGACCCTTTTGCAGGAACTTGCACTACGGCAGTAGCTTGTAAACTTGAAGACCGTAGAATTTCTTGTATTTGTTCTGAGATTGATAAAGAGCAGTGTGAATATGGGAGGGAGCGTTTAAAAAATGGGAATATTTTTTGATTTACACAGACATGACGAGTACTCGTTATTTGATGGATTCGGAAAGCCGGAGCAGTTGGCAGTGGTAGCAAAAGAACTTGGGTATAATGCACTAGGAATTAGTAATCATGGTTCTATTAGCGGTTTAGTGAAACATTATCAGGCGTGTAATGAAGTAGGAATTAAGCCGGTAATGGGATGTGAAGTGTATTTCCAGCCTGTGTTTAAAAAAGAACAGCCAGACAAGCATAGATACCATTTAAACTTATTTGCAAAGAATTTAAAAGGGTATCAGAATCTTTGTCATATCATGACGATTGCAAATACAGAACAGTTTTACTACAAGCCAATTGCTGATTTTAAGCTGTTAGAAAAATACAGTGAAGGACTTATTTGCACAACAGCTTGTATAGCATCAGCGACTTCACAAGCCATTAAGAATGGTAACAGAAAAACAGCCAGTAAGTTATTGGATAAATTCAAATCAATATTTAAAAAAGATTTATATATTGAGATACAGCCATATAAAATTGACAATGAAGGAACACAACAGAAAGTTGATTATGTTCTAATGGCAATGGCAAGAGAAAAACATATAAAATGTATTCTTACATCTGATAGTCATTATGGAAGGAAAGAAGATTTTGATACATATTGCAAAATGCATGAAATTGGCAGAACAACGTTGGATGTTAAAAACACATACAAAGAAAGATATATGCCGAGTGAATATGAAATAACAGAGAGATTCGCTAAAATGTATAAAACAAAGTTTAAGAACGCTATGCAGATTGCAGAAGCATTTGTGGACAATATGAAAGAAATATATAACAAAGTTGAAGATAACATTCTTGAAGGATTGGAACTGGAATTACCTGACTTGGGACTTGAAAACAGTAGAAAAGAATTACAAAGATTAATTGTAAAAGGATTAAAACAAAAAGGAAAATACAATAAAACATATTTGAACAGATGCAAGAAAGAATTGGAAGTTATTAGTTATCATGGTTTTGAAGATTATTTTCTGATTGTGCGTGATTATGTTATGTGGGCGAAAAATAATGGTATTGCTGTTGGTGGTGGTCGTGGTTCTGTATGTAATTGTTTGATTGCTTATGCAATTGGAATAACAAACGTTGACAGTATCAAGTATAAATTGGATTTCAACAGATTTATGCGTAAGGAAAAGAAAACACTGCCAGATATTGATTGTGATTTTGAAACAAGTAGGCGGCAGGAAGTTATTGATTACGTTATCAAAAAATACAATGGTAAGGCTATACAGATATGCTCATATGGAATGTACGATATTGATAATCTTGTAAATGACCTTGCAAGTGTGTGTGGTCTTAAAACAACAAAAGAAGTAGATGAATATGAAGCCAGTGAGAATAAAAGAACAATAGCTGAAATTAAAGCATATATTAGAAGTTATGTTTTTGATGATGAATTGAACATGAAAGAATTGTTACAGGATATGAGAACACAAGTGTTGAATGATAAGTATTATAATATTATGAAACACTTTTCCAAGATGTATGGTAAAATTAAATATCTTGGAAAACATGCCGCTGGAGTTGCAGTTGTTGGAACTGATATATCTAATTATACCTGTATTATAATGCGAGATAGAAAAACAGGAGCATTAAGTAGTTGCTATGATAAAGACGATTTGGAACATATCAATTGTGTAAAGTTCGATATGTTAGGACTTAAAACAGAGTCAGAAATGCGCGAATTGGAACATCTGACAAATCATATTGTAACAGATGAAGAAATAGAAGATAAGCGTGTTTTAGAAGCATTTAGGGATGGACATACAGAAGGTATTTTTCAGATGGAAAAATCAACGCCAAAGAAAATCTTGTCTATGATACATTGTGATTGTGTAGAAGATGTTATTGCCGTAAATGCCTTGAACAGACCCGCACCGTTACAGCTGAAAATGCATGAAACATATGCGTATAACAAATTATCAGGGAAAATTGATACAACAACACCATATTACAAATACACTAAAGAAACATACGGAACGATGCTATATCAGGAGCAGACAACAGAAGTAGCACAAAAAGTTGGGCATCTTACAGAACAGCAAAGTTTTGATATGTTAAAGATTATGAAGAAGCAAGAAAACCTTACAAAGCCGGAATATGTTCCAATTATCGAACAGATGAAAAAAGACTTTTATAAGGGTTGTAAATCTGAGGGATTGACAAAAGAACAAACAGATAGTATATGGGCGAGTATGCTTATATATGGATTTAACAAAGGTCATCAAATTAAAAGTTTGGGTGCAGTATACATGTAAAGTGTGTGCTGAAAACTTCCGAAATTGCTGGGACTCCCTAAAGCCGAGTGAGCTACAACATATACCGAAAGGTAAAGTGTGAATGCGGAAGAAATTCAGAAAAAATCATTCGGATGCTATAAGCTGAAATAAAAGCGATTGACTAATCGTGCTAAGTGGTATATAGTATATATAAATCCATATACTATAGAAATGGGTAATCAGCAGTCAAATTTACGGAGGTGTTATATATGTGTAAAAGAAAACTAACTATAGAACAAGAAATACAATTAAAAGAGAAATATGAAAGTGGATATCAAGTAAAAGAACTAATGAACATATATGGGTTCAAGACAAAGAAAAGTATTTATGATATTGTCACAAGACGTGGTGGAAAAATGCGAACATTTCAAGAAGCATTGGAGATTAAGAATCCACGTAGAAAAGTAAGTTTCAAGATAATAGATGAACCATTTAAAGCATACTTTATAGGATTGATGTTGACGGATGGTTGGGTTCATAAGAACCAGATTTGTTTATCAATGACAGATAAAGATGTAATAGAATTCGTATGTAATTATTTTGGAAAAGAACCAGCAATCATAAACAAAGGTGGAAACAGAAAGCAACAATACAGATTCGTTATTAATTCAGAAAGAATTGTCAATGAGTTAAAAAGATTCGGAGTAGTTGAAAGAAAGAGCCTAACGCTACAGCCACCAAAATTGAAAAAGTCAGAAGTTCAATATATAAATTACTTATTAAGGGGAGTCATAGATGGTGATGGGTGGATACGAAAGGATGCGGGAGAATTCTTTATTTGCTCAATGTCAAAGGATTTTCTTGAGTGGTGTAAACGTGTTTTTGAAAACCATTATAATTTTATTCCACTAAACTTAACACAAGATGATAAAGGAATATGGACTTTAAGAAGTTCAGATGAAAGAAATATGATGTTGTTGTATGTTCATGTTTATTATAGTAGTTTTGGAATGCAAAGAAAATATAACAAATTCGTGAAAAGATTCAGAGAACATAATGGAAGAGACTAAGTGCGAAAATGCATATGTCTTTGGTATGTTCCAAACCTTAACACGTTGCAAGCGTGGCACATGAAAGTGTGTGAGGTATTGTCAACAGGATATGCACTAATAAGTTTACAACAAATGTTTTACAAAATTTATTACCCAACAGAATTCTGGTATGTAAAAATAAAATATGCAGGAAATGATTCAGATATTTATAAATATTCTGAGTGTGCCGTAAAGGATGGTGCAGTGGTAATGTTACCTCATGTCAATTACACAGCTAAAACAAGTATTCGTAAAATGGACGGAGAAAATGTTATACAGCAAGGATTAAGTATTCTTAAGGGTATCGGAGAAAAAGCCGCAGAAGCTATAGAAGAAGAGCGTAAAAAGGGTGTATTCAAAGATTATGATAATTTCTACGATAGATGCAAAGGTAGGGCAGTAACAAGTAGAGTTATTGAGATCCTAAAGGAGCAAGGTGCGTTGGAATTTAAAAAACAAAAATATCTGAGTAGGGTAGTCAAATATAACAGTACACTGATGGCGAGGTAGGTGATATGAATTAGAGCAGGAAAAAGAATTATAAAAAAACTTGAAGAAAAGAAAATGTCGCAAAAAGAATTAGCAGAAAAAGTTGGTGTTACAGAAGCAAGTATTTCTCATTATATAAACGGAGAGCGTGTTATGCATTCAGATGTTTTAATAAGAATTGCAAAAGCGTTGGACACAACAGTAGATTACATTTTGCTTGGCAATACAGAATCGAGAAAAGAGTATGATATACCATATAATGGTGCAATTAAAAAGAAGAGTATAAACATGAAAAAATATGTTGAACAAATGAAAGGAGAATACAAAACAATGGAAGAAATTAAAGTAAATGATAATGTAAATCATCCGAGCCATTATGAAGGACATACAAGTATTGATTGTATTGATGCAATGATTTTGACGTTCGGAGTAAAAAGAACAGCAGAATATTGTGTGCAAACTGCGTATAAATACATATGGAGACATGAGTACAAAAACGGTATAGAAGATTTGAAGAAAGCGGAGTGGTATCTTAACAAATTTGACGAACTTGTAACATGGTGTGAAACAAAGTTTTCTGCGGAAGGAACAATTGAGACGAATTATCTTGAAATAGGACAGATAATGCGTGAAAAGATTAAAACAGAAAGAAAGAAATATGAGGTAAACAAATGAAACAGTTAAACAAAGAAGGAATCTTGAGATTATGCAATGAGATTGACAAGAAAGAAAAAGGTTCTGTATATAGTCTTGGTAGTAAATCGGATGCGTTAAAAATTCCTAGATGGTCAACAGGACTTACAGACCTTGATAATATCATCGGTGGTGGTGTTCCATGTGGAAGAACAATAGAAATCTTTGGTGCTGAGAGTGCAGGAAAAACAACACTTGCTTATCAGATGTGCGCTCAACATGAAATGTGCTTAGATATTCCGATTGAAGGAACATTCGATTCAGAACGAGCAAAGCTGTTTGGAAATCGTCCAAAACAAATGTTAGTATATAGAGCGCGATATGGAGAAAAGGCTTTTAACCGGGCTATTAGATTTGCAGAGGAAGGTATACCGTTGATTGTTATTGATAGTGTGCCATCATTACAGCCAAAAGATGATATTGACAAGATAAGAAAGGCAGTCAATACAGATAGTGAACAGGAAATGCGTATTGGTGGTGTTGCAAGACTTATGGATAAGTATTTACCAACGCTTGAGGATGTAATAGAACAAACAGGGACAACGGTTATTTTCATTAATCAGATTCGAGATAAAATGAACGCATTACCTTTTGGCGATAATATTCAGACTCCGGGTGGTCATAAATTAAAACATAGTGCGAGTCTTAGAATACAGGTAGCAAGAAAGGGATGGATTGAAATACCAAACCATAATCCATTCAACACAGAAGCGAAGGAAAGAATTGGTATCGTTATGAAAGTAAAAGTTGTAAAATCAAAAGTGTGTAATCCGATGCAATCTTGTGAAATCCCCATGTTCTTTGAAAGGGGTTTTGTAGATTTTGCAGACCTAGATTCTACCAGAAAAGAAATTATGGAAGAACATAAAAAGAAATACAAGGAAATGCTAGAGTAATGCATTTATATATTATAACGTTTTTGAGAACGTATGAAAATAATAAAGTTGTAGAACGGGATTTCTATTGTTACGATGAGACAAAACAAAAGGCAATTCACAGATTCTGTTCTACGACAGATATAAATAAATCTTTCATTAAAACAATTCATGAGGTAGAATAATGGGATTGATTGACGATATTAAAAAAGAAGCTGATAGGAATGGAACAAAGTTGCAAAGTACAGAAGAACAAAAGATAGAACAGTTATTGAACAGTTTGTTTTACTTTGATAAAAACATACCAGAAGAATTAAAGTTTTTAAAATCAGTTATGACAAGGGGTTCAGATACGACAGAAAGAAAAGGATTACATGCATCAGCTGTAATTGTGTCTGATGATAAATTTTGTTATAGACAGCAAGTGTTATCCTTATTCTACAAACAGTTACAAGGGGAACAAACAAAAGTAGGATTAAAAAGAATCTTTGCAGAGGGTGATGCTATTCACGAAAAGTGGCAGAGGTTATTTATTAGAGGTGGTTTGTGTGAGCCGTTAGATTGTGATTTCAGTCGTTTTGATGATGATTTTGACTTATCATATACCCCGGATATAATATGCAAATTACCGGCAAATATGAGCCTCACAGAGCCATGCGACAAATGGGAAGAATATATTGTTGAAATTAAAAGTGTAAATACATACACATACAAAAAACAAAAGTATCATGCATCTGGAAGAAAGCAATGTCAGTTATATATGTATCTTACCGGAATACATAAAGGTATTGTTTTATGTGATGATAAAAACACGCAGGAATTTAAGGTATACCGATATGACTACAATCCGGCAGAAATTGCACCATATATTCGTAGGCTTGAAAAAATACAGGAATATAAAGACCAACTTGTATTAGATAAAAAGTTAGTGTCAAGGGTGTCACAATGTTCTTGCTATGGAAGTAAAAAAGCGCAAGAATGTCCTATGCGTGATGTATGTTTTAAAAAATCAAAAGAAAGGATATAGAAAAATGGAAATTGATAAAAGTACACCAGAAACAGAAGAGAGAAAAATAAAAGTAACAGAAGCAGAAGTAATCGCAAGAAGATGTAATATGGGTTATTATTTTGAAATTAAATACAAAAGGGCAGGGGAAGAGCATTATAATATTGGTTATGGGTCATATAATATTCATGTTGTATTTGATTGGTTAGACAAATGTTTTGAATGTGAAAAGGAGTATTAGTAATAAGTGAAATGATAATGTTAGAGAAAATCAGTTGTTTATTATGGAATTTAATTGTAATTTGTGCAGAAGTTGTTGGCTTTTTGTTTTTGGTAGTGTTTATTGGTTCATTGGCATTGTTGATTTATGCTGTTGTTGCGGCATTCGTAGATGAAGCAAAGAAAAGATTTAAAAAATAAGTGTTGACATTTTCTTCAATTTGATGTATTATAATATCAACAAGTAAATAGTATATCAGATTAGAAGGAGAAACAGAAATGAAGAAAAATATTATAACAGCAGAAATGAAAAAGGAAGTCATGAAAGCAATGAGGTATTATTATCTCAATACAGACGAAACAGAAGTAGGAACAAGTGATTATGACGAATTTACAGATATGTTAAACTCAGAACTTGACTATCTGGAAAAGAAATATCAGCACAAACTTTCAACGACAGAATATATTTTCTGTATGAAGAAAGCAAAATATTTTGAAAGAGTAGCATGATGAGTAAATATTGTAAGGCATATGCACTCCAAGCAACTTATTTAGATTGCTTGGAGTGCGAAACAAAAGAGTGTAAACAGAAAGGAGATAACATGGTAAAACGTTATCTTATGTTAGAGCAGGGACAAGAAGTTTTTCTTGTGTTTGCAAGTAAACGTGAAAAATATGATGATAATGTTATTTGTAAATGTGTTGTAAAATATGCAACAGTATATGATGAAACAACAGTATACACATTAAGATTAAAAAGTATTGTAGCAGGAAAAAGAAAAGAACATGAAGTTAGATTTTGGGTGAATACATTCATGTGTGAAAACAGCAACATTGATACAGGAACACGAAACAAACCAAACAGATACCCTGTATTTACAACAAAGGAGAAATGTTTACAATGGCTAAAAGGTTGAACTGTTCAACGTGTATTTATTTGAATATGCACAAGAAAGAAATGTCAGAGAATGGACATAATTATAGATATGGTTGTAGCATTGCAGAAAGCGGTTACTTACCGTTTTGGTTATGTGAAAACAGAAATGATATAGAATTGACAACAGGTGGATGTTGTAGTCATAAGTCATCGTTAGGACTTGGCACAATGTTTCGATATTTTACAGAAAGCAATGAATATGTATGCCAATATTGTGGCAGAGTTGATGGCGAGCGTTTAGTCTGGAATCAAACATTAAAAACATATAAATTTGTAAAATCTGAATGGTTTTTGAAACATAGAAAGCAAATACAGATACTACCAGAAAAAACAATAATATGCGGTTGTATGATAATAACAAAGGAGAAAAAACAAAAGTTCCATAGAAATATTGCAAGAGCGAGAAAGGAGAACTACTTAAAACAATGTCAAAAATTGTAATAGGCATTGACCATAGTTATACACGAACAGGAATAACGATATTACAAGATAAAAAAATATTAAGGATGAAATCAATCAATTTTGAAGAATGCAAAAACAATACAGAAAAACGATTAGTAATCTATACATATCTTGAAACAATATTCAAACGCAGATTAAAGAAACAGATAGAACAAAACAATGTAATTATTATAACAGAAAGAATTAGATTGCGCTCTCAAGGTTTCTTATCGGAAGTATATATTAAATCAACAGGCGCATTAATAGCAACAATCATAGACATAGCAAGGTTATATAATGTACCAGTTTATTCAGTAGACACTAGGAGTTGGAAGAGTCAAATAATAGGTGATAGCAAGCCTATGCAAAATCCATATGGAATTAATCCAGAGAAGTATCGTACAATCTTATATATGAGGGATAGAGGGCTTCTAAAGTACATAGCTGAGGAATATAATGGTAGAGGTGAGAAAGGTGTAGTAAAGGTTAAAATAGACGGTAAGAGAGTACCTTGCAAAATCAATGATGATTTGGCAGATTCCTATTGTATTGCAATGTATGGTTTTTTGCCTAAAACAAAACAAAAATTAAAAGAAGAAAAGTTTTAAAATTGGAACACGTTTGTGTTCCTTTTTTTATTGACAGAAAACAAAACAAATGTTATAATACAATCAGCAGGTGGGGTGGACGCTTAGGACGCAAACAGGCAATGTGCAATTTTTTAAGTGAAACAAACAAAACAAAATATTCTTAAATATTTGTTGACAGAACAAAACAAATAGTATATTATAGTAATTGCAAACAAGATATAACAATCACAGAGGTAGTGAAGAAAATGAAGAGAATAAAAACAAATAATGATGTAAAGATTAGTTTTAATTCAATAGCAGAAGTTGTGAATTATATTGACACAGTAGAAAGAACACCATTCTATAAAAGTAATCATAAATCAGATGATTATAATTATAGTTTCCGTGGTACATACTCAATGGAAGAAGCAAGAGAGCTTCTGTTACATGGTTGGGACGATGGAGCAAAGCAGTTAAAAGACAAATTAGATGTAAAAGTCAATGTAAATAATACTGGGTATAGAAACAAAACAATTTATGACGTCGCAGGGTTTCAGTGTAGTGTTCCAAGATATTTACAAGGTGTTCCAACAAATATGATAAATAACAAAAGAGTAGTGCAAAAACAAAAGGTTGTAAACATAACAAAAGATCTTGGTTATAGTTGTACAACATCAAAAGAAACAATGATGCATGAAAGTATAAAGTTTTTACAGGCGGTAGAAAAACTTGAACAACAGGGAGTGCGTTGTAATGTGTTTGTGAGTTTCGTTTCAAGAAATCCTAGTGCTAATAATGGATACATTGATATCAGAATAAAATTAAAAGAGAGTTCACAGCGTATGAACTTAAAGCAATTTGCATTTCCATTAGCACACCCAAGTATGTTTAGGAGAATAGTGTTCGCTTTAATTGAAAGAATAGAAGATTGTAAAGATTTTGGAATGGGATATGGAATATGCACAGAATGGGAGTATGTAAAGTATCTATACAAGGGAGAATACTATGTTCCAAGAAATGTCAAGGAAGAAGAGATAACAGACATTGAGCAATACAAGGTGCGTTAATTCGCACATTTATTTTTTAATTTGTTGTTGACATTTGTTTTAGCTTATGTTATTATAATTACAGAAACAAGATAACAAAACAAAAACAAATGTGAAGGAGAAAATAAAATGATGAAAACAAGAAAATTTGAAAGTGTAAAATTCAACAAGGAAACAAACAAAATTGAATGTGCAACAATCACTGATTTTGGTACAGTAGTAATTAAAAGAACACCAAGAAGACATACGGCAGAAATCAGAGAAGAAATGCTAAAAGGAATTTACAATTTTGAAATTCAAGGAATCATGTATTGTTACAAGGTTGTAGATTGCAATGGAAACATGGAACAGTATAGAGAACCAGAAGATTTCAGAAGTGGAGACAGAACAACAAACATGGTAAGAAAGTCTGGAAGACATGAAGTAAACAAAGACAAAACAGTTCTTACTATTCCAGAAGTTAAACCCGTAAAAGTAAAACCTGTTGAAGAAAAGAAAGAAGAAACACAGGAAGTAAAACATAGTCAGTATGAAACAATCAAGGCTTGTATCGAAAACGATATTCCAGTGTATTTAGCTGGCCCGGCAGGAAGTGGTAAAAACTACACATTGGAACAAATCAGTTGGGACTTAGGACTTGAGTTCTACTTTACAAATTCAGTACAGCAGGAATACAAATTGACAGGCTTTATAGATGCAGGTGGAATTTACCATGAAACAGAATTCTATAAAGCATTTAAGAATGGTGGTATCTTTTTCCTTGACGAAATGGATGCATCAATTCCAGAAGTATTAGTTTTACTCAATGCGGCAATTGCAAATAGATATTTTGAATTCCCAAATGGAAAAATCACAGCCCATAAAAACTTTCGTGTTGTAGCCGCAGGTAACACTGTTGGCAGTGGTGCTGATGATATGTATACAGGAAGACTTGTATTAGACCAAGCTACATTGGATAGATTTGCAATCATTGATTTTGATTATGACAGAAACATTGAAATGCATATCGCAAAAGGAAACACAGACCTTGTGGATTTCATTGAAAATTTGAGAACACAAGCTAATACAAATGGCATCAGAGCAACGTTCTCTTACAGATGTATTGGAATGGTAACAAAGTTAGAAAAAACAGGATTACCACTTGAACAGATTTTAAGAATTGCAGTATTCAAAGGAATGACAAAAGATACTATCAATTGCTTTGTAACTTGTGGAAATAAATATAGTGATGCATTAAGAAAGATAAAGGTAGCCTAAAAAGTTACCTTTTCTTATAGCTTCTACAGCCTGTATTTTACGTTTCTAGCGTGTTTATATAGTTCAGTGATAAAAGTATAGGGTAAAGGTATAAAGTGTCTTAAATCGTTAAAATAGGAGGTTACAACATGGAATGTAATATAATGGGATGTGATAGAAAGGTTATAAAGAAACCATGTTATAAAACAAAGTATAAAAACATTGTGATTGTAAAATTGGAAAATAGATGCTATTCTATTACACACTATCAAACAGGAGTTGCAATTGAATATACTAGATACACTTCAAAACAAAAAGCATTAATAAATCTGGATGATGTTATTCATAAAACAATGGAAACATTTGAAAGAAACAATATAAAATCTTTAAAACAATATTGTAAACAAAAAGGAATAAAACAAATAAACTTTTAAAACATAGCTTTCTTTTAATATATATTTATATATATTTTTCTTTATAAAGCACTTATAATTTATAAAAGTTAAAATAGTTATTGACATATAAATGTTATTATGTTAAAATGTAATCAAGTAAAAGATAACAAGTTAAACAAACAAGGAGATACAACATGAGAAGTAAGAAAACAGCATATGAAGAACAAGAAAGACTAGAACGGGATTGGATTATATTCCATAAACGTAAAGCAGTTATTGAACATAGAAAAATGTGGAAATGGATTGCACACGCAATAGCAGTAGATAAAGAAAATATGTACGATGATATTTTGGATTATAAAAAAGACTATCTTGAAACAATGATTTTGTTGAATGAAGACTTTAAGAATGAAGCAGTGACAGAAGTTGAAAAAGAATATTATGATAAAAATATATCATATTATAGAATAGCAATGATGAGTTGTGATTGTTTTTGTTGTATGTTTTTTGAGAAATATTTTAATCATGCACCACAATTTGAAATTATAAACAATAGGGCAATTAGAAGTTGTGGAAATCTTTGTCCTGTTGTATGGGAACACGAATTGTTGAATGGAACAAAAGTAACAAACGCCTATTGTGGTGTATCACTTTATGGTAAAATAATGACAAAAGCATCTGATAAACGATGGAAGAAATGTTGCAAGTTAGCATATAAAATAGCAATGTTACCAGAAAGGAGCATTGAATATTATGTATAAGTTGCCTGTATATTGGTCTGACAAATTAAAATGTAGTTTCTTACAACGTGTTATATTAATTCATTCGTATTTATACTATGAAGCAAATAACAGTGTTATAATTGACAGAGAATATGATGCAATAGCAAAACAACTTGTAACAATACAACAAAAACATACAGCACAATGGATTAAGAAATGTACTCAATATGGTTATGCTTTTTATGATTATGATGGTACAACAGGTTTTGATTTATGGCACAGACTTATAACAAAAGACAAACAACAAATATTATCAATCATACAGCAGAAAGGAGAATAAAATGGACATGGCATCCTATACAAGAAAAATAGTAGAAGCAGAAACACGTTATAAAGATTTGTTTGGTACAGAGGAATTTAAAGAAATGCGTTCTCGTGCCTGTGGTTCTTGTAAGCCTTATTTGGAGTTTATCGAAGATGACATAAGGTGTAAATTAACTGAGGAATAAAAATGGAAAATAGGGCATAAATAGGGGCTTATAAAGCATATCTATATTGCCCTTTTCTTATGCAGAAATATAGGGGAATAATAATGGCAAAACGCTCAACAAAGTTTTATCGTAAGAATGAAAGTGCAGTAATGAAAAGGTTAGGTTTTAAACCTACTCGTAACTCGGGTGCTACTTGGATAGAAAAGTGTGACGGTCAATCAGACCATTGTATTTGTGAATTAAAATCAACAGATAATAGTTCTTTCACAGTCAAACAAGAATACTTACATACGTTAGAAGCACATGCAATAGAATCCTATAAATTACCTGTATTTGCTTTTCAATTCCTTAATACCGATGAAGTATGGCTTTCAATAAAAGAATCCGATATAGAAGCATTTAAAGAGCTAATCAGGCAATCTGTATTAGAAGAATTAAAAGAAGAACGAGAGAAAGAAAAAAGCAAGCTGTCACCATTGTTAGAAAAAAAATATAAAAAAAATGTTGACAAAGCACTTGACAAGGTGTATGATAAGGGGGAGAAAAGAAAAGGGGGTTTGAAGTCTTCGACTTCATGCCACATATTACAGAACTCTTCGAGTTCATGTAATACAGATGTTATAACAAACAATACAAACAATGTTTTACTTGAAGTAAATAAACACAAAGCAAAACAAAGTATTGAAGCAAGAAAACTTTTCTTAAAAGAAAAACAAAAAGAGCAAGAATATTATGAAACAATGCAGAAGGAAAGAAACAAGAACAGAAGAAGAACTATAACACAGAACAGAAAGGAATATTGATTTGGAAAAGAAATTCAAACAAAAAGGTATTGCAACGTTTGAAGGAATGAGTATTGGAAAAAATAAAACAGTACAGGTTACTTTCAAGTTACGTTATGATGAAATTCTTACAAGTGTGGAATTATTACAAGGGTTAAACAGTGATATTACAGTACAGGCAAAGTGTGGAACTGGTAAAGCTGTAAACCTTGGTATTTTTACCATTGGTGCTGTAAATTTTGACAAAGATGGAAATGCAAAGATTCCATTCAAGTCTATGGTGGACAATGTAAATCTTGATAACATTTGTAGTCTTGTAGACGAGGATTATATACAGTTACGTTTTGTGGCTGTAATTGAATTACCAGATAATGTTGAGGAAGAACAGGAAGGAAGTGAAGCAAACGAATGGGAAGATTAAATTATACAGAACTTGCAAAAGCAAGAATTAAAGAAAAAAGAAATGTGGTAATTTCAGAAGCACAAAATCTGGAAGGAGAAACACTTGGCTATTCTGTTGCAGAACAATTAGTTACAGAAGAAGAAGGAAAAGAAAGAAAAGTGTTCCTCAGAGGTGGACTTGGAATAATGTCCGAATATGGATTAAGAAATCTGAAAGTTGCCGTTGATGAAGCACTGAAAAAAGTTTCAGAAAAATAAAAATAGTTGTTGACAAAATGTTAGACCTGTGTTAGAATAAAATCAACAACAGAAGTTGAAGCAAAAAAATAAAAGAACAAAGCAAAACAGAAAAGGAGAAAACAAAATGGCAAAGAATTGGAATGTATATGAAGCGGCAAAGGAACTGTATGGAACAAACAAGGAGAACATTGAAGAAATCGGTAGCAGATACCCATTATTCGCAAGAACAGTAGCAATGGCAAATAGCCCATATCTGTTAGACCTGTTATCAGCAATCCCGAAAGTAACAGCAAGAGTTGTTGAAACTGGACTTAAAGCAAGTCAGGATGAAGATATCGTGGATGCAGAAGCAGAAGATGTTACAGAAGCAGAAGATGTTACAGAAGCGCAGGAAGAAAAGTCCGAAACAAAAAAAGCAAGCGCAAAGAAAGCAAAAGCAGAGCCGGATGAATCTGTTGATGATTATGAGAGCATGAGTGCAAAAGACCTGTATGCACTGTGCTGTAAACGCGGTATCTCTTCCATGTGTAAATCCAGAAAGAAAGAAGCACTCATTGAGTTACTGGAAAAATTGGATAACGGAGAAATCGAACCTGCAAAGAAGAAAGCAACAGCAAAAGCAGAGCCAAAGAAAGCTACAAAACCTGCAAAGAAAGAAGAGCAGGAAGAAGCAGAGGATGATGATTGTGGAGATGAAGACGAAGAAGAGTCTGACCCATATGCAGGAAAATCTGCAAAAGAACTGTATAAGATGTGTGTAGATAGAGGTATCAAAACACAGCCAAAACAGAAACCAGAGAAATATGCAGAACTTCTGAAAAAGGCAGACGCAGAAGCAAAAGAAACAGACAGTGAAGACTGGGACGATGAAGAAGCCGAAGAAGACGATGATGAATGGGAAATTTAATCCCAAAACAAATGTAACTTATAAACAAAGCAAATAAAATATATTCGACATAGACTCTTTACTTGGTATCAAAAAATATAAAATCACTATAAAAGGATGGATGGTAGGCAAAACAAAATTGCTATTGTCCATCCTTTTTAATATGGGTGGATGCGATGAAAACAGAAACAAAACCTAAAACAAAAGTAACAACAGAACACTTAGTATCATTGGATTGTACGAAGGAAGAAAACAAAATAAAATTAAATAAATTCTTGTGGAAGATTAAACCAGTAGCAAAGTTAGCAGAACGTGAAGGAATTAAAACAAATGGGAAGTTACATATAGAATTATTAGAAAATGCTCTGATGGGTATATGTGAGCATTATGGTTATAATTTACAAGGTATTGAAGCATATAGAGAAACAAACAAACAAAACAAAAAAGTGTTTCAATTCTGGCATATGGGATTATTAAACAGTGAGCGTAAATGGATTGGAACAGTAAACGGCATAACATTATGGGAAGTCGTAGCAAAGTCAATAATTAAAATCTATGCTGATATTCTGAAAGGTAGGAAAGAAAAATGAAACAGGCGGCGTACTATACAGACGGAAGCTGTGGAGGAAATCCCGGTGTTGGTGGTTGGGCTTATGTAGAAGCTATTCCTTGTGATAGAGGAATTAAAACAAACATTGTTACAGGAAGTAAACAATTGACAACAAACAATGAAATGGAATTGACAGCAGTTTATATGGCGTTAGTAAAATCCTTAAAAACAAACAGGTATGAGGTGACTATTTATAGTGATTCGTCCTATGTAGTGAACGCTATAACAAAAGGTTGGCTGTCAAGATGGCGTGTTAATGGTTGGAAAACAAAAGACGGTAAGGAAGTTAAAAACAAACATATTTGGGAAAAGATGTATAAACTTGTATATGAAAAGAATTTACAAATTACTTTCATTCAAGTGAAAGGACATAGAGGTGACTTGTTGAATGAATTAGCTGATAAATCAGCAGTAGAAGCAAGAGTGAAGTTGGAAGAGGAACTGAAAGCAAAATCATAACAAAGGGGAATGAGCCATGTTGATAGCAGTAGAAGTATACCAAAAAGAATTCACGGATAGAACGATGAAAAATGCTTATTTACAGGCTTGTAAATGGGTGAGTGGAGAATTTATAGCCGTAAACAATAGCAAGGATTTAACGTATAAATTCGAGAAGCAGAGCGGTAAAGGATTGCCAACAGTATTGTTGACAGTATATGCAATGCTTGATGAAGAAGAAATTCACAACAGGCATTGTAATATATGCAAACAGGCAACAGAACTTGCATATCTGAAACAGAACAAATACCAGTGTGAAGTGTGCAAGGTAAATCCATATAGGGAAAGAATTAAGAGTGAAGTAAAGAACAAAGTAAACGGAATGGAGGATATATACAAATGGGGATTAAAGAAAAAGTAATGCAAATGTTACATATGTTATTATTACCTGCATGGCAGGTAGTAGCGTATTGTTTAAGATTGCTGATGAAAAATCTTAGCAATGTTGCTATGGTTATTCAGATTATTTTTCCCGTGTGGCTTGTATGCCAGAATGTAGAACCGATGAAAGCATTTATATATAGTGTTGCTATCGTATTTATTTTGGCGTATATCAGACAGCTGTATACAAATGTGCAGAAGCATGGAGGAAAAACAATACCGATACCAAAACAGAGATTTACTGTATTAGATGAGGACGGCTATATAGTTATGAAAAATGACAATGCAGGTGAAGCAATACAGTATTTGTATGAATTGGAAGAATATCTAAGCAATCGTGGAAAATTAAAATGAATGAGAATATAAAAGCGCCTTGTTATTGGTGCAAAGAAAGGACAATATATTGCCACACGAATTGTGAGAAATATATAGAGTTTCAAAAAATCAATCAGATGTTAAGGGACAGTAGGAATAGAGAAACAAAAAAGAATTTTGACAAATTTTATTATTTATATAGAAAAAAGAGTTGACAAGTAAATCTGTTTGTGGTAATATAATATATATAAATAACGGAGTGGCAAGCAGGATAAAGCCAAGAGTGATAGCCAGAAAAATATCTGCCTTTAATATAGAAATATCAATATTGGTTATGAGAAAGGAGAAACACATATTTACTTCAAAATTCTCCAAGAGTTTGATAAGTAAATAAAATTGTAACTATAAACAAAACATTCGAAAGCAGGTCGTGAATAAACAGCCATATTTACATTTCTTTCATGTTTTTATTTCACTGTGTATAGTGTATGCATGGATATGTGTATTTTCTTTTGTGTTATTTCCAACATATTGTAAAAACATAATCAATATTGATGATATGCCGGGACTATGTTCCCGGCTATTTAAACATATAGGAATATTTATTATTGTAGTGAAAATATAAAAACAAAATTAAAAGGAGTTGAACAAAACAAAGTGGCAGAAACAAAAAAAACAAAAAACAAAGAAGAACTGACAGGAAAAGAAAGAAGAATGGCAAATCTAATTCCATTATCACAACGTAGTCCAGAGGAACGTAGAGCAATTGCAAGAAAAGGGATAGAAGCAAGAAAGGCTAACGTAGAAAAAAGGAAACAGGAAAAGCGTGAACGGATGCAGATTCAAAAAGTTATGTCTGTAATTCTTGGTTCTGAGGTAAGCAATGAAAAACAAAAGAAGCTGTTAAACAGTCTTGGGTTTGAAGGAGAACATCTAACAAATGAAATGTTACTAATGGTAGCATTATTCAAGAAAGGACTTTCCGGTGATGTAAATGCTATTCGTGATGTAACAGAAATGATGGAAAAGTTAGACATGTATCAGAACAGCGGTGGAGAACAGCAACAGCAAATTGTTATTAATCTTATGCCAAAAGGAACAGGATACAAACCATCAGAGGAAATTGAAGAACAAATCCAAAGAGCAGAAAATGGTTTACCATTAGAAAGTAGTGTGGAAGATGATAGCGAATGGATTACAGAGGAAGACGATGAGGACTGGGAAAATGAGGTATATGACCCGGATTAAGTAGTAGTCTTATAAAATATACACTTAAAATATAAAATGGCAAATAGGGGTAAAATAGAAGCACACAGAGGATGTTATAAAATGGCATATGTAAAGAAGAACAGCTATATCACAATGCACAGGGAAACAGTACAGAAGCGCAGAAAGAAATATAAGTTGTGCCAGACTTGTAAATATAGAACAACGAGGGCAAATGAACTTGACAATGGTATGTTATGTAATTATATAGGAATTACCGGAAAGAGGCGAGGATGTAAAGCTGAGTATTGTATTAAATACGAAAAAGGAAAACATCAAAAACAAAAAGTACCATTGTATTAAAACAAATCAACAAAGAAACAAAACAAAGAAGTATAAATATAATATATAAATAAAAGGGTAAATATAACAAAGTAATGAAAGAACAAAACAAAGAACATAGAAAGGAGAACATATGCAGGAATTAAATATAGTATATAAAAACATAAAAGAATTAAAACCATATAAAAAGAACGCAAAGAAACATAGTAAAGAACAGGTAGAACAGGTAGAACAGATAGCAAATAGTATAAAAGAATTTGGTTTTACACAACCAGTTATTATTGATAAAAACAATTGTGTTGTAGCAGGACATGGTAGAATCTTAGGAGCAAAGAAAGCAGGATTAAAACAAGTACCTACTGTAACATTAGAAGAACTTACAGAAGAACAAATAAAAGCATACAGGCTTGTAGATAACAAACTAAATGAAAGCGAATGGGATACAGATTTATTAAAACAGAGCTTAGATGAAATAGCAGAAATGGACATGGAAGTGTTTGGTTTTGCAATGGATTCATTAGCAGATGAAGAGCTAGAGATAGAACCAGAAGTACCATTTACAGAAGTATTGAATGAAGAAAATAATTATATTGTTTTAAAGTTCGATAATAAAGTAGATTGGATAAATGCACTTGGTGTGTTAGGTATTGAAAAGGTAAAAGCATTCCCTACTAAGAAAAATGGAAACAAAAAAACATTCGGAGAAAGAGCGGGAGTTGGAAGAGTAATAGATGGTGTTAAGGCATTGGAGAAGATGAAAGAATGAAATATAAGGATAAAGAAATTGTTATAGTATGTCCATCATATAAAAGACCTGTTGTTGAAACATTAAAATATATTCCTTTCTGTAAAGTGTATGTTTCACCAGAAGAATATAAAACATATTTAGAGTTTAACCCAAAACATAAAGAAAACATTGTTAAGTGTAAGAAAGGTGTACAATGAAATTTATGCAGAGTGAGAAATTATATCCTTGATGAAGAATTTAATCATGGTGCAGATATAGTCCTTATTATAGATGATGATTTACGGTGTATAGAGCATTTTGAAATGTCAGAGGATAAAAGTTATGCGTATGAAAAAGTAAAGCTGAAATCAACGGACATATTAGGTTTCGTATATCGTTATTCATTGTTATGTGAAGAGTGGGGCTTTAAGTTTTGGGGAATAAATTGTAACAGTGATACAATGAGCTATAGGCAGTATTCACCATTCAGTACCACAAGTTATATAGGAGGTCCATTTCAGTGTTTTATAAAGGGCAATGAGTTAAGATATGATGAAATGTTACCTTTGAAAGAAGATTATGATATGACATTGCAGAACATGAATAAGTATCGTGGAGCATTGAGAGTTAATAAATACCATTATGTTTGTAGGCAATCAGAGCAAAAAGGTGGATGTGCAATTTATAGAAACATGGAAAAGGAAAAAGAACAATTTGAAATGTTACAAAAGAAATGGGGAAGTAATATAGTGAGGTTGGACACATCAAACAAAGGAAGAAGTAAGAAGAACAGAAAATATATTGATTATAACCCAATCATAAAAATACCAATAAAAGGAATTTAAGCACTCATTTTAGGGTGCTTATTTTGTTGTATAAATAAATATAAAATATTTTACAAAAACATATTGACATAAAACATACATAGTGTTATACTATAATCAAGTTAAGAGAGAAAAATAAAATGTGAAGGAGAATAAAAGATATGAACAAAGAAGAAGCAATCAAAAAAGTTTGGGATTTAGTTGTAGAAGGAAAGGTAAGAGAAGCAAAAGAAATTGCATATGAGTATGAAATATTCATGGCTTTTGATGATAATTACATTATAGTTGAAGATGATGTGTTTTATCTTTAAAACAAAATGACAGGTGGTTAAAGTCATTAAAACACAAAACAATGCCCTATAGCCAAGTGGTAAGGCAGAGGAATTTGACTCCTATATACGCAGGTTCGAATCCTGCTAGGGTAGTTTGTAACAAGTAGTTACACATTATATTAAGGAGGATGAATAACATGGAGTACAATGAAAGGAATATCACAGCAGTAGAAGTATTTAAGAAACTTAAAGATGTGGAAAAACAGAACAAAGAGATTCTTGAGAAACTGGAAAATATGCAGAAAAGCAACGCAATATTTCATCATTGTTTTGCAACAATATTTGAAGCATTAAGGGGTTTAAATGAAGTAAAACAAGATGAAGATTGCGTAGAAATGTTAAAGGCTGGTTCGGTTGCTAATATTCTTTGCACAGAGTCACCGAAAAAAGAAACGGAAGAAAACATCAAGTCAGAGTAAAGGGGAACAAGAAAGAACAGTTGTGGTAAAACGAGTGAGTGAAGAACAAACAAAAGACTTTTTTAATTTTCTCAAAATGTTAAAAAATATTTAAGGAGATAACATGGACGAAGAAACAAGAAAAGAAATAAATACTTTGATGAACATTGAAGGCGTACGGCATGATATGTCATTAGCAAGAGAAGAACAATATCACAAAGGTTATTGTAAGGCAGTTGAAGATATGTGCAATCTTTTGAAAGCACTTGATAGCCAGAAAGCAGTGTTAAAGAAAAATAAATAAAGCATTGACAAACAAAAGTAAATATAGTATAATATAATAAAGTGGAAAGGTAATCGTTAATACTCAGGCAAAGACGGTTGCCTTTTTGCTGTATATTGAGAGAAAGGAAAACAGAACACAATGGACATGAATATAGAAGTTGCTGAACGGTTTTCTTCCTATCTCACTGACTGGGATTATAAACATTATTTGCTGTTGGGTGGTTATGGCTCAGGAAAGAGTTACAACACAGCATTGAAGATTATATTAAAACTATTAGAGGAAAAGCGTACAGCATTAGTTGTGCGTGAAGTAAGGGAAACAATAAAAGAATCATGCTATTCATTGTTGAAGGAAGTATTAGAAAAGTTAGATATGTTATCAGATGAACAAAGCAACAGAAGAACACCAACAGACAAAGTTATTGCTATAACATCACCGATGGAAATAAGATTTCCTAACGGTTCGAGAATTATCTTTCGTGGAATGGACAAAATACAAAAGATTAAATCCATCAATGGTGTTTCTATTGTTTGGATAGAAGAATGTTCGGAGATTAAATATCAGGCGTATACAGAGTTGTTAGGACGAATCAGACAGCCGGGTGTTACATTGCATTTCATTCTTACCTGTAATCCGGTTGGGCGTGAGAACTGGGTATACAATACATTTTTCACTCACACGGATGAAAGTGGAAAAGAAACAGTGATATGTGATGAAAAGGAATTATATAGAAAAAGGACAATAATTAAGAAAATAAACAAGAAAGAAGTTATGTATTATCATCATAGCATATGTGAAGACAATCCGTTTATACCGCAATCTTACATAGATACACTGGATGGATTAAAAGAAACTGACCCTCGCTTGTGGGTTGTAGCAAGATATGGAAGATTCGGTGCAAATGGTATTATTGTTTTGCCACAGTTTACGGTTGCAACAAATGCAAAACAATTTGTTGATACTGTAAATAGTATTCCAACACAGTTCCATTTCTTCGGTTTAGACTTTGGATTTGAGGAAAGTTACAATGCCCTTGTTTCATGTTGTGTTGATGATGTTAAAAAGATATTATACATATATGATGAAATCTATGTGAACCATTTAACTGATAAACAGTTTTCAGAAAGATTAGATGTACATAGGGTTGCACAAAGAGCAAGACGGTGTAACAAACCTATCTGTGCGGATTCGGCTAAAAGGTTTGGTCGATAAAAACCATATTAAATACTGGAAACCCGTTAGAGCCATTTAGTACCATAGTGTGATAATCTGAATGGATTCGGCAACCAGTAGTAGTTTGAAAAATAAACGGAGGTTTTTGAAATGAAAATAAAAGTAAAAGAAATAAACAAGATAAAAGGACTAGAACATATAAATGACGGTTATTATGTTTCGTATGATGGAAGAGTATTTTCACTCAGAGATTTTCATGGTAATGTAGATATGAAGTACAGGCATGAATTAAAACAATACGAAAAGACAGGCGGTTACTTAAATGTAGCGTTGACAACGAAACATAACAAAGTAAACTATTTGCGTGTAAACAGATTAGTTGCGTTAGCATTTGTTAAAGGGAAAACAGCTAAAAGAAAATATGTAAATCACAAAGATGAAAATAGAAAAAACAATAATGCAAATAATTTAAATTGGGTAACACCTAAAGAGAATAATTCGTGGAGTCTTGCAAGAAAAACATATAAATACGATTTGGGTGGTAATTTTATTTGCTCGTATATATCTGTAGCAGAAACAGGCAAAGATGGTTTTAATATATCACATGTTGCAAATGTATGTAGAGGAATTGAAAGACAGCACAAAGGATATTTATTTTCATATCAGAAACTTACAAAAAAACAAGCTATTCAACGACTATCGAACACACATTATATTAGATATCCAAAATATAATGGAAGTAAGTAGAGTACACACAAGCGTGTGGAAACATATGGAACAACGTAGTTGTTAAGACATAGTCTAATCTGTAGCGAGAGTTACAGCAGTTCATAAGAGAACGCATATAGAGTAGCGAACTATGTGGAATAAAAATAGAACCTAAAGCCATACAGTTTTATCGGCAGTCTGGATTTAATATGTATGGATGTAAAAAATATATAGGAAGTAGATTACAAAATACGAAGAAGATAAAACGTTTCAATAAAATAGTATGTTCTCCAAAATGTAAGAACGCAATCAGGGAACTAAAGTATTTAACCTATGCAAAAGATTCAAAAGGAAATGCTATTTATGATGAATTTAACATCGATAGTCATTGCATGAGTAGCCTGTGGTATGCGTTAGATACGTACACAGTAGCTGATGTGAAAGAAATAACTACAAATAGTAAGGCAGGATAAAGAAAGTCTGAAATAGGGGATAATATGAAGCGTACAGGAGGTGTGTAGAATGTTGCACAAATTCAGTGTAAGAAGACAGAGACAAGAATTGATAAGATTGCATGATATGCAAAAACAAAACATTACAGATGAATATAGCTGTGGGATCTATAATGGGTTGGAATTAGCGTTGGCTGTGTTTGAAGAAAGAGAGCCAGAATTTGTTTTTGTTGATAAGAAGGAAGAACCGAAACAAATGGAAGAAACAAAACAAAAAGGAAGAACAGTAGCAAGTGGAATTAGAAAGTTAGGAGGTTAAAAAAATGGGAACAATATCAAGTGTATATGTTAGAGACTTAGCCGAGAAAACAAGACCAGAAGCAGAAGATTGTTTTGTTTTGGGAGATGAAACAGCAGGGAGGATTAACCTTGCAAATCTTGTAAAAGCTATTGCAAATGTTATGTGTCCGGTTGGTCATATTCTTATGTCAACAAGAAATGTGAATCCGGGAACATATCTTGGAGGAACATGGGTAGCATGGGGTAGTGGAAGAGTACCGGTAGGTGTAAGCACAGATGATGCTGATTATAGTGCATCAGAAAGAACAGGCGGTGCTAAAACGTTAAATTTATCGCACTCTCATACAGTAAACGGTCACACACATGGTTTATCAGATGCAAGAGCGGCTATTGGTCGTTCATCTGAAAAAGTTACTGGAATTAGTTATAAAAATGGAGGAAATCCGCAGGGTATAACTTTTGATAGATTTGTAAATCCCGGTCTTGGCGTTGATGGAGGCTCATGGGGAGCAATGGATACTGTTCCAATATATGGAAATACAAACAGTACTTCACCGGGAACTAATTCACAGTTAGGAAATAGAGATATTAGACAACCTTACATTACTTGTTATATGTGGAAAAGGACGGCATAGAGTATGAGAGATATAATATTAAATCTATCAGAACAAACACTCAGCAAAATAGACAGCTGTGATTATAGTAATATTGTAAGAGGTTCTAATAATTATCTCAGGATTGTTTTAAATACTGATATTCAGTGGAATAATATGGTTAAGGTAATAACTGTAAGGACACTTGGTGGAATTGAATATAACACCATTTATGAGCCTACAGGGGTACTGTTACCAAAAGAGGTTACAAAGAACAGTTATTTTGAAGTATTAGTTACAGGTAAAAATGGTAATCAGTTGGTAAAAACGAACAGTGTTATTATTAATCAAGTTTAGATTAGAAAGGAGGGAAAAAACAAATGCCAAGCGTTGAAGAACTATTATCTATTGCAGAAACCGATACAGAAATAAGAAACACAGTAGATAGTAGGATTGAAATTGATGCAGATACAAGAATTATTCAGATGATGCCGCAGGATGAATTGTTTGGTGTAGAAAGTGATGAAAAGTCAGAAAGGAAATATTTCAAAGTACCTAAGATTGTAGGAAATGGAGTAGACTTATCTAAGTTACAATTATGTATCAATTATCAAAATGCAAGCAGAATACCAAGCGGAAAGGATATGTATATTGTTACAGATGCAACAGTATATAATGACGAATGGGTTTATTTTTCTTGGGAATTAAGTAGAAAAGTAACACAGTATAAAGGCAATATATATTTTGTCGTTTGTGCTGTAAAAGCAGATAGCAAGGGAAACATAACAAATGAATGGAACACAACATTAGCAGAAGGAAAAGTGTTAGAAGGACTTGAAGTAGAAATAAGCCAAGAACAACAGTATCAAGCAAGTGATTATTTGGAACAGTTAAAACAACAGTTGTTAGATTACAGCAAAGAAATAAAAGATACATTTCCGAGTGATTACACAGCAATGTCAGAAGATGTGAAGAACTTAAAACAAGGTAAGGTTGATAAAACAGAATTTGTTAATACATTGCAAACTATTATGATGTATATTGCAGATACACGTATTTATGTTGGTTTGGATAACGAAGATGTTGTTGGTATTCAAGTTGATTATAAAAACAAGACATTTAAAAGACTTGCAAGTGCAACCAGTCTTTCAAAGGGTGAAGACTTTGACAAGTTTTCAATGTTTGGAGGTCGTAAACGTTGCAATGTTGCAGATGATGGTTCTATAGTAGCATGGTACGGTGATGCAGATTACAAAGAAGATGGTTCAATGGGTCAGGTAATGGTATATCAGCCAAAGTTCTATTATTTGGTGTGTCCTGTAGAGTATGACCCTATTGATACGGATATTGGTTACCATTTGCGTAAGGCAAACTATTATGTTTCAGAAAAGCCCCGTGCAGGTTTCCGGCTGCATCCGGCATTTTATGATGCAAATGGAAATGAAATTGATTACTTCCTGACTTCTGCATATGAAGGTAGTATTTGGGATGCAGACGGTGGTGTTGGTGGTGAATATTTAACAAAAGATGAACAGGTAATGAACCTTGCAACAGATAAGTTCTGTTCTATTGCAGGTGTGAAACCTGCATCCTGCTTGACACAGAACTTGACAAGACCAAATATTGAAACACTTGCACAAAATAGAGGTACGAACTGGCATGGTGATCTTATTAAACAAGTTTCTGCTGAACAGATGCTTATGATCATTGAAATGGGAATGATGGACTTACAAACAGCTATTGCACAAGGTGTTGTAACTATTGCAGATAATTCATCTTACAACTGTTCTTCACTTACTGGTTCAACATCTTCACTTGGAAATGGTACAGGAAGGGCAACAGAAACAGTAAATACTAAGGGTGATGCTTCTACAACAGAAACCGCAGACGGCAAAACGTCTATTTGTTGGAGAGGTAAAGAAAACTTTTGGGGTAATATTTGGAAATTTGTATATGGTGTAAATATTTGGGGTAATGGGAAGATGGGCGGCGGTCAGCCCTATATCTGTAATGATTTCAACTTTGCAGAGAGTAAAAACAACGGAAATTATGAAGGTGCAGGATTTACAGCAACTAATGTTGCAGGTTATATTTCAGCAATGGGATATTCTACAATTTGCGATTGGTTATTTATAGCATCTGAATGTACTGGAAACAGTTCTTTACCCGTTGGAGATTATACTTATATTACACAAAATCTAAACGGTTACCGAATCGCTCGGTTGGGCGGTCGCTGGATTGATGGCGGTAGTGCGGGTGCTTTCTCTTGGTCTCTGGATAACGGTGTGGGTTTTCGTAGTCGGGCTGTCGGTGGTCGCTTGGTATATATCCCAACACGTGATTCTGCTACTTATATCGCCGCAATCGAAGCATGGAAGCAGAAAATGGAATTGAAATTAATTGATACACAGTTTATGGAGGTTTCATAAATATGTCAGATGCACAAATTATTGGATATACTGTTATAGGCTTATCTGCCATTATTGGTCTATTTATGGCAATTTATAAGCCATTAAATGAAAATACTAAAACAATGGTGTCTTTATCTGAACAGATGAAACAATTAACAGATGAAATAGCAAAGCAAAATAAAGAGATTGAAAAACAGGAAAAAGAATTTGATGCATATAAAGACCATATGAGGGAATCTCAGAAAAGACAGTGGGAAGCTATTGACGAACATACAGTAGCAATCAATGAAGTAAATCATAAGTTAGAAAACTGTAAATTGGAACATAGAGAAAGAGAGGATTAAATGTTATGTTTAAAAATTGTGTATTCAAAGATAATGTCAATACTATTAAGTGGATTAAAGCCGCAGGAGTTAGAGCAATTAAAACAGTTGCTCAGACAGCTGTTGCTGTTATTGGTACAAGTGCTACTATGGGTGTTGTGGACTGGAAGATGGTAGCAAGTGCTTCTATACTGTCAGGAATTGTGTCTATTTTAACTTCTGTTGCAGGAATCAAAGAAGTACAGGCTGAGTAATTAAAATGCAATATAGTGGCAAATTTGAGCCATAGGAGGGCATATATAAAATGAGCATTAATGTGCATGAAAATATTATAAAGGCTGTAAGATATTATGTTTCTAAAGGATTAACTTTAGAGGGTGCCTGTGGTCTGGCGGCAAACCAGTTTAGGGAATCTTTCTACAAAGGTGTTGGATTTGTTTCAACAAGGTTGGAGCGGTTATGCGTTCAGAGGTATAGGGAAAATAGAGGAATTGCTTATACTGACAAAACATATACAGAACAAGTGGACAATGGGAAAATTTCAAGAAGTGAGTTTTTAAGTCCGATGGGAAAACATTATGGCTATGGACTTTCACAATGGACTACGAGTGCAAGAAAAGCAGGATTGTATGATTTGTGCAAAAAAACAAAAGTTTCCATTGGAGATATGGATACACAAATTATTTACACGATTGAAGAACTGAAAGAAAAATTCCCAACCATATATAAATATCTATGCACTGTAAAGGATGTAACACAGGCTTCAAATTATGTGTTACAACATTATGAACAACCAAATAATTGGCAGACAATGAAAGAAGCAAGGGCAGATACAGCAAAACAAATCTATAACAAAATGAAGGAGGTAGGAACAAGTATGGGAAGTATTAATAATATTATTGCTAGGGAAAGAAATTATGCAAAAATCCCTTACAAGGAAACGAGTGTAAATAATCAGAAGTTTTCTACGATGGTAAACAATGCAGGATTAAAGGGATGTCAAGGACAGCCGTGGTGTGCTACATATCAATTTGCGTTGGAATTGGAAGAGTTTGGAAAAGCAGTTGCGTTGTCGCATTGGAACATGACAACATGCAATTATTGTGGTTATAGTGTTTTTGAAACGGAAGCAAAATTTGCTAAAGCAGGAAAAACAGGAAAAATACCGAAAGTTGGTGCATTGGTAATTTTCAAACAATCACATATGGGAAGAGTGCTTTCTGTGAATGAAAAAAACAAAACATTTGAGTGTGGTGAAGGAAACACAAGTAATAGAGAATTTAACCGTAATGGAGATTGTTGTGCGGTAAAAACCTACTCATGGACAAATGAAAGAATCAAATCATTCTGTTATATTAATTATGGACAGAGTACAGAAAAACCAGTTGAAACAAAGCCAACTATGGCATGGATTGGAAAAGGTACAGCACACTGTAGTGCTAATGGTATCAACATTAGAAAGACGGCAGACAGTAGTATTACAACAAATATTATTGGTCAGTTAAATGCTGGCAATCAGTTTGAATATAACGGTGAAACACAAAACAATTTTGTGAAAATTCGAGTTATGTTCGGAGGAAAGTTACAAGTATGTTGGATTCATAAAAACTATGTTGTGTATGAAAACAAAACAAATACAACAAAAAGGAAAACATACACAACAACAACCCGTGTATATGTAAGAAAGTATGCCGGAAAAGAATATGCAACACTTGTTTCATATCCAACAATTAAAAAAGGAACAGTTGTTACTTACCTTGCAACAGTAAAAGCCAAAGATGGTGTGGACTGGTACAGAGTAGAGATTAATGGAAAGAAAGGAAAGAAAGTCGGTTATATTTCTTCAAAATGTTTAAAATAACAATTTGACAATAAAATATTGTTATTATATAATATGGGTAGTAGAAATACTACCCTTTTATATTATATAATAATATATTATATTAATAATATATAGAAAGGAAAATAAAATGGAAGTAGATAAAGTTCAAGATACAAACACAGAGTTGAATGAAGATATAACATATTTGTTAGATTATCCTTATTTTGTGCTATCAAATAAAACAAATGGTACTGTTTTTAGAAGAGAAGTTTTAGAGATTGAAAAATATTACAAGACTTATAAAAAGGGTGCAAGATTCTTCACGGAAGGAAGTGCTGGTGATTATGTTCCATCACAGGTAAGGTTTAAGAACATCAAAACACTGATTAATAAAGAAGCAAGGTTTATGTTTTCGCAAGCACCTGACATCAATATTCAAGGAACAACAGTTGAAGATGTAGAGAAAGAACAGATTGAGCAGTTGCAAATATTAGTTGACAATGTTCTTGAAAGAAATCATTTTCAGAAGTTATTATTGCAAAGTGCAAAGGATTGTTTTATCGGAAAAAGAATTGCTTGTCTTGTGGATTTTTCAGAAGAAAGTGGAGTGCTGTTACATTTTTACAATAGTAAGCAGTTTTATTATGAGAAAGAATATGGTTCAGAAAAGATTATACGTTTTGTAGGTTTTGAAAACATTGAAGAAGGAGAAAACAATAACAGAAAATATCTGATTAATGATTATCGGTTAGAAAATGGAATTGTGTATATGAGTTTGATTCTGTACGATAAAAGTGGCAATGTGTTACAGGAAGTTATTGCAGATACAGCAACAGAATTAGACAGAATCCCTGTAAGTATTATTTTTAACACTGGTACGTTAGATGATAAACGAGGCGTTTCGGAAGTGTCTGACTTATGGGATGAAGAAGCACTATATAGTAAAATGTCAAATGG
>NFYZ01014056.1_pt1 | contig 53349 bp, 48 predicted proteins | sample 1092561 | NCBI WGS metagenome assembly NFYZ01 (sample SAMN03609887, study PRJNA323583) | gut metagenome | isolation source: feces | host: Rattus norvegicus | place: Malaysia | collected 2013 | reverse complement strand
ATATTCCATGCAAATCTAGCAACACCGAATGACTTTTCAAATAATTCTTTTTGATCATCATTTGGATAGATTCTAACTTTTTGACATCTAAACATATGATATCACCTCCTATAATTATAGGAATAAGTTAGATATATAGTAAGAATTTTTATTGAAAGAGAAAAATAAGATAATAAATCAATATATAATATAGAAAGTATTTTTCTATATTATATTATTTCAAATAAGATATTGACACTCAGTCAAACTTTCTTATATATAACGTATAATCGTTTGTTGATACACATGGAAAGGAGCGTTTTATTTGTTTTTTCTAGAATCAGATAATGAAGCATATATTGAAAGCATTGATTTACAATCTCAATATCAAGATTTACAAGAAATAATCTATGATTATGAAAGCTCTATTCGAGATATTTTCATTGAAGGAATTCAACTAGAAGCAATGCAAGTAGATACTGCTGCAATTAAAAATAAAGCTAAAGAAATGATTACTAGGATTATTAACTTTCTTAAAACAGTTACAGCCAAAATTACTACTTTAGTTAAAAATATGATAGCTAAATCACAAACAACTCTTAAGATACTAACATCCAAAGATCGAGATGTTCAACTTGAAGGTGCATTTGTTTATAACAATGTACCATTGGTGGTTAATGCGCAACCATTAACTCAATTTATGACTCAATTATTCCCATTAGGTCAAAAAGCATTATCTGAATATAAATCAGGTAATGAACAGGGAGAAGCCATTCAAGAATTAAGTGAATTTAAAAATAAAGTTAATGAGTTTAAGCAAGCTGTTAAAAAATCAGAAAAACCAGTTCAAGTTAAATTCTCTCAAGCAGCTAAAACACTTACTACTGTCATAAACCAAGGTAGAAAAGTTGATGCAGAAATTGATCGATTTAACCGTAACGCTAATGTTGAATGTAACAAATTAATTCCTATGTTAAATCAAGAAGGCAATGATGCTAATAAGAAAATTACAGTTATTAATAAATTGGCTGCTATTTTAAACGGGGTCAATGGTACTTTAGTTGGTATGTTCAATTCAGTTGTTGCTGACTGTACACGAGTAACTAAAGCCAATGATAAAGCTCAAAAACAAGAAAATAAAGATACTAAGAAAGCTATGAAGGCTCAAAAGAAAGCTGCTGCAATTAAAAAGAAAAAAGTCTTCTTTAAGAATAAAGGATGGAAACGCTAAAGGGGGAATCTATTAAATGAATGAAAATTCATTAGGAGGAATTCAAGGATATGCTCCTGCAGAAGAAGTCCATGAAAAATATCCTACTCCATTTCCTGCTTCATTAGATGATTATGTAAATAACGATAAATATGACAATGTATCTAATGAATGGATGGAAAATTTTGTTGAATCATATTTCTTTAAGAATAAATATTCTCATTTAAATGAAAGAGCATTAGAACGAGAATTATTAAATGAAGAATATATGTCTGCTAATGATATCATGGATACTATCTTGAATGAAGATGAAGATAGTGTGAATAAGACTATTGATTCTGAATACAAGAATATGAAAGACGAAAAAGCTAAAAAGGCAGATCGTAATAAGGATATTAAAGAAAAATTAAAAACCGCTGATAAGAATAAGATCGCAGAAGCAATGGCATTGGCTAAAGGCGATATTAAAGAAAATATCAAAAAGCCAGGATTTGCCACTAAGACAAAGAAGATTCTTCGAATGGTTATTCATATTGGTATTCAAGTAGGATGGTTCTTATGTCCATTTGGTCTTATTACTAAATTAGTAGGTCATTTAGTTATTTATAGTATTCATTCAGCTAAAGAAGAACGAATTAAAATTGAAGAAGAAAATTACTTCAAAGATCAGATTAAGTACTATAAAGAATTAGAAGAAAAGACAGATGATCCAGTTAAAAGACGTAATATCGTTAAAGTACGCCGAGAATTTGAAAAAGCAAATAATACTATTGCTGATGATATTCGACAACGTGAAGCTGGTAAGAAGAAAAATAATGATGACAATAGTTATTAATTATTTCTCTATTATAAAATAGAAAGTAGGACGGTGAATCTAAATGTCATTATTCTTTCTTAATGAAGCAGGAGAAGATTCATTTGGTTCAGCAGGTGATGATATTGCAAATAGTGCTGAATCAATGGGTGGTGGACAAGAAGTTGCCACAGATGATACATCATCTACTGATGGAAATCAAGATGATCAAACCCCACAACAAGATGGTCAAGATGATACTCAACAAGATGGATCTGAAGACGGGGGAGAAGATTCATTTGGTTCAGCAGGCGATGATATAAGCAGTGATGCCGATGCTATGGGATCAGAAGATACATCTGCTGGTGGAACCACTCCTGATGCAAGTTCAGGAATGGGTACTGAAAATGAAGTCAAATTAAATCCATTCATTAAGCTTAAATATATTAAGAAATTAACCCATATGAAAATCATACTAGTTGATACTATTAAACTAGTAAGTAAGATGACTGAGGATGAAATCTCAGATGAAATTAAATTATTCATCATTAATTCAGCTACATCTATTAATGAAAAGATTTCATTATTATTATCTATGAAGGTTAATGAATTAGAAGCTGATAACCTAGAAAAGATCTATATTGCATTCGAAGGTAAAGTTTCTATTATTAATGATTTATTGAAAACATATAGAAATAAAGATGATGATAAAGATAAGAAGAAATCATCTAAATCTAAAAAAGATAAATCAGACAAAGAAGACGAAAAAGATAATAAAAAAGATTCGAAGAAATCCTCTAAATAGTATCAACTAACAAAGTCTTATAGAGTTCATGCATTTTTGTAATGAATTCTATATTTGATCATTTTGAACGAACCAATGATCGAGTTTGAAATTAGTCGTTATATTAAGGTCTGCAAATACTTAATTATGATTATTTCTCTCTATGACTTCATGAGGAGGTCTATAGTTTGGTTCATTTAAATGATGAATTCGATATCCAACTCAAAGAAACAGATCAACGATTCCAAAAGACATACGGTAATGGTATCGTAGGTCGTGATATCGAAACAATCTTAACTGAGGACACAACGTTTAATGATTACATTGATTCATTGACTGAAGCATTCGATCCTGAGTTGAAAGAAAACCTTGAAAGCATGATGGAGAATACTCGTTCTGAAATTCTTCAAGAATCTTCAATGGGTCAAATTCAACCATTTGCTTCTCTTACAATGCCAATGTTAGTTAAGCTTTGGGCACGTTTGGTTATGACACAAGCAATTCCTACAGAACCAGTTAACACACCTGTATTTACAGTGCGTTGGGTAAAACCTTATATCATGGGACACGATGGGTCCAAGTATTATCTTCCTGAAACGATTAATGGTATGCCTGATGATAATCCTGAAATTACAGGTATGCGTCAATTTATTCCAGTTATTGAAAATGATAAGACTGGTGCTTCATTATTCCAAAATGGTCGCTTGTCTAAATATGATTTATATACCGGTTTAGATGACCTTAATGTTGATCGTTCTAAGGAAGATGCTGTTGATCGTCGCTTCTTCATTGTTGGTGCTAAATGGTCTGATGCTATTGGTACTCGCAAGAAGGCTGATGGTACAGTTGCTGCTGCTGACAAAGGTTGGGTTGACTTCAAGACAAGTCAAATCATTCGCTTGGATACATCTAACAACTTGCGTGGTTCTATTGAATACGTTCAAGATGATGGTACAGGTCAACCAGCTGCTGTTGCGGCTGAAGATACAATTCAAGGTTTCGTAGATACAGCTCGTGGTTACTTGACAGTTATGTCTGTTTCAGGTAAGTTGGAAGCTATTAAGATCCGTGGTTACGTATCAAGCGAACAGCATACATACGCAACACAAGGCACGTCAATTTTTGCAGAAACTCATGCAGCGTAAGGAATTGCGCAAATGAGGAGGATTGCAAGAATGCATGGATAAAATAATTCTACCATGCATTTAACTTATTATTCGAGTAAGGACTATTGAAACAATGCTCAATAGAATTACCTACAGATGATACTCCTGCATGCATTAGAAGTAATTCTTTTGTATGAAGTCAGGTGAAGTCGGCTTGAGTAACCCTAACAGGTAATATGCTGAGGAAAGGGTAAACACTCCCGTGAAAGTGAGCCGGTCTGGGTAGTACAATATGGTTAGAATGTTTATGACTGACGAAGATTCGAATGTACAGACATTAAGCGCTGGGATAGAAATGTCTCAAAAAATTGATTTCTTTCTATTTATATCTTGAGGTAAATAGAGAGACCAAGCATGTTTGGAAGTAATCAGATGTCTATAGAATCGACCTAAGTTGTATTATATACCTAGAATAATAGGAAATTGAGAAGATCCTAGCTATTTAATATAGTAAGATATCGGGAAATATTTTTGCGTAATAAGATATCTGAATAGGATTGCAGCGAAGCCGTAGTAGATGTGAATTATCGAAGGGCTTTAGTCTATCTATAATTTTTCTTTATATGGTTAGTCTTTATTATGAAAGGACTTTATGAATTGAATAATATAAAGGAAAATAAAATAAATGATTTTCGTGCATCTTCTTATGATATGGAAGACGTGATTAAGAATCTTTATACTAAATCTAAAGATCATAATGCACACTTCAATTATTTATGGAAGAAAATTGTCACGAAGAAAAATATTCTATATGCAGTTAATATGATTTCGGATAATCCTGAAAGAAATACTCCTGGTCCAGATAATATGGTATACAAGGATATTAAAAAGATGGATGATGAAGAAATCTACAAAAAAGTTAAAAGAAGACTCTATGGTGATATTCAACCTAAGTATAAAACCATATATAGAGAAAATATATATGGTAAGAAAGAGATAGTGTATATCTCTAATTTATTAGACAGAATATCTGAAAGAGCGATTTACAATATACTAGAACCTATCTTAGAAGCAAGATATTATCCATTTAATTTTTCATATAGAAGAAACGTGGGTAAAAAAGAATGTTTCGGTACTATATGGAATAAAAGCTGGAATAGTACTGATGGTTGTATGTATAAAACTACTATTGATAATATATATCAGGATTCAAATTTAAATGATATTTTAAATTTGTTAAGATTAAATTTTGGTATTAAAGATATCAAGCTTATTAAATGTATTGAACGTTTAATGACTAATAATGATGTAAATGGTATTTCTAAATATAGCATTCTTGGTCCAGCATTAATCAATGTATTATTGCATGATTTAGAGATTAAATTCAATGATCTCAATGAAATCAATAGACACATGATTAAAGGTGATAGGCTAATAAGAGGATACTTTAGAGAAAGTCGTGTACGAAGAAATGACTCTAAAAAATATTTCAAGTATGCAAAATCTCGAAGAGCTATCGACATTATTAAATATGATAATGAGATAATGCTTATATCAAATAATCCATATGATATATATGACGGAATTTTTCTAATTTATGATTGGTTGAAAAGTCATCATTTAAAATACAATAAAGAAGATGAAAGAATTATTCATACGAATAAAGAATTCTCATTTACCTTTGTTGGTTATAAAATGAATAGACTTCTTAAGGATGATGGATTCAATTTTACGTTTGGTCCTTTAGATTCTACGTTATTATGGAAGAGTTTAAAGAAAGAATTAAAATATAAAGTAAATCATCATTATGACCTAATTGAATTACAAAAATCAATTCTAAAATATTTCTATTATTTAGACTTTACCACAAGTACTAGATGGTTAAATACTTTAATTGATAAATGGTTATTTAATAATCATAGAAGATTAGGATGGACTAAAGTTAAAGGTAGTTCTAAATATATAGATAAAAAAGGAAATTCTATCAGTGGTTGGGAATGTCGACAATGGACCAATATATCTATATCTCAATATGCTGTAAAATGTAAATATTGGGATCCTACAAATACTAACTCAAATAGAACATTGAATGGTAATATTAACCATATAATGCAAAACTATGAATCATTTGGTGGATTTAGACATTTCTTACCTATTTTAATGAGAAGAGATATGAAAGAACCTGTACGATCTCTTTCGTATACTGAAATTCCTTTATTTAGATTACATGTACATCATATAAAGCCTCAAATTTTAGGTGGAACAAATGATATTGATAATCTCATTGCCATAGATAATGAAAGTCATAAATTAATACATTATAAGAATTATATACCAAAATCAGTAGATGTTAAGTATTTTAACAAAAATAGATTAACTAAATATAGAGAAAAATTAAAAAGCAAATGAATTGTAAACAATAGCTAAGTCTATAATTCAATTATAGAGATAGATGGCACGCCGTGTGAGGTGAAAGCTTCATGCACGGTGTAGAGTGGGGGAAAAGATGGAGATTATATCAAAATCTTACCTATCACTATAAGGCTTCGAAATCGAAGGTCGGGAAATCCAAATCCCAACAGCACAACACATTGAAGCAACTTTCCCAGTAGAATGGTTGCAAGACCTTAAAGCAATGTACAACATTGATGGCACTGCTTATATCGTAGACCAAATGTCACGTACAATCCAACAACGTGTTGACATGGATATCATCCAATTCTTGGAAAATTCATACAAGGATACGGGTGCAGCATTCCATAAGACATTCGATGTTTACCCACAAGGTCAATATGCTTTAACACCAACAGAATGGCAATCACAATTGCGTACATTAGTTGACTTCTTGACACAAGAAATGCGTCAATCATTCAAGTCATACGATGCTACATTCACAATTGTTGGTAATCCATTGGATATCATGTTACTTCCAGATGTATCATGGAGCTTCCAAGGATCTGCTACAAATGTTGGTGGCGTTGGCGTCAACTATTCTATTGGTGCAGTCAGTGGTATTGCAACATACAAGATCTTGTCATCTGACTTGATTCCACAAGGTAAGATCAAGATCATCGGTATTCCTCAACGTGAAGATTACCGTACGTACAAATATTATCGTGCGACTTGTTTAGCGGCATAATCTATTATATATAATAATATGAAAACCGCTAGTATCAATTTAATGTAATTGATATAACTTATAAGATGAGTAAGGACTAATTCTACCTATGCTGAATTAGACACCTACAACTGAGACTCCTGCATGCATTAGAAGTAATTCTTTTGTATGAAGCCAGGTAAAGACGGCGAATAATCACCCTTCGGGAAATGGGGAACACTCCTGTGATGAGTAGTCGGGTTGGGAGAGTAATATGAGTAGAATGATTATTATCTGACGAATCTCTGAATGTACAGCCACTTGTGCAGATAGAAATGTCTGTGAGAGTGTCTTCTAGCTAAGGAATTGGTAGTTTTCTTAGAAAGACTGGAGCATGGTCCAGAAGTAGACACATGGTTAGAGGAGAACTCTAAGTTACTTTATATACCTAGTCTTATAGGAACAAGGAAAGGACCTAACGTATATAATAAGTTCTTAATGAAAACTGATTCTATACAGATACAAGTTAAGTTAATAGGTCTGAGAGCGACGTCATTAAATAGACGCTAGACAGGTTAAAGAAATTTAAGTATACTTTTATAATGTTCGTCTATATTATACATAGATGATAGGAGATTTATATGGATACACAAGATAGATTCTCTCAGTACTATGGTACATATGAGAGAACATGTAATAACTACGAAAAATCCAGACAAAATAAGATATTCAATAATCTTTGGAGACAGGTTTTATCTCGAAAGAATATTTTATATGCTTTTAAAAGAATGTCCACAAATCCAGGTAGGAATACTCCTGGACCAGATGGATTAAAGTATAATGACATCAAATTTAAAGAATTTGATAAGGTAGAAAAAGAAATACTAAAACATCTACATGGTAGGGTTAGACCAGAAGGTAAAACTAAGAGGATACCTAAGAAAAATGGTAAATATAGAACACTAGGAATAGCTAATATATATGATAGATTAGCCCAACAATGTATCTATAATATATTGGAACCAATTGTAGAAGCTAAGTATTATCCAACCAATTATGGATATAGAAGAGATATTAGCGCTAAGAAGTGTATTGCAGATATCTGGCAAACGGTCTTTAACACGTTTAATGGATATGTGTTTGATGGGGATATAACATCATTCTTTGACAATGTGCATTTAGATGATTGTCTTAATTCTCTAAGGAAGAACTTTGGAGTTAAAGACAAAGTTCTCTTGCAAGGTATTAAAATGATTATGTCTATGCAGATAGATAGAAAGAAATATACAAAAGGATTAGCACAAGGATCAATCCTAGGACCATTATTGGCTAATGTATTACTACATGATTTAGAAGTTAAAATCAATGATGTAAATGATTATAATTACCATATTGATAAGAATCATAAAGAACCCTATGCTCTGTTTGCAATAAGCAGAAGAAGATTTCGTGAGGGTGGAATGGATGCTTTATTTAAATATGAAAAAGGTAGACGTTCTATTAAAATCATGAGATATGCAGATGATTTTATATTATATAGCAATAATCCATTTGATATATATGATGGAATCATGATAGTGGAAGATTGGTGTAAAGAACACCACCTAACACTTAATATGGATAAAAGTAAACTTATATCTCTTAAGGGAAATTTCACTCTTGATTTCTTAGGATATAAAATTCGTCGTGGAGATGAAGGATTTATATTCTCAGTTAAGGATTCAACTAATGTTTGGAAAACAATGAAAAAGAAATTAAGAAATATAAGAAATGATGGTAGAAAAAACCCTAAAGAAAAATTATTGTCCATACAAAGCGTAATGAATGGATATTTCCATTATTATTCTTTTGCTACAAATACTGCATGGTTATGTGATCGAATTAATCAATTCTTATACAAGAATATGAATCGTCTAGGATGTAAAAAGGTAGAAGGAAAACAAGAATATTGTGTCGATGATGTCCAAATAGGACCATGGTTAACTAGACAGATAACTAAAGACTCTATTAAGAATTACGTCAAGAATGCTTACTGGGATCCTAGAGATGCTGGTGAGCTAGATAATACTGATCTTTATATAGAAGATATCATTATCAGAAGTGATATGAGAAACTTTGAACGATATAAGGTATTCATTCCAGGACTAATTCATAGAGACAAAATCGAACCTATAACAGGTGAACCTTATACCAATTTAGATCCTGAAGAATTAATCGTACATCATATAAGACCTCTTAAATATGATGGTACTACCGAATTTATGAACTTGATTGTACTACACAAAGAAAGTCATAAATTAATACATTATACAGATAGAGAACCTAATTACGGATTTAAAGTAGATATTGATTATAATAAATTAAACACATATAGAAAGAAAGCTACTTCAGAACACTGGAAGTATAAGAAGTAAATTTTTGTGTCTTTGTAATACCTGTTGGAACGCCGTGTGAGGTGAAAATCTCATGCACGGTGTAGAGGAGGGGAAAATCAAAATCTGAATCTCATATTAGATGGAGATTACCTATTCCTATCGTACACATTTAACGTTGTAAACAATTATAACAACAGCGTTAACAATGCTCTTCCAAATTTGATGATGACAAAACGTTACACATTGGAAGAATTTACACCTATTATTGCTGAAATTGATATCCTCCATAATGATGGTACGGTATTCAATCAAGGTTAATATAATGACTGTATCGCACAAGAATGTGTGCTATATAGATTAAAAGATATCAAAGTTTCTTTTTTCAGGATATATCCAATTATGGATATATCCTGTTTTTATAACACCGAAAGATAAAAAAAAAAACAAGAAGGATTAACCTTCTTGTTTTTCATCCATCTTCTTATAGATGGAGACGATATTAGGTGCTTCCACCCCATATCTCTTTTTAAATAATTGCTCACAATAAAGCAATTCGCTATGGGTAGTATCATCATACCACCCGTTATCGTATTCAAGGGCGAACCACCCTTGTTCTTCAAGAAGTTCGTTGAACTTCTTTTCTTTAATATTTAATACACGACTGGCTCTTTCTGTTAACATAATAAATTCCTCCTATCTAAGTATATTATTATTGAAATCGGGAAACAACATACTTCCCAATTTCAATAATCTTAGCGATTATAAATGTCACGGTCAATACGGACATGAATAGTCCAATGACCGTGGCTATAAAAATAAGCATAGTCCCGATTAAGGCTACACCTAAACCTTGACCGGGATAGATTCCGTCTGCCATGGTCATACCGTCATGGTAGAACCACAGTCCGACCGTCATCAATAAAATAACCCCTAGCCAGTATAGATAAAATACTGGCGTTGGGTTTACTTTATTAAAATTAAAGAAGAGCCTAAACAAACTCTTCTTGACTGATTCAATTGCCTTCTTCATCTCGTTTCCTCCTTTTCTTGTCGAAGACGCTTGATGGCAGAGCTTGTCAAGCGTCCTCCGAGCACATTCCATAATGTGCTAGTGACTAAGATGTACCACATAGCCACTGGCTCTTCTTGCAACTTAATAATTGCAATAGCACCAGATAGATATGTGGCAATTAATAAGATGATACCCATCTTAAGCATCATCTTATATAGTTCTCTCTTGTTTATCATATATTCTCCTCCTATTACTATTAAAGCGACTGCGGTAAGTATTGACCGCTCTCACGGTCATAATTCATAGCAGTCACTTCAACGCCGTTCATGGCGCACCAGCTCAATGCTGCCAGTGCGACACTGGTTAATCCAGTGATGTAAAGTTCCACCTTTACATCACTTTCATACAGCATGACATCGGTATAGTCACGCTGATTTAGAGCGTGACCATATCCGACTACAATGTGGCTCTCTAAAAGAGCTTTCATGCGACGATAAACTAAATGGGTAATCCCATTGTAGTCACCGTTTTCTAATAATTGAGTTAACTCAGAGGTTAACTCTTCTGATACAATATAACTATCTACTGGTAACGGATGGCGACCCGCTACCAAACCTAATTTAACTACTTCTTTTGATTCTGACATGACAATTACCTCCTTAAAATTTATTAATATTTATATATCATCATATCATAATTAAAATATATATATGAAATCCTCCATGTTACGGTTATAATAAATCCATATGCCCATCATTAGGACATATGGATCATAGAAAATTATCTTTTACCAGGATTTAGACCAAACTTATTAACCGTCTCATCACGATTCTTCTTTAAATATAGATCTTCATAAATCATATTCAAATTCATCAGTAATTCTTTGGATTCTTCCATACCTACCTCATTTTTCATACTATAGAATACTGGAATATTGGAAATAGAACGTAGCAAACTATTAACATACATACGATCTTTCTTATAATGTGTACGAATTACTTTACATAAACGAATCATAAAATCTCGATTACATTTAGTGATATATGCATTATCACGAGAAATAGTATTTAAGATATTATATACATTATATAAGTTAGCAGGACGTAAATTAGTATAGAAACCAATAGTCGCCACTTCAGCATCATAATCAGACTCTAACATAAAACGCATAGTACGTTTCATTTGATTGATTACATCTCTCTCAGTAGGATTATATACGAATTTACCCGTAACCCATTCTTTCAAACGGTTAAGTTTTAAAATATCTGTAAGGTAATCGATTTGTTTATCCAATACTTTATCAGAAACTACTTTTACATAATCATCATCAGCAACATCACTATCACCTTCAGGTAATTTAAAATCCTTATCTTTTTCAGCTTTATCCAATAATACTTTACGATCTTTAATATATTGAATCTGGTCTAATTGAGACTTAACTGTTTTAACAGTACCCTTTTTAGGATCCATTAATTCTTTCTGATAGAAGGATTTAAGATCTTTTTCAGCATCTTTCAATTCTCGTTCAGAACGATCCAATTCACTTTCTAATAATAGACTATCTGGAATAAAAGTTTCAGTAGGCTTTCGCTTATTACCATTTTCATCTTTAGGATAGAACGTACTAATTACCATCATTATTTCATCACACACCTTTTACTTATATTTGTTAACTAATTTACTGAATACAGATACATTTACTTCAGGAAGATATTCTGATACTAACTTCATTAAATATTCAGAGAATTTATCCATATCATATGTTACAGCTTCAATATCAGATGAATCAGATAAGAATTCTTTTCGAATCATATAATTAACCAATTCATAACCATTATCCATAGTAGCAAAATTTATTAATGATCGAGGATCAACATCAATAGATGGGATAATGTACTTGATATTAGCTAATACTCCAGTATAGTCATTATCACATGCATCTTTAACCATCTTATATGCAAATGTCTGATCTTTATCTTTAATTAATGGATAAGCTTTCATTAATGAATCCATATTTTCTATGATCCAATAATAAATAAAATCAGTCATAGATTCAGGTAAATTAATTACAAAGAATTCATATTCAGCTCGAATATATTCAATTTTATCATTAAAATCAATCATATCATCAAAGATAACTTGAAAATGAAATCTTTCTTCAATACTATTATGAATCTTATTTAAGATCTTATCATATGATGCTTTAGCTTCATCCATGATTTCTTTATTATCACCATCATTTACATCTTTGTACTTCTTGTATAGATAATTATATCGTGTATAGAAGTAATCAAAGAATGAATTACGTGATGAAAATTCCTCATTAATATAAATATTTTTAACTTGAGATAAGATATTTTGTAAAATAGTATCTTCATCTAATTGAGATAAGATTACATCATCTTCATATCCATTAATATCTGTATTTAAATATTCCTCAATGCTAACAACAGAACGGTCTTTAATCTCTTCGCTTGTTTCTTTATCAATAATAGTGGTAGATTTTTTATTATTTACAACCATTGTGGAAATCCACACCTCACTTATTCAGTCAATCTTATAGGGTTCAGTTAGATTAATTAAAGATAATTTCTTTTGAATCTATTTAATTTATCTGATACAGATCTATTACTTACTGGCTTTCTCATTTCCTGTAATTCTCTCTCATCATCTTCTATTGACCTTCTAGCAGCATAGTTACCCATTAAAGCAGAAATATCTGATGGTAATGAATTTTTAGCCATTAATCTATTTCTAGATAATTCAAGAGTAGATTTAATAGATCGTTTAATTTGTTTTTCTTTATTATTTACATTCTCATCTTCTTCTTTATCTGATGTAGTCATTATACCATCAGATAAATTAGTAAGAAATTTACCTATATTAGGATCAAAGAATATAGGATATAAACCAATTAAGAAACTAAAAATTTGGTCATCGTGTTTCTTATCAGCATGTTCGATTTTACCTGTCTTCTTACGTTCTAATGTCTTAATTTCATCTAGCATAGAATCATTATTAATCAACTCAGGTCTATTTGTTACAATATTAAATAATATTTCATTGATCATTAGGTCACGTGATTTAGCAGTGGTATCTACACCTTTAACAATCATAGTCTTCTTATTTTTATTAAGAGCAGATTGTTTCATATCATATATATTAGGGGCTTCAGTAGATATTCTTTCAATACCTTGACTAGTTTTAGTTCTATAATATAGATTATTATCTACTGGTGTCTTTTCTAATATTTCAATCAATGTAATACCACCATTATTGCGTTCAGGAATCAATACTGCTTTAGGTAAATATAATGTAATTAATTCTTCTAACATATCTGCTAATTCAGTAATAGCTATATGATTATTTTTAAATATACCAACTGGTTCTTGATTAGCAGGATCGATAATAGTAATGGCAGAAGCATCTCGACCAAGACCACCACCGACATCGACTCCTATTACGTAATTCTTATTGGCTGTATTCCTAATATTCTTTAGCATGATAATAGAATATTTATTATCTAATAGATATATACGTCCAAATGGATCTTTTATTATACCTTGAGACAAAGTATCTAATTGCTCTTCAGAGAATGGACTAGTATTTGAACCTAATGTCCATTCCAATAAGAGTTCACGTTTAACTAATGTAAGATCACCTTGGAGAGCACGTTTTTGTGATTCTAACCATACATCATCCTTACCCAATTGCTTATATGAAAATTCAATATATACAAATCCATTACCTGAATGTGACGGATCGTTTATGTAATCATGTAAGTATGACTCACCTTTGTCAAACCACCAATCATACATATGCTCATCAAATCTCCATGCCATATCAATCATACTCTTACAGTATGCCCCATCATCAGTATCTAGATTATTCATTTACCTTCTATATAGTACGCTACTACTATATACGTTCTCTTATGAACTGCTATATGTTACCATATAGATGAGACTATATCTTCATCCTATTATATAGGAGCCTCCCGTTTCCATTATCAATAGCTTATAATGTACTCTCTTTCGAGATAGTCGTTGAACTTTCCGTAAAACTCGAACATTTTTAGATAAATACATAATGAATGTTCGTATTTTTCTGAAATTTCCCTAGGGAAATTTGTGGGATTTATAAATTAATATTCGAGTTTTACAGCTTAGCTGCTGATTGTCCTAATAATAGGAGTTCCCAGCAATTAAAGAGGGAATGCCCAATATTTTTTAGGCGTTGTTGTGATTACAATACTATAAGGTGTTCCATTTTCTTTAGCTAAATCAGAAGCCGTAGAATTAGCTGGTACTAATGCCCCAAACATGATGTCATTATATTTGATAAAGGCAAACTCGTCCAACCATACACATGGAGATGTCGCACCACGTCCCTGTCTATCAGCACCAGCTGCAGAACTTGGACTACCTAGTAACTTAATCTGATTATTACGACTTTTAATAAGGATACTTTGAACGTTAAATGTATCCTTCTGCTTATCTATACCCGATAATAGATATTTAGGTAAACCTTCCATGGCATCTTTAACACGCTTTAGATTATCTTGACTACCAGATACGGCTTTATGACCAAATAGATATTGATAGTTTCTAGATACAAATAACATCTGCCATAAATAAACAATAGCTGCAGATTGAGTCTTGAAGTGCTGACGAGGTAGTAATAATATCTGATTGATATTATTAAGCATACAGAAAGCTTCAGCTAAATTTCCTCTATGTAACTTATATCTAATCTTACCACCAGGAACCATTACTCGGATAACTTCTCTAATAAAATACCAATAATTATGAATTACCTCATTAATGATTTTTGCTTTAGTAACCATATTTAAATTAGGATCCCATGGGTCAATACCTATTAAAGATCTATCATATATCATTAATGGAAACTTATTATGCTTAATTCCTTCCAATCTTAATATATTTGCTATTTCAATAAATGATTCATTCTTAGTAGTAGTATCGTAATATATCGTTCTACCTTGTAATGTATCTTTACCAATTACTATATTATTAGATATAAGAATCACTCCTTTCAATATAATTTATTATATACATACTGTCTTATATATTATAATAATCAAGGAGGTACTAAACCTTGAAGATCAAAGAATTAGTACAAAAGAATAATCAAATTATTTTTCATGGCGAAGTTATGGATATCTATATTCCAGTAGCCAACTTTGATAGAAAATTATCTTTCTATAATGGTCAATATATTAATACATTAGGTGTATTTGCATTTGATATCAAGACTGAATCAATGGCACAAAAAGGGAAATTTGGTAAATTCCATACATTGAAATTTCCTAATATGATTAATTTTGAATATAGTGAAACTTTCAAGTACAGCGGTACATTAGATAATGGTAAGATCTCTAAAAATGAGTATCATGTATTTAGATTGAGAGATGGTGATGTATTTATTAATAATACTGTCCAAGAAAGAAGTTCTGATGCAGTTATTAACTTCATTACTTCATTACATGCAGGTCAAATTCCAGAAACAATTCCATACCCAGAATTGATTAATTTATATTTATCAACCATTGATATTAATAAGGTTAACTTAAAGAACCCATCTGTAGTATTTGAATTAGTTTTATCTGAATTATGTCGAGATAAAAAGAATCTTAAACTTCCATTCAGACATACAATCAAGAATAAAAAGACATATAATGAGTATGGTTATAAATCTATTAACTTAACTCAATTACCTAGTCTTAATAGTACCTTTGCAGCATTATCATTCCAAGATTTTGATAATAGTGTCATTTCAGGGGTTAATCAAACTCTCAATAATGAAGATGAGAAAGAATCACCTATTGAAAAGATTGTCAAATACTAGGATTGCCTTGTATACCAACATTATCATATAAATCATTTTATATTTTATATATGATATAAAATTCATTCTAACATGAAAGGACGGGATCTGTCAGTGGCAGGAAACGAAGATCGTCAATTAAATCAACTCCATCCTGGTGTCTATTCTTCCATTAATTCACAGGATGCAGTTTATAACATCGCAGACGGTATTGTTACCCTAATGGCAGTTGATACATTTGAACGTGGTCAAGACGGCGTGTTACAATATGTGTCAACACCAGAAGAATTCAAGTTCTTGTATGGCGACCCTAATTATGATCGTTATGGTCAACAAGGATACAATATCATTAACTGGTTAAACGCTGGTGGTGCAGCTTATGTTATGCGTGTCACAGCTGACGATGCTACATATGCACATGCTATCGTCAATATTCAGACAAAATCAGTTAAAGGTGATACTGCGACACATACTGGTAAGAAAATTCATCTTGATGAAACTAATGAAGATGTATACGTAAATGATGTTCATTTGCGTCCAGTAGCATCATTTGTTAAAAAGAATAATATTAACCGTGATGTTTTATTAGCAGAATTAACTAAATTACGTACTTCAGAAAATACTATTGATGGTTATTCAAATAACTTCTTATTCATGGTATATCCTGAAGGTCGTGGTGAAAGCTATAATAATTTGGCTTTCCGTATTTATACTAATGAGACATTCGAAAACATTCAAAATTCCCGTGTTTATAACTTTGAAGTAATTCGTTATGATGATGACGGTAATCAAACAATGATTGAAGGTCCATTTTATGTAAGTTTTGATGATCAATCATTAGATGGCAATGGGGAATCAATGTTTATCGAAGACGTTGTTAACCGTTATTCTAAGTATTTAAACATTAAATTTAATAAGAATGCATATTTGAATATTGCACGTATTATTAATCCTAATGTTAACCCTAATAAATTAGATATCCTTACGGGTAAGACAATTTATAGCTTAGAGAATAAGCCAGAAACATACTATAATGAAGATACACGCCGTGAAGAAGATATTCACTTAGCATTACAAAAATATAATAGTAATGGTCATCCTATCTCAAATAATGGAGTTATCTTATTAAATATTCCTAATGTAGAAGATCCAGTTGAAGAAGCTCTGATCTCATTAGATAATAGTATGCGTGAACTTTCATATACAACGGATATTAATAAAGTATCGTATATGAAGAAAGATTTCCCTAACCTACAAGATAATGAATTCTCTTCATTCAAGTTGAGTCTTAATCGATTACTTACACCTGGTGAAGAGTCATCATCTGGTAACGATGAGGGTGAAATCGTTCGCTTTATCGCTAATCATTTGGATGATACTAAAGAAAAATCTGAATACTCGTTATATAAAGAATATAAGGCTAACTACGAAAAAGTAGCAGGAGATTATCATCCAGGTGCCGATAATTATAAGGATAATGAAGTTGATACAGCATTGGCTCCATATACAAATATGGCTAACCAAATTGTATCATTAATTCGTTCTGATTTATTAGACTATGGTAATCAAATTTCAGCTATGTACGAACTGGTAAAACACGGTATTACTAATATCACACTTGCTGAAAATTACTCTGTAGCATCTGCTGAAATCCAAGATTTATTAACTCGCCGTGATAAAGTTCAAATCTTTACAGTACAACATAAATCTAAAATTACTGATATCATTAATAATGTATCCGATTATCGTTTAGGTTTATTCCAAGGTTCTGATTTAGAAGGTATTGGCGAATTATTAAGTAACTTGGAAGATGAATTACGTTATGTATGGTCTTCATTAGTACCTTCTGCATTTGAAGATAATGAAAAAGCACCTGAAGATATTCGTGAAGTATTTGATGCTACAGTGCCAACAAGCGCTGCATCTAAATATAATGAAATTCTTCAATTGTATGAAGATATGAATAATGGTTACATCATTGATGATGTAAATAATCCTAAGAATAAGAACCGCATTTATTCTACTATTACAGAAGTAGCTAATATCTTATTGGATATTATCCGTAAGATTACTTTCCAATCTACATCTATGATTATTGATGATGTAATTGTTAAGGTTAAGAATGACTACTTCAGCTGCATGAAAGAATTCTATAATGCTATTATGGATGCTATTAAATTACAAGCTACATATGATGCAGATGCAGTTCGTCAAACAGCTCGTCAAAACATTGACGTTGCTGTAAATAACATTGTTGCTACAAATAGTAAGTTCTTTAATAGTCGTCTATTAGACTTTACTACACCAGTTAAATTATTATTGGGTAGTGATGGTGCATTCGAATATGATGTAAATAATCTTAAAGCTCGTAAGACAGCTATTAAGAATAAGATTATTAAGGCATACAATGGTTCTGTATTACCAGAAATCACAGATACACATTTATATCCAGCTGATGTAATTCTTGATGCTCGTTATCCAAATGAAGTTAAGATTGCTATCTCTAACTTTGTTCGTCAACGCCGTAAAGATATGCAATTCTTTGCGGATGATAGCCCTGCTAACTTTACAGTTAGTCCTCAGGAAGCATTGACATGGCGTCAAACTCAATTTAATATTGTATCTGAATATGTATCGGCATTTACACAAAGTCTTACATACTATGATGAATACACAGGTCGTGATTTACGATTTACTACGACATATGCATTGGCTAATAAGATTCCATCTATTGCTACACAATACGGTTTACATTATCCATTAGCTGGTCCTCGCCGTGGTATCATTGATGGTATGAGTGCAGTATCTTGGTATCCAAATGATAGTTATAAAGAAAAGCTTTATGCTGCTCACTTGAATTATATGCAATATGATAATTCTATTACTACATTAGGATCACAAAGTACTACAAAGACTGGAGCTGGTGCTCTTACTCAAATTAACAACATGTTTACTCTATTGAAGATTAAACGTGGTGCAGAACAACTATGTTCTAACTTCATCTTTGAATTTAATGATACACAAACTACTGATGCATTATATACATCATTGAATAATTACTTGAATCAATATAAGAGTAACCGTTCATGTGAAAGTATTGATGCTGCAATCAGTGCATCTGATTACGATAAACAACAACGTATCTTACGTGTTCGAATTACCATTAAATTTACTGGTATTATTGAACGTATCGCATTAGACTTTGATGTATCGTAATACGGAATGAAATTAATAGTCCATATATCCTATATAGGATATATGGATTTATTTTATTACGGTGTAGTCGTATAGCTAAAGAAATTTTATTCTGTATGAGTTGATACTGGAATAGGAAAGAATAATTCAGGTCTCCCGCTAGTAGAATAGTAATCTGCGTAACCAGTAAAGATAACCTCACTAGATAAGTCTGCTTGAGAGAAAGATATCCATTGGTATAAATTACGTCTCAACATTCCAGGACTAAGAGAGATATTATTGTAATTAAGAGATGAATTATTCAATGAAATCTTTATTCCTATTTTACTGTCTATAGATGGAGCTTTAATATAAAAATTATTTTTATTCATGCTTGATTGTCTTAAAGTTATGAAGATAGAAAATTTAAGTTCATCTGTTATCATTGGTTGATAAACTGAATTATCAAATTCTATCTCATTGTTATATACGTTAGAATGATCTTCTTGTAAGAATTTTATCTCTTGAAGGTTTTTAAATCGTAATCTATTAGAATAAAAGTTTACATATTTATTTATCTGTATCATTGATGTATTCAATGATGATCCTTGTACTGCAGTGTTTATAAATGTATTATCTCTTACAGTTAAACCAACTATGGAATTTGCATTATCTTTGACAGTTACATATGTCTGCATCCTAATGCTTACGGTTCTTCCCATTAAGATAAATAGATTCTCAGAAATCAGACCATTTCGTCTTATTGTGTATTCGTGTTCTCCATCTAATACAAATAGTGTATTATTTCTAATGATAGAACCCGATGAAGTCATATAAATTGGTTCAATACCAAATAGAATACAATTTTCAACATTTGTTTTAACATGTCCATTGGATTCTACTATTGTTACCTGACTTGTTCCGTTTGCCACATATACTGTATTAACGAGAGATACATTTTCTATTTCAAATATCTTATTATCTCCTATAGAGAATACTTTAGTATCAGTACCAGAGAAAGCAATATTTGAAGTCCCATCTCTATTAAGAATGTAATTAGCATATTTGGTTACGATATCATGAGTTATAACATCGACATCATAACTAATAGGTCTTTCATCAGTACCAGTATTATCTGTAACCAATCGTCTAGGATAATAACTGGTTATCTTTAAATACTTCATAGATTTAGTATCTAAAGCAGTATCAATCATATAATTACCCGGCGGGATAACAATGGTACCCCCATCACCATTGCTTATCTTATTAAGGTCATCTAAACACGATTGAAATTTTTGAGTATCATTTTCCCCTTGATAGTCTCCTAAATTTACTAGAGGAAGACCATTATTTACAATATTGACGTCTCCTCCAGTAGTTCCTCCTGTAGGAATGCTATTCTTGATAGTTTCATCTACGGAATTTAATAAATTAAAACTTTTCTTAATATCAGAGCTTATTTTCTTCAACCCCGTCTTTCTTTATAGAATATAAGATGATGTAATATGTAGTATCCATGCCAGTTAAACAATCACTTATATTTTGTATATAATATTTACAATAAACTTATATAAGAAAGGTTGATAAGCATATGAACCTATCAGGTAGCGGCATTCGTGTCTACGACAATGACATCGCTAAAGAACAAAACTTTTACAATGGTCAAATGAACTTACAACGTTTAGCATTTGACCCATTGCTAACAGGTTTCTCATTTATTATTTGGACAAAACTTCCTGAATGGGTAACTAAAGAATTCCCTGGTTTCAAGTCAATGACAGAAAAGAACTTTAAATCTTTCTCAGGTATTGATGATATGACAATCAATACGGCTACAGTTAACCATGGTTTCAATAATAATGAATACAAGGTTAATGCTGTTATTGAAAAGGGTAATAGTAACTTCTCTCTTACCCACCAAGAATTCTCTGGATCACCAATCAAGAACATGTATCAGTTCTGGGTTTCTGGCATTTCTGATCCTGCTACAGGTATTGCCACATACCCTAAAGCTTACAATATGGAATATGCAGCAAAGAACCATACAGGTGAATTGCTATATATCATGACTCGTCCTGATGCTAATAACACAGAACACCATAACATTGAATTTGCAGCTTATTATACAAATTGCTTCCCTACAAAATTACCTATTGGTCATTTTAACTTTGATGAAGGTTCACATGAAACTCCAACAATCTCTCAAGACTTTGTTGGTAATATGCATATCTCTCCACAAGTAGATAATTTTGCAGTAGAAAAACTTAAGACTACATACTCAATCGTTACAGAAGGTATGTTCAACCCTGATTCTAATGTCATGGTTGCTGGACAACAAATGTCTGATGCTGAAACAATCAATGGTATCTCTGGTACAGCTCAAGGCGATATCTAAAATTAATTAATTATTAACAAACTTAATATTATAATTCTGAAGTAACCATGGAATCTTTAGAATTATAATATTTTCATTTCAACGGTACTTGGCAATCGCTGAAATATAACCTTTGCGGTAACAACACGGTAAGCCTTCGCTCAAACATAACTCAGCTCGTTTGTGGCTTTCGATCTGTTGTAACATTTTTTCATGCTGCTCTCTGAATTGAATCCATTGATTATTAGTTATTAATTCAGTTGTCGGATTAATTAGCTAATAATCCCTTAATCTTGCAAATAACGTAACCGTACTTTATAAATGGAACAATTCAGTAGAAGTTAGACAAAGAAAACAGTCATGGGTTTTTGTCTACACACCTCCGGTAATAACTTAAATAATGAAAGCGGTTACATAAATATCCTAATACCAAATAATGGTATTAGGATATTATTTTAATAAAATTAGTATTTAACAGTGATTACCAGATAATCATCTTTTAGTTTAATACTATCATCTAATTTGTGAGTATAATAATTTAATTTTCTATTTTTATTATCAGCTGAAATGATTAATGTATTCATTGAATCTTCTGTATCAAATAAAGAATCTAAGAATTCATTAAATGGTAAGTTCTTCAATGAATCATTAAAGTTACTAGTAATAGCTGATTTAATAGCAATTTTATTAAAAATAAAGCTATTATATTCATTTTCAATATTCTTAATCAACTGAAATACTAATGAATTAACTTCTACAAAGCTAGTAGCATATAGATCAGTATTAAGTGTCTTATTTTCTACAAATGAATTAAATTTACCGTAAAATACATTTGGCGACATAACACTAGTCATAATTTTACCATTACTTTCAAAGTTAATAGTAATTACTGAAGATTGCTTTGCCACTCATGAACCCTCCTAAATGTCTTATTAAATTCTTCATTTTCCATTACATAATATTCAAAGTAACGATCTTCTCCTAGATCTCTTACAATATAATCCCCATCTTTGATTTCACTACCATCAAATAAACAAATAACCTTTCCTGTAATAGGATCAAATTTAATCATATGGTAATATTTTGGATCATCATTAAATTTCTTAATATCAAATTTTTCAGCTTCAATAGATGGTTCAATTCGATGTTCATATTTGAGTAGTTTCAATTTAATCATTCCAATTCTATTATATATTCTTTAATATTAATAATTGTTAGATTAATTAGAACCCACCATAGTCATCTCCGCCACCCATGTCGCCACCTTGATCATCATTTTGTTGGTTGGACACATCATTTTCAGCTTCAATTTCTTCTTTTAATACTTTAGCTTTAGCATTTTGTAATAGTAAATCATAATGATCCCAATCTAGTGTTTGCATTAAATCTTTAGCCAATGATAACTTCAATTCCCCTTTAATCTTAGGAATTAATGGATTTGGGTTTTCCCCTGTTTGTGCTTCATCAGGTAAATAACTATTTGCAATGAATTCAATTGTTTGTTGAATGTTACTAATTTGTTCATTAGTATTTTGAATATTCATAAACATTGGCATTGGGAATTTAACATGAATTTCATTCAGGTCAATATTCTCGCCATTAGATTTCTTTTTCTTTTTAGCGGGTTGTTTATTAAGACCTTTCATATATTCTAATTCATATAATCGTCTTAATACTTTTTCCCAGAAAGATCCCAATAAACCTTGATAACGAATAACATTACGAACGAAACCATTATTTTGCATTGCTAATGATCTAGCATAATCTACTTCTTGAGATGCATCAATATAAGAAGCAGGGACACCAGTAGATGACATTACAGATTTCTTAAGCATATCTAAGAATTCATCATTAATATCTACCTGATCTCCAGAGATTGTATCAATATTGAAAGGAGCATTCATTTTTGCTTTATTGTTTCGATATGCTCGCTACACATACCTTCTATAATTTTCATTATAGATCAGACTATCTATCACTCCTATCATATTATATAGGAGAACTCATTCTTCCACTATCAATCACTTATAGTGTACTTCCATTTCAGGAATAGTCGTTGAACGTTATCCTAATGATTATAGGATCTTCGCTGCTGATTGCCTATTATAAACAATACTTAGGATTCTCACCGTATATCATATCAAACATTTTTTCTGATTTTCATCAACATTCACGCTTATTATCACTAATTACGTTGTAGTTGTTTGATCTTTAAGGTTTCCCAGCAATTCATGAGTTATGCAACACACTATTACTAGTATGAAGGGCATTTTCCTTTACCATCAATGACAGGTACGTACATCTCGCTACCTGCTCCAACATTCTTAAATATAGTACTAATTGATTTATCATTACCAAATGAAGTAGCTGAAAACTCACTTGACTTCATATCTCGAATTAATGATTGTACTGTACTTTCAATATCATCATCCAAACCTACATCTACATAGTAAACTTTCTTATCTCGACCACGAGTAACTTTAGTAATAACATTAGTCATCATAGTAGCAAGATATAATTTAGCAGCAAAAACGCTATCTGCTAAACGAGATTTACCATATGTTGTGGTACTATCTAATTTAAGATGATATACCTGCTCAGGTTCTAAGAATGTCATCTTTACTTCTTTTTCCAAGATATAATCTTTTCTAATTAATTCAAATATGGTATGTTGTAATTCTGGATTCTTCTTAATAAAATCCTTACCAATCTTTTTACTAATACCTTTAATAAATAAATCAGTAATGATAGAATATCTTAAAGCAGTATTACTAATTTGAGTATCAGCTTGTCCATTTACATTAGTAGATTGGGATGAACTTGTTTGCTGTGTAGTTGTAACAGAACCATTCATACCCATAGTAGAACTTACCATAGATAACATACTACTTGATGTAGCAGAATTTCCATTAGTAAGATTATTTAATGTATTAGCATCGAATCCCTCACCATTAGGATCTGATGGTTGCATTTCAAAATATAGATAACCAAATACAATATCGTCTGCTTCTAATTTAATAATATTACGAGGATCAATATCTTTTAGGTACGCCCCTGTAAAATGATAATTAATATTGTCACCTTTATTTGGATCATGATAATCCTTAGCCTTATTTACTAAATTAGCTGGATTGCGATAGAATTTAACATTCTTATTAATCTTATCGGTAATATCGTGTTTAGTATCACTAATAATCTTTTCTTTGTCTAATTTTTTAACGGTAGGATTATTAGTATCATATTTTTCTAATGTATTATATACATTCTTAGAATTATTCTTTTCAGGCAATACATTATCGGATAATGAAATATATAACTTTTCTAATAATTGATTATCTTCTGTATTTTCATACAATTGCTCATAGATAATCTTTCCATTATCAGCATTAACATCTGACTCATTAAGCATCTTATTAGCTTCTTCATTCATATCCAGAATCATTAAGAATAAGTCGCCATATTTTAATACATCACGGGTTCTAATAGACAATCGATCATCAATATGGAACTTATCAATGATCTCTTTCATATTATTCTCGAATAGTGTATTACTGATTTGCATTTCTTCTGTACGTTCTGTATTATCATTTACTTCTTGTTTATAGAAATAATTAATAGAACGTTTAGTAACATCATCAGGCGATAAGATACTATCAGTATATACGTTTAATGCAGTTGATAATTCAGGAATACTAGCATCTAAGATATCATAATCATCATAACCAGATAATCGTTTCATTTCATCTGATTGTGAGGCTCCAGCTAATCCTTCTTGTAATTGTTGAAGGATTTCTAGTCTTTCGTTATTAACATCTTTTACATTGCCCTTCTTACCACCATTATTACTATATACATTCAACCTAGAGATAGCATCAGTAATATTATCATCATATACAGTATCATTTGGTCGTTTTAATGTCTGTAACTTGTTAGATAATTTATCTAGAATCTTTTCTTTATCTTTAGGTAAATCTTTCTCATCTTTATCGCTAAGATTATATAAAGCTTTACCAATATCATTTTCTAATTCATTATCTTTTTTAATAATGTCTTTAGGTACTTTGTCTGTTTTAATTAATTTCTTTTCATCGTTACTATCAGCCAAATAGTACACCCCCATCCATAAAATAAACCGTATATGCATTGCATATACGGTTTCAACAGTTATTTTAAATCCTATTTAGTACTTGTTATCTAGTAATTATAAACGTTTGTTTGATATGCATATCCTTATCAGTATTAATTACTTTTAGAATAAATATATCTTCTACATCATTCATAGGATATACTTCAAAACTAATATCTGGGGTTTTAATACCAGATTTTAATTCCTTGACATATACATTCAATATTGTATTTTTCATAACTGGAATACTGTATACATTATAGTCAAGAGAAAGAAAATCATTTTCAACCTTAACTTCATCTGGTTGTATTACCAATCTTATAGTAGACCTTGAATTTAAATTAGTAATAGATTTTAATACGTCAATATTAGTAATACTTGATTTGCATACTAAATTATCTGGTGAGTAATTTAATACCTTCTTATCTGATAGTGGAATATAGCATTGAAAACTACTAACCTTTCCTGTTAGATGAGTAAAATATAATCCATCATCATTCATGTCAATACTAATTACAGGATCAGTCTTTCGTTCCTTAAATACCTCAAAGAACTCATTCGTTTGCATGATATAGTATGTTTCATCATTACTGTACCCTTCATTAATTTCATCTAATACTTTTTTACGAGAAGCAGAAGGTTTAAATTCAATTTCAGCATCATATGATATCATATTATCATCATTGATAGTCTTAAACTTAGTCTTACCATTGAATAAATAAGTAATACCATCAGTAGTAGATACTGCTAACTTCTTCATTAATGTATTAACTGAATTTAAATAATTAATATATGTCGTACATCCTTTTTCATCTAACATTACTTAGTACCCACTTTCTTAGCAATATATTCTTCCATTTCAGTAATAGTTGGTAAATTCATATATTTCTGACAGAATAACATTGGATCATTAGCTAGATAGTGATCAACAAATTCACCCGTCTTATCTATAAAGTCACCATTTTCATCTTTATATCCAAATAGAATAGTACCAACTTCAGCTTCAGGAGTAATATTATATGCTCGAATAGTAGAAGGATACATAGAACTAGCGTCTAAGTCGGCAGCAAATCTAAATATACGATCAGATAATTCCCCTGATAACTGTCTAATACCTACTGGATTCATTAGTTTTGGATCAGCTACAACAATGTCTTCCATGATAGTCGTTAATTATCATGCGTTCTCTTATGAACTGCTATATGTTACCATATAGATGAGACTATATCTTCATCCTATTGATATGGGATGCCCTGCGCTTCCATTCACTTGAATGTACTCTACTCGATTCATATTATGTAATATGTCTTTCGATAGTCGTTGAACTAGATGTCTAAATTCCTCTCTTTTCTAATTCAGATTTTCTCCATTGGATAGCCATGTCTTTGGCTTTATCAGATCCATATTTATCAATAGAGAATGATTTTGTCTTTTTTAATCCTTTATAAGAAATACTCGTACACCATTTGGCAGAATGATTGTGTGTATTTCCTTTTGAATCAATCGTAATTTGTTTTTCTTTAAAATAAACACCACTTACACCAGATTTATTTGTCTTACGAAGATTCCGTATATTTATATTATTAATTGATGAATTTACAACTCTTAAATTACTTCTCGTGTTATTAAATGTATCTCCATCAATATGATCTACGATATCTTTAGAATCTTTTACATTCATTAAATATCGATGTAATTTAACAGTCTTGTTGTTGAATTTACCCACAACATAGTGTTTTGAACCATCTTTAATATACCATGATATTTTATTTATTAAATTAATATCATTAGTATCGATTAATATATCACCATTATGTTTGTTTCCACTAATTCTCAGAACTGTTATTCTTTCGTCTTTAATAATATATTCATTCATAGATTATATTTTGACATCTAGCTGCTGATTGTCCTATATAAGGAGTTCCCAGCAATTCACAGGGTTTAACGTGCGCTTGTATACGTCAACGCACCGGGAATTTTTCCACCATTACCATATCTTTCACTATGATTATTACTCATAACCTTACCAGATTCAAAATAGTGAAGCTCCCCAAAATTTCGAATACTAATTGTCTTCTTCAATGAGACTGATACTCGAGTATTTGTTACATGACTGATTGTATATACCAAGTTCAAATATCCTAATTTCTTTTCAATATCAAATAATAGAATAACATCTTGGATGTTATATAGAATAAATTGACGATAATGATTTAGATGTAATGTCTTAATATCCCCTTCATATTCATCTTTATGTTCACCTAGCTCATATTCGCCAATATAATCTAATGAATATGATTCACGTTTACCAGTTGGTTTAGTAACATTAGCATAAAGAGTTTGCTCATCAATCCATGTACTATAACTTACAATATCAAATATATGAAAAGTATCTGCCACATCCAATGCTCTATCATCTTTTTTAAAATATACTGATTTATACTTAGCATCATCCGGACACATAATTTCTTCAGGTGGAATTGTTGCTATCTTCTTTAACCGATTAAGCAAAGTTAAATTATCATATACAGAGTTCCATCCAATCATGAAATCTAATTTATCTTCATTTACCTGTTCAAAGAATTCAGTAATTAAATCTAATTCGTCATCATATTCTTTAATGACAAATTTAATATTTCTTCCATCATAACGCTTATTTAAAGCATCTAATATCTCGGTAGCATTATCATGCATTGTATTTTTATAGTCATCAGTATCATATCTCAATGCATAACTATAGCAAACATTATCTTTGCTATTAAAATACGTAATAATATTGACAGGAGCTAATGCTGATTCTTCGTCTGGAAAACCCTGAATTTTACTACCGTCAACCTCAATATCGTATACACCTACAGTAATAGAGTATTTATCTGGCATATCATATGCTTTATTAAATTTTGCAATATAATGGTCTACAATATTAGAATCACTATCAAATACTCGTCTATCTTTTTCAATCATCTTCTTAGTCTCATAAGCAGAACGACTGTCACCATTCTTATATGCTGATTGAGACTGTTGGTATTGCATTAATAACTGTGGATCCGGAATATTATCTACAATGGATTTTACCTTATCTTTTTCATAAGTGACTACCTTATTTGTCCATTCTAATGGAACAGCAGGATGATAAGTTACTCCATCATCATATTCTTGTTTCATTACATAAAAAGTCCGTTTAGGCTTTTCAATAAACTTCATAGACTTGTTACCATCAGCATCTTTAGTAACAATCATGATCTTATCATGAAACGTTCTTTTACCATACTTATTACTAACGACACCTTTATTTATCTTCATAGCATTGATTACTTGAAGTTTCTTTTTACTTTCAGTCAATACAATCACCCTCCTATCTTATATTTTAATTATACTACAATTAATCAGATTCTTTAAGCTTTTTAGAATATTCATCGATATTGAATAATACGTTTTTGCCTTGCATAAAATCTTTATCATTGACATTTACATCATTGCCATTTAATAGGATAAGATCAATATTCGTACTATCAAAACTGTTATTGTGACTAATTACGAATGTTTGTTCGATATTCAACTCATCAATTTGTTTTTGTAACATCTCAATAAACTTCGCTCTATTTTCTGTAGATAGCACTCCATCAACTTCATCTAAATATAATACGTTATAACCAGTACTTACTTTATTGAGTAAAGCTAAACTTAAACTCAAGTTAGTCAATGATTGTTCACCCTGTGATGCTTCTAAGATATCATCTAGATATGATCCATCATCTTTATATACATGAACAAAGAAATCTCTTTGAGTCAATTGGAAGTCAATAGCAAATCCACCATTATATGCTACATCTAGTAGTTTATTAGCTGTTTCTGCAATGGATTTAAGATACATATTACTAAAGATTAATGGAATACCCTTTTTAGGATCAGTAGCTTTCTTTATAATAGAGAAGTATTTAAATACCTTATCTAATTCATCTAGTCGTTTTTGCGTATTCTTGATAATAGATAGATCTTCAATAATCTTATTCTTTTTACCTTCGAATGTTTGTTTATTGATTCGTTTATTAGATACATCATTTTGAATATTATATAATTTTACTTTAGCATCTTTTAATGTATCAATCAATGATTGACTGTCATCTAATAATTTATTCATCTTATCCAATTCATCATTAGATTCTTTAACTGTATTTCTAGCATTAGTAACCTTATTTAATAGCGTAAGTTTAAGATTTTCTTTTTTAATATTATCATTAATCTTTTCAGTCTGATTCATCTTATCGTTATATTCATTTATGAGTGATTCTTTATTCGATACAAAGGTTTCTAATTGACTCTTATACGAATCTACTAATCCAGATAATTTATCATTTGTCTCTTTATCTTTAATTAATTCATTTAATTGATTATTCAATGTATTAATATTAGATTGGGTTTCGTGATATTCAATGGATGACTTAATCTGATTGTACACATGATTAAGAGAATTAATTTCATTAGACTTGATTATACCATCTAGACTTCTTAATTCATTAGGTATAATAGATTCAGGAATATTTCCTACTAGTGAAAAAGCTCTATTATATAGATTTTCGAATTCATTCAATTCATTAGACAATGAATTAATTCTATCTTGATCTTTCATCAATGTGTCATTAGCTTCGTTAATAAGGATTTCTAATGATTGAGTATCTTTCCAACCCATCTGAGATTTACTTTTTAAGATAATAGATTGGAATGGACAGTTATCTCCTGCCGAACAATTGCTATTATGATTATTTAATGCTTCTGCTACTTCAGGGTTATTAATGATACTATTATAATCATTATTCATATTTTCTAATATGAAAGATTTATTCTGGAAATCTTTGTTTAAAGCATTCATATACTCATGAATCTCAGCAACAGTATTACCTAATTCATTAATACCAGAATTATATCTATCCTTAATCTCATTATATAATGAAATATATTTAGACAAATTATCTTCTAAATATCTATAATCATAGATGTCATCAAATAATGATTTATACTTATCCTCAATATCAAATTCAATAGATTCTGCTTCTTTAATTTGATTCTTGACCGATTCAGTTTTATCTAATAATTCTTCTACATTAACTAAATTAATTCCATCAATCTTAATATTCACATCATTGATACTATCTTCGATGTCACCAATTTTATCTTTAAGATTAGATAATTCATTTCTATTAGATTCTAATGACTCATTAAACGACTTAATATTCAAATTACTTTTCATTACTAATTCTTTTAATTTATCGTCATCAAATTTTCTCATAGTTGGAGCAGTATTGTAAATATCTTCCATAATAGAATTAGCATTTTCTAATTCGTTATCTTTTTGCTGTACCAAACCTTTAATATATACGATAATATCTTTATAATCATTATTATCAGTATTAGCAAATGATGAAAAATCCATATTAGATAATTCTACTTCAGCTTTTTCTATATTAGATTTTTCTGATCCTTCATTAATTAATAATTGATTGATATCATCATCGATACCCTTGATTGTCTTATTCAACTCATCTAATTCATTTTGTAATATAGATGATTCTGCATATTTAGTCAATTCAGAATTCAACGAATTAAAATTATTCTTCATTTCTTTGAATTTATCATTAGATACCGCATATGCATTTAAATATGGATCAATATCTGGAACAAATGTATTGATATATTCCTTACGCTTAGCTGTTTTAAAATTGATAAAGTTAGACACATTATCACCTAATCGACCTACAGTAAAATAATCTTTAGATACAGATAATACGTCTTCTATTACTGTATATGCAGATTTAATATTACCATTCTCATTCATTTCTTTACCATCTACTTGAACGTAAGATTTATTCTTATTACGAGAATAGTAATGCTTAATGATAACTTCTTTACCATTTACATCATAATGGATTTCTTTTAATCCATCTTCAATTTCTCCATCATCATCTTTAATAATAAGAGATTTACGGGAATCAAATGATTCTCTATATGGATTTAAATTAGATAGAATAACCGTTTTACCTGAACCATTAGATGCTTTAAGTAAAATGATATTATTCTTTTGATTACTAAGGTCTAATTCAAATTCTCTTATACCCATTCCTGCATATATACCTGCAAAGTTTACTAATTTCATGTATGTTATTTTCATCTAACATTACCTCCTATATATTAAATTTTACCATATTATAGGAAAACAAGATAAAAAAAAATCATTTACCATAAATCTTGGTAAATGATTTCATTTGACTGCTAGACCATATCAACCAGTGGATATTGATAATCAAATTTGTCTACATACACCTGATTATCCATATCTTCAACTAGTGTGTCCCTGATTGTATCATTATATTCTTTCAGATACCTATATTGGGGATCATCGTCTGCATACATATCAACTAATGGGATAACAGTATCTTCAATTAAAATGATGAAGTTTCTTTCTTCATCAAATGTCAGATCTTGTCCTGCCATCTTTAATTGATTGTATATAGTATCGAAGTTAGTTAGTAATTCATTATTATTATCTTCTTCCTTCTTAGTATCATCGGATTTATTACTTAAACGTTCAGTAAGAATCTTATCCACATCATTATTATCAGCAATGATTAAACCATCATCTACATTTTCATCCGGTAACGGAATATCAATATCTGAGTTAGATAATTTAGCAATAAGATCTTTCATTACTTCTTTCATCTGACCATCTTCATCTTCTACTTGTAATGATCGTAACTTCAATACCTGATCATTGATTTTCAACTTAAGATCTGCTTTTGTCTTAATCAATGAGCTAATATTATTCATCAAGGTAATAATATTACTACTTTGCATAGAGATATATTGACCATTTCTAGTATTACGAGCATCATTCTGTACTGAATACTCACGATTCAAATGTTGTCTTGTTTCTGATAAGAATTGTTTCTGTTCAGATATAACTTCATCTAAATCTAAAATTTCATCTACTAGATTATAAGTAAGATCAATGTCTCTTTTTAATTTTTCTCTATCCAGCTTAACCAGTCCCTTATATTATATTTATATTCGTTGGTGATGATAGTATTATTTTATCTTGCGGAACTCCAAAGTCTTTATATGTCTTATCATTATTATACATATTATTCCTGTATACAGTAATGCCGTTATACTTAGCTAATATATTTCTTTTTAAAAATCTACGTATATTTTCATTAGACACATCAGCATCACTATATACATTAATATTTGCATTAGTAACTCCTAATTTAAGAGCATAATTTAGACTATTCAAATATCCTTTACCGTTATTAGCAATATATAAATCATTACTATTCATCTTACGACCATTTAGATAATAAACACCAAGTATATCCCATATACCTTCAGTAAGATATAAATTATGAGATTCCTTCATTATATCTAAATCATTCTTGATTGTATAGAATTTTTGTGAGCTATCTGGAGTATTATACAATGTTAATCGTTGATATCTTTTTACACTCCTATCTCCTTTAGGAATATCATGCATATACCGACATATAATATCATTTGAATTACCAGCTAGAAACATAGAATAGTTATTATTTAGATATTCTATATCAGAGTCAGTTTTAGCAGTTACTATCCTCGTATAGTCTATATCATTATTATTGAAAAAATCTTTCAAATTTAATATATATCTAAATTTGGATACATCTGATTCTTCCATATTAACACCTAATCTAAAATTAAAATAATTAATTTTATCTACTTCAATCTTAGAATATTGATTAGGTAATATAATATATTCTTTATTATTACGAGATAATGAACCATATTTAAGATTCATTTCTTTCATATATTCTCTATATGATTGATTTAATTTCTGAGTCATCTCTGGATCATAGAAATTTAATTGCTTTAATAAATCAGATCCATTACCAGAAGCTTCACATCTTTGACAGAAGAATAGAAACGGTGGTTCATTTTTTACATAACAATGAGCATGATATTCGTTATTAACAGAATCTCCGCAAAATGGACACCTAATAACTGATTCATCTTTTCTACCAGTAAGATATAATATATCTACTTTATTTTTTAAATAATTATACATTGTTAGGTCATAACCGGTGATGTTGATCACCTCCATTTCTGATATGATTTATGATTGGCTACACTTGAAATATATTCAGAAGATGATTCTGTTAATAATTTATCATTATTTAATCTATCATGTAATGTATAATTGAGATTATCAACTTCATTATCTAAAGTATTCTTCTTAAGCATTTGAATTTCAGTTATCATATTAGTATACCAATATTCTGCTGGTAATATTCTTGTAAGCATTGGATTATTGTGTATATTTCCTTCATACCATTTTGATACCGATTGTAATAAATATATATTACTATCTGATGGATTCTCAATATCAGAATAGAAGATATTATCATGGTTATTTTCTATCTTTAGAAATCCTATTTGATTAAAGCTTATTTCATTATTATTGGTAAGTACAAAATAAATTAGATCGTTATGATAATTGTATATCTTATTACTAATTGTATAGTTGGAGTTAGGTATCCTATCAAAATATTCTTCTATATTAGTATTCTTATCTATATTGATTGTAGAAAATTGATTATTGGCAATGACATTATCTACATTAATTGAATATAGATAAGGAAAATTCAAGTTCCAATAAACGTTCGCTCCATTCTTGACTCTATTATCAAATATTCGTTTATCAGTAATAACCAAATTTAATTTTAAAGAATCTTTAAAATTAAATAATTTCCCAAAAGATAATGTAAACCATATATCCATTTTTTCCATAATACAAAAAATATAATTCTTTTCATAAACTAAATGAGGGTAAATTATATAAAAAGAAATATCTTTATCCTTTAAAGTAAGATCTTCATAATTTCTTAATTCAGGATAAATTCGAAAAAATCTTTTCCTTGGCATAGTAACTTTTAGCATATTATCAGATATATTAAATGTATCAACTAGCATAGAAAATGTAAATTTAAATAATACTTCATTAGATAAAAGTTTCCTAATTCTTATTTCATTTACATTTTCTATACTAATCTTTTCAGTAAACGGTAATTTACTATTAAATTTCCTTTTAAGAGATTTTTTTAATCTTACTTCATTATTATTCATTTACACCAGTCCTATTCTACTATAGCAATAGTTTCATTGCCTTATTTTTAAATATCATTTTTGGGTATATATTTACATCTAAGCTATTAAAATAGTCATAGATACTATTATATAACTTTTTATCTAAATATAATACCTGATTTAAAATATATAAACGAAAATTCTCTAATATTTTTTCATCAGATAATAAAGAAATGATTCCTTCAAAATTCTGACCCAATTTAGTATCTACCATCTCATTGAATGTTTTATCTATATATAATATGGTATTAGGATTAGATATTAAATCTTTACCTTTAGGTTCAGACATTAATATTGTTGGAATTACTCCTAATGAATCAGTGTTGATTGATTCATTATTATACATTTTATCCGATACAAAATATACATTTCCATTATTGTAAAATAACAATAAAATTCCCTCCTATATAAAATATAACACTATATGCATCTATTTGCATATAGTGTTCAAATATTAGTTATTCAAGTCCCAGACAGCTTTTGACTGGTCGTTATCTATATCATATGTGGGATCAAATAATCCATCATTGAAAGAAACTGCTTGATAGCGAGGATCAATATTCTTGAATTGATCAGCTTGTTCTTTACTGAATAAAGCAATAATATTCAACACGTCACCATCATAATCGTATTACCATTTATATAAAGACAAATGTCTTCCCTTAATGGTTAAAACTATAATCGTTAATTATAGCCATTCAGTCAGGTTATTTACTAAATGATGATATCTCTATCATTCCCAGACTATATCAAGATCTACCCTAAGTAGACCCCTCGCACTTCCACCGGACTTCCGATGTACTCTACTCACTTCGTGTGGTTGTTAATCCACCTTATTCTTCCGCAGAAGTTACATTTATTGTTTTCGATAGTCGTTGAACGTTCTCCTTACTTTAAGGAGCTTCGCTGCTAGAATACCCATTTTATTAGACCTTAGGTTTACACCATAGCCCATCTCTATAATTTTTTCTGCTTTCGCCACAATTCAAGTTCGCCGTTACCAGCCACTTTGTAGTTTATAGAGCTTTAGGATTTACAAGCAATTCACGAGGTTTAGACAACTAATCACTTAGTTGAATGTGATTGTGATTTCACCGCCCATGCCTCCAATGATATTGTTACTTACTCCTAAAGTAACATCATCAAAATCAGGCTTTACTTCTTTAATAGTACACAGATGAATAGAATTAGTAGAAATAGAAGGATTACGGTTTAAAATAATCTTCATACCACCTTCAAAGTTATTAATTAATTCATTCATATATGAATATAATTCTGAGTCAAAGTGAGTTTGACGATCTCTTACCCACTTACGAGACTTATTATATGGTAATTTCTTAATTCGATGAACTAAATTAATCAATAATGTTTCATATAAGATAGCAAATGTCTTATAATTCATACTTACTTCATTAATCTTATTCTTAGGTCTAGGTGAAATAACATTACGAGCAGAAAAGTTAACACGAGAACCTACAATAGACTTACGAATTACACCTGATTTATCCTTCAACATTCCATCTACAATATATAAGAATAAACGATATACATCCATTTGTACTTCAAATTGTAGGTTTAATAGCTGAAGCCGGTTTTCCCCAAAATCAATATCACTATCATCCATTTCAAATTTAAGAGCATTACTATGAGCTACTAGGAAATTATATAATGAGTTAACTTCAGAGAATCGATAATCTTTAGTATCCTTATTAACATCAGCAGGACGTAATTTAGGAGAGAAGATAGGGAAGCAATCAATAAATAATGTACCATCTAAATACGCATGAATCAATGTACGATATTCAGGAGTAGATTTTTGTTGATCTAATACTTCTTCCTTCATTAATTCCAAGAATCTATCCTTAAATTCTAATAGACCGATATTCTTTACTGGATATTGATTCAAATCAGAAGCAGTCTTTTCTTCTTCATTATAATCAATAATACGTCCATCTGCGGTAATATTCTTATCATAAGAAATCATTTCAATAAATTTCTTTTTCTTAAATACCTTTTGTAAACGTTCAAAGTAGATAGGGTTGAATACATAAATACCTTTAAAATCAATCCAACCAATCTTATCTAAATTATCCATATCTTGTTCGATACCAAAGATCTTTTCAGATAAGATACCATCATCATTAAATACTGATTGTCCTGAATTCTTATCAGATTTTCTTACTCGAGCCTTATTAATAGGATCTGAGTTAGATACAATCATACTTTCATCTAAATAGTCACGTAATTTTACAATATCTAAATATGTGTATTTATTGTTAATATCCATAATATCCCATCCCTAAATCTATTCCAAAAATAGCATTAATCAACTCAATAAAGATCTTTATTAGTAACAATCCCAATCCAGCCCATGCAGCAAGAATTAATATTACTAGGAAACAACCAAATGTTCCTTTAATGATCTCCCAAGGTGTCATAAATTATTCATCCTCCATCACAGCATTTGTATCTTCAACATATTGAATGTCTTCCAATTCATCTTCAGTATCAAATTCAGGCTTATCTGTAAAGAAGAATTGATGTGCATTAGTAGGATCTTTAACTTCCACAAATGGAACCATAGTAGCAGATGTACCAGGATCCCCAGATGAAGTAGCAGTCGTATCAATCTTTCCTAGATATGAAGTATTGATAGTCTTAGATAGGACACCTTGATTTGCAGTAGATCCAGCTTGTGTTTGTGGACCAGATTTACTTGCTTTTAATGTAGAAGCAAATAAATCTAAACTGGAAGAGTTATTACTATAACGTAATAATTGAATTGTAGACATTCGTTTAATAATAAACATCTCATCAATATTAGAGAAAATATTCTCTAAACTTTGCATCTTAACTTTAGATTCATTAACCAAACGATATACTGAATCAGATAATTTTTTAGTAAATGGATATAATAGATATTCGGCAACACGTACACGTCTATTTGCTAGATTATGATTATCTACTTTAATAATAGTATTATAATTTACAATCATGTATTGCATCATAGTATATACATCTTTCTTATATTTATCATCTAGACGTAATGTAGATTTAGTTGTGTCATCTAAGATACGTTCTAATGATAGAATAATAGATTTAGCCTTAGCTTCTCGTCTATTACCATTAGTGGTGAATTCAGATCCTAATCGTTTATACCAATAATTAGTATCATAGAACTTATCTACTTTAATCATTGACTTATTAAATACGGATACTACACATTCAGTCAACATAGGATTTACATTAATATCTGCATGAAACCAATTTTTATCTACTGCTAGTGTAATCTTTTTAGTACATCTAAAATAATATTTACTATCATCTGGATCAATATTCTTCCATTCTTCAAACAAGAATTCCATATGACTATCTAAACCAAAACGTCTCATAGTTTCTTGAATTCCAAATTTAGCGAAGAAATATTTAAATACCGTAATTGATTTAGAAAACAATACAGCTTCTAATCTACGAGTCTTAAAACCTTCTCTACCGAATACTTTACCTAAATCTTTTAATTTCACATAAGAAGATTTAATCTTCAATGGCATAAACATAGTCTTTAAAACTACAGCATCTTGACTACGATAGAATTCAGCATTAGCTAATTGCATAACAGGGAAGAAACGATTATTTTTAAGAGAGAAGTATTGTCCAGATAATAATTCTGGATAGAATACTTTAGTGTGACAATCTTTAGTCTCAATTTCTCCGTCATCGTTAGGAGCAGATAATTCATAATGAATATCAATGATCATATATCTACTTTGCTCAATAGGATAGATCATATAATCCTTACTTTTATTCTTAGCCAACAGTGATTTAACAATATTTGGATTATAAACCTCATCTGGTTTATACATATCTACATCTAAAAATTTAAAACCATCAATAACATCTAGACCTCGACAGATATTAGAAATGATATATGGAATATCTTCATTCTTTTTAAAATCAATGATATCTTGATTGAATGGTTCTTTCTTTTCTGTCTCATCTTGTATATATTGATAGGCTTTCCTCAAGTCAACAACCATAATAACAATCCCTCCGATAATCTTAAAGTATATAGCTTAATACATATATCAAACTATAATCATATTATACCATATATATGAAAAAAATACAAATATAAAACTTAATTACAATATAGTACTGGTTATAATATTGTAATTAATATTAAATATACAGATAGGAAGTGATTTCTCATTATTACTAATCAAAAAGACTTCTTCTCAGAATTAGGTCGTAGAACCAATATGAAACAGGATGATCTCAAATCTATCTATAATGAAATGATTAATATGATTACTGATTCTATGAATTCTGCAGATGAAACTATTACTATGATCCCGCAGATCGGTACTATTCATGCTAAACCTAAGCAAACTTATATGAGCGTTAACCCTCGTAATGGCAATCCAGTATTAGTTGATGTATCTCGTAGGGTAAATATTCGTGTTAAACCAGCATTTAAGAAAATTGCTAATGAAGAGTATATTCAAAAATAAAAAAAAAAAAACACTATATCCAATCCAGGATATAGTGTTTCGAAAACACTAATCTTCGTTCCAGTCCATATAGAGCTTAGAGATCATTTTTTCCTCAGGAGAGAAATTAGCATAATCGTCTCTGACCGTACCATTCTCAATTGACTGAGTCAATAATGGATGCTGAGATACCCATTTATCAACATCTGGCATATGATTGATAAACATGGTCAATCTTTCCTTTTCAGTATCAGTCAATTCTACATTTAAATCCAAATTGATATCTGCTTGAAAGAGGAAATTGTCTCTATATTCAGCATGGAACTTTCCGTCCTCTCCTTTAAAGAGAATATTCATTGTATCATTTCCTGAGTTATAATCAAATTTGAAGTCCAAATCCATATCATTACCTACCTTTCATAATTAAAATATATACTTGATTCTTACTAACAAGTAGCCATGACCAAGTTTCTTTTTTTCAAGATATCTTCATTATAACTATCTGAGTTAGGATCATTAATAGTGAAATCCATTGGATCAATCAAATAGCGATCATTTACATTGATAGCAAGCAACATCTCAACCGTAAGATCATTGTTATCCATGATTTGTTCGATGTCTCTTACATCTAATGCATGTTCCATAAATGTATCTCCGATTCTAAACGCATTATGATTCAATATGTTATAACGTTTCATTTCCTTTACGAATTCGAACTTGTCTTCTACTGATTTAAATTCATATACATCCATAAAGCAATCTTCTACTTGATAGTCATACTTATTATAAATCAATAGAGGAACTTCTGATTCTGGAGTACCATAATTTGCAATCCTTTTATATATTACATATGACAATTCTTCTTTATCTTTTAAATTAAGATGTCCAAAATCAAACATATCAAATTCAGGGATATCACCTAAGTGTTTCTTCAATACAGATACTAAATCTGGACATAGAATCATTTCTGCTGCTGCGTCATCATAGGTTGTTATATCGTATGTTTTAGCTGAGATTAATTTATCTCTTAATCCTAGACGACTAATTACGTATCGACCTAATTCGCACATGAATTGTGATACCTTATATCCTTGTAAGGAGACATATGAATATGCAATCTCTGGATTATTCTTATCGATATATATGTTACCAGATTCAGATCTTAGAGAATCACATGGTGATCTTAAGTTGGCATTCATAAAATACTTCTCTCCAGAAATTTCAGGTCTAAATTTGTACTGCATGTTATTATCTTGTCTTATTACATCTAATACCCTATAATCTTGAGAAAGATATGTCTTAGCATTGACCATATAGCTGTCAACATGAATTTCTGATATTTGAAGGAAGTCATCCGTTGGTCTACCATATCCATCATGAGAGTATATGATAAATTTTTTATTATCGTGCATCATTAAAGGCTTAGATCCAGATACGGGAACTAAAAATGGAATACCTGCAGTAAATATAGCTCTAATATTATCCCATTTTAAGTTATTCTTCTTGATATACTCATCCTTCATATATAGTACAATTGTATTACCATCAGGTTGTTCATCCGTATATATCGATAATGGACGTTCCATCGTATCTGCTAGTCCATAGATATTACGTGGTAGTATTTCATGTCTAACTGTACTTCTTTTAGACATATGGTCGAACGAGTGCAAGAAGTATCTATAGAAGTAGGTAATCGTACTACTATCTACTTTAAGATAATCATACATAAATTGAACCATATCTTCATTGACGATATTCTTACTATTACCTGAAAATACAACTGATTCAATACCATTAACGATCTTTCTATCAGGATCGTATTTATCTATAAATGAATTGACTAATTCTTTTGATAGATTGATCGTATCCTCATTCATATAGACAATCTTGACTGCTCTGACGTATACATTTTCCTTATCAGTTGTATTGATTACTAGATCTTTGGTTTTAAATCTATTTACAAAATCATAATCAAAAGAGACTTTATCCATAATAGGTGTTGATCTTATCATACTATTTACCCCTAGCAAATTGCCCTTACTAAATTTCTTTCTTTCATAATATCACGCATACTACTTCTATCATATCTAGAATCAATAACAAAATCAGTTGGATTTATCTCAAAACAATTATCCATATGGATTGCCATCAATATATCAGTTTCAACTTTATTACTATAGTCCTCAGATACTTCTATATCATCAATATTAAAAACAGGACCATCCATGAATTTTTTACCAATTCTAAATCCATCTTCTGATAAAATATTATACTTCTTTAACTCATCTATGAATTCAAATTTATCTTTTACTGATTTAAATTCATATAATTCAAAGAGATAATCATCTACCTGTGAATCATATTTATTGAATGCTAATAGTGGAACTTCTGTCTCAGGAGATACTAATTTAGTAATTCTTTCAAAAATAGAATCCATGATAGTGCCTCTACCTACTGTTGTATTTAACATAGAAAAATTAAACATATCTATTTCTGGAAGATCACCTAAATATTTCTTTAATATAGGTATGAACTCATCATTTAATTCCAAATTATCTGTTTGATCATTATACGTGGTTCTATCATACGTCTTAGCAGAAATTAATTTATCTTTTAAGCCAAGAGAATCAATTAGATTTCTACCTAACTCAATTAAAAATTGAGAACGTTTTAATCCTTCTAGAGTTAAATAGATATATCTAATATCTGGATTATCCTTGTTTACATATATAGTCCCAAATAAAGATGATAATGATGAATAGTCGAAACGCACTTTAGCATTCATAAAATACTTATCTTCATCTACATGCGTTGATTCTGGTCTAAATTTATATTCAAATCTTCCATCATATATCCTTTTGATCCTGTAGTCTCTTGTAAGATATGTTTTACGCGTATAGATATTAGTGTCTGGAGTATTTGGACTTATTTGAAGAAAATCATCTGTTGGTCTACCATATCCATCATGAGAATATTGAATGAACATAGGTGCTCCAGGACTCATTAATTCAGATGTAAATAATGGGACACCTGAAGTAAATAATTCTTTAATATTATTATAATTCAGGTCATTCTCTTCAATATAAGATTTATCCATATATAATACAGAAGTGGTCCCATCTACCATTTCTGAATCAATATACATGATCAATGGTTTCTTCTTAAATGCACTTAAATCATATATATTTCGTGGAATTATTTCAAATCTAATAGTGCTTCTTTTAGACAAATGACTAAATGAATTTAAAAAGTGACTGTAAAATACAGAAATAGTGTCTTTATCAATTTCAAGATAATTATACATGAATTCAATCATATCTGTATTAATAGAATTAGTTGTATTTTTAAAATCCACTCTTTTAATTCCATTAGTAATCTTTCCATCTATATCATATCTGCGTAAATAATTATTAGCCAATTTTCTTATGAAATCAGATGTTTCGCTGTTTTCAAAAGAAATATGAACTGTTCTAACGGGTACATTGTCTTTTTCCATTGTATCGACAACACAATCTATAGTAGCAAAGTCTCCCATGAAAGCGTATTTCAACTTTGCTTCATCTAATATTCGCTTTTCATTTCTCATTTATTTTTCTCTCTCCATTTCTTTTAAAATTGGAAGTATATTAGTTCTTTTTACATTATAGAAATAATCAAATACCGATTTCTTCATATAGTATAATTTATCTTTTCCTATCATATCATCTAGGAAAAAATCATCTGAATTTTTGATATCGGTACATAAAATATATTCTCCACGAGGTTCAATTTCTACATATACATCATGATTAGGGAAAATCAATGTATCATCAAAACCAGGAGCGAATTCATCATATACCATAAGCTTTTTGATTACACTAATCTTTTCTGATACATCCAGTATGTCTTCACATTCATAAACACTTAGACTAATAGCTTCGCTACTGCTATCTTTTTTATCATGACCATGACTTAAAATAGCGATGTACTTATCAGAATAATCTTTTACTAATTCAACAATTGAATTACAAATATATTTAATATCATCAAAATCGATAGATAAACGATTATTAACCTTAAGTGATACAACATCAAGAATCTTTTTTACCCCATCAAATGATTCATGATACATTAAATCCATTTCTAATGTATCCAATAAACTACTTAAATCGTGCATCTTAAGTGAAGGACTAGAAGAAGATAAATTATCAGATGAACTAAATGAACCAATTTTTTGCTTTAGTTTTACTCCATACAATTCGTATATCTGTGATAATTTTTTAGATGCTATATTACTAATGACATTTCTATCATAATGAAAGTAGTTATATGGAACAGGAATAACTGATCCCATATCCATTAAGATATATGACTTATCATTCTCAGAATCTCTATATAAGTGACAATCAGCCACAGCTCCACCAATGTTATTAACACATATATCACTCAATGAATCAAACAATGTAGCATTTTTACTGTCTTGGTTGACTGGTCTTAGTGCTAATTCTTCTTCATCATCAATAGATTCAACATCTATAAAATCATAATGCTTCTTAGCAAAGTCAATATAATTAACATCATCAACATAAATAGAATCTAATACTGCAAAGAATTTTTCTCCTTCAGTCTCAGTATCAAAAATTACATCAATATAATTCACATCAGTAGCGGATACATATTGATCCATTAATGTAATTGATGAATCGAATCTATTAACTGCAAAATGATTCTTATACTTAATTCTATCTTCGGCTTTAAAAATATTCAAACCGAATGTATGAAAATTTCTTTCATATGGAACTATTTGAAATTGATATTCAGTATTATAAGCTCTAAAGAGCGTTCCAATACTATTAAAAACATCAACCGTAGATATATATAAATCATTCAAAGTATCATTCATATCAATACCAAATTTATATAAGAATGGAAGATTCTTTATATAATCCTCTATTTCATTATGAAATTCATCATCTATCCTTACTTTAAACATATCTAATACATCATTTAATGATGTTTCATTCACGTCAAATACATAATCAAAACTTTGAGTCAATGAAACATGATCCATAAAAAGATCATTTAGAAAATCAATATCTGTATTATTTGAATCAACTCGACATACTGCTACTGGGAATTCTCTTCCTGTCTCCTTATTTTTAAACATTCTAAAAGCAACTTTAGAATTTACGTCTCCTTCATAATTAACAACAATACGATCCATAAAAAGACCATTCCTTTCAAAATATTTTATGTATATGAATAATATCCAACTTCATATACAATATTAAAATATATATTTAAATTTAAGTAAAAAAAAAAAACAATATGACAGATGCGTCATATTGTCAGTTATTTACAAACCCATTACCTCGGCAAAGTTATTGGGTACGATCATATATTTTTCATCTAATCTAACTTTTTTACCACTAGATCTAATTGAGTTAATTGTATAATCAACTACATTACTTAATTTATCATCATCAAAGATTAGACCGAATGAATCATAACGAATACCCATATAAATTAAACTATTGATCTCGCTGATATTAGATTCTAAATTAATAAGACGTTCTATATCATCTTTATATTCCATTATATCTGTATTTTTATGAGAGAAAGCTAAATAGAATTTGTTTGATGTTCTATTAATAGAAGGTTTAGCAAATACATTCTCATATTTTTTAGAAATGACTTTTAACTTTTTTACTAACTTTTCTAATTCACCTTTATTGACATCATCTGTTATATTGAATTGAAGTTTATAAAGTTCAATTATATCTAGTAATTCAATATAATCATCTTTATTAAGATATTTTAATATAGAATCAATTTGTTCTAAGAAAATATCAAATTCTACTTCCTCAAATAGATATGAATTATACGTTAACTTAGCGATAAGTATATCTAATTTATCTGTAAGATCATATTCAATTTTATTTTTAATTTGTTTTAAAATACGACCATATTCTGCTTCTGCAGTTCCTCTGCTTACAAAATAATATCTTCCGTCTAATAATCTGTATAAATGACCATTAAGAAAATCAGCCATTTTAATTAACATTCCATCATTTAAATCATTATGATTAAAATTTCCCATAGGAACTAATTTAGTTGTACAATCTACTTCCAAATCATACATTAATTTTTCATATCTATATTCATTACTAGTATACTTATAATTAAACTGCAATTCAGTAGGGTGGTTTGAATTGTTTACTAAATTGTCAGAGACTCTTTGATCTAACGATTTAAGATGGATTACATCAAAGTAGATATATCTTTTATCTAAATTAAAATTCTTATCTACTGAATATTCAAATATAATATCCTTGCCGAGAGTCAATTCATCTTTACAACCAGTATATTCTTTAATTAATTCTTTTACATATGGATGAAGTTCTAATACATTACCAACAAACCTAATAATCGGTAATTTTTTACCTGTATTCTTATGTTTGACAACTGCAAACGTTAAATGACCATAATATCTTACATTATATCTATTTGAATCAAGAACACTACTCTTTGGTAAATTAAAATTGATATCCGTATGAAATTCTTTTCCCATTTATATCCACCTACTTTATTCTAATTACAGAAATAAACCATTTGATGACCTTTGGTCATTTCATCCATATCATCCAATAACGCTATTATTCCGTTATCAAAAGGTTTTAAATTACCATCTACGCAATACATATAATGTCTATGAGAATTTACCATATTTTCTTCTTCATAAGAATCTTCAATTCCATTGTATCTGAATAATCCTCGATTTATTAATTTTGATAGCTTATCATATGTTTCTTTATCTTTAAAGTCATATATTCTATATCTGAATGGTGTTGCACGAGCGGTATTAAATATAGATTGTACTCTAACACTAACTAACTTTTCATGAAGTACATCTATGGGTTCTACATATGGATACATCATATATCCATACTTATATTCTAGAGCAGCAATCTTATAATTTGACTCGTTCTTCTTATTGAATTCCGTCAACATATCAATCATTTCAATTGTATAATATACAAAGTCATTTCTATTGAACTGACGTTCTTCTAAAGTTTTCTTATTCTTAATAGATAACCCATATACTAATAATTCATCCAATGTATATTTAAAGTCAATATCTTTCATATATTCCTTTAATTGAACTAAACCATCATATAAACTAGACGTATCAATTATATCATACGCTCCATTATCATCCCATGATAATTCTACATATTTATCCAAATCACCGTACTTATATCCTAAATCTTCATATAATTTATTAATATGGTATTTATGAAACTTATGATATTCTTTACATAGATTATCGTATTCAGATCCCTCTTTCATTTTTAAATTAAAATCGAGTATTATAGGATAATCTGGTTTAGAATATGCATTTACTCTTCTTACATGCTTGGTTATAGCTCGATGCTGCTTTTTATTAAATGAGAATCCATATATAATATTTAAAAACATAAATGGGTTACCAGTTTCATTTGAAGGAACAGCATATTCAATATCTTCAGCATGAATTTCTTTTATATTAGACAATCCTTCAAAGAAACCTGATTCTTCTGGCTTGGTGTCATATACATCTAAGAATAACTTACGATTCTTTTCTATATTTTCTTCGTCCTCAAGATCAATGACATTCATATATTTTCCATCAGGTGTAAATGGTTGCTCGCCAACTTCTTTTGCATCTGCATAACTCTTATATGAATAGATAATACTAACATCATTTGGAGCTTTTGATTCACTTGTGTCCTCATCCATTTGAATATAAGTATCTAAAGTATTCCTATCAATCATATCAACCATCTTATTGTATAATGGATCATAGCTATCAAATTCAAATAGTTGATTTTGTTTTTTATTCCAAGAATATGATAATTTATTTATATCAGAAAAAAAATCTCCATACAAATATTCTTTTTGAGTTACATTATAAAACAAATTGTCTCTATAGCCAAATCGATAATTCTCATTTAATCCAAGAATATGAATATTCGATTTTTTACCAATTAGATTATTTAAATTAGGACTGTCAATTGATTCTAAAATACAATCTACTTCAGGTCTTAATTTATCATATCTTTCTGATTTTTTACTATATGACTCTCCATCAAATATAATAGAATCTCTCATGTACCTTAAGACTTCTTTATTTCCATTCTCTTCCATATAATGTCTCATCACATATTGTATTATATCAAAGTCTTTACTTCTTTTTTTATTGATATCAATCTTAGCTATATTAAGAATTTCACCGGTATCTTCATCAATAGCTTTATATAAATGGGTCATCACTATATTATCCATTGCTAATTTATAAGGATACTTTCCATCCTTCACCTTTAACTTATATTCTTCCAAAATGCTCATTCCTTTTACTATTTATTTTGTAAAATGGTATTCAACTCATCTCACATAATTAAAATATATATTTAAAATGAAATAAAAAAAAAGATAACCATATTCAGTTATCTTTTCAGTTAAAGATTAGATCTCCATGTATGACTTAAATTCATCAATATCCATTACATGTTTACCTAACTCTTTTGCTTTAGTAATCTTAGATGTGATCTTTGATTTATCTTTTACAACTAAGATGTCAGTCTTTCCAGACACACCTGAACTAGTAACTTTGTTTCCAGCCAATTCTAATGTATCCTTTAAATCATTATCTCTAAATCCGCTGAATACAATATTCAAACCAGATTTAATTGAAGATCCTCCATTATTTTCAATGAATTCTTTATATGATTTAACATTCATTGATAGGGATAATGAAGTCAATTCAAATTGATGATCCTTAACGAATGAAATAATCTTATCAGCAGTCTTATCTGATACACCATCTACCTTTAATAACTTAGGTTTAGTCAAACTACTTGATAAGAAGTTACTATAATCCCAATCAGAATCAATACCTTCTGCATAGATGAAATTCATATTTAAATCATCTAATGAATACTGTGAGAAGATAGATTTAGTAGTTTCTAATGATACCCCAGGAATACCAATAGCTCCAACCAATTGATAATCATATACTTCATCAATAGAATCAATCTTAGACTTCAATACGGATACAGATCTATCTTTCCATCCATCAACATCTTTTAACTTATTATAATCAATTGAGAATAGATCAGATAAATCATCCTTAATGAATCCATTATCTACTAAACTGGTAATGATATTTTCCTTAATACCTTTAATACCTAATTTAGTTAAGAAGTTAGTTGCTCGACCAATAATATTAGATGGACAATCCTTATTGGTACATAGTAAGAAAGTATCATTATCCACAATTAATGGTTTGTCGCAAATAGGACATTTAGTAGGTGCTTTAATCTTAGTTACCTTATTATACGATTCAGTAGGATCTAATTCAACATAGCATAGTACATCATTTCTATATTGAACGATAATATTATCACCTACTGATAATCCCATTTCTTTAAATCTCTTATAATTAGATAAAGAAGCTTGAACACATAAATTACCATTAAATAATAATGGTTCAAAGTCAACTACTGGAGTTAATCTTTGTGTCTTACCCATATCCCAATGGATTCCCTTTACTTTACTTTTTTGAGTTTGATAAGAGAATTTAAGAGCTACATCATATTTGTTTCTATCCTTTTCTCTACCAAGTTTATTACGATATTTATCTTCTGAAAACTCGATTACTAAACCGTCTACCATATAGTCCATTGTATTAGATGACTTATCCGCTTTAGATCTTTGATATCTATATGCATCAATATTATCATATAATACAGAAATATCTTTTTCCACTTCAGATAAAGTACCAGATACAGAATATACTACAAATGGATTTGATTTTAATGATTCATGAGATGTTTCATAAATATCATTAATCAATAGAATTTGATCTAAGCGAGAAATCTCCTTATTACCTACTAACTTAATAGCTAATGGTACTAAAGTAATATACTTAGAATACTCAATACTATCATTGGATGAAGTAATGCCGGCTACAGCAGATCTATTATTAGTGAATTCTTTCAATCCATTCTTAGAACGAATATTATTCAATTCAACTAAATCATCATCTAACATGATAGCTTCATTCTTAATAGCTAAGAACTCAGTATCTTTGTTAAATAGTTTCATAATTTCTGCTTTTTTACTCAATGATCTATCTTTAAAGTATTGAGAAACATCTGCTCCAATACCATCTTTACCACGAGTAAGTGCTTTAAATACATGACCATCTTTATTAATAAATGTTACTACTGAATTACCATCATACTTTTCAGATACCAATAGATTAATCTTATCATTATCAGATAAACTTAATTTAGCTAATCTATCCGATAACCAATCTTTTAAATCTAAAATAGAATTTACTTTATCAGTAGTTCCAACTAATTCAGGTACTTCATTCTTAGTATTAATTGTCTTCTGATTAGATCTAGGTGCAATACCTGCGTCATAATTACGATAGATTTGATACTTATTTAAATACCTATCAAATTCCTGGTCAGTAATTACTGATTCACCTGAATTATAATAGATATCAGACGCATAGTCTAATATCCATTTTAATTCATCTAAGGCAGAATTAGACATCCTACCTTTTTTACTCATATTAGGTTCAAATTCCTTTATTCGTTTCTTAAATTCTTCGTGCAATTTCAATTCCTCCATTATCTATATTTTCTAAAATCTATAACATCCTCAGATATCTTAGAATCTAATAAAATATACAACCGTGTCAATGTCTTACTAGAAAAGCCTAAAGACTTTCCAGTTTTTGAATCACGAACAGAAGGTACATTGATAAATTTCTTTCCTTCTAAAGTAATTGATTCAAGGTTATATTCTTTAGGTTGTTGATGTCTCTTTTTCAAGAGTCTAGTGAAATCATCTTTTGTATAGTTCATATTGTCTATCTAGTGTCCTCCATCCAAAATATATTTGTCTACATCTTCAATATCTACTAATAAGGTCATTACACCTTTATTATAGATACCGTAGAATAGTGTTTCATCATTATGATAACCGCTGATATAGAAATCTACTCGCAATCTATTTACTAATGTAGGATTATCTTTATCGGTATATTGTCTAATATCATAATGATCTCCTGTTGCTAGTGTCAATAGTCTTTCAAGCAAGAAGATATAACCTGAGAATTCTATATTGTTATTTCCACGTAAACCAGTCAATATAGAGTTAATATTATCTGCTACCTTCTTTCTATATTTAAAATTTCCTCTCAAGTTACTTCTATCTACATCTTGAACTTTATCTACTGTAGCTAACACTTTATTTACCTCCTCATTCCTATCTATAATATCGAATTGACGCCTAAAATCATTAATGTCATCAATGAATATATCTGCTACTTCTTCCATAGTATTATGATCACTAAAATAAATATAGTAATCACAACTAGTATTAGGAATATGATTCCTAATTGAAATAGTTATCGTCTCATCAATATCTTTAAACTTGATATAGAAATAAAGAGCCTCTGATGATAAACTCTGTTTATAAGAGATATCATCAATACAGTCATCCTCTTTAAAATACTCAATAGCTTTGTTGTGCACAAATGGAGCCAATTTATTAATCATCCATTTTCTAACTGGTTTATTTGGCATCACATTCGGCACGTTATAATTTTTACCATCCACAATCATATTCTATTCTCCTTCTATAACCTAAACATGTCTATCCCAACTCTCTATATATTTAATCTTTACTCACATAATTAAAATATATATTTGAAATTAAATATGAAGATTGATAAAATCGCTTACATCTAAATCTGTATAGTAAATATCATATTGAGAACCATCATTACATGTAATATAGATACCATCGCCCATATCATCATATTTTTGAATATAACGATTATCCTCTAAAATAGATAAAGTACTAACAACGTCAGTTAATCCATTCTTATATAACGTTTCATCTAAAATATTCTTCCAGCTATTTCCTCTAGGTAAAAAGTCAACTGTCTTAGTGAGCATCTTATTTAAGAAATTATATACCTCTTCCTTGTTAGATGTTTGATATTCGATTAATAATGTGTTTTCAATAGCCATGTCAAATGACCCTCCTTTAATATTATGATATTATTATAACTTGAAGTAAAATAAAATCCAGAATGAGCACTTATTGACTCATTCTGGATCATAGAAAAATTTATTTATTATTCACTTATGCCATCAGTTTCTTCGGTGAAGATATGTTCTTCTAATTTACCATCTTCATCTTTGACGACATACTTATCTGTATTGTATAGTGAAATCCCTTGAGCGAATTTAGATGGATTCTCTTCAATGAGTTTATCTAAATATTCTTTAATTTCATCATCATTCATCTTAAATACATTAGCATATTCGTCTTCTTTAGGTTTATCCACATCTACATTTAATTTAATACCAATTGATAGTAATAATGATTCAAAGATCTTATTATTATTACCTTTAGTATTAGACTCAAATGAGATATCTGGATTAAATGGATCTGTTGTTAGTAAATTCATTACTAACTTATTACGATCTTCAGTGTTAATTCCATATTTATCACATAGGTCAATAATAGGTTTAACCGAACCAATGATAGATGAGTTAACTGTTTCCATTTCCCCTAATCGAATAGGTGTAGATGAAACATAGTCAGTAGAAGTCTTCATAGAAGAAGTTTTACTTGGTAGGTTACTATAATTGTAGTTACCAGTTGATCTTACTGATAACTTATCACTTGGACAACATCTTCCATAATGGTCGTTAATCATTATGCGTTCTCTTATGAACTGCTACATGTTACCATATAGATGAGACTATATCTTCATCCTATTATATAAAATAGGAGTCTCCCGTTTCCATTCACTTGAATGTACTCTCTTTCGAGATAGTCGTTGAACCTTACTTGATTAAGTCTTGGCTGCTGATTGTCCTAATAATAGGAGTTCCCAGCAATTAGAGAGATTGAATGATAATAATTACTCATTATCCACCCAGCAAGTTTAGGTGATGTAACCTGAAGTAATATTCTTCTCCAAAGATTAAATCAGTTTCAATATTCTTAATACTATATTTCTGAGTGATATTATACTTATCATATAACATTGCTAAATCATCAGCATTAATATTGTCCCAGAATGCTTCTTGTTGAATATAGAAACCATTTTTAATAATTTCATTTAAGAATTCTTCTCGTTCTTCATCATTTTCACATAATGAATAAGCATAATTCAATGCTTTACCAGATTGTTTATTTACTGTATTAACAAAGTCGTATGCATAATTATATTTATCTTCGATATTATCAATTTCTTCCATATTGTATCTTACATGTTGAGAAACAAAGTTTAATTCTTGCTCTAATAACTGACTTGGATTTAGTCGGTTGATAACACCAACTGGAGATAAAATAATATCTGCATGTGTAGGAATATTAGTATCTTCCCTAATATCTTTGCCATTAATCTTTTCAATGGTAGGCATTTCATCATCAGGAAGAATTTTACTAATAGTATTTTTTCCAGCTACCATTTATATAAAGATAATACAAATTAATGTAATATCTTGCCTCTTATGGTTAAAACTATGAACGCTACTTCATAGCCACATGATCAGGATTTGCCATGTGATGACATCTCTGCCATTGCCAGACTATATCAAGATCTACCCTAGGTAGACCCCTCGCACTTCCACCGGACTTCCGATGTACTCTACTCACTTCGTATAGGCGTTACCCTATCTTATTCTCTCGCAAGAGTTACATTTAGTGTTTTCGATAGTCGTTGAACCTTATCCTAACTTCTAGGATCTTGGCTG
>NFYZ01012687.1_pt1 | contig 53861 bp, 77 predicted proteins | sample 1092561 | NCBI WGS metagenome assembly NFYZ01 (sample SAMN03609887, study PRJNA323583) | gut metagenome | isolation source: feces | host: Rattus norvegicus | place: Malaysia | collected 2013 | reverse complement strand
TTTGTGATACATTTTTTGGCCCTTTTTTCGCAAGCTTCCTCGTTCCGCTTCGCTCTACTCTGGAGAACTTGCTCAAATTAATACTCTTTTTAATACTCTTTGATTCTTGATTTAAGACTTGCCCAAATTAATACTCTTTATTTATAAATTTTTTATTTATAGATTTTTATAGATTTTTATAGATAAAATATAGAAAGAAAGGAGAATAATAAAATATGAGACCTTACAAGCATGAAAATTTTATAAGAAAACATACTGTACAGTTTAACGAAAAAGTAATTTATACATTATATGTAAGTAATACCACTATACAAAAAGATAGATTTAATACAAAAGAACAATTACAGTGGTGTATAGACCACAATAGACAAATGAGAAAAGGTATACTTATGGAGGTATATGAAAAGGTTCCTCAAGGTGAAGTTACTTTTAAAGATAGAGAAGAAGAATTCATTGAAAATAAAAAAATGACTCTTAACGAAAGAAATAGAAGATTTATTGCTAAAATTAAAGATATAGAAGAAAATTATGTGTTCTTTATTAATTTATGGAATGTAGAATTTGAACAGAATTATATAGCTAAAATAATTACTACTATGGCAATTCCTGATGGTTGGGTTAAACATCGAGAATATTTTATTAATTTAATTGGTATAGATATCAACACAATTATTGAACAAAATAGAAAAAGAAAAAGAGCTAATAGATTTGAAGAAAGAAGAAAAAGATTTGAGAAAATCGTTGGCACAAGTAAACTTGCTTATGCTAATGAAAAAGAAAGAATTAAAACTAATTTAAAGGTTTATAAGAAAAAAGTTGTAGAATGTAATAGTGAGCTGAATGAATTAGATGAATATTGGAGTGAGATTAGTAAGGAAAATAGAACAGTGTAAAATATGCTATTAGAATGGTATAACGAGATTAGTAAAGTATATAAAATATATAAAGTATATACCGATAGAATTTTTTACAAAGATGTAATGTAAAAACATTTTTTATAAAAATATAATAATTTATTAAGAAAATTATTTGTAGAATAGCTTCAAAGGTTCTGAGTGGTATAAGTTGATTGATGAGAAATAAAATTAATTCTAGAGTAAGAAATATAATAAAAAAAATAGAGAAAAAATTAAGAGTGAGAAAGAATAGGTAAAATAGGGATTTTTTGAAAATGAAGAATTTAGACGTAACATAAAAGAAAAAGAAAAAAGAGGTATCAGGATAAAAGAGAATAAGGTTTGAGTGAAGGTTGGGAAAGTGGAAAGGGTAGAAAAAGGGATGTATGGCTGGGGTAGGGAATAAAAGGGAAAAATGGGGTTTGGGGTTGGTTTAGTTCTGGTCAAAAAGAAGGGGTCTTTTGTAACAAAACTCTCGACAAATCATAATAAAACCCCAAATTTATTAAAATCCAGTTTTTTACAAAAAATTTTTATCCCCATACATTCCTTATCCTCTTGACAAATTCCTTCTCCTATGCTATACTCTATACATAATAAAAATCACATACATAATAAAGCCCATTTCCCTCAACACCCTCACAGAAAGGAGTTCCATCCTATGTCTCACTGGTCCACAATTACAGGCACCTTAACCATAGAAGTATTTACAGGCCAAACTCAACCTGAAATCAACTACATTCTCCAATCTGTTCTTCAATCTCTCCCAGATGTAAACCCATCTCTCCATACTAAGCCTATTCCCTATCCTTTAGAAGCACATTTTGATATCTTTCTTAATAATCCTTCTCTTAACAGAAGTTCATGTACTCATGATGATAACCTTATTTATGCTGGACATAGTTCTTATAACTTAGAGAACAAAAATCGTTTTGTACCTAACTATAATAAATATCAAAATTCAGCTAAGATGATAGAGACATGTACAACATATATTCTTACAGTTAATGGTTTATTCAGAGATGCTTTCTTTGAAAATACCTTGAAAGATTTTACTAAATGGCTTTTAAGATTAAGCAGGAAAATTTATGTTAATGATATGTGTATTAAGATTGAGGGAGATAGATTAAATAATCACAATGACCATGTTGTATATGTAATGACAGATAAAAGACATGAGTTTGGGGATAGATATAAAGGAAATGAGTTTGAGGAAATACTGTTGGGAGCAAGTAGAGATAGGTTGATAAAAAATAGTGGAGTAAAATGTTGAGGAAAAGTAAATTCTGAATAACTCATAAATAACTCAAAATAAGTGTAAAATAAATCAAAAGAAATGCAAAATAATTCAAAGTAAAAGAAAATAAATCAAAGTAATTCAAAGTAATTCTTTCAAACAAACTCAGGTGAATGTACTAAAAAGTATGTTTACCTGAGTTTTTTCTATTTAAAATACTGTTTAAAAATTTTTCAAAAACTTTCTTAAAAAGTATTGACAACTAAACTAAAATATGATATACTTATGTAAAATAGGGAAATTAGAAAGTTTTATCAGGTTTTATAGGGTATCTTTCGCCGTCTACCCCTGTAATAATCCAATCTCCTGCTGAAGCCTTCATTACCCCTTCTAAAGTTTCAATATATTGAATACTATCTATTTGCTCAGCTTCAACTTCAACTGGGATTTTTCTAACTCTAACCATAAGCGCCCCCTCATACTCTTTTCAATATACATTGAACCGTAAATTTCTTATTTCTATTATATCAAATTTTCTTCAATTGCATGCCTACAATAGCACGAACATACCAAGGCGATTTTGCGTCCCACTTGTAGTGTGGCATGTCTCGACCTGTCGAGTCTTTATAAATGTTTTTAATAACATTCCACTCGTCAATATCTGTTAGTCCTCTGTAAATACCACGTGCAGAGTTTGCGTAATATACTGTACGAGAGTCAAACGCTTTGTCTCCTGAGACTTGAAAAGTAAATTCCATTGGCAATAATCCTCCTGATTTTGTTTGATTTGATTGTTGTTGCGTTTGAGTAGCTGCGCTTTGAGTTCCATTGTAGTATTTTTGAACTCTGCGCACATAGTCGTCAATATTGAGTGTTTGTGGGCAAGCCGTTGCGCTAACCTCACGGTGCATTTTAATTGTCGAGCGGTCAGGCTTTAGCCCAAGGCGCTTACAAATTTCCGCCACCAAGCGAGCCCCATTTTCCAAGGTCTTGTCAGAAAATAGGTAAGTGCTGGCGTCATTGTAGTTGCCAATTGAGCTATTGATATGCTCAATACCGATAGAATTAGCATTGGTAATTGCTCCAGTACCGCCACTGTGCCAAGCAATAAAGTTCTCGCCGACACAACCCATAATGTCGTTATCCGTGACTAGGTAATTGGCGCTAGTCTGGTTGTTGCGTGACTTCAGCCAAGTGCTGTATGCTCCTACGATATTAGTCGTCGCTGTACCGTGGATGACGATGTAGCGAATAGCCGATAAGCTACGCTCACCACCAGACCAAAAGGCTTCTGGTCGTGCAACTGTGATTAAATCTGAGTAAATATCGCCGTTGACATTTTTTACCATTCAATAGCACCTCGTTTCCAATCTTCTTTGGTGTACTCTCTATGAGAGAAAAGTTCTTTGATGTTAATCAATAATAGTACTGTCGCCAAAACAGGCGTTATAACTATTACCAACAACAATGCCAATAATTTTTTCATTTATCCTCCTAACCTTCCTTGCTGCTTAAATTGATTATTCTTGCGTATGCGATTGTGACCTTTGCCGACCTTTCCTACGTCTGATAGTGAGTCCTCTGATTTATCAACCCACTGACCTTTAGAACGGATAGAAAAGCGACCTTTGAGATTGTCTAGACTCTTCCAAGCACCACTCTTTCTAATCGCCCAAGGCTTAAACGTCGCAGGCGGTGGAATCACTTGCTGTCTGGTATAGGTATTCTGATGTCTCTGAGCTGGCTCATCTCCTCGCACCTCGATTTTAAGGTGCGTGAAGTTACTAGGCAAATTATGATAAGTCTTAGACCAACGCACATTAGATTTATCCCAAGCGCCACGATAAGCTAAAGTCTGATTACTAGCATGTCTAGCTACTAGTATATTCTTTTCCAAAGATTGATAGCTAGCGCCGTTATTCGTTGAAACATAGACATCAACATACCAGTCGTAAGTGAAATTACCTATCACATACTTTTGATTCATCAAGACCTGCATGTTGTTAGACACAGCGTATCCAATCAACGACAGCTCAATCTTAACAGACGTCCCAGCGTCGTTAAGAGATTCAAAGTTAACACCGCTACCATAACCCTTAGCCTTTGCTTGTGCCAAGTCAAGCCCGTGTATAGACCCGTTAGGACTACCGCCCATTGCAACATTATTGTAAGGTCCAGTCTTTGAGAAAGTCCCCCACGCTTCTAGCCAAGCCATTCTACTTACCTCCGATTTGAATCATCTTAGACCTATCGTAAGATAAAACATAAACTTTGTTATCTGGAGTGATATAAGCGTGGTTGGCATCTGCATCAACAACAGAAGGTAATTCATCAACTGCTAGCAGCCATTTGCAGGCGCTAGGTCCACAACAATTGCTACATGTCATCAGTCTACACCTCCTGCTAAGTCGTTCTCTGTTTGGCCATTATTCGTACGAATAAAACTGTTGCTATCAGTGCCACCACCAAAGATATTGATGTTACCAGTAGCGATATTTCGATTATTAACAAAGCTACCATTAAGGTCGCCCTGCCAAGCACCGCTGGCCTTTAGATTAGCAATAATCTTCATCAATGCTTGATTGGTCTGCTCAAGGTCTGATTGACGTGCAAAGTCAGAAACATCTACACTTTCCGCGGAAATAGTATCCCCATCAATGATGATTCCATTGCCGGCTTTCAGTTTACGTTGATAGAGTTTTTCTGCTTCCTCCTTAGTCAAGAAGTGTTCCATCCTATCTAGCATATTCTCTAAAAGCCTTAGAATATCTTTGAGATAACACCACAGATAGAAGGAATACTTAGCGACAATCTTTCCTAACTGCGAGCATGGCGTTATGCTGATAAGGCAGCCAAACTCGTTAAGGACACGCAATTTATCAGAGAAATCACGCACGGTCGTCGTCTTATCCTTAATCTCGATAGGCTCACATTTGCAATCATTACAACCATTTGTACATGACATAGAAACTCCTCTCTAGCATTTAGGCTCAATAGGGCAGGATGTGAAGGTTGGAATAGCGTTGTTATTGTTGGTATAGTTGACAAAGGCTACTCCAGTCGTTGGATCTAATTCCCATGTATCTGTAATCCTGAATAACTCAATACGTCCTGTTGAGCTATGCGGTGTGACAACCTTTTTGATATCAAAAGCAATGACTTTATTGATAGTTTCTTCAAATGCTGCGTTCGTTGCATAAGACTTATCAAAAATGTTAGCTATTTGAATACGACCAGGCTTCGTCGTAAACGGTGCTAGTCCAGTAGGCGTGTATTTAACTTTGGCGATAGTCGCTGATTTAATATCAACCACCATATTCCCGTTATCATCAACGCTGTAAGATTGATTGATTTTACCGCTAATAACACCATTTCCGACGACACCATTAGGCTGTGTCATGTTCCAAGTAAATGTAAAGTTACCATCTCTATCAGATGTTGACTTCATGTAGGTAGTAACTCCTGTGCTACTACCACCACCGCCTGTCGCTGTTCCGATTTCATTTTCGACATTGCCTTTAGCTTGCTCGATGAAGTATTCGACCAGCGTATCAATACGACTATTCAAGCATTCTGCAACTTGGTATAAGTCATCCGTACGTTTGCGTAGACTCATGATAAGATTGACAAGGTCTTTTAAAAAGCACCAAACAAACCAAGCGTACCGTCCTACCATGTGAGCAATCTTTGGGCAAGGAGTCGTCTCCAAAACGCAAGCAAACTGTTTCAAGACTTTCAATTTACGCTTAAGGTCAGACTCAACCGTCTCGTTATTATCACACGGCTTAACTTCTTGGCATTCGCAATCTGAACACCCTTGTAAACATGCCATAATCAGACCTCCTGTTGTTCGTCATCTTGCCGCTCCTCGCCAAGCTCTTTGTCCAACTTTTCTTTTAAAGCTTGGTCTAAAGCATGCAAGTAATGATTGCCATTTAAAAGCTCGTATTCTCGCATAATATCTCGAGTCATTCCATATTTTTGCTCGAGAGTAAACATTTGTGAGTTGTAAATACCAAGATATTCAGTGCGTAATGCGCTACGCTTAGCACTCTCTGCTTGTTCTGTTAATATTTGCTGATTCGTCTCGGCTTGCGATGTCATAGCCTTAAGTTTAGCTCTTACATAAGTTAGGAAACCAATAATTGTTCCGGATAACAGTGTTATAACAACTTGGCTTCTTAGCAACTCGCCAATTAAATGATTCAAATGTTCCAAAGCGCCACCACCTATTCTTCGATTTCTACACTGTGCTCTTCTTCAATAACTTCTTTAGGAGGTTTTGGCGTATCCTTGCCATCTGTCGAAGCGAGTTCGAAAACTCGGTAAGGCTCAACCCCCTTAGGAATAAACATATTAAGAGTATCAGCAACTTTTATCGCTACGTTGATAGCTGAAAATTCATATGGAGCATTTCCGGTGTCAAACATAAAAGTATAGTCGTTGAATTTACCTACAAAAGTTGAAACACCGTCTGATTCTCGTTTGATAATATAAGTTTTAGTCATATTAGTTCTCCAATTCTATTTTGTAATAAGTGACGTCAACACGCATCCATGAAATAGCGCAAGATACTTCTTTGTTATTTTGTGTTTTTGAGGGGCGTTTTCCATTAGCAATCGATACAACGTTGATATCGTCATCAAAATCTTGTACTGCGAATGAGATATTATTGCTACTGTCCAATCTAACAAACGAAGACTTATTTAAAATCTGTCGTTCATTGAATGTAGCGCTCATGATTGACATAACATTATAGTCTGTCAGTAAATTTTGCCAAGACAGCTGGTATTCTCTTGTTAAGTCATCGTAAGCTACCATAATGCCTGATTGGTAGGGTGTATTGATAGTTGCATTATAGACAATAGTATTTGTCGTCATATCTTTCTTCGCCATCGAAGCATACGGTGTTATACGAAAAGAATAAATTTTTGTCGGAGTGTCAGATTTAACAAAAATAGGTGATCTTTCAACAGCTGAAATAACTTTATCAGACGAAATCTCAATACCATCACCAGCAGTATAAGCCGTATTATTATTTAGTTCACTTTCTAAAAGAGCTATTCTATTCTTGACATCTGTATCATCGTAAGACTGTACAATTGCAGAAATGACATTATCGTCAATAGATATGTTCGTTCCTGCTGTAAGTTTGTCTTGCTTACTAGATAGGTCTATTGATTGTTTTAGACTCTCGATGATATCTGTATTCAACTCTAAGTTGTAGACTAGACCGTCTTTAGTAATAACAATGCTATTATCTTCACTTTTCACCATGATAGATGATTTATCAGCAGTCACAAAACCTGTCCCATCATGATTGAGCACCCATATTGAATTATCTGGCAACACATAGGCGTGATTGCGACTTGCTTCATCGAGCGAAGGTAATGTCTCGACGGGTCGCCAGATAGCGTTACAAGGCAAGCAAGAACCGCCACCTTCGTATAAAATCATGTTTTACGTCTCCTCTCTATATTGTTGTATCTTAGCCTTGTATTCTAAAGTTGATAGAGCCTTTATCTCTGATGAAAGCTCGCTCTTTTTTAAAATACTGCTAACTTTTGCTTGATAGTCCTTTGGGTGTTGCTCTAGGTGTTGCTCTAGCTTTCTTAGAGCTTTTTCTTTTCTAGCAACAACAGCCTTAGAACTTTTGAGCATACTGGCATAATTCATAAAAACCTCGCTTAATTCAAGTGATTGTACTTCAGATAAACTCGTAAAGTAACATCTGCCGCCATCGATCCGCTAACCTCGACCAAGTGCTCACCTGCTGAAAAGACTTTCTTCAGTTGCTCCTCATCGAGACCAGCAGCTGCCAACATGATGTCATAACCGTCTGCAGGTTTATCATTTGGAAAGATAGCATAACTATCAATCCATTTGCCGTCATACTGCGCTTTGAACATCGGAGTAAAGTCAATGCCGTCAATATGAATCTTGATGTCTGTAGGAAATCTAACCACACGACTAGAGGATAAACCTCCAGAGACTCCAGCAACTGCACCGTCTGCTAAGTCAGGTGGCAAGATGATATGATTAACAACTGTCAAATAACCACTAGCGCTATAAACATCCTCTGTAACAAAGCGACGTCCACTATCGTTCTGCTGAAGAATAACAAGGCGGTCATTTTCCTTATCTAGCTCTTTGATGATAGCAACATGTCCAGCAGAGCCTGTGAAAATAGGTCCGCCAGCGTTCGCTCTAATCGTCACCATAGAACCAGCGACAAGTTGCTCGACCGATGTTGGGCTAATGACTGACCAGCCATGTTTACCCCAATCGTATCCTGCACCAATGTTAGCTGCGTTAGAAGTATCTCCGACTGCGTCTGAGATACCCGTCACGCCACCGCCTAGACCAGGTCCGCCTAGACGCTGTGAATAAAGAGCAGCAAGCCCATAACATTCTCCGCTACCAACAGTCTGACCTTTTAGACTCGTGATTTCACGCAAAACCTCATTGACTTTTTCAGCTTCTTTCTTCGTGTTACCGTCTTTGTCTTCGGCTTTGTCTGGGTCAACTTCTGCACCTTCGTCTGATTTACCATTCAAGATTTGGTCATCTAGCTGGTCTAGAATGTTGCCATTGCTGTCATTGATACCTGCACGCACACCATTCATGAGATTAAGGTAGGCATCGTAACCCGCAGCCGCATAATCATAAAGTGCGCCACCGACTCGGAAAAGCCCTTTGATAAATTCTGGAAAGGTTGTTTTTCCTTGTACAGCGTACATTTTTTGGTTATTACCAGCCGTCTGCATGGCAAGCAAGTAAGTATAGTCGTTTAAGAAGTCTTCGACACTGGCGTAGTGCATGTAAGTTCCGCCCTCGTTGGCAGGACGTGCCATACCAGTTGTAACGACAACACCAGAGGGTCTTGTACCTGCACCGCCTGTCATACCTGACCAGTTATTATCTGTGCGCCCTACAGCGCTGTTACCCCACCAACTCTCAGAATAGAGCTGTGCAATGACACCAGATGGCAAAAGCCCACGCTCCTTACAGAACTTCAAGATAGCTTTTAAGTGTTCTGCGGCTAAGCTATTGCCCCCATAATTGAGCGCTCCGCCGTCATAAGCGGTTGAGCCGTCCCAACCTGCAAAGCCATCAATAGCACCACCTTCTTTAATAGCGTCTTTTAGCTGATAAGGTTTAACAATAACTTTCACCCACCAATGAATAAAGCGGTCAAAGTCAAAACTAACAGAGGTGTAGAATTGCGCTGGAATCCCTTTATTCATTGAAGCAGTGTACTCAATACCGTGCAAATCCGTCACAGAGTATCGCCGTTGATGTCCATTGCGCTTCCAGCGGTAAGTCGAACTATTCACCGCATTTAACAAGCGTCTGCTGTCTGTAATCATGCCTACACCTCCGAATTATTATAAATGAACTTCTCAACTGTCACTGTAAAGACAACGTGACCAGCAAGTCCCACAGTCATCTTGATATTGGAGATGTAAAAGTAATCGTCAATCTGCAATAACTTTTTATAGTAGTTAGTGCAGTTAGTGACTTTCAAAATCTCATCAATATACTGCAGGCGAAGTTTATCGCCGACATTTATGCCACGAGAGAGGTCGTTCACTTGAAAAGTGTAAGCAATTTTACGTCTACGGTGAATCAGCTTTCTAATCGCTTGAGCGTAGAGTTGACGGCTTGCAATTAGCCTATCCTCATCGCTTAGCTCCTCGTTTTGATTAGCAATGGTCTGCACATCGTTTGAGGTGAAGGCTTCTTCGTAGATATTACCAGCTTCTAGAGCAACACCTTCTTTATCGAGCACAGCATAATCGCCATGGTTGTTAGCACCAAATGGAATCAAGTCGATGTAATCGTACCTGCGCTCCGTATTTATTTCTTGGCCAGTCTCGATGATTGGAAAGTCTGGATTGATAAGTTCTTCTTTGTTGTAAACATCACGCAGCGTTAAAGCTGATGTGCCAGAGTCCGATTTATCCGTTAGGTAAATGCCATAGTTGCACAAGTCTCTAAAATCTTCTTCGACCTGAAACGAATTGCCAACCATGTTGAAATCATTCACCAAATACTCGTCCACGTACTGACCAAAAAAGCCAATCTCAATCGTTCTTTCCTCTGTGAGACTAATTCTCCAGAAGACTTTTTCCGTTTGCTTACAAGCGTCTGTGAGGGCTGTGAGCTTGTCTTGATTGCTGAAAAGATAGCTAAAGCGAACATCCTTAGCTTCATCAACAAACTTAAAAGTCCAGTTGTCAGCGTTGAACTTGCCTTGCAAGGTCTCGTCTGTCTCATAGATTTCCTCAAGTGTTTTCTCTTTGACAGCGTAATTGGTCGGTATGCGTTGATGTTCCAATTCTTCAGCGACATGGTCGCCCTCTATAGTTACGATATTATTTACTAAGTCATAGGTAGAGTGCATAACCTTGCCATGAAAAATATGACCATTATCGAACTCCAAAACGAATTCAAAGGCTGCATCAGGAAGTTTCTCTTGGTCTTTGAGGACTTCGATAGGAATCGTAAACATGATATTGGGAATAGACATCAACTCAACGTCGAACACTATCTCGTTGCCAAGAAAGGCGTCGGAGGTCAGCAGTACCCTACTATTCGCTGTGTCCTTCCAGTACAGGTTCATCTACCTTACCTCCAAATACCTTCTCAGCTTCTTTTAGAACGCCTTCAGCGCTATCTTTGGCAGGTGTTGGCAAACCGCTCATCATATCGTTAAACTCCTCCTGTGACTCCATAGAGTCCGCCAGACAAGCGCTGCAAGGCTGGGGGACGAAGCCAAGAAATTCAGAGACGACCAAATTGAACTGCTCGACCGTTTTATGGTAGTAATGCTCGACCTGCTCATTATTTAGATCCACTTGCCACATCTCAAAAGCGGTAATCATTTGCTCAGCATTGTGCTTCAAGGTACACCAATAATTAGGATTGGCGTCACTTGTACCGAGTCCTTGAATAATACGCATGAGCTCTCTACGGTTGTCTGTCGCAATCTCAAGGATTTTACGAGTGCTGTCCAGTTTGCGACTGAGAAAAGCACGCTCTTTATCGTCCTCAACTTGCTTCACATAGAGCAGTGAATAATATTTTTCTAGCGTTAAACGCAGATGATATTCAACTGCCACTGCATTGATAAGATTGGTAAGGGCTTCTTCTGTAAGCCCAACAGATGATTGATGATTCATATTAGTAAGTCAACCTTTCATAGTTAATAAAAGCACAGAAATGGCTTGAAGTGATACCTTGTACAATAAGCTGATTAAAGCCATTCTCAACCGTCCACCATTTACCATCACACAAGGTTAGAACGGTGTTTGAGATTTCGGTTGGCTCGCATTGTAACTCGACCGCTTGCTCAAACTCGTAAATTCTACCGTCAGACGAAACCGAGAGGTAACCTTTGGTGAATTTTCCCTCCAATTTGACCTTGGTATCGTTAATGGTAATTTCAGGATTTTCAAACTCTCCATATAGCGTTACTGTTATGTTGCGAGATTTTAGGACGGTATCTGCGTAAAATTTAGTCGTAAAGATATCCTCAATACAAGTATCGCAAAAAGCCTGCCCCCACAACTTCTCGTTTCCTAACATGTTCCTGCCGAGCTCGCAATTATGGACAACTCGATAGACGCTATCACACTGACTGAAGAATGATTCTTCAATCTCACCACGCAAGGAACAAAGTGGTTCTGCATCGCCCAACTCGCAACATTGCAGAGCGCAATTTTCACAAAAACCACGCTCTACCCATGCTGTATTCTCACAATTATCGCAATCAGAATTGTAAAAGCAATTAGCCAGCATGGATGTCCACGAGCATAGCTCATAAGGCAGTAGAAAGGTTGTATTTCCATCTGCCTTATGCCACACTCCACTGTAATTGTTAAACTCAACCTGAAAACAAATAGCGCCATCATCTCGATAGGTCCACTCGTAGGTCGGAGTATAGCTATCAAGAAGGACATTCGCCCAAATGAGCGTACCTCCTGTATCGATAGCCCACAATTTACCACGAGTAATCAGCTGCTCTTTGATAAAGTCAACGTGTGCCTTAACGGTCTCCAAGTCCCAATTAGTCGTCTCAATCGCTAAATCAAGCGAGATTTTATCTTCTTTGATAAGCAGTTGGGTATCCTGCGCAGTCACATAACTGCCATGGCGCAACAGATACTCTGTCGAGCCATATTTGGTCGTTATGGTTTCCGACGGCGTCCCGTTAATGCTCCTTGTCCCTTTAAAAACCAGGTCATTGTATTGAATAAACCGTCTTGGTTTGCTTTTCCAAGCGTCAGATGTCATTAAGGTCTCACCACCCTTCCTATTGCACCTAATCCGTTGATAAAGGAAGCCTTGTTATCAACGTTTTGCGTGATATTGTTCGTTGTGTTATTGATGACTTGGTTACCAGTTTTATTAGCCAAAGCCATAAGCGCACCTCGTAAGTTGAGCTGGTTAAGATTGTCTAAGAAACCTTTGCCAAGTGCAGACGTTACGCTACGTTTGATGACGTATTCACCAGCTGTTAGCATGGCTGGCACAGTATCTGTTCCCCTAGACTGGAAGAAGCGTGAGCCAACACGTCCACCAGTTGAGCGATACTCTGGAATAATACCGCCGCTCGCCTTTTTAACGGTGGTCTTGGTCGTAACTTCCTGAATATCAATCTTAACGGTCTTACCAGTCAGGCTGTTGATTTTAGTCTGAATCTGCTCAATTTTAAGCAAGATACCATTAACGTCAAAGCCATTTATCAATGTCGTACCCATGCGCTGACCAATACGAGTCAAATCAGCCTTACCTTCAATCGTTGTAATGACCGATGTGACCTTATCAACCATCGTCTGCCAATTGCTACTAGTGAAGCCCTCAATCAACTTAGAGCCATAGCTCTTACCTGTTGCCACAAAGCTGACCTCTAAGCCCATGAGAGCCGTTACCATGTTCTGAACAGCGGTGACAGCGTTAGTAATACCTCCCACGCTGAAATCAGTTGCGATTTTATTGAGTTCACTAAGAGCTGTTTGAACTTGTCCAATATTTGTCACCACACCCTCTGTAATAGGGGGAATAGCGTTCAGATTATTAGCGATGGTGACAACTCCAGTTACCACTTTGTTGATGTTCTCAAAGTCCTTGTCTTTGCCACTTAGACCCTCGTAAAGAATGCTGATAGTCTTGATTTTCATCATGGCCAAGTTGATGTCATTGATTTTTTGGTTAACAGCTTCAGTATCGATAGCCACAGACTGCAGTTCGACCAACTTATTAGCGACCTTGACAATTTCAGTTACTAAACTAGTGATTTGTTCGGACATGCTGCTGACTGAAGTCGCACTCATGCTACTTTGCGCTGCGCTTATGTAACCCAATCCAAGATTGTTTGAGGTAGCAGATTGCTGCGTACCTGATCCGCCAAGTGTCATCATGGCTTGGTTAATTTTGGTTAATTTGTCAAAGATACCACTGCCATTCTCGCCAATGAACTTGTTTAGCTGAGAGTTGATGGCGTCGATATCTAACGCCTGCAAAGGTGCGGTTATCTCTGTAAGTTTGTTGGCGATGTCTCGAATACTATCCAAAAACGGCAAAACATGGCTAGTATCAATAGCCTCTTTGAAGTTCGATTCAATCGCCTTTTTGAAGTTAACAAGATGAACACCGTGTGTACCATCAAACATCCAAACAAGTTGCTCCATAGCATTATTGAATGCTGTCATATCCTCAAACTGACTCGCAATTGCGTCCAGCTGTAAAATAGCGTCAGCAATCTGCTTAATAGAACCGATGAAAGCAACGACCTTAGTCGTATCAGGAACATCTTGGAAATTATTTTTAATGGCTTTTGAGAGTGCCGACAGTTTGCCGTCCTCATCGCCCAACAAATTCTTGAGGTTGCCCAGCGCAGACTCAATCTTACCTGTGTCAGCCAGCAACTCTGCCACTTGAGCTAATTCACCCAATGATTTACCGATACTTGCAATAGCTCCAATGAAATCAATAGCATTCTTACTGTTCGTCAGCATATTATCTTTAAAGCCAGATAAATCAATCTCTTTTGCTTTGTTTAAGCCTTGCTTGAGATTTTCGATAATTTGAGGGATGTTGTCTGCGATGTTTGTTTCACTAATTGTCCCTAAACTTGTAGCGATACTCTTGAGTTTGCCAATATAGTTTTTGACTTGAGTAGCTTTTTCCTCTAAAGATTTATCAATATTGAAGCTAGATAAATCAATCTTGCTCATCTCTTCAATACCACGCTTAAGAGCTTCAACTTTACCTGCAAATTCCTCTGGACTTGGTAAGTTTTTCAGTTCTTGCATTGTCTTAGCAATTTCGGAAAGCTTTGTCACCATGTTTTTAACCTTGGCAAAGTTGTCACCGTCAAAAGCACCGTTATTAGACATGTTAGGGAACTCAAACTTGGCCATTTGCTTGAGTATCTTTTTGAGTTGGTCTAGCTTACCTCCGATATCGACAGCGTCAGGCAGCTTGTTTATGTCTTGGGTAAAAGTAATAACCTTGTTAAATTGCTCAATAATGCTCTTTAGACTGCTAAGGTTGCTACCGTTTTTCATGCTATCTAGCCAAGCTGTGAAGAAGTTATTTGCAAAAACCTCATCAGAATCTTTCTTGATTCTTTCTATCACATCCTTCAAACGACCGATTTTACCAGTGACCGCATCGGATTCTGGAACTGGTATAGTGCTTAGCTCTTGGATAAACTTAGCGACGTTAGTGAACATCTCAATCGCATTATTAGCTGTACCAACATCGAAATTACTTTCCCAGCTCTCGACTAGACTAGACCAGAAGCCTTCGCCACCAATCTCACTAAAAGCGCCTGATATGGTTGTCAGCGTATTCTTCAGCAAGTACACTTTTTGGATAACCAATGCGCCATCAGGGTCTGGCTGCTCCATTATTTTATGGATAAAGTCATTCACATCCGTGAATATCTTGATAGCGTTATTCATCGTCTTGACATCAAAGCCACTCTCCCAGCTTTCAATCAAGCTAGACCAGAAGCCACTGCCGCCGATATTACCGATAGCGTCATAGATGGTCTCCATAGACTGTTTAAGTTGACCTAGTTTATTTGACAAAGTATCTAAACTAGGAAACTCAACAGTCGCAAGTTTTTTGATGTTGTCGGACGCTTTTAGCAAGTGTGACGTCGTTTTGCTAGCGCTCTTGGCCATAGACTCAAAGGCTTTAGCAAGTAACGCTAGTGTAGCACCAATAGCCAATGCGCCTGCGATACCTGCAGCTAAAATGATAGCACCTGTACCAAATCCTGCTGTTAACGCTGCGCCTAAACCAGCAAGACCCAGCCCAACTATTCCAATTGTCGCAGCTATCTTAGTGACGTTTTTGATAAGTCGGTCACTTGGAATATCAATATCAGCAATATACTTAAGAGCATGAGCCAGAGCAACCATTGAAGCACCAACAGCCAACGCAGCGACCACTCCCTGCATGATTTTACCAGCAAATCCTCCACTAAAATGCCCCATCACACCATATACTACAGAAAGACCACCAATTGCGATAGCAATTTTAGCGGTATTTTTTATCAAACGCTCTGCTGGTATGTCTACTTCAGCGACATGCTTGAGTGCTTCTGCTAGCAAAACAGCGGACGCACCAACTGCAATAGCGGATTTAACACCATTCAAGATACTAGCTTCAAATTTACCGCTTAGTTTATCCATTGCACCGTAAAGCGCAGCAATTAGACCAGTAGCAACACCAATTTTAGCCACATTAGCAGCTAATTTGTCCGTTGGAATGTTTACAGAAGCCACAACTTCCATAGATTTTGCTAACACTGCCATTGATACGCCTACAGCACCGATAGTAAATGCCCCTTGCTGAATAGAACTGTTTAGCTTAGACCATTTAGAGATGTTTTGCGTACCTCCTGCTGGAGGAGTTGGGATGCCACCACCGACAGGACTTTCAGGCATATTTGTAGATTTCTTTGGGAATCTTAGACCAGATAACTGTTTTCCAAAATTTGCTATATTTTGGATACCTGTTCCCAAAGAAAGCGCTCCTTTTAATACCTTCATACCTATTTTAAGTTGAGCCGCATATTTAACTAGATTACCAACGAATGTCCCTAAATTCTTGCCGCCATCCGTCAATTTCCCTACTGCCTTAATAAATGGAGTAACAAAATCTACAAACCTATCAAGCGAATCAAAGACACCATTCAAGAAGTCCTTGGCGTTAAATTTATCAAAGGATGTACCAAAAACATTGAGTAACTTGTCTAGCGTGCCAGATAGCCTGTCAGATACAAGCGGTACGGCGTCTGAAAAGTCGTTGATGATTTTGATAAGCCCTTCCGTAAACTTGGCCATAGGGCCACTATCTTTCAAGTCTCCAATCATACCAACTGTGAAAGACTCCTTCAAGTTTTCCAGAGCAGAGCTTAGGGTGTTTGTTTGTTGCGCCATTTTTTGGAAGGTGTCTTGGTTTCCAATTTCAGAGATAGCTTGCTTAAAATCTCCGATGGTAATCATACCTTCGCTGAGATTTTCCTTATTCAGCTCAAGACCCTTATTAATCAAGAACCAGTCACGAATAGATTTAGACGCACTTGCACCAATCGCTTTACGCATCTGTCTCCAGTCGCCGTTGTAAACAGAATCAGTATCGCTACCTTCGGTCATATTCGTGATGAGTGCTTGCAAGGCTTGACTAGGCTTAGCACCGTAAGACGCCAGCCCTGCCATTCCTTTGATAAGAGCCGTTGGATCTTCCATACCTGCCCCTTTAAATTCAGAGTAGGCTTTCAACATATCAGCGACAGAATACTTACTTTGTTTACCGTAATCATTCATGTCTTTGATGATATTGTTGATAGACTCATCCGCAAGCCCTAAGCCTTGCATTTGAAGCTGGAATGACTTCTGGGTATCGTAGAGGTCAAGCGAATCTTCTGCCAGCTCTACTGCTGGCTTAATAGCTTTACCAGCGATATTAAGGATTTTGCTGGATATTTCATCTAGCTTATCACCCAATTGTTGCAGACCAGAGATATCGACTTTAGGGGCAATGACTCTTCTATTGACACCGTCAATATCATCTTCTAGCTCTTTTGTCTTATTAGATGCCTTGGTGATTTCGCTGTCATCAACGCTTGGTTTAACGGTTTTCTTACTGGTATCGTTAATCGCATAACCCAACATCTCTAGCTTTTGCGCCATGTAAGGCACTTTTGAGACGTCAATATCAACGGTTATTTTCTTCTTGCTGATATCGTTGATAATATAGCCAATCTCTTCTAGCTTCTTGGCCATGTGTGGCACTTTTGAAGCGTCAATGTCAATCGTGACATCCTTGCGACTAATAGACTTGACAGCGTTGTCCAAGTTCGCAACGGACTGCTGAACCTTTTTAACGCTACTATCATCAGCTTCAGCTGATACCTTGAGCTTTTTGTCCGCTAACTTTGCCACTCTATTAGACAGAGCATTCAGAGAGCGCCCATCAACATCTAAACCAACCTTAACTTTCTTGCTCGAGATAGCATTAAGGGATTTGAGCATTTTGCTCAAACCCCCGTCATCTAATTGAGTTTTAACTTTTAAGGTCTGAGTGGATTCCAAAGTTTTTAACAGTTTTTGCAAACTCTTATCAATGTCAGCAGACACTTTCAATTTGAGTTGTCGTTGTGCCATATAGAATCCCTCACTTTGTCATTAAGCTAGTTTGCGATAGCGGTCGTACCACTTACCGTTCTTGCGAACAACGGACAATGTAAGTGATAGTGACGCTTCATCAGTATTGTTAAGCTCCATGGAGTGCTCAGTAACCAGCGCATAGAAGCGTACATACTCCTCAATACCGCCGTCTTGAATCATAGGAATGATAAATTCTGATTCGAAGCTATCCATCTTCTCACCGTCAGCGATGAAGTGGTCAACTTCTGTGTCTGCGTCATACGTGACCAGGGCTTTTTTGCCAATGTGACGTTTTTCAACGTAGACATCACCAAACGCTTCAGATGACTCTTGATAGATAGCGATAAATTCAGTTTCATCAATACTTGTCAGTTGTGGCGCTTGCAATGGTTCTAGGTAAATACCTTCACACTCTTCACCGAGTGAAACGATGATAGAGTTACAGCCGCTAGACAGGTCAGGCAGGTGGAAATAACCAAAATCTCGACCGTCAATGGTGATCGGCTTAACCTCAAGCAACTTAGTCTTTGGAAGAGGTGCAAAAATCTTGTCACCTTTACGCTCAAATGGATTTAGCCAGTAATCGTTTTTAGAGCGAGTACGAGCTTCAACTGAGAACTCAACGCTTGCTGAATCCTTGTCATACTGCTGACCAAAACATGAAGCGTCTGTTGCGTCAACAGAAATGTTAGGAGCAATAGATTGGATACAAGACAAGATAACGTTGTCCGCTTTGTGAAGTTCTGACTTGTCGCAGATAAACTTGATAGATGACAATCCAATTGGAGAATTGGCGTAAGTTTCAGTGTTAAGGGTGATAGTGTACTTAATGTGAATACCGTTTGTCGATGGTGTTGTTGGTACCCAACCAGTTCCCTTTTGGCTCTTGATTGCCATCGGGTCACCTAGAGCGATTTGGAACACTTCAAAACCTAGTGTCGTTTTCTTAGGCAGCTGAACTGTATAGTTATAAGAATTAGCAAACTCCTCATCGTCATAATCAGCGATTGTAACAGTCAATGTACCGCCTTTTTCAGCTAGATAATCCAGATATAGGAAGTTAAATCCAAACACCGCAGTGCTGAAGTCCCCACGAATGCGATAATCTGCACCAGCTACACGCAAACCACTTGTTTCAGAACCGACAGCAATATCTTCGTTAGATGAAATCACCTCTGAGACTTTTGAAACAGCTTGACTATTTAACCACAGCGTACCAGTCATGTGACATTTCGATTCGTTACAACGCACCAAGTCAGGTGGCAATGTAGTAGGGTCAAAAGATTGCAAGATACCGTCGGTGATTGTGTGATAGTTTTTAGCATTATGCTCTACGAGATAGTCAATCCCTTCTGAAACACGAGCAATAACGACCGAATCTTTATTTTGTGTACCGTATCCATAAGTTGGATGAGATAGTTTTGGTAAGCAGCCCATTAGTTTCCTCCTTCTGTTTTAGGTGTGTCATCGTTTTTAGCAGCTTTCTTAGCTGACGTTTTTTTAGATTTAGCAGCTTCCTGCTCACGCTCTCTAGCTTGTTTGACCTGCTCTTCACGCACCAGCTCACGAATGCGAGCCAGCCCACGCTGTGCATAAATCGAGCCATTTCGCATAGCTAGCTCTTGGCGTGTTTCATAAAAATGTTGTAAATCAAATGTTGCCATTTAACATTCTCCTATCGTTAAAATAAAACTCTTATTGAGTGTGTGAACTTCGTCAATGGTTGAGATATGCTCTAGTGCATAGTCTTGGATACGATGAACCCTTTTGATGACATCATTGAACCCCTCAACATGCTGCATATCGGTAAATAGCGTTCTCGAGTAAGTCCCAAAATCCGCTAAATTTACCGAGTGCATCATATTGGTTAGAGCACAATTCAAGTCATCTTCAAGCCGCAGTAATTCCTCTGGAGTGTTACAAATCAGATATTCTTGACTAGCCGATACAGTCGTGTAATGGTAGGTGAACTCAAGCATATACTGGTGATTACAGCCACTCGTCTCACCTAAATCATGCACATGTGCAAGCAATATAGGCAGGTGCGACTTGAAGTCACCCTTATAAAAAGGGGCATAGCTGAAATGCCTATCCAACTCATCGAAGAAGCTATTGACATCGTCCTGATAACGCTCTTTGGGTGAGGTCGTTTCAAGATTAGCTGGATTCATCAGTAAATCAAGCACATCAACACCGTACTCAATCAACCAGCGCTTCACGTTTTTAAAGATTAAATATCTCATCACTTCACCGCATTCATTGTTTCTTCGAGGAATTTATGTCCTGTCCAAGACGTCTTACGATTACCGTAATAATATGGCAATGAGTAATCATAGCTGCTCTTATTACGGTTATCAGATTCCAGTTTGTCAGCGTCGACTCCGACAGTTCGCTCCATCTGAGTTCCTTCTGGATTCTCCACTGTGATAGAATCTCGCAGATTACCTGTTTTGACATGGACTATAGACTGCATTGTTGTTTTGATATCTTCAGCATACTTGTCTAGCTCGTCATCAATGATATCGTCTAGCTCACTCCAGCCTGTTTTTTTCATCTGCTGCAATCCTCAATTCTGTTTGCTCACGACCAGTTAGACGCTCGCCAGTGATAATCAACCACCAGCAATTACACAAGATTTCTTGCTCAGCTACACCTAGAATTTTCCACCAGTAGCCACTGCAAGAGTCCTCGTGTAAGTAATCGCCTAGCTGTATATCAATGTTTCGTTTTTGCGCTTGGTTTTTGATTTCGATATAAAACGTTTTTTGCTGACGCTCCTGCTCTGTGCCATAACCCAATGTATTATGTTGACTGTTTGGCTGCTTCCAAGAGTGCTCCACGCATTCAAAACTTGCTACCTTATCCCAGACACAAGCGTCTAAACGTTCGCCATTCTCGTCAAAACTGGAGTTAGTACCTCCTTGACGATAAATAGAAATATCAATCATCAACGACCTCGTAAGCCATGTGCTTGATACCGCTGCGATATGAAAACTTCTTCAGTAAGTATTCAGCGACATCATCTGGCACATCACGAACTTGACCAAGCGCAAAATGAAAGTGCCTACCGTCAATCCAAACATCATCTGCTTGTCTAAACACCTGATTGCCGCTAGAAACCAAGCGACGACCACCGCAAGCACCACAACCACTAGTTCGCACACGTCCGTCATTGACGATAATGCCTTTATAACGTACTTTCATCGTCAGACCTCCCAATCCATATATGATTTGTAAAGCGCCAATCTCTACCGCATAGAGCGTATTTGCCGAGGACACTGCGGTAGTAGTTGTTGATTAGCTGCTTAAAGAAAACTTCTTGACTGTTCTCATCAACTTTCCAAGAGTAGGAAATATCACCGACCTTTTTCGTTACTAGGCGAGAACCAATCTGCGTCGTACTGGCTGAACAGCAATCGTCAATACTCATGCAGTTGTTAGCTATGGCTTTAAATCCAGTGAAATAGTGACAGATTAAGTCTAGCCACTCTGGACTATCAAGGTCATAGCCTGCCCTGTATTTGAAAAACAGGACATTATCAACGCAGGATTCATCACAAACACAGCCAAAGGACATCATCTTGGAAATATCGACAAAGAATAGGTCTCTAAAGTCGTCATAGGTTACAAATTCGCTGGATACTGGAATAATCGTCACGCCATCAGGACGATATTGCCTAATTTCGACCTGAATCGTAGCGTGGTCAATATTTTTCCAGTAGGGTTGATAGGTCAAACAACTATACTGGCATAGTTGCTGATTGAGGTCATAGGCTTGTACCCTGTCAGCTGTTAGAATCGTATCACCGTCGATATCCCAGCAGGTAATGTGACTTAGGAAACGGACGAATCTATCCCATATGAGGTTAAATTCGTCCTCCTTGATATCCTCAAGACAGCCACAGACAGGTTTCAAAGTCTCAAGGTCCATAAGTCACTCCTTTATTCTGGAATAGTTGCCATTGGGAATGGCACAGCACCGTCAATGGCGTTCTGAATGCGAGTAAATACACCTGCAGAGCAGTTGCTACCAAGCGGCATATCTGCGATTAGGATATTACGAGCATAGTTTGATGAGTGTACGACTCCAGCATTCTCATACATATCGCAGACAACCATTGTACAGTTGTCGTCTGGGTCAAGCGTTTCACTAGTTCGGATAGCTGATTCTGGAATCATCAAATCTTGATGAACCATGGACGCACGAGTGGTAGATAGGTCAATAATCCACGCTTCAAAAGTATTATTGGTTTCAAGGTCTTTAGGTACATATGGGTCTTTAACGACTGGAATACCTTTATATTGCAGCGTGATTGCTTGGCCTTGGAATGTGCCGAAGCTGCCACGAGACCAGCCAGACGGCAATTTACCGTTACGACCTTCAGTCACAACCTCGTCAATCGCAGCAAAACCAAGGGGATGTACAAAGATAGCATAGTTTGTTGAACCGCCTGCATTCAGTACATCAATCACGCACCCAGCTTGTGCAAAACCGCCAAGGATATCTGTTCCACGAAGTGGGGTTACAGCTGGATGAGACATCACTTCTGCGACTCCGTGAAATGGGCGAAGTCCAGGTACGCCGCTAAGGTTAGTCAAACCTTGAGCAATGACACGTTGCGTACGGTAAGCGAAGGAGTACCAAGCCATGAACTTCAATGACTCATCGTAAGTCATACCTGCACGTTGGAAGTAATTGAGCAAGTCAGTCCCTTTAAAGCCCAGTGCTTTGTTCATCATCTTGTCAAGGACTGTCTCACAGTCTTTCAAGCAAAGGAAATAAACCTCCGCTTCTTCCTTGCACGCTTGCAACTCAAACGGAACAAAGCAGCAGCCTTCACCGTCATCTGGGTCACTTGTACCCCAAGTGTAACCCACAACTTTCCATTTACCTGTCGTTGGATCTTTTTGAAAATCACCGATTGAAGAATTACCAATGCTCTCAAGCAATGCTGACACCATCGGAGAGGTCAATCGGAAATCTCCAAGTGACGGCTGCGCTTTAGAAAAATCACGAGAGATACCAATAGGTCCACGACCGCCCGTTTCATTTTTCATATTCTTTTGAATGGCGTCAGTCAGCTCGTTAATCACTTCATCGGTAAAGAAAGTACCAGTTTTTGTTACTGCCATTAGTCAATAACTCCTTTCATTAGTCTTTTTTATGCCCAAAACGTGGCGTAAAGCCATGCTCTTTTTGAGTGGACTGTTCAGCGGTATTAACGACAGCCATTTTGCTATCTTCGCTATCATCCTCCAGCAGAGCATTGAGTTTGTTTAGGACACTTTCTGATTTCTTTTGACGATTTTCAAGACTATTATTCTGGTCTTGAAGCTCGTTAATGCGTTTATCACGCTGCTCAATCAGTTGGTCTTTGTTTTTGTTTTCAGCACGAAGGCGCTCGATTTCAGCGCTAGCTTTTTCAAGCGCAGCAATGAGTTCATCGTTTTCCGATGTTTCCTCTGCCACTTCTTCCTTTTCTACGTCCTCGTCAGACGCATTTTCAGCTTGTTCTTGCGCTGTTTCGGTATCTGTGACTGTTTCATCACCAGCGACATTTTCCTGCTCTGCAGCATTCTCTGTGACGTTTTCAGCGCTATCTGTTAGCAAGGCTTTGATTTTATCTTTCAAACTTTTGTTTTTAGACATATTAATTCCTTTCATTTGGGATTTTAGAAGGTTAATAGCTTCTTGGAAATCATTGAATTCAGCTAGTGTTTCATCGTATGAAGCAACTAAGCCCATGCTGCCAATGTTCTGCTCGGCAATTATCTGGTCAGCGAAACCTTTCTCGACTGCTTCATCAGCGGTAAACCATGTTTCTTCAAACATCATCTTCAAAATCTCGTCCGTAGCGATACCTGTACGGCTCGCATACAGCTCTGCGATTGCTTTTTCACTGGCAGTTACCCTGTTAAGTGTACGCTGAATGCTATCGCTATCACCGCCAACAGAAAAAGCAGATACTTTATGAATCATGACGTGCGCTGCCTTTGAAATGTTAATCTCATCAGCGCCAAGCATAATCACCGAAGCTATCGAAGCAGCTAGACCAGTTATATTGACAATCACTCGACCGCTATAATTCTTAAGCATGGTATAAATTTCATTGCCATCAAACACCGAGCCACCAACCGAATTTAGGTTAAAGGTCACATCGTCACCATTTGAGACAGTCAGCATTCTATGGACAGCTTTTGCAGAAATACAATCCGTCTCAAACATCTCATAAAACACCGCTTCTTCATTGGTGACAACTGGACCAGCCAAGCGATACGTTTTCATCACTTACACCTCTTCAATATCGAAGTAATTGACTTGATACTTCATAACTCGCCCACCGCAAGACTGACATGGCACTTCGCTGAATTCGACTCCTAATTCTCGCAAGCGTTCGTAATTAGCATTATTTTTGGGATAACGACCTGCCAGCTTACGCAAAGATTCAATCAATACTTCATCATCTGTTTCATACGTCTTACCGAATTCAAATTTAATAAATGATGATTTGATTTTGCTGTTGCTGGTTGAGTGCATTACTCTAAAACTCTGCCCTTGCGGAAACAGCTTGCTTAATGAGTATCTATAAGCCATGATTACTCCTCTTTCTGCTCTTTTTTGGTGGTTTTCTTGCTAGGTTTGTCCTCAACAACGACACTTGCCGTTACTTCTTCAGGACTTTCGGCAGTAGTAGCAACAAAACCGAACTGCTTAGCTCTACGCTCTGCCAAAAAATCGTTATAATCATTCATTGCCATAGTAGTCCCTCCTATTTTGCTAAAGGCTTACCAGTGGCATGATTGATAAGTGATTTTGGCGATTTAAAAGCCAGTTCATCAGCACAATCGAACTTGCAAGCACGCTCTGCCACTTCTTCGACCTCATTGGGCAAACGACGCCAAGAATCGTCGCAACAGAACTTCATGCCAGTCAATTGATTAGTATCTGGGTCACGATACTGCAAGTAAATCTCGCCTGTACCGTTCCAGTTCATCAATTGGTTTAAAACAGCTTGGGCGTCACTCCCTTTAAGTGTGATTGTTTTACCGCCGTGAGTTAGCTCCACAACTGCAGTAACTTTTTTCATAAGGCTTTACCTCCGTTTTTTTCTTTTTGGCAGGCTATCAAGCAAATAAGGAGTCTAAATCAATGCCTGAGTCTGCTCCAGTATGTTTGTAGTGAGAAACAACCTCAAACATCAATTTAGCATCGTCTTTATTGAGCTGATGTTGAAACTCGTTGACAAAAACATTGTCAGGAATGGTCTCAACTTTAAGAACAGCGTAGTTGCCATCTTCTGTGCGACCAATCGTATAACCAACAACCCCAGTCGTATAAATCAAGCCAGAAGATTGTTCTTGGATAGCTCGATAGTCATCCACGAATGTAATCGTTGGTTTTTCTTTTGCTTCCCCTTTGTTTTGACGGAAACGATGCGCAAAAGCAATCTCCTCATTGACTTGATAGCGGTCTCGTGGTGTGCGTAATAGCATACCGTCTTGGCCGAACTCGGGAACGACCACGCCATTTAACCCAACTTGATTTTTTTCAATGTTGTTTTTGGCAATTTGGTCGTCTAGTTTAACCAATTCAACATAATCTTCGGAGCTATAGACCTTTTTGCTGTCAATTTCTCCGACTTCATCAATCTTGTTATATTCGTTTTTAAAAAATGCTAGTAAGCTACTTGGCGCTTTTGCCATTATCTTATCCTCCGTACATTTCTAGCAGTGCTTTGTGGGCTTCATCGAAGCCGTCAGTTTCTTTAGGTTGTGTTGCCATTTCTTCAATCATTTCAACGGTGATATTGCGTATATACTCGTTTTTGGCGTCTATGACTCGCTTGACCTTGGAGTTGAGATACTCTTGTTCGGTCACATACTCATTGATTGCGCTGTTATGCACATCTGCATAAGTCACAATCATCATCGGCAGCGCCCAAGTCTCATAGATTTCTTTTGGTGAAATATGAAAATGCTTAGCGATATAGATACACATCGAATAATACTGGTCAACATCCATATAATAATACTGATTAGTACCGTCACTTTGTTTCTGCTCTTCTAACTCAGTTAACAAAGCTCGCTGTATCACGCTTAGTATCTCATTGAAAAAAGCCAGCGTTGTTAGTTACTAAGTCAGTTGTCACTGATAGCAGAGACTCTGCAGTAATATATTGAATGTCGTAGTCACTCACGCCGAGAGCTACTTGCACAATGCGTAGCATAGCGTCAATCAAATCATCTGGCAGTTGCTTATAGATTTTAAAAGCGTCTGATACTGTTACAACCTCAACGGTGTTCTGCTCAGTAATAGTTGTGAAGTGCTCCCAAACCACAGCTACAGCGTGGCGTAAGCGAGTTGTCATGATTGGCGTAATTTGAACGTCTTTGAATAAACGTGTCACGCTAACCCAGCCATTTCCTAAATCAACGGCGTCTTCAAACTTGACCGCTTGCTGCTTAGGGTAGTTAAAAGTGACCTCATAATCTTGAGGTGAAGCGACATCCGTCACGTCTCCGACAACAACTGGCTTACCAGCGTTATCCACTGCCATAAAAGGCTGCGGCGTTTCTTGTGCGACATTTAGGGATTGAGCGAGCGCAGCAGCGTCTTGTTGGTTTTGCAGTTGCGCAGCTTGCGGTGTTTGTGGTGCCTGTGGGTAATTTTGTTCTTGCATTGTTTCGTCTCCTAACGTACAAAGTTATTATTTAAGTATTCCTCTGCCTTATCCTCTAGACCGAGCTCTATCAGTTTTTCATACACGGCCAGCACGTCTAAGTCGTCGGCATAGTCATAGTAATCTGATTCTTCTTCATTCTTGAACTGTACGGTGTAGTCATAACCGACCAAATTCAAGATACGGGTGAACTTATCAGCCAGCATGTTTCTAGTGGGAATGACCCAGTGTAGAATAAAGGTTTTGATGATTTCTTCTTTACCTACATTGCCACTAGATTCTACAAGGTCAAAGACCTGCGGACTCACGCCATAGATTTGACAGATAAAGCGTGTTATCCAAACTTGGAGAGTCTCTAGATAATCAGACGGTTTTGAATCACGTTTTAGCTGTGTTGCTTCGTCAAAGGCGTCTGGATAGATGACCGAATCATTGAAGCGGACACTGGCAAGCTGATTCACAAGCTCTTGTATCTCGGTTTTCTCACGCTTTTCGTTGAATTCTTGATTGGTCGATGATGTATCAAATATCTTGCCACTCGTTGTCGCTATTTCCTTAGATAATTGCGCCATAGTCGAGCGATTATACTTGAACATCAAAGTCCCGATACCATTACGCTTGAAATCATGAATGAAGTAATCAAGCAATAACAAGGTCAAGTGGGTCCGCTTTTTATCGAATTCAAAGGGCGACAAGCCGACAATCGAATTATCTAGCGTAAGATTTAAAAAGTCCTCTGTCGAGAGCGCCAACCAGTTCTTGGTGGTGCTGATGACACGACCTTGTTCATCTATTTCGAAGCGCCTATCTTGAATTGTTTCTTCCTGATTGAAAACTCTTATTTTACGATTGATAGCTTTTTCACGGCGTATCAAGTAAACTTCTGGCAAGTACACAAATTTATGCTCATCGGACTCTTTCAAGATGATGTCGTAGCTGTTCTTTTTCAAAGTGATAAAGTGATTGTCTATCTTACGAATGCCGATAGCACCGTGCTCGAATAACTCCCTTGTCACATCTCTAAACAAACTTCTGAAATCTACACCATTGATATTCTTGCTAGATAAAATCTTTTGAGTTTCGCTGTCGCTTAAAACGTCACCTTTACTATTTTTTAGCTGTATTTCACTCGCAAAAACATAGTTAAGAATGCCTTGCATGATTGAATTTATAGCTGGCAGGTTGTAAACCAAAAACTCGACCTGTTCATAACTTAAAACTTCTTTGTCGATATTGTAATTCTGCTCAACACTGAAATTCTGCCAAATCAGATTATCAATGACAGACGGTTTATCGTTTTCTTGCATGACACTCCTTTCTAACGTAGTCCTAGTAAGTACAGCTCTAAAGCATGTACAGATAATACAACGGCGTCCAAATCGTCGGGAGAGCGTTTAAGCTGCTCACGGATAATAGCTTTATCAATCAAAGTCACCTTCTGCAAATCGTTGTTTTTGGTTTGCACGACTCGCATTTGAGGTAATAGAACTTGCCGCAGGTGCTCTGCATAGACCACTCTATCCTCTTGCATAAGCTGTCTTAACACCAAGTGCATTTCTGCACGCTTATTACGAGCCATGACAGCCGTATCCGTGCCGATTTTTACTTTCTCTGGTGTTGGTCTGCTACCAAAATCAATTGGATACTGTATCAAGCCTGCTAAGCTCTCACGTTGCGCCATTTCAACAATAAGGTGCGAACCCTGCCCATTATCTACAGCAATCGCCTTGACATTGTAAGTGCGTACTATCTGCTCGATACCATCTACAATTTCCTTAGTTGAACGTGCGTCAGACCATTCATCAGGTCTTAGGTTAATCGTATCTAGCACTTTGATGTTGCGTCCCTCTTGTTCGCTGTCAAATAGAGTAAGGGCTAAGGTTATTCCGTCAGTACCTTTATAAGCACTATCGACACCGAGTGTTGCAACGGTGTTAGGAGTAACGGTATTTAACACCTCGTGCTTTTCAGTTACAAACGGAGCGTTGAAGAATTCTGATTGTTCGTCATCATATTGACAAAGCAGGTTGATTCTGATTGATTCTTCTGTTTTGGCAAACTCACTGTTTAACACTTGCTCAGCGGTCATCTTGATATTACCTTCTTCAATAGCAGTCACAACATCAAGCCAGACCACAAACTCTTTAGGTCTCATCTCTGGTTTTGTCATATCCTCGTAGAAATGATTAAGATAACGAGGATTTGAAATACCGAAAAGAACCAAAGAACGTCCGTCATCGCTTTCGAACTCACGACGACCTAGCTCTGATAAAGATTCCTCTGAAATGAAATCCATTTCATCAATCAGGACGTGACTACCTTCACCAATATTCTTGTTTGTATCTTTGCCACTGAACGATTCACCAGTTGATTTAGAAGCAATCTTATTGCCATTTCTAAAGACAATATTGTGCCGTGAATAAGCAATTTCTGAACGTCCAAGGAGCTTATCAGCTTTGGATATCTCACGTTGTTCCTCTTCGACCAACATATTCTTCATCCAAATATTAGAACCTCTTAGAGCGTGTCTAGCGTGCTCCATAACTTTACCTGTCCTATCAGTACTTGAAGCAACAATAGAGACGTGATAGCTATGTTTGGCAAGGTAATCAGCAAGTGCACCCATGATATAAGACTTACCCCAACGAGGTGTCGCAATCACTCGACAAGTATCGTAGTCGCCACTAATCAGAGCACCGACTATCATCGCTTGCGTAAAATAGAGATTGATATTGAATTCAGTCATAAATTCAGACCAACCAAGCACTGCATAATGCAGTCGCTTGTTTTCTGGTATGGTATTTCTGATGTAACTATGACTGTGCGGTACACGACCTTTTAGCCACGGAGGAAGTTTGTTAGCTGGGTGGATTTCTTTCAAGCGATTAGCGAGTTTATCTCTCATCTTGCCCATTGAACCACCCCTCCATTCTGCTGATATAGTCACTCAAAACAGTGTTTATCTCTGCTTTAAACTCTAAACGTTGCTTTTCAAGGTCGTTTTTACCACCAGCTTCATCACGCTCAGCGAGCTCTTGTCTGAGCTTTTCATTTTCCATTTGCAGACGTTCAATTTCAAGTGAGCCTTTACCATTCCAAAGGTCAGGATAGCGATTGCGGAGGTAAAACTGCAACATGCGGTCATTCGGTAAAGCTTTTTTCTTTTTCCTAGTGACCTTCTTCTGCTGCGTATTACCTGCGCCGTCTTGAATAATAGACGTTTCGGTCTCGTCATATTCAAAACCACGAATATGCTCAAAAACCATACGTTCAGCAAGTTCTAGGCTATCTGCCTTGCCCTTTGCTATGGAGGACGAAATGGACGGATACTTGACCTTGTAATCTTTCAAAGTCGTATAACTAACGCCCATTTTGCTGGCGATTTCTTTATCTGTAAGACCGGTTCTTGCCCATCCCTCGACTTTTAGTAAACCTTCCTCGGTAAGCCAAGGGGTCGCTTTACTTTTAGCCAAAGAATGCACCTCCCTAAAATGGTTATATACCTATTTTAGACAATAAAAAAAGGCGCTACATTGGCGTCCTCTACGGTATTTCTCCCAAAACAAAAGCCCTAGATCAAACTAGGACTTTGCTTCATTTTTTATCTTTATAGCGTTTTTTGTACTCGTCAGCAATGATACGATTACGTTTAGCCTTGACCTGCTCATCACTTGAACCGAATAGCCAAGGTAAACCAAATAAAAGAAATAGAACTACCCAAAAAATAAAATTTTCCATATCATTTCTCCTTGTCATTTAATCTTTCAGCATAATCACATAGCTTACCAGCAATCTTCAACGTCATGTTTTCTAACTTGCTCGTATTATTGCGATAGCCGTCAATAACAGAAATCCTAATTCCTGTTTCCTTTGAGATACGATAAGTCGTTACATCGCTCTCAAATAACTGCTGTATGGTTTTTTCAACTTCTTTAATCATTTAGTTTTCCTTATCAACCTTACAATGACAATTGTACCTTTTTTTAGGTATAATCGTCATTTGACTTGACCCTAGCATCGCCATAGACCTCTGCATTGCCAAAGACCTCTGCATCGCCATAGACCATAGCATTGCCACAGACCTCTGCATTGCCCCAGACCCACGCATTGCCAAAGACACTAGCATTGCCATAGACCATAGCATTGTCACAGACCCAAGCATCACCACAGACCCTAGCATTGTCACAGACCCTAGCATTGTCACAGACCCTAGCATTGTCATAGACCATTGCATTGTCATAGACCCAAGCATTGTCAAAGTGGCTTAGATTGTTTTCGCTCTCGATATAACCACCTAAATCGCCTTTTTCAACATTGCCAAAATCTCGTAATGCTTTAATACGATATAGTGTACGTCCTGACATAATTTTTGTGTCATCTTTTAGTAGTTCGTATTTTTTCATCAGTTTTCACCTCTTCCTTATCAACCTTACAATGACATTGTACCTTTTTTTAGATATATAAGCAAGCGATTTTTGAACTTTTTATCTACTTTTTAGAAAAAATCAGCTGACTAAACAGCCAACTGATGCAGAATAGACTATCTTGGGTGTCACACGCTGTAAGTCTAGCTTATTTTGACAGCTTTTTCTCCTGTGAAATCCTCCCAGCGTTTGATAATAACGTCAACGTAGCGAGGGTCTAACTCCATAGAATACCCTCTGCGCCCATTTTGCTCACAAGCCATAATGGTCGTACCAGAACCACCAAATAAATCAAGGACGATGTCATTGCCTTTAGTGTTATTCTTGATTTGGTAATCGAATAGAGCAATTGGTTTCATCGTTGGGTGGACGCCATTTCTTTGCGGCTTATCAAAGTCAAGAACTGTGGTTTGCTTTCTATCACTTGCCCACAAATGGCTCGCCCCATCTTTCCAACCGTAAAGGCAAGGTTCATGCTTCCAGTGATAATCTTGGCGTCCTAAGACCATCTGATTTTTATTCCAAATTAAACATTCTCTAACTGTCCAGCCCACATCTCTGCAAGCCCCTCTAAAATTGTACCCTTCCGAATCAGCGTGCCAAATATAAAATACTGCACCTTTTTTCATAACACTATCTGCAGCAAAGAAAGCATTCGTCAAAAATTGCCTGAAACTCTCATCATCCATACTGTCATTTTGTATGGTTAAGGCGTCCTCTGTTTTGCCCTCGTATGCTACATTATACGGCGGGTCTGTGAGTAGCATGTCTACTATTACCCCCCCTCCGACCAATTTTTCAACATCCTCAACGCTCGTAGAATCGCCACACATCAGCCTATGACGCCCTAATTGATAGATGTCTCCATACTTGGCTTGTGGATCTTCAGGAGGAGTATCATCGAATTCATCTTCGACCACTTCTTCACTGCTATCATCTAAATCCAACTCACTCATATCAATGTTAAACTGCCCCATATCCATCTCTATCATATCGAGTTCTGCTAGTAGCAATTCTTCATCCCAATCAGCAAGCTCTGCAACCTTATTATCAGCTATTCTGAACGCCTTTATTTGGTCTTCAGTCAAATCATCTGCGACAATGACTGGTACTTCTTCGATACCTAGTTTTTTGGCAGCTTTCAGACGTGTATGTCCGTTGATGATTTCGTTTTTACTATCAATGACAATCGGCACTTTGAAGCCAAAGTTCTTAATAGAGCTTGCGACTGCGTCAACAGCCTGGTCATTGTTTCTAGGATTGTTGACATAGGGAATGAGTTCATCTGTTTTCTTGTAAAACATGCGTTCTTGTTTCATACTATCACCTCGTGCAAAAAATTAAAATGTAACCAGCCGTTTCAGACTGGTTGCAAGTGTTATTAAGTCCACGATAAAGCTGTCAGTACCTTATCGCTTTAATGGAGAGTTTTCCACGCTCTCCAAACAGCAAGGCAGGAGTCAAACCTGCTGGAGCTCTCACATTGAGCTCTTGCTGAATCATTGCCTACTTAGGCATTTTAGCGGCGATTTTACTTAAGTGTTTCCCCCAGAGCGACAGACACCATAGTACTGCCGATGAGCATATGATAACACCGCCGCTAATAGCGAATATCCAAAGAAGGATAGTTTTCAATAATTCGACCATCATGTACCTCTTTCTAGTCAAAAGTTAGCAATTCACCATAATTGTAAACTTCAGCAAACTCCAGTAAAGCATGCTCCAGCACCCTATAAAAGTCCGTCTCTGATATATTTATCATGTTGGCTATTGTCACATCTTTTTCTTTGTAGCGTGTACAAAACTTCTCGTATATGATTCGCCTATAGATGGCGCTTGATAGCTTGTTCAGCGCCTTGAGTGTGTCACAAACCACTATCTCCGCTTCAATAGCGATAGGTGTCTGCGTCATCTCTTGGCAGGTAAACTCAAATAAATAATCAGGAGTGACTGTCATTTTAAAGTGACCGTGCAGAATATTTTGATAGGTCCTGAAGTGTTCTACGATGATTCTTACTTTTTTGATTGTCTTTTCTTTATTCAAAGACTGAAATAACAGTAATTGTTCCATCAGTCACCCCCAGCTATGTTATAATAATTATATATGCTTTAACACAGCTGCGGGGTACCGTGGCTTTTTTAGTTTCTTTTATTCTTCAAAAATACTGGTACATCATCACCAACCGTAACGCTTTCGTACTGCTCTTTTGTGACAAGAAACTTGCCATAAGCGCCGATAGTGATAGTATAGCGCCCCTCGATGATTTCCTTGTCAGTGACTTTACCGATTATCGAAGCGCCAGCGCTATCTACTGTATGGATGATGATTTTTGGTTGTTTCGTCTCTAGCTGATGACGTAGGCGAATATTGTCATTAAAACAAGCTATGACTATCAATAACAAAATAACTATTGTCATTGCTGTGATTATCTCGTATTTAGTCATTATTTCCTCCTTCCGCTCTTCTAGTCGAAAATGTTATAGAGACATCCGCTTGGTAAATAAATGTCCTATCACATTCACTGCATTGTGTTCTATACTCATCCTCGTCCATGTAATCGCCTGATTCGTCTACATCAAACGCTTCATGCTTATGGGCGCAATATGGGCAAATAATATCATCTTCGCAAAACGTTTCTGTTTCATAATCTGACAAAATATTTTTTGTCAGATTATCATAATGAATGTCTCCTAAACAACTGAAACAATACACTGTAAAAGAGTGGTAAACTTCATCTTTATGACATCTGATACATAATTTAGTCATCATTTCCTCCTGTCTAAGTAAGCTAGCACAAGAACTGTGCCAGTAATCAGTAGCCCCAAAACAAGGCTCGCTGTGTTGTTAGTCATCTGTGACCTCCAACAATTCTGGATTTTCGTAGATATTGCCGATAATTTTACAATGTTGTGAACCTGCAATATAGAGTGAACGACCATACGTTTCATTATCAATCCGCCATTCGCCAGAGCTAGACCTACGGACTTCATATAAACCGCACATTTCTTGATTTGGCACTTGATAATCTACAATATCCCCTTCGAAAATCTCTTTACCATTCTTATCCAACAACCCTGTGGATTGCATGAGAACAAAGTTATCAAGTTTAAAACAAACACATTCCTCAATAGTTATAGCCCCTACTTCACAGTTTATATCCTCTACTGTCTGCATAATTTTTATGGTTTTATCCCATGCTCTAAATTTTGGTATCATCCTTCGTCCTCCTCAAAATAGAAATACTCAATTTCTGTGATGTTTATAACTTGATTTCCAAAATTTTGAAAGTTGCCACTTTCCCGTCCGAAAATTTTGTTGTATAACCAATCTATCTGTGTTGTTGATGTCTTGATTTTATAAATTCTACCAGACTTCATCGTTACGCATAACACAACTTCTTGAGACTCTTCCATCACTCTACCTCCTCGCTATATTTCTCGACTGATTCTTGTAATGCAACACCTGCGTTATACACGCCGCTCCACTCTGCAAGATCTGGATGAGCAGGGTCGGCATAGTACAAAGCTAAGTCAATCAAGAAATCAGCCGTAGATCTTAAAACTTCAAAGTCTTCTTCTGTCATCTGAATCATTCGCTGACCTCCTCATAAGTTTTCTCAAAAATATCTGGCTTGCAAGGGGAAAACTCACCTTTAACACCCTTGATGATATAGTCTTCAATTTCAGCAATCACAGTACTTTTTCGTGTCACAATAGATACTCTGTTCGTTTCAGGGAGCAGATAGACATTAGTCCCATTCTTAGACCCATTAAAGAACTTTTTCAATTCCTCAACATTCTCCCCAGTCCATTGAACAGCTTCAACCTCGACTGGTTTTTTGCGGTATGTTTTAATCATTTACTTCCCCCTAAAATATCTTTGAGTTTAAATTCTAAATCTAAAAGCTCATCATAATATTTATCTAACGTTTCATTGTCTGCAAATAATGTAAATGGTGGGTTATTCTTTAAGCAATTATACCTATCTAACCACTTTTTCTGCTCTTCTGTTAATTCCCCTAAAACTTTCACCTCTTTATAAAAATCTGTCATCACTCTACCTCCACAACTTCAAACATCTCATTATCAAACACACCAGTCTGACTACACAATATCTTGGTTCTAGTTCGCTTTTAACGAGGTTCACGGCTCGTAGTTTACAGTCTCTTGGCTATTTCAGCAATCACATTAACTGTCACGCTATTTCCTGCTTGCTTGTAAAGTTGAGTATTAGAATTGACCTCCTCAGCTTTATCAAAAGCCCAATCAGGAAAACCTTGTAATCGCCAACACTCACGAGGGGTTAATTTACGGATTTGAAACTCATCTACACTTTGGATGATTTTAGGCTCTTGTCCTCCGCCTTGCATGGTTGTTAGGGTCGGTGAAATTCCTTTAGGATGGTAAACTCTTGAGTTTTGCTCGTGGTTGCCCGGTAAGTTTCCCACTACCACAACACCGTGCCTATCTTGCCCAGTCAATGTAAACATAGGCTCTCCATCCTCTTTAAAGCGTCTGCCATTCTGTCGTTTCGTTGCTCTATCTGGAGTTAACACTGGGATAGCTACTTGCTTAGGCGTTTTATAGTCTGTGGCTACTAAAGCACCGATAATGCCATCAGAATCGTAAACAAACTCTCTCGTCCCTAGACTAGTTCCTTGAGGGTTTTTCGTATTCCCTACGATTTTGATTTTTGATTGATTATCAAGTTTTTCACCTTCTCCTCCGATAGGAAATACTTGCTTGGTACATTCTCCTCTAAGATGTCCGATAATGAACACTCGCTCTCTGTTTTGGGGGACGCCAAAGTCTTTGCTGTTAAGCACTTGCCATTCTGCATCGTACCCCAGCTCTGAAAGCGCTGCGAGGATTGTCTCAAAGGTATTTCCTTTGTCGTGATTGAGGAGGCCTTTGACATTTTCAAGGAAAAGATAACGAGGTTTGAGAATAGATGCGAACCGTGCGATTTCAAAAAAGAGAGTTCCTCTTGTATCTTCAAATCCTTTGCGTTTTCCCGCAACGCTGAAAGCCTGACACGGAAATCCTCCGCAGATAACATCCACACGTCCGATTCCTCGAACAAGTTCATCTGTAACTGCTGTGATGTCATGAAATTCAAATTCTCCTTTCGTATTGTGAATTGCTTTGTAGCTTTTTCTGGCGAACGGGTCTATCTCGCAAAAACCGACACATTCGTGACCAGCACGTTCCATGCCAAAACGGAAACCACCAATGCCAGCGAATAGGTCTATAAATTTCAAAGCTTTCCTCCACAAGTGCCACAATAGCATTTCGCTTTATTCCCTTTTTCGTCAAAAAATTCCGGTGCTTTAGCGCCATCATACTCTAGCTCTGTCACCACCCCATTCATACGACAGAATGGGCACGTATCTTCGCCATATGTCCATTCACCGCATACGGGGCAAACTGGAAGAACAGTATATTCTGCCTGTCCTAACATGTTCACTCCGTTTTCTGTTTTATAAATCACATCAACCATCACTCCACCTCTTCCACTTCAAACATTGGGTTATCAAACACATCACCAAATCCTGCGTCGATTAGTTCTTGTTTGGTGAATGATTTAGTTATGTTTTCCTTGTTAATATGGTCGAAATAAAAATCATCCGTATCTTCGTAATAAAGCAATTCTTGGTTAGTGTGCTTTAAATAAACCTTATACTTCTTCTCTTTCTCAACCTCATAGCCATCTAGCCATGCACGAGCAAATGTTTCCGTATTAGTTGATAAATACGGAAAAATATCAACTGGACAATCTTCAATATCTATTGCATGCCATAGCCTCAAGCCTTCTTCTTTACATTTCTCCAAATAATCCGCCACAGATTTCGGCAACCTCACTTTTGGTTTTTCCAGAAAGTCTGTGATAGTTGCTTCACTAACCCATCCAAGACTGTCGTCGTAGTCATGATGCAAGCAATATGGAAACCTTGTCCTACCTAAATAAACTTTTGAGATGCTAAATCCACCAATCAACTTCGTATTTTCATCGTATTTCAATGTCATGTCCTATTTCCTCCCTATCTAATAATACCTATGCGAATCTAGTTGTTCATCGTATCCTTGATTGACAAAGTATGATCCAAGCAAGATTGCATCTGCTTCGTCATCTTTCACAGACTTTGAAAAATTATCTGCTACTTTGGCCACTGCCTGCTTCTTCATTGATTTCTTTGACCTATCTTTATAGCTAAAGCGCCAATACTTACGCCATGTCGATACGTTGATAAAATACAGATTATCGGCAATTAACTTTGACAAAATAACACCTGTCGCTATACCAATCTTGATGGACGACTGTTGGTTCGGACCTAGCACGGTATTTTGTTCGACTGCAATACTATCAAAAGGCTTTTGATACCTTGTTATTGCTTGCGACTGGATAGCCCTTAGTTCGTTGGCCATAAATCTAGCCCGTTCGAAATACGATTTACCCTTATGTTTCAAGACACCACTTTGTACAAGTTGTGAGCCGTCAAAGACAGCCCAACCTGTACTTAAAGTCGAAACATCTAGAGCTAATGTTAGATTCTTCATTCAAGTGCTCCTTTGTAGCCTGCAGTCTCGAATATGTTTTTTTCATTGCTGATGACAAATTCAAAGAACTTCTTGATTTCCTGTAAGTCTTTGAGTTCATCCTTCACCTGCGACAGGTAAGTGTAAGACATTGCGTTTTTAGGCGTCACAAGAACCTTGCTCTCGTAGACTGGCTCGAAAAGGTCGCCGTTTTCATCTAGAGTGGGTTCTTTTTCCTTGTTAGAAAAGGTGATGCTAATATCATAGTCAAGCGTCGTCTCAACAATCACCTTCTTATGCTCGATGATAATAGCGATATTATCTGTTACGTTTGTTTTATTTATCATTGGTCGTTTTCCTCAATGCCGAACATTTCCTTGTATTCGTCTTTCTGATTTTTAAATTGCATAGGGCTGTTAGCCTTATAATAATAGCCATGTTCGTCTACCTCACCCTTGACTCCAGTAGCCCAAGATAAAAATATTTTTCCGTTACATCCTGGGCATTTTATAAATGTTAGTGTCTTGGGAACTTTAATGGCTTTAGCTATTCCGCAGAAAGGACACTGTAAGTCAACCCTAACCTTATCAGAATATGACTTGTTCTCTATCTGTACCGCCTTGGGTTCGACAACACTCGCTCCAGCAAATTTTTTCTGCAGTTGACTGACCAAGCTGTCAACATCGACCGCTACTTCTTGTTTAACTGCAGTCGCTGCGTCCAGCGTTTTATTTGTTTCAATCTGCTGTTCTGGCTCTGGCTGCTCCTGTGATAAATCTTCCAATACCTCATCAGAGCCTGTGATTAACTGATAGGCCTTGAATAAAGTTGGGAAATCAATCCCTTTGGTACGCTCGATTTGTAACTTAATATCATCTTGCTCAATAGATAACTTCATCTTCTTGTCCTTTCAAAAATTTAGATTAGTTTTATTTACTGTCAGTACCTTCCTTGTAAATCTGCGACCAGGCATGTAACTTTTTCTGGAATGCCTTTGCTTCTTCTTGGGTCTCAAAGTAATATCTTTCACAGTCACTGACAAACCCATAGTTAAATTTATATTTTGGTATCTCAACTACCCAAGTCATTCTGCGCTCTTTTCTCTAGTTCTTCTTCAAATAGACTATTTTCCAATGTTACAAAACTTATCCATCCTTCCTCAGTTTGCCCTTCTCTTGCAATCATAAACATCGTTGACATTACATTTAATGGATGAGTAAATTCTAAATCCGATAAGTTGATATTGTTTGCTTGCAATAATTGATAAAACTCAAGTTCCATGTCTGACAAATTTTCAAAATTCATTGTATAGTTCTCCTTCGTATAATTTAGAACGGCAGATCATCATCTGAGATGTCCGTTGGATATCCGTCACCGTATGATGACTGTCCACCATGCTGATTGTTGCGACTTTCCATTACTTGGAATGTTTCAGCCACAACCTCTGTGACATAGACTCGCTGACCTTGCTGATTTTCGTAGTTACGTGTCTGAATGCGACCAGTAACACCAATCAGCGTGCCTTTTTGTGTCCAGTTAGCGATATTCTCTGCTTGTTGTCGCCACATCACACAGTTAATAAAATCCGCTTCACGGTCACCGTTTTGATTTTTAAAATTACGATTGACCGCCAAAGTAAAGGTTGCTACAGCTTGGTTACTTGGGGTGTAACGAAGCTCTGCGTCACGGGTCAGGCGACCGACTAGTACAACGTTATTGATCATCTTTAACCTCCTCAACGTCTGTGATGACTATCTCACCAAAGCTAAATTTACAAATCAAGGTATCAAGCGCTCCCTTCACTGCCATATATACACTAGATGCTTCAACAGCTAGACCAATGTCAAGTCCACAGGCTTTTGCTGATACATAGTATTTATTCATTTCAAACCTCTTTCATTTTTTGAATAACTTCAAACTCAATGTTGGCTGTCTCAAGCATTGCTCTAAATTCCTTAGCTTTAGCTTCTGTTAGAGTGAACTTGATGACAGTCTCATAGAGCTTCTCGTCGCTTGCCAACAGTTCCTCTACGGCTTGAGCTGTTTCATCTTGATTAGGACTATTTTCGATAATCTCACCTGTTTCAGCGTCGTAAGCCTTAATTTGACTTTCCGCCTGTTCCTTGCCTAAACGTTCAATCTCTTTCTGACGCTCCAGTTCAGCATTCTTTTTAGCCCTAATCTCATCTTGTAGACGCATGTTTTCTTCAACATCACGCTCAATCATGCCTAGAACATGCGCTAGAGTTGCTCCATTTTCATAGTGTTCCACATAGCTGTTAGGGGCAAAACCACGTTTTTTACATGTTTCTTTGATAAGATTTAACTCACTTATTGACTTCTCTAGTATTTCCAACTCTTTTAGAACGATAGCGTCCAGTTTTTCAATTGTCTTTTTCGTCAACTCAAAGCTATCTTTTTTGAAGTCGCCTGCCTTGAGGAAATCGTTGGTGTAAGTCTGGTCTAAAGTATCGATTGAAAGCTGTACTCCTGTTTCGTCAAAGACTTTCTCAATCGCTTTTTCAAAGTAAGACCTGACAACGTTCTTACGAATATCCTTTTCACGTTCAGTATACTCATCTATTTGCTTTTTCAATACCAAACCTACAGCCTTCAACTTGTTAAAAGGACCATTGTATAAATCTTCAAAGTCATTATAAGGGCTGTTTATACCGTTTTTAATATCTTTGCGTTCGTCCTCTAGTTGTTCCAACAGCTTGTTTAGCTCTGTACGAGCTTTTTTGACTTCCTTAATGCTATTCGTCTCGATGTCAACCGTCCCATATATAGCTACAGCTTTTTCAACGTTTTCGACAAACTTATCATAGTCTGTGAATTGGACGATCGCTGGTGTGTACTCAATGGATACTGTCTGTAAATCTGTAATAACTGTCATACTCTACTCCTAAAACGCTAATCCGTCTTGTTTTTGTTCTCTGTTTTTATGCCAAGCGGTCATGTCCGTAATTGCCTTGTCAGCTGGTAGACCAGACCAAACTTTAATCAACTCAGCATTAGCACCTAATTCTGCAACTTTTTCTAGAAGTCTTTGTTTGATGGCTTCATCTTTTGACATTTGTGGCTGTTCGTCTTGTTGCTGCGATTGCCCTTGTTTAGAGGATTGTGTCGTTTTTTTTGCGCTAGATTTTTTGGCAGACTTAGCACCACTTTGTTTCCTATCCATAGCGCTTTCCCCATCGTCATCTGGATCGGCTACAATACCAAATACTGCCGATACTGCATACCTTTTAGCATAAGTCACAGCGCCCCCATATCCTTGTACATCTGCTTTAGCTGGTTTCAACTCAAACGGTCCGTAGTTTCGGTACTCGCCACTCTCATGATGAATAGTGGTGACAACCGACACAATGCCATTTGCGATATCCGTTCGTGCGTCTTGGCTGTAGGATAATCCTGTCCCCTCAAATGCTTTGCGTAGACTATCATCAATATCGGCCAAGGTCGCATATTTGTTTTTTAAGAAAGGATTTTCACCGCTCATCCTAGGTTGCTTTAACTGCTGATGAAACTTATACATCGCCTTATCCAGCTCGACTGTGGACTCTGACGATTTACGGGACAATTCCTGCTTCAACCGTCTAACTGTCTCTTCAAGCTCTAAGTTACGATTGAAAAGTGTAGTCACCAAACTAATATCTTCTGTCATCTTCTTCTCCCTTTTCTGCGTCTTTCCTGCCAAAGCTTATGTTCAAAGTCATCTGCTCGGCGTGCCTGTTGCTTGGCGTAACGCTTGGTGCTAGTATAGCGCTCATGCAGTTCCACATGTTCATCTAGTAAGTCCATATAGCGCCTACGCCAAATGTTGTTATCTTCGTAATGTTCCAATTCCATAATTGCCCCCTAAAACGCCCATAGCGCCTTTTAAAGTTCAAACAATATATTTATACCTTCGAGCGGCTAAACGCTCTGAAATCTACCTTAAAATCGATTTGAGCGCTATTCTAACCATAAGTGTACTGTTCTAATACCTCGATATCATCTTCTTGACACTCTGAACACAGACAGGGTGCGTATGAGGATAGCTCCTCCCATCGATTCTCACAGAGTCTGCAAAGGCAAATGTACTCAATCATGCAAAATCACCGTCTTTCTCTCTGCTATCACACCGAGCTGGTAAAAGATACGACCCACTTCGTACGGTGTTAAGAAACCCATATCTTCCGCCGTTTTTGGAAAGTCCTTATAGATAGCATTCTGTTCCTTGAGGACTTCCATCTGGTCATAAGCTTCAAACAATTCGTTGTCCCGTCGTTTGATAATATCGTCCAGCCTAGCAATTTCCGCTACAAGCTCACGATTGCGATTAACCAAGTCTTTTTCAATCTGCGTTACTGGTGTCGTCATGTTTTTCTCCTTCTTCAAAGTTTTTTTAAACAGTATATTTCCTAGCGAGCTCACAGATAAGGTTTCTGTAAGCAGATTTGTTTATCAGCATGGCGTCTAGTAGTTTGTCACGCTCCTTGGCGTTAGCCCTGTGCCAAACCCTAGTCGCTTTGTCAATTTTGTGCATAGACGTTACCTTTCAAGATTTGCTTTTTGATGTTGTAAATCTTTGATTTGCCCCTGTTTCACTCGCCGTCTATATCATTTAAAACCTCATCAAGCATCATCTCGTTATAAGCTCTTTTTTTGTCAGCGATACTGTCCGTAGTTGCTTCGCCACGCAAGATTCTTAGAACATCCTTGTGCTCTTCAATTGCGTTATCAAATTCTACTAACTTGCTAACCTCAACACATGAGCAACATAGTAAGGTTTTAACAAATTCTTTAGCTTCAATCATCATTTCACAGTGCTTAATAGCCTCTGCCAAAATCTCCTCAGCACTCAGCTTAGCCTTACATTCCGCTTTCTTATGTGCATTCCATTTGTCAGTCATTATTATTCTCCTTTTCTAAAACATCAAACCGTTTCAGCATGTCAGCCTTGAGCTTGTCGAACTCCTAGCGTTTACCTATGTTCATCCAATCACTTCTCAACCAATCGACGATAGCGTCTCTGGGAAGAAAATCAATCGCCTTACTTTTCGCCTTGTAGACAACAGGCATACCCTGCGTGATGTAATATTTCAACTTCTCATCACTAATCTTTAACCACTTTCTGACCTCTTTCTGGCTCATTCGTGGTGGATACTGCCTATCGACATCAAACGATGAATACATCGCATGTGCCCTCATCGCTGCTCTCTCGTGAAGCTCATATACCATTTCTTCAAAATTCATGTTATAATAACCTCATATTTGTTTTGTTTTTGCTCCTCAATAGAGTTACCGCTCTAGAGGGGCTTTTTTGTGTTTAGTGATACTCACTAGCATTCTGAACCACTGCTCCATAATACGTATTCCACTCCTGTTTTTGAGGTTCTTCCTCAACTTCTGGTAGCTCAATCTCTACTGTCGTGTTCTTAGCACTTTTTAGAGCTGCTAGCAACAGTATCAGCGCAATCGCTATAAAAACTAGCGTTTGTGGTATCGTTAAGTTTAGTTCTTCAATCATTCATTAACTCCTTCTTTTTGTATTTAAACGTGGCTTTTTCAGCCTCTTCCGATGTCATGCCATTAAAAGCAGCATAGATGTTAATGGGATGGACTTCTAGTTCAACGCCGTTTTTCATCACACCTGCTTGACTATATTTGACAAAATTCAGATACTTTGTCCAGTTGAGTTCCCACCTGTACATTTTCCAAGTGATTTCCTTGATAAGATTGAATATCACCTTGTCTTCTGAAAGGTCCACCTCAGGTTCTTTGTAGTTGGGGTTACTCCAGTCAGGAACATTGCTTTTACTGTTAGTTGCCCCTTTGATTTTTGCCTTGGCATTTCCATGTTGCACTTTGTCGTTTTCGACATCAGCTAAACTCTTGATGCCGTCTCGTCTGTAGCGAGCAATAATCGAAGTCAGATACTTCATGTTCACCTTGTCAGAATAGACAGCTTCTCTGAGCGCTTCATTCACAACATCTGCAGAAAACTCCTCAAGCCATTCTTCCATATCTTGATATTCAAATGGAGTTGGTGACCTGCCAAAAGCTAGCTGCCAGTTGTGAAAAAATTCTTTGTTAGTCATTTTTTGCCTCTGCCAGTAGTAGTTTATTTATTGTTAGTATTTATTATTAAGTTAGTACTTATTATTAGTTAGTATTTATTAGTATGCGATTTTTCAACGTTGTAAAAATCAAAGTTGAACTTTTCAACGTTGTAAAAATTAACTTTGTAAATCTAGCTTGATATTTCTTTCTCTAGTTGATTTTTTAAATCATTGAATATCTTGTTGCTGATTTTCCTGTCTGCACAAAACCTAAACCTCTGAATTCCTTTGCCACGACCCATAGAACGTACATAAGTTCTAATATATCCACTTGTTTCAAGTTCTTTCAGAGTTGTTTTTACTGTGTTCACTCCATCTTTTGAGCGTTTCGCAAGCTCATCTGGATACACGCGCCACTCTGGAGCATTACGAAGTATCACAAGTAATAAGCCTTTCGCTTTCAAAGAAAGCTCTTTATCATCAATAAACTCGTTACTAACTGCGGTGAAATTACTTGTAGTGTTTCTAAAATATGTATTGCGACATCACTTCACCTCGTATTCTATATTTTCTAAATACATTAGTGTATTGATTTGTGCTTAATTTTAAGCTCACTTAGAGCTTAACTTAATTGTTTTCCATTCGGTCTCTAGAACCTCTTCGATTCTATCTATAATATCAGTATTGGGACTATGTCTCCCGTTTGTCCAACCAGAAACAGTAGCGATATTTACACCGATTGCTTCTGAGAATTCTTTCTTCGTCATACCTCGGATACGCAACCACGCATCCAATGTCAACGGTTCATCAAATGTAATCATATAAACCTCCTCTCAAATTTTATATATTCATTATAATACATTAGTGTATTATTGTCAACACTTTTTTCGATATTTTTTATAAAAACTTTACAATGATTGAAAAATATTTTATAATCTACTATATAATAAAAAAAGGGAACGGTTATGGCACGAGACACATTTACACCGTTAGATTTTCAAATCAAGGATGAAATCGTTAATAATTTGAACGATTTGAAAGAAACGCACGGATACAATCAAAAAGATATAATCGAGGGTACTGGATTATCTCAGGCTCTAATTAGCCACTACTTCAAAGGAAGAAGAATGCCCACCCAACAAAACCTGCAAATTTTAGCCAACTTCTTCAATGTTCCTGTCTGGGAAATCGACCCGAGACAGAAACCTCTTCAAAATAAAACGTTTAATTTTGGAGACATTAAAGGAGATAAGGTTAATGTTGTGGGTGACGTTGCTGGCTCTGTGACATTTAACAACGGGAAAGACAGCATTGATAAACTTCACGATTCTGTTATTGAAAAATTGGGAACGGAAGGTGTCCTCTGTGAAAAACTCAATTTAGATATTCATAAATTGTTAATCGAATATCACAGGAATTTAAACGATAATACATACAATATGAGATGTGAACTTAATCTTTTAAGTAAGCTACTCGAATCCGTCTTAAAAAAACAATCTGAACTGGTTGATGCTGTTAAATTATTAGTTGAAACTCAAAAATAATTAAATTTTGAAAGGAAAAAGGAAATGAAAAAATTTGGAATCTTGGGAATCACATTGCTATCTGTTGTAGTGTTGGGTGCTTGTTCGTCGACTTCTTCTAATTCTTCTTCTGAATCTGCAACGGTTGCTAAAATCGATGAGAAAAATTTAGATGGTTCGTATTACTCAGATAAAAACTATAGTGGAGACGTGGCAACTATTGAAATTGACGGTAAAGATATTCTATTTACTGCGCTTGGTAATTCTCAAGTTGGTACAATAGATACGTCTAAGAAAACTATTAAATTTAAGAATGAAAAAGCGACTTATAAAATTATCGGAAATAAACTTGTCTTGACATACGGTGAAAACGGTGAAAACGGTTCTATTTCATTCACGAAAGGTACACCACCAAAAAGTAAGAGCGCTAGTTCCTCAAGTTCTTCAACTTCATCTAATAGCTCTTCAACTAAATCTTCTAGCTCTAGTAGCTCCTCAAATAGTGCCACTTCTTCCTCTGTGGAGGGAGAAAAAGTCTATTCCGACAGTTATATTGAAGTGACTAAAAAAGGTGGTATTGTGACCTTCAAAAATATTTTTTCAGAAGACATAACAGTTGATGGAAAGGCTTATCTAAATAATACTAACGATATTAATATATTTTCGTTTGGTTATGTTGGAAGTATAAAAACAGGTGGCGTTGAAACTGAAAACATAACAAAAGTATATCTAAACGATAAAAGTGAAGATTATATTCTTCAGTCAGGGGATACAATTACATACACTGCTACTATTCGTAACAAAGATTATGCTGAACTAACCCAAATCTCATTTGAGTTTAAATACTAAAAAAGCGCCGACGCTGGTCGGTGCTTAATTTAAAAGAAAGACAAAATTATGAAAAAAAGATTTTTAGAAAAAATCAGGTCCGTTACTATTACACATCAAACAGACCACACACCTATGCTGTTTGTTTATGAGACAGATAAACTATCTGTAAAATTACCTCTTACCTTCGAAGTAGAATTATTCAACATACAACCTAATACAGACTACACACTGTCTCTAAGATACACTACTAGTGAAGATGAACTGACGTCACATATCATTAGCAATACTACCGTGAACTTACCAGAAAAACGTTTAGGAGAATTAGAAAACGGATACGGACATAGTGTCGGTTCCTTTAACATCCCTATTCTCATAGAAGAATATTCAGATTATGAACTCACTATCGAACTATATAAAACATCTAATGGAATTGGAAAATTGTTAGATTCATATACGACATATTTTACAGTGGAGAAAACACATGAGTAAAGAGACCAAAAAAGTAGTATATCATCCAGATTTTCAAACCAGTGGCAAACAACCAGCGTATAGTGGTAAAATAGAAGAAAAAAACATCTTAGATAATGGAGAGGATGACACTATGGGTAAAGAAACTTACAGTAAGTCAGAAATCGATTTAAAGCTAGCAAATATAGAAACTAAAATAGATAATCGATTTGAACAGCTCAATCAAAAGATTGACTATAGCGTACAGCATATCTTATCTGAAACTAAAAATATGCTCCTTGAACAACAAATTAAAGAAAAGACAGAAAGAGAAGCTGAACGAAAATCAACAAACCGCTGGTTAATAGGAATCGCTCTCTCATTAGCTGGGTTAATTATTTCTATTATCGTGAATTTTTTTCTAAAAAAATAACAAAAAAGCACCCAGCGGGTGCTTCTTCTAATTATGATTAAGAAATGGAAAACAATTATCTGAAAAACAAAAAACGTGGAAAATGGTTTATTAGGATAAATTTATAATAGCACAATAGGAAATAAAAAGCAATGGTTTATTACAGAAAGCGTTATGGAAAATGGGAATATAGAATCAGCTACAAAGACATACATGGAAAGTATCGTCAGCACTCAAAAGGAGGTTTTCAAACTAAATCAGAAGCTAAAATCGCAGCCGAAAAGGCAGAACAATCCATCAGACAGAATCCAGAAGCCATCAAAAATAAAGACATTAGCCTGTCTGATTATCTAGAACAATGGATTAAAACTTACAAACTAAATAACGTTGCTGAAAATACAAAATTATCTCTTCAAACGACATTAAGAGCCGTTAAGCTCTTTTTTGGTCAAACACAACTACGGCAAATAACGCCTACATCATATCAAAACATTTTAAATAAAATGGGCGAACATTACCGAAGAAGTTCGCTGAACAAAATACACAGTACTGTTAAATCTTGTGTCAACTACGCTATTCAAGACCGTATTATAGACTATAATTTTACATCTTTAGCAAAAGTCGTCTCGACCGTTTCAGAGAAAGACATCTCAGAGAAATACTTAGAGTTAGACGAATACCAAAAACTCTTGAAAGACCTAGAAGAGCAATCGACTTCAAGCTTTAAACATCTACAACTGCTCGTTATTGCGACAACTGGTATTCGCTGGAGCGAAAGTTTAGGTATCACATGGGAAGACGTAGATTTCGATGAGCAAACTATCTCAATCAATAAGCAGTGGGGAACGCTTATTGATAGCGGTTTTGAAACGCTCAAGACAACCAGTTCAGAGCGTATTGTCCCAATAAATCAAACAGTCGCAGAACATCTCAAATATTACCAGAAACATTTTTGGAAAGACAATGATTATAACAGAGTTTTTCCAAACTTCGACCGAAAAAACGTCGCAACTCTTCTTAAAAAGATTGTCGGAAGAAACGTACACATTCACTCACTAAGACACACATTCGCTAGCTTCCTGATCGCAAACGATATAGATGTTATGAGTGTCTCGAAGGTTTTGGGGCATAAAAACATGGAGATTACACTGAAGACTTACGCACATCTTTTTGATGCAAAAAAAGAAGAGCAATTTGACAAAATAAAATCCCTTTTTTAAAATATTTGGGGCGTATTTAGGTCGCTAGTCCTTAAAAACACAATAAAAACCCTATTTAAAGGGCTTTTATTGTTGTAGGGTTAATTCTCAACATGAATTGACGTTAATTTTTGGCAGAAACTCACAAGAAAAATATCATTGATAAAACTAACTTTTCTTCTTTATATTTTCCTGTCGTATTCTACAGATTTCTTAACTTTTGGGGCAGGTTTGGGGTGGTGCAACTAAATTTTTTCTTTATCTGCTTTCATGGTTCTTTATCCCTTTCTGTAAAAGCAGGCTGTTGCCTGCTTATTATTTTACCCATCCACGTTCTAACAAAAAACTAAGAGTAAGTTGTTTTACATTGCCGTCAAAGTCAACGCTAACGACATCATCGTTCTCTTTGATTGCTTTTGTAAGTTTACCTGTTCCAAAACTTGGATGTTCGATAACTATTTTTTGAGCTTCTTCAACAGTGTGTGTTGCCCAAAATGTTGTCAATGAGTCAGCTTCTTTTTCCATTCGTTCTTGTTCTTCTCTTTGGATTTTTTCACCCATTGTTTCACCATTTTGAAGCCCCAAAACATCTTCTTGATAGAGTTCTAAGCATTTTCCGGCACGATTGATAGTGACTTCAACGCCTAAACCATGCATCAAATTTTCATGGTCAGTATCACTAGTTTTAATTGTGGTGTATTTTGTTCCGTAAAAATCGAAGTTATCATTACCTTCGTTTTCTTTACGAATATTGTAGAGTTCTTTTGCCCATTCGTAAACTTCAGGCAACACTTTGTAAGTGTAGAGGCTACGTCCATTTAATTCATTGTTATCGTACCAAGCGCTTCGAGAGGTTTTGGTTTTAATTTCTTTCAACTCATTAAAGTTGATTGTTTCTTCTGCATTAGCTTTTGCAAGTTCTAAAACCGCTGGATGATTGTTGATAAGGTTTGCTAGTTTGTATGCTCTTTCTTGTTGTGTCATTTTATTTACCTCATTTTCCTTTTCTCTTAACTTCTTGACTATATTATATATCATTTGAGTAGTATTGTCAACACTTTTAACAAAAAAATAGCACAAAAAAGAGGCTTTTAGCACTAGCCAAAAACCTCGCCACATCAACGCTCGTCCATCAATTCCTCTGCTAAATCCGTCAGCTTACTAGCATTTTTGAAGGTCAAGTTCTCAATCTTACGCTTGCCCTTTTTCATACCAGCCACGTTCGACTGTGCGACCCCTGTCGCTTTCCAAATTTCGTACTGCGTCGCATTTTCCAATAGCCATTCGATTTTCTCTTTATCTGCTTTCATGATTTCCTCTCTTTCTCCTCAAGACCAAAAGCAGGCTCTCGCCTGCATGCCTTTATTTCCAAATATAGGTATAATTTCTGTAGTAAGGTTCTTTTGGATTAGGATTTTTGTAATCCTCACGTTTGATAAGTTTTCCGTTATTCTCATCAACCCATGCCAAGAACATCTTGATTGCTTCTAAAACAGCCTCATCACCATAACTTCTGCTATCAACTTGACCGGTAAGCTCTTTTGTAATATCACCATACACGCCATAATAATGCTCGTCACCGTCTGTAATACCATAAATATCCATCATGTTGTTTGTTTCATGATTAACTAAAACATTGCCGTCCCCATTAATGGCGATAAGTGAAACATCACTTGTCTTGATTTGTTCCAAAATTTCTTGAGCTTTCTTTGTGTTGTCCATGTTGATTACCTCTTTCATCTTTATGACTATATTATATATCATTTGAGTAGTATTGTCAACCCAAAATACAAACTTTTTTTAATTTTTTTTGAAACCGCTCTATTTTGTGGTACAATAAGGTTATTGGAACTATTCGAAACAACACAGCAAGTTAAAATAAGGCTTTGTCCGTTCGCAACTTCTTCCAAAAAGTGAGCACCGATTCGGTGCTTTTTTACTGCGCTCTTGTGCGCACTACTGCGTTTTACTGTATTCTACTGTATCTTACTGTATCCAAAGACACACAAAACCCCCCTCTGGTCTACACCAAAGGGGGGTTCTTTGCGCTCGCTACTTCGTCTTTAGCCACTGACGATAGGTGGGTCAAAAGGAGATTCCTCGATTCTATTTTACTTTTTGGCGTAGCTCACGTTAGACCTTAAAAAATCTAACTTTCTACTATCTCATAAGTTTTTTGAAAAATATCAGGTTTTATAGGGTATCTTTCGCCGTCTACCCCTGTAATAATCCAATCTCCTGCTGAAGCCTTCATTACCCCTTCTAAAGTTTCAATATATTGAATACTATCTATTTGCTCAGCTTCAACTTCAACTGGGATTTTTCTAACTCTAACCATAAGCGCCCCCTCATACTCTTTTCAATATACATTGAACCGTAAATTTCTTATTTCTATTATATCAAATTTTCTTCAATTGCATGCCTACAATAGCACGAACATACCAAGGCGATTTTGCGTCCCACTTGTAGTGTGGCATGTCTCGACCTGTCGAGTCTTTATAAATGTTTTTAATAACATTCCACTCGTCAATATCTGTTAGTCCTCTGTAAATACCACGTGCAGAGTTTGCGTAATATACTGTACGAGAGTCAAACGCTTTGTCTCCTGAGACTTGAAAAGTAAATTCCATTGGCAATAATCCTCCTGATTTTGTTTGATTTGATTGTTGTTGCGTTTGAGTAGCTGCGCTTTGAGTTCCATTGTAGTATTTTTGAACTCTGCGCACATAGTCGTCAATATTGAGTGTTTGTGGGCAAGCCGTTGCGCTAACCTCACGGTGCATTTTAATTGTCGAGCGGTCAGGCTTTAGCCCAAGGCGCTTACAAATTTCCGCCACCAAGCGAGCCCCATTTTCCAAGGTCTTGTCAGAAAATAGGTAAGTGCTGGCGTCATTGTAGTTGCCAATTGAGCTATTGATATGCTCAATACCGATAGAATTAGCATTGGTAATTGCTCCAGTACCGCCACTGTGCCAAGCAATAAAGTTCTCGCCGACACAACCCATAATGTCGTTATCCGTGACTAGGTAATTGGCGCTAGTCTGGTTGTTGCGTGACTTCAGCCAAGTGCTGTATGCTCCTACGATATTAGTCGTCGCTGTACCGTGGATGACGATGTAGCGAATAGCCGATAAGCTACGCTCACCACCAGACCAAAAGGCTTCTGGTCGTGCAACTGTGATTAAATCTGAGTAAATATCGCCGTTGACATTTTTTACCATTCAATAGCACCTCGTTTCCAATCTTCTTTGGTGTACTCTCTATGAGAGAAAAGTTCTTTGATGTTAATCAATAATAGTACTGTCGCCAAAACAGGCGTTATAACTATTACCAACAACAATGCCAATAATTTTTTCATTTATCCTCCTAACCTTCCTTGCTGCTTAAATTGATTATTCTTGCGTATGCGATTGTGACCTTTGCCGACCTTTCCTACGTCTGATAGTGAGTCCTCTGATTTATCAACCCACTGACCTTTAGAACGGATAGAAAAGCGACCTTTGAGATTGTCTAGACTCTTCCAAGCACCACTCTTTCTAATCGCCCAAGGCTTAAACGTCGCAGGCGGTGGAATCACTTGCTGTCTGGTATAGGTATTCTGATGTCTCTGAGCTGGCTCATCTCCTCGCACCTCGATTTTAAGGTGCGTGAAGTTACTAGGCAAATTATGATAAGTCTTAGACCAACGCACATTAGATTTATCCCAAGCGCCACGATAAGCTAAAGTCTGATTACTAGCATGTCTAGCTACTAGTATATTCTTTTCCAAAGATTGATAGCTAGCGCCGTTATTCGTTGAAACATAGACATCAACATACCAGTCGTAAGTGAAATTACCTATCACATACTTTTGATTCATCAAGACCTGCATGTTGTTAGACACAGCGTATCCAATCAACGACAGCTCAATCTTAACAGACGTCCCAGCGTCGTTAAGAGATTCAAAGTTAACACCGCTACCATAACCCTTAGCCTTTGCTTGTGCCAAGTCAAGCCCGTGTATAGACCCGTTAGGACTACCGCCCATTGCAACATTATTGTAAGGTCCAGTCTTTGAGAAAGTCCCCCACGCTTCTAGCCAAGCCATTCTACTTACCTCCGATTTGAATCATCTTAGACCTATCGTAAGATAAAACATAAACTTTGTTATCTGGAGTGATATAAGCGTGGTTGGCATCTGCATCAACAACAGAAGGTAATTCATCAACTGCTAGCAGCCATTTGCAGGCGCTAGGTCCACAACAATTGCTACATGTCATCAGTCTACACCTCCTGCTAAGTCGTTCTCTGTTTGGCCATTATTCGTACGAATAAAACTGTTGCTATCAGTGCCACCACCAAAGATATTGATGTTACCAGTAGCGATATTTCGATTATTAACAAAGCTACCATTAAGGTCGCCCTGCCAAGCACCGCTGGCCTTTAGATTAGCAATAATCTTCATCAATGCTTGATTGGTCTGCTCAAGGTCTGATTGACGTGCAAAGTCAGAAACATCTACACTTTCCGCGGAAATAGTATCCCCATCAATGATGATTCCATTGCCGGCTTTCAGTTTACGTTGATAGAGTTTTTCTGCTTCCTCCTTAGTCAAGAAGTGTTCCATCCTATCTAGCATATTCTCTAAAAGCCTTAGAATATCTTTGAGATAACACCACAGATAGAAGGAATACTTAGCGACAATCTTTCCTAACTGCGAGCATGGCGTTATGCTGATAAGGCAGCCAAACTCGTTAAGGACACGCAATTTATCAGAGAAATCACGCACGGTCGTCGTCTTATCCTTAATCTCGATAGGCTCACATTTGCAATCATTACAACCATTTGTACATGACATAGAAACTCCTCTCTAGCATTTAGGCTCAATAGGGCAGGATGTGAAGGTTGGAATAGCGTTGTTATTGTTGGTATAGTTGACAAAGGCTACTCCAGTCGTTGGATCTAATTCCCATGTATCTGTAATCCTGAATAACTCAATACGTCCTGTTGAGCTATGCGGTGTGACAACCTTTTTGATATCAAAAGCAATGACTTTATTGATAGTTTCTTCAAATGCTGCGTTCGTTGCATAAGACTTATCAAAAATGTTAGCTATTTGAATACGACCAGGCTTCGTCGTAAACGGTGCTAGTCCAGTAGGCGTGTATTTAACTTTGGCGATAGTCGCTGATTTAATATCAACCACCATATTCCCGTTATCATCAACGCTGTAAGATTGATTGATTTTACCGCTAATAACACCATTTCCGACGACACCATTAGGCTGTGTCATGTTCCAAGTAAATGTAAAGTTACCATCTCTATCAGATGTTGACTTCATGTAGGTAGTAACTCCTGTGCTACTACCACCACCGCCTGTCGCTGTTCCGATTTCATTTTCGACATTGCCTTTAGCTTGCTCGATGAAGTATTCGACCAGCGTATCAATACGACTATTCAAGCATTCTGCAACTTGGTATAAGTCATCCGTACGTTTGCGTAGACTCATGATAAGATTGACAAGGTCTTTTAAAAAGCACCAAACAAACCAAGCGTACCGTCCTACCATGTGAGCAATCTTTGGGCAAGGAGTCGTCTCCAAAACGCAAGCAAACTGTTTCAAGACTTTCAATTTACGCTTAAGGTCAGACTCAACCGTCTCGTTATTATCACACGGCTTAACTTCTTGGCATTCGCAATCTGAACACCCTTGTAAACATGCCATAATCAGACCTCCTGTTGTTCGTCATCTTGCCGCTCCTCGCCAAGCTCTTTGTCCAACTTTTCTTTTAAAGCTTGGTCTAAAGCATGCAAGTAATGATTGCCATTTAAAAGCTCGTATTCTCGCATAATATCTCGAGTCATTCCATATTTTTGCTCGAGAGTAAACATTTGTGAGTTGTAAATACCAAGATATTCAGTGCGTAATGCGCTACGCTTAGCACTCTCTGCTTGT
>NFYZ01004837.1_pt1 | contig 54944 bp, 58 predicted proteins | sample 1092561 | NCBI WGS metagenome assembly NFYZ01 (sample SAMN03609887, study PRJNA323583) | gut metagenome | isolation source: feces | host: Rattus norvegicus | place: Malaysia | collected 2013 | reverse complement strand
GAAGGAATTGATTTTGTTTTGCTTTACATAAGCCTGATATACAATTTCCATTTCTTCCATACTCATTTTTTCATAAGGATTCATAATTTGAACCTCCGATTTCTTTCGATTTATCTTGACGTTAGTATATCATTGAAAAAATCGGTTGTCAAGTGTTTTTTTGATAAAATTTTAAAAAAGATTAAATAGCTTTATTTGTTTTTATAATGTGTTTTAAGGCATAGAAAGAATTTGACTACTTGATGGGGCAAAAGCTTGTAGAAGTGATTTTGGGGTAAACAAAGACTACATATAATATTAAAGAGTAGAGGGGGCCGATTGTATTTTGTGTATTCTTGACTTCGCTACGCTACGTCTGCGAATCCAAAAATACAATCGTGCCTTGAACTTTCGATTTTCGTTTCTGCGCGTCACTGCGTTCCGCTTGAAAGCGAGAAATCGAGAAGTCCTGCGGCTATCCCTTCTTTTAAATTGTTTGCGGTGCAGTGAATTTTTTTGAAAAAACACTTGATATATTTTCAATGATATGTTATAATTAACCCATCTTAGGGAGAGAGGAGGGGAGATGAAAATTTGTCTATAACTGCACACCTAAATTATACTAATATATATAATATGTGTGCAGGTATAGGCAAAAAATGATAAGACGAATAAGAGGGCGCAAGCCCTGGATGATTAGGGTCTGGGTCTAAAGTTATAGGCAATGGGGCAAAAATGAAAGGAGTTAAAATGAGAGAAGTTAATCATCTTGAAAATATCTCGTTGGAGGGATTGAAAGAATTAGCGAAGACAAAAGAGCCTCTTAGTTATGCAAAAATGTGTGTTAGGTTACAAATTGAACAAAAGACAGGAACGGGGAAAGAGACGCAACTGAGGCAGTTGAAGCAGTATTGTGATTATGAAATAACAAGAAGCCCAACTAGATATGTTATCACAAAGTTCAAAAAGCAAGAGGTGGCGAAGCAAAAAGAAAATTTTAATCCGAAAAGGAAAGGGGTGCTTTTTGCTCTCGTGGAGGAAATGGTCTTCTCGCTTTTAGAAGAAAACGAGTCATTATTTTTCTCGCGAAGAACTTTACTTGAAAAGTTAGGCATGGTAAATGAAAATTTTAAATTTGCAATGGACGGGGTAAATCGTTTTTTCTTAGCAAGCAGACTAAACTATTCTGTTAAAGATATGGATTTGTTTATGGACGCCATGCTGACAAAAGTTTTGTATCCATCTGTCAACAGAATTTTAAGAACTTTGCATAACGAAGCAAAGTTGATTAAAAATATCGGTTATATGTATAAGATAGCAAACGGCCCTTTTCTTGCTGTATCTGCTGATTCGGAATTGGGAAGGACTTTTCTTGAAATAGAAGAGCAAGCTAGTAGGGATTTACATGTATCAGTTGGCTATATGCCTAATTATCTTACACGTCAAAAATTTACAGGACATTGCAAAGAACTGCTGCAAAAGCAACATCCAGAAATGGAGTTCTTTGTTCGTTGTGTTCATCTTGTCTCAACGAAAAAAATAGCACACAGGGTAGCAAAGGACGCTCAAAAAAGATTAAATGAGATAGTAGTTCAAAAATGTTTAAATACTATGACTTTAGATGAACTGACAGGCGTTGTAAGAAGAAAACTAATTTCGGATTTAATAGAAGCATGTCCTAGAATTGATTATGAAAAAATTTTACAAGAAAAAGAGTGTTGTAATAGTAAAACCTATTGACAACTGTCTTGAGTTATGATATAATAAAGTCATACAAAAGACAAGAGAACGCAAGAAAGTGTTTGTAAAACTCAAAGGAGGAAACGTTGTGTTTTTACTAAAATTAGAAGAAGTTCAGCAGAATGTAGACTTTACTAAGGTAGAACGGCTACTTGAGCAACATGTTTTTTCGGTCGAAGAGTTTGGAAAAAAGTGGTATTCTTTAGAAGATTTGTGTAAATATTTTGAAATTAAACAAGAAGATTATTTAGATATTATGTCAGAACTTTGGCATGTTGATGAGCAATTTGAGCCTTACGGAGATGAAAATTTGGGGTGGATTGTTCAGAAAGATGAGTTGGTTTTGGCGACAAATTTTGAAGAAGTTTGCGTTTTGATTTATTACGGCGCTTCTGAGGAAAAGAGAAGGGAGGTGTCATTTTAATGGCATGGTGGGACGAGATGTCCTACAACAATTTTAGTAATAGAGGGAGTCAAATGTACGAAAAAGATTTTTATGAAAAAGATGATATGACTTGGCTAGAACTAATGTCTTATGTATATGAAGATGAAGATATAAGTACAGGAGCAGAACTTATAACGATTGTTGTAGATTATTAAGTGGTAGAAAAAATGTCGAGACTTTCTGATAAAAGAGTACAGAAATATTTCGAGCTGGCAAGGAACGCTTCTCATTATAGTAACAATAAAAGAGCTAAATTGGGGAGCGTTCTTGTCTATAAAGGACGAATTATTTCTATTGGTTACAATGAAGGCGAAAAAACTTCGCCTTTACAAAAAGAGTATAATGCTCTTAGAGGATTTGACCCAAATTGCTCTGGTGTAAAGAATACAATTCATAGCGAGTGTTCCTGTTTGATTAGAGCTAGGGGTGCTAATATTGATTTCAGCAAGGCACATTTATTTACTTATAGAATTAAAAAAGATGGAAGTCAAGGATTAGCTAGATATTGTCCAGCATGTGGCGGCATTATTAAGTCTATGGGAATTAAGAATGTATATTATACTTTAGATGAACCAGGAGGATGGTGTTATGAGAAACTTGGAGATGAATAAAGTGGAACCTGAAATGTTGACATGGGAAGAATTATTAGAAAGACAAGGAACTCCTGTATACATTCTTGAAGCAATGGAAAATAGCGGTTATTGGGCCATTCCTTGGGGAGCTGATGTTATCGAAGGGATTGGGATTATTATGCTATGTCACCCTGAAGATGTTACAGATTGTGGTAGCCAAAGTATGTACGGAGAATCTTTTGTTGCTTATACAGGAGAAGTGCCGTCGAGACAAGGAGAAATTTGTTGAATATATGGCAGGGTCAGATTTTTGTCTGGCTCTGCTTTTGTTTCTTGACAAAAAATAAAAAGTATGGTATAGTAATATTGGGTTCAAAAGAGCCAATAAGCATTTTTAGGAGGAAAAAAATTTTGACAAATGAATATATGTTGCAGTTTTTCAAATGGAAAGTTAAGGTGATTTAATGGCACTTGATAAGCAAATACACCTTTATGGAATTGGAACAGATGCTTTTTATGAAGGCGAAGAAAAGTATATTCATAGGCGTCTGTTGAAGCTGTATAAATTAAAAAAGAATTTAGAAGATAAGAAAAGAAAAAAGAAAGAGGGATTAGAAGAAAAATGGAAGAAATCTTCTGTCAATAGAGTTATAAAGAAAGAAAAGCAAAGATTAACTGATTTATTGAATGAACGGTTAAAAGACACTTCACCGCGACAATTAAATTCAGAGGAATTGAAGGACAAAAATGTAATTTCTCTTTTTGAATCTTCTTTAACCAGAGCATTAGGAATAAAGACTAATGAACTGACAGAAGACATTATGATTGTGAGCGTATTTTTTTTCCAAGTGTTTGAAGGAATTGTTAAAAATGGATTTGTTCATAATAACGAAAAATATATTTTATTAACGGCTTCTGCTGGGCAAATACGAACAAAACGAGCAGTTTTTGTTAGAGAATCAGCCTATTTAGCTATTCAAAAGAAAATGATGTGTGGCTTGACACCTGAAGAATTAAATCGACGAGGTGGCATGAATGTAAATAAGTATAGTGCTTATCTTGCTTTGAATAATTCGGCTACTGATTTTTGGCCTGAGTTTGACATTGATAGAACTATTGTTGTTTCGGATTTTGAAACAGGTGTTTTTGGACATGTTGATTTTATTGACTATCGAACTTATGAAATTACGCGAGAATGGACAGAAACACCGATTCCACATACAGATGGTTGTGGTATAACAATGTTGTCTCCTACAAGAATGGTTCGCGCTCCGTGGATAAAAGGTTTACTTGTTTCTTTTGATTTTCAATCTTGGATAAAAGAGTATTGTCCTGGCGGCAGAGCTATTGTAGAGGATATATACGGTATTAAGCATGATATTGTTAAAGAAAATATTCAAAATATCCTTACGGCTAGTCAGTTCAAGTTGAACAAAATTTATTACTCTTGGGAAGAGTATAAATATTATTTTAAAAAATATGGTTGTGAATTTTCTTGCTGTAATGTAGAAGAAGAAAATATTCCTAAAGCTAAAATCAATTATCAGATGCTTCAAACTTTGACGGATATGAGTGATAAAGAAATCGAAAAAATTACTCAACAGTCTAAATTTGAAGCTGAAAATATAGGTAAAGATTTTAGAACTACTATGAAATTGATTGGAGCTGTTGAAGAAAATGAAGAAAAATCATGGTTCCAAAAAGCTGTAATGATTTATCCTGAATTGTTTCGTGACTCTTACAGTAGAGATGTTTTAAAGCAAACCAAAAAGAGTTTAATCAAACAAGCGAAAGCAGGAAGGCTTAGAGTTAATGGTGAATATGAATTTGTATCACCAGATTTGTTTGCTTTTTGTCAATGGCTGTTTTTAGGCGAAAAGAATCCAAAAGGACTTCTTGAAGATGGAGAGGTTTATACTAAAAATTTTAGAAATGGTTCAGAGTTAGCTTGTTTAAGAAGCCCTCATCTTTACAGAGAGTGGCCTATTAGAAAGAATGTTCGGAATGAATTAACTGAGAAATGGTTTGGCAATACACAATGTATTTATACTAGCACTAGAGATTTAATTAGTCGCATTTTACAGTAAAATCTTGCTGTACCTCTTGGAAACATGAGGATATAAAACTTCGTGAACCTATAAATGTAGGGTGTCATTATCACGTTAAGGAGTCATAGGAAATGATGATTAGGGTAATGGCTAACAGGGGAAACAGAAATGCAATCCTGTGGAAAGTTATTTAAACTTACAAAAACAAAAAAGGGGGTGTAAAAATGCCAAAAAGACTAGATTTAAAAGGACAAAAATTTAATATGCTTACTGTTTTGGAGTTTTATGATGTTCAAAATGGAATGAGTCGATGGAAATGTAAGTGTGACTGTGGAAAAGAAATTGTAGCTTATGGTAGAAATTTAAAAAGTGGAAACACTATGAGTTGCGGATGTTATTGGAAGTCGCGAAAACATGAACATGGCTTAAAACATGGTGAAAGTAAAACTAGATTGTATCAAATTTGGTGCGATATGAAAGATAGATGTTATAATCCTAATAACGTAGCATATAAATATTATGGTGGAAAAGGTGTTATTATATGTGAAGAGTGGTTAGATTATAGTAATTTTTCTGCTTGGGCAAAAAGCAATGGTTATAGTGATAATTTAACAATAGATAGAATAAATGGAAATAAAAATTATGTTGCAGATAATTGTCGATGGATTTCAAGAAAAGCAAATTCTGACCGTTCAAGAAGAAAATACAGTGGATATGCTTATAATTCTGTAACTGGTGAAAAAGAAGAAGTCACTTGCCTTGCTGATTTTGCACGAGCGCACAACTATAATCCACACACTTTGCAATGTAATGTGAAGAAAAATAAAAGATATAAAGAGTGGCAGTTTGAAGTAAGTTTAAATAAAATCTCAAACGACTATTGAAAGGATAGGAAAGCACCGTTTTCAGGTGTAACCGAGTAACCGAGTAAAGTACATTTAAAGTGAAATTCTTTAAGTGGAAGTGCGAAGAACCTAAACCTGAAAGGGCATGGTTAAGATATAGTCTAACCTACTATGTTAGTAGGCTGTCGATTGTGACGGTGATAAATTGCTAGTGATAAAAGATAAAACATTAACAACGGTTGCTAAACGTAACATGAAAAATATAGTTCCATTAGCGTATGAATTAAAGAAAGCAAAAAGTCAAGAGATTAACAATAATACAATGTACGACGGAATGATTGCGGCTTATAATGGCGGTAATATTGGCATCGTATCAAATAATATTTCTAAGGTGTGGAATTGCGGAACTGTTGGAGAAGAACAATTAAATATTGTTAAATGGCTCTGCATGAGGAACAACCAAGTGATTAACAATCGGTCACTTAAACTGGTGAACCTAGAAATCTAGGGTGTCATTACTACGAATAGGAATCATAGGAAATGATGATTAGAGTAATGGCTAACAGGGGATAGCTAAAATAATTGTTTAAAAAATTTTACAAAAACAATTATCATGCCAATCCTGTGCCAAGCCCTGCTGGGAAGGTGCAACGACTATCCTTTTAAGGAGTAAGAAATAGGTGAAATTCCTGTTTTTGAAGCGCCAGTTGCTTCAATATGAAGTAAAGATATAGTCTAATCCGTTTGCTTTGAGCAAAGTTAAAGTATCTTGAAAAAGACGGTAGAAATGAGATTACGCAAAAACATTATGGTTGTCAGAACCGCCAGAAGACATAGAAAGGTTGATGAAGTTATATACAAAGAATAAGCTACCGGCTTTCTTTGAGTTTGCAAAAGATAAATCAAAAGACCAAGTTGAAAAACCAAATGATTCAACTATGAATCGTATTAGTAAATCTATTCCTTCTAGTAGAATTAGTTATTGCAAAACAATAAGCAAGTTTGATTATCGAATGTTAATGAATCAAAAAGAAGAATTTACTATTTCTTCTGATAGCGAGATTATCAAGACTTACGATTATTGGAATACTCATCAATATCTATTTAATTCTACAACAGAAGATAGAGTAAATAAAGAAGAAACGTATATGTATCAACAAATTCGTGAAAAAGTGTTAAAATCAACAGAAAAAAGTCTTGATTATGTGATTAACACATTAGTAACTTATTTGTATACTGTGCGGCCCAACTCAAAGAAGAAAATATTGTGGGGTGCTTTCGGAAGAGAAATTGTTGGAAATTTGAAAGTGAACACTGCCAATCTAGGAAAAATTTGTCCTCAGTGTGGAAAACGCTTTAAAGCAGAAAAAGATAGTCAAGTTTACTGTGGTGAAAAATGTTTTAGAGAATCAAGAAAAAGAAAATCAAAAGAATGTATGGCTGATTTAAGAAACTAAATTTAAAGCGCTACGAGATTATTGTCTTGTGGCGCTTTTTGTTAGCACTTATTTATTTTAATTATTTCAGTTATACACTAACAACAAAATTTAAAATTTTTGATTTTAATACATCTTCTAGGGGACAATACTAATTTTTGAGAGGTCATTATGATACAAGATAAACAAAAAGATGAAAGCTATGTTACCTTTGCAAAGAGAGTAACTGATGCTTATGAAAAGCGTCTTATTGATATTGATGAATGGGGCGAAATGATTTTAGGAGAGAATATTTATTCTTCTGAAACAACTCGTCGATGTAATATGTTTATGAGAAGATTTCTTGAATTGTGTGAAGTTGATGAAGCTTTAAGAAAGCAAGACAAGACCCCAGAAGAACTTGACCTTATGACATTGAAAGAAAACATTCAAGAAGAACGATTGAAGCTACAGACTGTGAATCTTGAATATAATCAAATTCAACGTGCAAAGGCAAGAGATAAATTATTTACAGAGCAGATTGTTGACGCCATTAAAAGATTACCCGCACTAGAACCTATTGAAAATGGTGAGTTGAAAAATACTAAGTCTAATAATATTGGTGTTCTTTGTATAGCTGATGCTCATTATGGTGTCGATATTAACATGAAAGATGTTTTTGGTCACACTGTTAATCTATATAATCCTAGTGTATTTAGACAAAGAATGGAAAATCTGTTATCTGAACTAACTTCGGACGCAGAAGAATTTTGTCAATATGATGTTTTGCAAGTATTTGATTTAGGAGATGCTTTGCAAGGTGCGTTGCGTATGACCGACTTGGCGCGCCTTAAAATGGGCGTAGTTGACGCGGCACTGGAATACGCTAATTACATATCTACTTGGCTTACAGAGTTACAGAAGCGAATTAAGGTGCCAATTAAATATCATTGTCTAGGTGGCAATCATTGTGAAATCAGACTGCTCAATGCCAAGGCGGGGGATTTTGCAGATGAAAATTTTGGCAAGATTATTCGTGAATTTATCTCTTTACGATTGAAAGATAATCCAAACATTATTGTAGAAACTTATGGAGAGTTTGCTTATGAAAATATTAAGGGAACAAAGATTCTTGCTTATCATGGCGATAGAAGCAAGAAGGATGTTCCTGAAATCAATTATTGGCAAACTTATCATAATGTAGATATAGATATTTTGATTGCGGGTCATTTACATCATGGCGAACAAAACAGTATTGGTTATGGTGGCAAGTCTGGCGAGCAACAAGTTATCCATGTTCCATCTATTGTGGGTATTGATGATTTTTCAAAGAAACAAAGAAAGATTGCAAAAGCTGGTGCTTTGTTTTTTCTGATTGAAAATGATGGAAAAAAGACTTGGCAAAAAACTTATGTACTTAACTGACAAATAAAAGGCTCTTGAATATTCAAGGGGTCTTTTTCCTCCTTTGATATATATTTTCTCGTCCTCTTTAGTTTTTCACTAGAGAGGATGGGAAAATATATATTGCATCATGTGCAAAATAATTAGAAAGGATAAAAAGGATATGGCGTTAGCCTCAAGAGTGAAAGCTGAAAAAGCGGCAGAAAAACAAAAGATTCTTGAATCTATGACAGAAGAAGAACTGGCAAAGTTGGAATACGATAATTCACGAATTTTTTGTCCTATCTGTCAAAAAAGAAAAGTTCCTGCTAGTTTTAGGCGATTTCGGATTGATGAAAATAAAAAAAAGAGAGTTTTGCTTTGCAACTCTTGTTGTAACGATATTTATTCAGAAGCATATCAAGCGACTCTTAATAGTAATGTAGCTATTTGGACGGTATGTATGCGAGCTGGGGTTCCCTGTATTGCCAAAGCATGGACAGAAGCGCAAGGTCGAATGTCTAATCAGAAAAGAAATTCTGGAAATGTTTCGCGGCCTTGGATGGCATATATGGATGCTATGGATAAATTTGATAAACCTTATAGAGGTATTTGGCAGAGTGATATTGAACTATCTGATTTTATAAAAATTCGGAAAGCAAATGAATCGAAACCAAAAGAAGTTAATTCAGAATTTTTTAATTATGATGAGCAAGTAAAATTCTGGGGTTGCTTTTCAAGTGAAGATTTTATTTTTCTAAATCAAAGTTTGGATAGTTATATGTCTAATGTTCCTAACCCAGATATAAACACTATAAATAGATATAAAGATTTGGCTATAGCTGAACTTAGATTGAGAAAAGCGAATGAGCGTGGCGATATTTCTGAAATTGCAAAATGTCAAGATATTTTAAACAAGCAACTTAGCCTTTTGAATTTAAATCATTTTGAGAATAATACAAAAACTAAAGAAGATTTATTGTTAGAGAAGAAGATTAACATGATAGAATTTGAAAAACCTGCTGAATGTGAAGATTTAAAAAAATATCTTGATATGGTTGGTTTTGAAAAAGATAATTCTGACAATCTTCGTGTTCTTCAAAATGCCATTGCTGGAACAAAAACATATCCTAATATTCCAGGGATTGAGGTGTAAGTATGGCTAGACCTCATACTAGAGCATTGACCAAGGCTTTTAGAGCTGACCGAATACGTTCTACTACTGGCAAAGATAAAATCGAAGACGAAGCGGTAGAAAATGCCATAGAGTGGACAACTTTATTTAGAAGAAATTGGGAAATTTATGCAGAGTTTTATCTTGGTATTGGATTAAAACCATTTCAAAGAGAAGCTTTGCATTTAATGGGAGTTTCTGATTCTTTCTTTTTCAGAGCAGGACGTGGTGTTTCAAAAACTTTTTTGTCTGCTATCGCAGCTATGTGTGCATTATGTTTGTACCCGAATAGTTGGATTGTTATAACTGCCTCTACCGTCGAGCAAGCAAATAAAATGGTAGAAGATAAAATTATTAAGGAGTTAATTAACAAATTATCTCCTTATTTATTGTACTTGTATGAAAAAGATTTTTTGAAAATCACTAAGCCAAATGAAGGAACGACTATAACGAATACTCTTAATAATTCAACATTAAAGGTGATGGGGCCTGTTTCTAGCTCAAGGGGTTCGAGAGCCAATTTTCTCTTTTATGACGAATGTCGATTATTAAAGAAATCCGATGTTGATTCCATTTTCGAGCCGATGCTATATCCTCGACAACCTATATATTTAGATAAACAAATATATGTAAAAAATCCAAGATGGGTAGAACAATCAAAAACTTATTTTTTGACTTCTTCTGGATATAAATTTGAATGGTGGTATCGTACATTTACCGAGTATGTTACTGGGTATTATACTGATAAACATATTAAATACAATATTTATGCGGCAGATATTTTTACTACCTTAAATAATGGATTGAAAACGATAGGCGACATTAAAAGAGCTAAGAAAAACAGCACTGAGTTGAATTTCAGAATTGAATACCTTAATGAAGCGGTAGGTGAAAATGAAGATTCGTTTTTCTCTCTTGCTCCTTTTAAGAAAAATCAGAAGTTGGAAAATGCTTTTATGCCACCTACTGATATGGAAGTTTTAACAGGATTAGATAAAGGCAGAAATCCGCCCAAAGATGAAAATGAAGTAAGATTAGTTGTGGTTGACTTTGCTTTTACAAATTCAACAGGAACGCATAAATCGGACAACACTATTATGATGTGTATTTCTGGACACTGGAAGAAAAATCATTTTGAGCGTCATGTTGATTATCTTGAAACCTATCCTGGTGGAGATGGCCTTGGTGCGGCACTAAGAATTAAGAAGCTTAGAGCGGATTATGATGCTGATTATGTTGTTATTGACCAACGTTCAGGCGGCGAAGTTATTTATAATAAACTTACTGAACCGCAAGATTGTGAAGAGCGTGGTAATAATTGGGATTCTCATGGTTTGACTTTGACCGATAATCGTCAATATATGGATATTCCACCTGCAAAACAAGAAGACTTGGTAATGCGTACTGTTGACCCGCTTGCTATTAAATGTATTATACCAATTATTGGTACAACTGAGTTTAATAGTATGAACTGGGTATCTTTGAAAAAACAATTAGAAGCTAATACGTTTAGATTTCTTTGTCCTCTTGAAACGAAACGAACTTTGATGGAAGATAGTGGAGAGTATTTTGAACTTACTTCAGAACAATATATTGACAAGCTTATGCCATTTAACGAGACAGAAGATTTAATTGATGAAGCTATCAATCTACAAACTACTATCAAGATGGACAAAGTTATATTGTCTGAACGTAGAAACAAAAAGAAAGACCGTATTGTGGTTTTAAGTTATGCCAACCATGTATTTGATTTAATTGAGAACGCATGGAATAAACAGCTGTTTGATTACGATTTGAATATTGATGATATTCAATGTGTATGGTAAATTATATGAGAGGAGGTGTAGAGACTGGAAAAGTATTTAAATGAAACTGAGGTAAGAGATGTTGTAGAATTTGCACAGGGTCTTTATCTTGGTGAGAAGTATGGATGGAGTGCATTTAATCCTCAGTTATCCAATCAGTTGATGAAAGAACTGAACAATGGTTCAAGTATTCCGACATCCATTGATATTAAAAAAGCTCTTAATGAGTATAAAACAAATGAACAAAATTTGCAAGATTATAGTGCTTATATGATGAACTTCGATATGTTGTTTAAACGTGTTGCACTATCTTATGCAAATGCTTTGTCTTTTGATATGCAAATAGTATGTATCAATGCAGAAGATATTTCAGATTATAATACTTCACAATACAAAAAAGATAAAAAGAAAATTGAAGATTTTATAACTCATTTTGATTATAAAACTGAGTTTAGACGTGTATTGCAAAATATTATTGTTAATGAAACCTATTTTACTTGGTTAAGAAAAAGTAAAGCAGGTAATGGGCGCAAAGCAAGATATTGTTTACAAGTTATGCCGCAACAATATTGTATGCTGACTGGATATTTTGATAGAGGTCTTTTATGGTCAATGAACATGAATTATTTTCTTCAAGCCGGTGTAGATATTGATACTTATGACCCTAGCTTAAAGAAAACTTTTATTCGTACTATGGAGGCCAAGGGCGCGCCCTATATTCCTTCTGCAAGTATTGGTAATCGAGATGGTCAGTTTGCTCTATGGGCTGATGTTGACCCCAGTGATGGAGCTTTTGCCTTTAAGTTTGACACCTCTAATTTTAATTCTGTTCCTTTCTTAGCACCTTATATAAAAGATGTTCTAAGAAATGAAGAAATTGGAGCTTTACAGTATAACAAAGACATTGCGGCGGCACATGCTATTCTTGCTGGCGAATTAAGACTATTTGACAATGCTAAGAGTGGCACCAAAGCTAATCAATTTGCTATTGACCCAAAAAGCGTTGGTGCATTTATGACTAAAGCTAAATCTGGTTTAGGTGGAATGATTAAACTCGCGGCACTGCCGACAGAAAACACTAAATGGTATCAATTCCAAGATACTAATAGTGATAGTTATGAAAAACAATTAACTATTAGCGCTGGACTTGGGAGTAATATTAGTCGTGTTATTTATTCTTCTGACAGAATGTCTAACGCAGAATTGCAAGCGGCATTAGATGAAGTTTATAATACTGTACGTCCTGTTTATGGTCAGTTTGAGAATTTTATGGATTTTTATGCTAATAGACTGACTAGTAAGTATAAATTCCATTTTATTTTTGATGGCAGTAATTATGCACACGAAAGAAATAGACGATTTGACCAATTAACTAAAGTCGCCGATAAAGGTCTTGTGTTGCCGCCTAGTGCTTGGGCCTCTGTGTTGGGGTATAATCCTGTCTATTTTGAAAAGATGCTTCAAGAATCTAAATCTAGCGGTTGGGTAGATGAATATAGTCAGTTAATGGCTAATGTCAATATTGGTCAACAGGTAGGCGGCGATGGAGGCGGCAGACCTAGAATTGCTGATGATACCTTAACTGATTCTGGTTCAGATTCAAGAGAGGATTTGATGCCTGATGAATAATTGGAAGATAAAATATACCAAATTAGTGACAAAAAAGCAAAAGATTTTAGATGCTTTTGTGGAAGTTTGGGATAAATTTTGTGAACACAAAATTCTGTGGATAGACTGTGTTTTTCTGGCGGCATTGATGTACGTGATTGTGTACTAATAATGCGTTGGAATTGTAAAAAATTATTCAGAAATTTTTCTAATTTATAATGAGGGATAAATATGATTGTAAGTGAGAATACTATTCAAGCTGTTACAGAGCTGATTAAGAAATGCTTTGAAGAAAACCGTGCATTTGATAGAATGGTTTCAGTTCTTGGTGTTGATTTTGCTTGTAGTAATAGCGCCGAACTAATTCATAAAAACATTGCCCATGCTTTTCCTGTATTGGCTGATGATTTTGGAGCGAGATGTTTAGAACGATATAATATTTCTGTTAAGTATGGTGCGACTCCTGCCGCAGAAGAGAATTACAATAGCGTAGAAGAAATTATTGCGAGAATGAAAGCTAGAAGTATTGAATTTCAAATTGCTATCATGGGGGCTTGCAAAATTTCTTGTGATAATAATGATATTCATGTGTATAGTGACCTTATTGAAATTCTTCGAGGTTATAATAATATTGTAGAACAGCTTATCTTGTTACATGATAAGATTAAGGCTTATGGAAGTAATGCAATGGCTTTTGACCATGATATTTCTACGTTTTGGATTTTGGGGGACAAATAATGGTAGTATTAGGTGAACCTAGCGATTATACTAATTATATTGCATTAGATGGTGATGATGCTTTTTATCTTCATCAAGCCGGTTGTGCGCCTAAATTTAAAAGCGGTGATGGAACTTTATGGTTTAAAAAGAATAAAAAGACCCTAAAAATTGTCAAAAAATTAGGGATTGATATTGAAGAAATTGGAGAATAACTCTCTGGGAAGGGAGGTGGATTTTTTTGGAAAAGAAAATCTCTTTTGAATATGATTCTATTATTGAGAATTTCCAAGAGTATGATGATGAAAAGTTTGCTATAGCAAAAGTCTGTATTTTAAGTACGGGGCCAAATGCTCATGGCTTTAATATTACAGATGAAATTTTGCGAAGAGACGCGGGTACAGTTCGCGGACAATTTCTTGTAGGAAGAATGTTCGGAAATGATTTTATGGGGCACGAACGGGACGAAATACCTATTGGTTATTTTCCTGTTGAGAAAGAAGTCGAGTTTGAAGAAACAGAAGTTAATGGTGTACCAGTAACCAAAGCTTGGGCTTATGCAGTATTTAGTAAAATGTATGCTAATAACGCTTATGAAGCTTTTAAAGCTCATAACCACAGAGCTGTGTCCATAGAAATGACTTGTCAATTCGCAGAAGATGATATTGAAAAGGTAAATCCTATTTCTTTTGATATTTTTGGCGTGACTGTGCTTGGCCGTTATGTAAATCCTAGCGATAAAAACGCAGAAATAAATCTTATTCGATTCTCAGAAGAAGCTAATAGTTTCTTTAATGAATTACAAAAGCATCCTACTCAATTAGAACAATTTTCAATTCAAAGGAAAGTTCAAATGGAAGAAAAGAAAAGTTATAAAGTAGATAAGTCTAAAGAATCTCTTTCTAATGCAGATTGGTCAGATGTGAACAAGTCTGATTTAAGAAAGAAGATTACTGAAACTAAAAATGCTTCTAGTCTTGTTAATGATGTTTATCTAAAAGTTGAATCTGGATGGCAGGAAGCCCCTTCTGAGAAGCTAGGTTATCCTGTAATGCAAATTAAGGGTGATAGTGTGGTGTATAATAGAAATGCACTAGCAAGCGCTCTGGCTTATGCTAGACAACATAATGAGACAGAAGTTATCAATAAACTAAATAAAATCTATAAGTCTTTAGGACTAGATGATAATGGAAAGGAGGGTGAAGCTAAAATGGAAGATAAAGATAAGCTAAATGAGCTTGAGGAACCCAAAAAGATGGCTGAACCTACACCCGAAGACAAGTCTGATTCTGAAAAAGATAAAAATAAGGATGAAGACGAAAAAATGTCCGAACCCGAAGAAAAGAAGATGTCTGAAGATGTAGCTATGTGTGATATTGCAAAACTACAGAAGGACATTGAGGATAAGGACGCTATTATTATGGAAAAGGACAAAGAGCTTGAAGAGCTAAGAGCTTTTAAGGCTGGCGTGGAAGAAGAGAAGAGAAATATGGCTGTTGCCGCAACTCTTGAAGAAATTAAACCCTTTGTTAATTCTGAACAGTTTGAATCTCTAAAGGCAGAAGGCATGGCGTGTAAGTTCTCTGAAATTGATGGCTGGACGAATAAAGCTAAAGCCGTATCTTTTGAAGCTTCTAAGGGCAAGAAGGAAAAGAAGAGTATTTGGTCTTTCTCTGCTCCTGTTGCTCCATCTCAGGACGAGCCTAAGAATGTTTGGGAACGCCTAAAGAAAAATATTTAATAATAAAATTTATATAGAAAGGAATGATTTCGTATATGGCTAAGAATCACTGTGTAGTGAGTACGATGAACTGCATGTGCTGGGATGTTGATGCACTAAATCACGCTGGTATTTATGCAGGTGGCGACCTAGATAATGGTACGCTAGTTACTCTAAAGGAAATCAATCACGATAGCACTTCTGGTGCAGTTAAGGGTTTTGAATATATTGTTGAACCCGCAAAGGCTGGGGCTAACAATGTATATGTAGTAAATACCCCTGAAGTTGGTTATACTATTGAAATGCAAATGATGTCTGACCCCCGTTGCTTCTATAATGAAGCCGGTCGTCCCATGTCTATCAAGGCTATTATGTCTGGTGTTGATGTGCTAGAAATTACTAAGGAAGCTTTTGTAGGTGAAACTCTACCCACTCTAGCTCAGATTGGTCAGTATGTTGCTCCTGCCGCAAACGGTAAGTATGCCGCTCCTGTCGCTGAAGCTCCTAGTTCTGGTGCTTACTTTAAGGTAGAAGGTCTACATTCTATTGCTTGCGGTAATGAAATTGTACCTACTGTTCTACTACGTTGCATGGCTAACCAGCTATAATTATAGAAAGAAAGGAGTGTTGATATATTATGCTAAGTAATGAACTAATTAAGTTCTCCGATGGTAAGACTGATTTTTATGAAGCCGCAGTCTCTTATTTTTGCGACAAGCAACAGTCTCAGGAGAACAAGAATCTACTAGATATGGCTTTCTTCTCTGAGATTGAACGTAAGTCTGGTGTTTCTCGTGAAGGTCTTGATTCTATGGCTTGGGCAAGTAATCCCTCTGTCCAGTGGGCTTATTTTGCCGTTCGTGATGCTGTAATTGATGCTATTATTCCTACTACCATTCTACCTCAGTTTGGTATTTTTGCCGATTTCCGCACTCAAGCTCCTGGTGATATTACCAAGTTCACCATCAAACCTAATAGCTTTTACACTGTTTCTCTGAGTGCAAACGGCGAGAGAACCACTCATAGACAGAAGAAGTATAACACTGACCTGGTTGTGGCTCCTATCGACCATATTATTACTGTTTATACTGATTGGTTCCGTGTTATGTCTGGCAAGGAATCTCCTACTGATATGTTTACCCTAGTTGTACGTTCCCTAGAGAACGCTATGTATGACGATGCTCTAGGTGCTCTAATGACTGGCCTAGAATCTATTCCTGTTGGTGCTCAGAATGTTACTGGTGCCTTTGATATGAAGACTCTAGTTCAGATGTGTGAAACTGTTCAGTATCGCAACTCTGGTGTAAGACCCATTATCTGTGGCTCTGCTACTGCTCTAATGAATGTTATTCCTGATTCCACTTCTGGCTATCGTCTAAATGTTGATGGTGAAGGTAATGGTCGTATCGAGCTTCTAAAGTCCATTATGGGCTATACTGTGATGAAGCTAGATAACGCTGTTTCTCCTGCTGGCAAGCTAATTCTACCTGACAACAAGATTTTTGTTGTTTCTCCTTCTCAGGATAAGCTTGTTAAGGGTGTTATGACTGCTGGTTTCCAGAACGGCAGTCAGGTCTTTGAAAATGCCGACCTCACCAGTAATCAGACTTATCGCCGCGCATTTAATTTTATCTACGCAAGCGCGGCACACGCAGGAGTCTACAATATTGATGCTTAATTAAGCACATAGGAATAAAAGGATTATAAAAGGAGAAAATAATGGCTTATAGAAAGAAGTCTGAATCTGAAGTAGAAAATACAGTAGAAGAAACTAAAGTCAAGACTGAAAAAACTTCTACTGTTGATAAAGAAAAAGAAGAACTTAAAGCACAGCTAGAAGAACTAAAAGCACAAATGGCTTTGATGGCACAAATGATGGGTGACAAACCTACACAAACCATAAAGTCTAATCGTGAAATTACGTTTGTATCTATGGTTCCTGGCACTCTTGTTCTGAAAGGTACGACCATTTGGAAGATTGAAGGCCAATTTAATAGTCGTTCTATTATGGAATCTGAAGCAGAAGCAATTCTGTCCAATATGAATAATGCTATTCGCAACGGCATCGTTTATATTGCAGATGCACAATTTGTTAAGGAACATAATCTTGAAGCGGTGTATGCTCATTTAATTACAGATGCACAACTAGAAGAACTACTATCTATGAACGCAAAGCACGTAGTAGATGTATATAAAAACGCTAATGATACTCAAAAGCAAATTATTATTGATATGGTGTCTGAAAAGAAGCTAAATGGGCAAGAAATTGATGCCAATATTCTAATTGAACTAGGTAAGCTGTGTCGTAAGGATTTAATTTCTATCGAACCTATTGAAGAGGAGGGTTGATAATGCCCACTTCTTTTGACACTGTAATTGACCGTGCGCTCATTACAGTAAATGATTATAAGCTAAGAAAGTTATATAATCAAGACTTGGATAGATTTCAAACACAGATGGATGGTTTTTTGATTGATGCTATTCCTAATTTCTTTCAATGTCGGCAATCACTAGAATACGACCTAGAAAATAGAGAATTTAAGTCTGACCTTACGGATACTGAAATTTCTATTCTTGGTGATTTTTGGATTCTAAGTTGGTTTGGAAGAGAAGTTAGAAACGCTTCTCAGTTTAATGGTAAGCTACAAGCTAGCGGTTCCTTTAAAAGCCATAGTGCAGCACAAGCATTAAAAGAGAAGTCAGCTTATGAAGACAAGATTCGTGAAAAGGTGTATCAAAAAATTACCGATTATCAATTAGAAGATTTGTCTGGTATCGACTTTGTAGTGTAAGGAGGTACTTATGACAAGAGCTAAAGAAATTTATAATCTTTATTCCATCCTTCTGTTGTTTGAAGAACTAGGCAAACCTGAAACAGAAGTTAATTTAGACAACTATCTTAAATATCTGGAACGACTTCATTTTACTTATGAGGCAATAAATCAAGTTGAAATCTCTGCAATTTTACAGGGGCTTCATAATGGGCGCGACCGTCTTCCCCATGATACTGTTCGGTCTATTGTGTTTCACATGATAGATTTAATTAAAAAGGGGGAAGGGTTAAGTGCTTAATCTCAAGTATTTTGAAAATACATTGGATAATAACGTATTTGGTTGCGACCCCAATGAGCAGTATCACGATTTAGAACAAGAATATATAGATGATAACTGGGAAAATACAAGTATTCGCTACACTATTGAAGAGCAAGATGGTTATGGAGAATTAAATTTCCATAAGATAGAGGCATGGGTCAATAATGTAATTGCGACATCTACTTCTGGCTCTCGCTCTGGCCAGGATTATCTTCAATTCTTCTTTAGAAACATCAACCATAGTTTGTCGCAAGGATTATATTATCGTTTTAATGATAATTATTGGTTAGCTTATTTTTATAGTAAGTTTCAAGGTATTCCTGGTGACACTTTGGTAAGACGATGTAACAATGCTTTAAGAATTGTAGACCCAGTGGATGGTAGTATATTTGAAATTCCATGTGTGGTAGAATATGATATGGGTTCACCAGCTACTCAAATTTCTATGTATGTGTTGACACCAAACAACCATGCATCTGTTATGGTTCAATCTAATAGCGACACAAGACGCTTATTTGTCACTAATACTAGATATATTCTTGGTGGTAGACCATTTAAATTAAATGGCTATCAAAATGCTTTGCTTTATAAGGAAGGTATAGAAGATTCTCAAATTTTATATTTGGATTTATATCTTGATGAAAAACATGCCAGAGATGACTTTGAACGGCAAGTAGCCTATAATGGCGAATATAATTATGAACTCAGAATCGCAGAAGATAACATTGAAGTGGCGGCTTCTGGTTCAGGACAACTTCATGCTAATGTTACATTAAATGGTGATGATGTTAAGCGTGAAATAAAGTGGCGCTCTTCTGATGATAGTGTTGTGACTGTTGATGAGACTGGTAGATACTGGGCGAAAAAACTTGGCTCTGCTGTTGTTTCTGCTATTTTTGGAGATTTGGAAACAACTATTACCATTAAAGTAGTAGAAGTCAATACTGAACCTTATATTGAGTTAAAGACATGTCCTACTAAAATTAGAGAGTACGACACTGCATACTTTGTTGTCCAAGTTTTTGTGGATGGCAAGGAAGTTTCTGCTGAGATTTCTGCAACTTTGGACAACGGAACAACTAAGGATAAAAATTTGGAACTGAAATTTACGAAAAATACTGTTATGGCAACATGTATTAAACGTGATGGACAGTTACATAATATAAATATCAAAGCTCATTTACAAGACGGGCGAGATATTGTTAAAACAGTAAGTGTGCGACTTGTATCAATGATGGGATAAGGAGGTATGTATGTATAATAGTTTATCTGCTTTGCCTACAGCCCCTTATAAAATAATGACTTATCTTGCTACAAGTAAGGATACTGAAGCAGAAAATTTGTGGAAAATTATTAAGTATCCTGATTATAATGCTCTTTCTCAACCAAATCTTACTTTTAAAGAAAAGATGGATTTGGTTAGTAAGTATGGGCCGCAAGCAGATTATAATATTTTTCTAACAAGTTTAATTGAAGATGCAATAGCAGAATCAAAATGTATTCTAAAAATGTATACTTATTTTGTGCATCCTGTTCAATTATATACTGCTAATGTAGTATTTGCTTTTGATTTCTTGTTTGGTGGAAAGATGGCAACAGTTGAACTGGATGGTGCGCCAGTAGCGCGAGGTGATTTGTTTATCAATTCTATTCTTACCATACTTAATGGCGTTGAAGTTGGCGGCGTTGGTAAATTGGTATTTCACGAGGATATGGGTCGATACGCATTAGCTAGAAATGTTATTGGTAATCAGAAAACTTTCGCTGGTGTAACACTTTATCTGTCTACTGTTATGGGAGATTCTGGAAGAGAGGGTACTTGTGAGCGTTAATATTGATTTATTAAAGACTGCATACTTTCCTTTTGATAAAGCTGTTCCTTATAAAGCAGGGGACAAGATTATAGAAATTAAGCCGGTAAAGTTAATTGATTCTGCATTATATAGCGCTAGTGAATCAATTCTAAAAATTGATTAGAAACGACTACACACACTCATGACATTAGTCATAAGTTAGTAATCGGATATAGTCAGCATATATAGAAATATGTATGTAGTGGCGCAATCTACAACGCCCGATACTACTCGAATTGCTGGAAAACCCTAAAGCTATTTAAACTACAACGTAATATCGCATAGATATAAGCGTGAAAGTAACGAAAGTAGAAAAAATTGAATAGATGGTGCAAGGTTAAATCCTAAACACTTTTAATAATGGGCAATCAGCGGCCAAGACCGAAAGGTAAGGTTCAACGACTATTCCTCTTGAGGGAAGTAGGTACAAGCGTACTGAAGTGGGTAGACCCTAACAGACAATGCTGAGGGATAAGATATAGTCTGTGCTTAATGGAAACATTAAGAAGTTCATAAGAGAACTGCATAAGTGGTAGCGTACTTATGTGAACGACAATCTCCAAAACGATTAAAGTAAGACTATGGTTCTTACATATGTTATATTAAAATAGCGAAAAAATTTTAATTTTACTTGACTTTTTCAATCGCATATGTTATGATAATTATCATAGAGGTGATAATGTTGGAAGCAACTTATGAACGTGAATATGTGTATTCAATGTAGCGACTGTATCAGAAAATACAGAAGAACAGATATGAAAATATATTTAAAGTCAAAAAGTTAAGTAAGGTGATTTAATGGAAAAGCATATAAATTCAGAATATATCCGAATAAAAAGCAAAAAGAAATTCTTGCTAAAACATTTGGATGCTGTAGATTTGTATACAACCATTATCTTGCAAATAAAATTGCATTGTACAAAACTTCAAATACAACATTAACATATAATCAATGTTGCTCTGACTTAACTCAATTAAAGAAAAAGTTAATTTGGTTAAAAGAAGTTGACAAATTTTCACTTCAGAACTCTCTGAAAGATTTGGATAACGCTTATCAGAAATTTTTCAAAGAACATACTGGTTTTCCCAAATTCAAATCCAAGAAAACACATAAATATTCTTACAGAACGAGTTTTACAAATAATAATATTGAGTTTTGCAATAAGCATATTAAATTACCAAAACTCAAAATGGTAAAAATCAGAGATAAACGAATACCACAAGGAAGAATACTTAATGCTACTATTTCACAAGAGCCTAGTGGAAAATATTATGTTTCACTTTGTTGTACAGATGTTGAAATAAAAGCATTAGAGAAAACTGGTAGTATGATAGGTTTGGATTTGGGAATTAAAGAATTTTGTGCTACAAGTGATGGTGAAAAGGTAGAAAATCCTAGGTATCTCAAAAAGTCACTAAGTAAACTTGCAAAATTACAAAGAGAACTATCTCGAAAAACAAAAGGTGGCTCCAATCGTAACAAAGTAAGAATTAAAGTTGCAAGACAATTTGAGAAAATCTCTAATCAGAGAAAGGATTTTTTACAAAAGTTATCTACTGAACTAATCAGAAATAATGATATAATCTGTATTGAAGATTTACAAGTTAAGAATATGATTAAAAATCATAAGCTTGCACAGGCAATATCAGATGTATCTTGGTCTGAATTTGTAAGACAACTTAAATATAAAGCAAGTTGGTATAATAAACAGGTTATTAAGGTAGATAAATTCTATGCAAGTTCTCAAATATGCAGTGTGTGTGGATATGTAAATAAGGAAACAAAAAATCTTTCTGTCAGAGAATGGAATTGTCCTTCTTGCAACACGCATCATGACAGAGATATAAATGCTGCTATCAATATTCTGAATGAAGGAATGAGAATATTAGCTATATAACATATGTAAGAACCGTAGGAACTACGGGGATAGCTTGGTAAATATCTTTCCAACAGGAGAGAGTTCCCAAGAATCCTGTGACTTTGGTTGTGGGAGGTTCAGAAAAACTCAATAAATGATGTTAAAATTATTCAAATGAGTTATTTGCAATTCATTAGTGATGTGTTAATTCCTAGTGACGCTATATATGCAACAAGTCTTGGTACTATATTGTTATTATGTCTAGGAATGACAAACCCTATATTACAAAGAGATGATAAAGGGAAACCTTATTTGCAAGATGGCGATATTGTCATTAAACCAAGCCATTTTGAAGAAATTATGCGAATAATTTTGTATCAAAATGACGCTAGATATGATGATGAATATATTAACCCAGACTTAAAAAAAGCAATGCAAGACATGGACAAACTAAAGGCAAAAGGAAAGGAACCGCCTAATTTAGAACGAAGAATGGCAATAGTTACTGCTCACACAGGTGTTCCAAAAAAAGACCTTTTAGAAATGACATTAAGAAGCTTTGATGCTTTATTTAGTGAAGTTGTTGGGGAGGTCGAATTTCTGACAACTCGTGCCTTGATATTGTATTCGGGTCAAGCTGAAAAAGCTGACCATTGGCTATTCCCGAAAAAGAAAGATAAATTTGAGGGATATATCACAGATGTTGGTGATTATAGCAAATCTATGGGTGGAGACGGAAAAGTGAAAACTTCTTCTAATACATCTATGGGTGACAACTATACTAATATGTTAAATAAATTTGAATAAGAAAGGATGATGTTAGGATGAAGAAATTCCTTGCTGGTGTCGGTAAGGCCCTGCTATTCCGTGGCAACGAACTATTTGCCGTTGCTCAAACCCTAACCGAATCTACGTTCAGCTTTGATATTACTTCCGAGGAAATTAGAGCTGGCGCTGGTAACGCTCTTTGGGGCAAGTATTTCCATGACTCTTCTCTAAGTGTTACTCTTACTGACGCCATGTTTAGTCTCGAATATATGGCTGCTGCACTAGGCACCACTGTTACTCAGGGTGGTCTGTCCATCAATGAAGAATCTGACGTTGCTGTTAAGACTGCTGGTACTGTTGAATTAGCTGAAATTCCTCTAGCTTTTGAGGGTTCTCTAATTGGTTGGTATAAAAAGCCTACCGAAGAAAATTGGACTGTTGGCACCATCGTCAAGGGTACTGGCAACAAGTACAATATGAATATTCCTGCTTCTAAGCAAAACGAAACTTATTGTATTAAGTATTTTTGGCAGAACCCCAATGCACGTTCTATCACCATTAAGACTCAGTATGTTCCTGCTGAACTACACGTTGTGATTATTAACGACCTATTTAGTGGTGATGTTGGCGCTTCTAGTGATACTCCTAAGATTGGTAGACTAATTACTGATATTCCTCGTCTTCAAATGGACGGGAGTCAAGAACTATCTCTAAATTCCACCTCTGCCGCAACTGTATCTCTAACTGGTATGGCCCTAGCTGTCACCTCTACTGATACTTGTGAAGATGAACCTTATTACGGAACTATGACCGAAGAGATTTTTGGTGAGTCTTGGGAAGATAATGTTGTTGCTCTAGCTGTTCAGAACGCAGAGCTAACCATGTCTTCTAATGCGGTAGACACTCTAATTGTTCGTGCTGTGTTCTCTGGTTCTAGTGCCGCACAGATTAAGAGCAATGATAACTTTACCTTTGCTGTTGTTACTGGTACTTCTGTTGAAGTATCTAATGAAGCAGGTAAGGAAGGTCAAATTACGGCTAAAGCCACCAAGGGTGAATCTATTGTTAGTGTAACTCTAAAGGGTACTCATCCTAATCTTGACCCTGCTTACGCACGAATCACTGTAGAATAATAAATTATTTAAGGAGGGCTGAAATATGCCCTCCTTTTTTAATATTGAGGTGGTTACTATGTGCGAATATGTAGTAAGTCAAAATATTTGTAAAATTACTGGTAATAATTGTCCTTGGATGTACTGGTGCGACAAAACGCATGGGTGGAGGCCGAATAACTCCATGCCAATACAGTGTAAGCAAGCCAAAAATTATATTCCTAAAGTAGGGAGAAATCAAGGCGTAGTTGTTGCCAGTAATAAGAAAACAATCAATGTTGACATTAAAGGAAAGATTTATTCTTTCCGTAATCCTTATAAAGAGGTTCCTAAGATTGTTAATGTTAAAAAAGTTAATGGTGAATGGATTCTTGTTATATAAGGAGGGTTAATAATGCCAGAAGAGATAATACATGAATTAGAAAATAAAGTTAATAAAATTAACGGCAGAGTTACTGAACTTGAAGCTACGCAACCTTTTCTTAAAGAAATGGTTCAACAAAATACTGCCGCTTATCAAAAACTAACAGAAACTATGGTAGATGTTAGAATTGCTATGACTCAAATTAACGATAATTTAAGTCAGCAGTCAGATGATATTGTTGCGCTAGAAAATAAAGTCGAGGAGGTTTCTTCTATCACAGATGCTCATTTTGACTCTGTGTCTAAAAGAATTAAACAAATTGAAGATGATAACTCATTTAACATTAGTCAATTCTTTAAGAAGAACTTTCCCTGGATTGTAGCGCTACTTGGACTTGGAATTTTATATGCTACACAATTTGTAAAATTCTAATGAAAGGATTAAAAGGATGAATATAAAAAAAATTACTCCTGTCGAACTTAAAGAATATGATGTGAGCGTTAAGCCTTATCTTACATATTCACAAATCCAAAATATTGTTAATACTGTAAATCAATTTACAGAATGGTCAGAGAGAGAAACCATTATCGACGCAATGGTAATTTGCTATGCTGTAGATATTAGCATGGAAGAATTTGAAGAATATGGTCACGACGAGTTACTTTGTTGTGGTTTTATTGATGCAGTAAAGAATCATATTAAGAATTTGAAGCTTGTGTATAAGGCTATTGCTTTTAATGAGTCTCTAGGCAGAACTATTAACAAGGCTCTTGAAATGGTTCCTGCGCTGTCTGAGAAACTAGAGGAAGTAAAGTAATGCCTGTTTTTACATCGGAGGCGGCACTTAGAAGTGCGGCATTAAAAGCACTGAAAACAGCAGTGAGTGATATTATGAAAAAGATAGAAGAAACCAATAAACAAATGATTGAATCTTATGTATATTCTGCGGGAAGTCCTTCGTATTATAATCGTACCAAACAATTTTATAATGCTTGGAAATCAGAAGATGGTGGTGGAAGCGGAGACGTTAGTGCCACTTTTAAATATGATGAAGGTGCGATTTCTTATGATGGCGAGTATAGCCACGGTTCTCCTGAATGGGGTTCTGCGGCATCTTATATGGCAGACATTATCTATCAAGGACAGTCAGGCCCATTGTTTGGTGATGGCTATTGGAGAGCGGCAAGAGATGCTTGGGAGCCGTTGGTAACTATGATTGAGTCACAATTAGATGGTTGGTTTTCTTCCGCGGCAAGAGGAGCAGGTTTGCCTTTAGTACAATGAAAATAATTGCTTTAGATGCCAGCACAGCTTCAACAGGGGTTGCGGTATTTGACAATACAGAGCTTGTGTATTACACTACATTGCAACCACCTAATAAGTTAGAATGGCACGAAAGATTAGTTTGGCAAGGACAATACTTGTCAGAAATTATAAAAAAATATAGTCCTACTGAACTTGTAATGGAAGATGTTCCTTTGCAAAAACAGGGGACAAAAACATTGATGATGTTAGGAGCAGTTCAGGGTTATGTTCTCGGACTCGCTTCTTCTTTTGGATTGAGTATGAAATATTATTTTCCGAATCAATGGAGAAGCGAGTTGGGAATATTTACTGGAAGACGAGAAGACACAAAGAGAGAAGTTCTTAAACAAAAAGCTGTAGAGTTAGCAAATAAGAAATTTAATCTTGAACTTGTCTGGAATGGGCCTAACTCAAAAAAATCTCAAGATGATGTAGCCGAAGCGATTCTGATTGGCGCGGTGCGAGTAGGGGCTATCAAAAAGAGACGCTTCCAGAGTTGAAAGGGGAGATGTTTCTATGGCTTCATCTGATTGGAAGATATTGGTAGGGGTTGAGCTTGATACTTCTGATATACAATCTCAACTTGAAAAAGTAACAGGAAAAGGAAGCAAAGTCAGTCTTGATACATCTGCGGCAACAAAGAATTTAAATTCTATGAACAAGAGTGCAGCGGCATCTGGATTAACTTTGCAAGAAGCAAACATGGTATGGAACTCTAGTATTGGAGTTCTCAAGTCTTTTGCTAACGAAATTTTAACTGTTGATAAATCACTAACGGAATTTAAAAAGGTATCAGATTTACAGGGTGACAGTCTCGATAAGTACGTTAAGAAGCTTCAAGTTATGGGACGAGAAGTTGGACGAACTGGTTCTGAGATGGTTGACGCCGCAACTATGATTTGGTTGAGCTTATAGTAATATAAGTAAGTGAATGGGGTGAATTGCTGAAACAAACCTTAGAGTCTTAGCTACCAAAGAGTAACAACGCTAAGAATTGGCAAATCAGCATCCAGTTTTTATTGATTTAAAAATATGGTTCAACGACTAAGATTGAAATAATATCTGTAAGGTTCAAGTGAACTTGAAGTGCCCCACATCCTTTTTTAGGATGAAGATATAGTCTAAACTTATGCGAGAGTATAAGAAGGAGTAAAAAATGCAAGAAAAAACAAAACAAGAAATTTATAAGTTTTGTGATGATAATAAAATTCATTTGATTTCTTTTAGAAATATAAAAAAATCAGGAAAAACAAGAATTGTCGTGAGTGTTTTTTGTAGAGAATGTAATTCTCGTTACGATGTAAAGTGGGATACTTTAAAACGGCAAATTTTCCCAGGACTTTGTACAAGATGCGCCCATTCCGCTAGTTGGGAGGAGCGTAGGCTTGATTTAGAAAAAATCATAGAAGATTTTGAAAAAGAAGGCTTTAAAGTAATAACCCCTATTAAAGATATAAAACCCAAAAAAATAAAAGGATATAATAAACCGACTTTTAATAAAACTAATATTTTAATAGAAGATGGTTTTGGTGTACAATATTTTGTTTGTAGAAATAATTTTTTGCGAGATATTGAAAAATTTAGAGCATTAAGTGCAGGTGGTTATGATGCTTCTGGACATAGAAAATTAAGCAGTTTGGAAAAAATAGTTGCTGATTTTTTAAAAGAACAAAATATTCCTTTTAAACGAGAATTTAAAATAACTGATTGTAGGGGTAATAAAAGATGTCTTCCTTTTGATTTTTGCTTGAATTTCAACAAAGAGAACAAAAAGTTAATAGAAGTTGATGGAGGAATGCATTTTCAAGAATATTTTAAAGAAACTCAAAAAAATGATAAAATTAAAGATTATTATTGCAAAACTCATCATGTACCTTTATTAAGAATACCTTATTGGCAAATAGATGATGGTACATTCAAAGAAAAAATATTGTCTTTTTACTCTGAGCAGTATTAACGACACTGCTTAATAGATAGGAATTTAAAAAGTCTGGATATTCAGATACCGAAAGTGCAAATTTAGCAAAAACCGCAACTATGTTCCAAAACGTAGCAGATGATGCTATGAGTGCTGGTGACGCGGCAAGTTTTATTATTTCTCAATTAAAAGCATTTAATAAACCTGCTAGTGAAGCGACGCACGTCGTGGACGCATTAAATTCAGTTAGTAATAACTACGCCGTTTCTTCTAGTGATTTGTCTCAATCTATTGGTAACGCTTCTTCTGCGATGGCTGTTGGTAACGTTACCTACGAGGAAACACTAGGTCTTCTAACAGCAGGTACAGAAATTACTAGAAACAGCAACAAAGTATCGAGAGCTTTGGTGTCGGTACAGTCTCGATATAATCAAATTCTTGATGACAGTTCAAGCACAGGTCAAAAACTAATTGCATTTTATAAAGACCACGGAATTGCAATTAAAGATGAAAAAGGCAATCTTCGTTCTTTGTATGATACGTTAGGCGATTTGGCTGGTAAATGGAATACTTTGGACGAAGACCAAAAAAAGTATTTCTTGAACGTTCAAGCAGGTGGACTCTAAAGTTAGCGCCTGTTCAGTGTGAATTGACGGGGACAACCTAATGCCTTATACACAAACTTGTCATGGCAACATAGATAAGGGCTTAGAGTAATTAGCTAAGAGATTGTAAAAGAGATAAGGATATATGGTTAATCCGCAGGGAAGATACCGTTGAAATACGGTATAACCTTCATCGACTATCGAAAGCAATCAAGAAAAAGTTCTTGATAAATGTAACTGTCTGTGTTATAGTATGGGCAGAATAAGACGCATAAGCGGACGAAGTGAGTAGAGTAGGAGCAATCCGAAGCGCACTGACGCTATTTAATAAAATAGTGAAGATATAGTCAAAAATTAGAAATGTTGAAAAACATTTAATCTAGTTAGTAACGGCTAATCAGAGCCAGAACCTTGCGGCAATTATGGATAATTTCGATACTGCTATTGCCGCGACTGAAACAGCACTTAATTCTCAAGGGTCAGCCGCTCAAGAGAATGAAAGATATATGGAGAGTTTTGAAGGAAAACTTTCAAACCTCAAATCAACATTTCAGGAGTTTGCAACTTCTGTTTTAAATTCTGATGCAATGAAGTCTGCATTGGATGTACTTAATAGTGTGTTTTCAACACTGACTTCTGAAGGGCCTCTAGGTGATATTAGCAGAGTAGCAACGCAGTTTGGTGTTCTTACTGGCGTTCTTACTGGTGGTATTGGCAAATTTGCTCCAACTATTAGTAAACTGGTTTCTCAGTTTGCTAATTTTGGTGATATTTTTGCTAATATTGGTACAGGAGCAACAACTGCGGCAAATGCAATAAACACGGTAACAACTGCTGCTTCTAATACAGCAAACACAGTGTCTAATATAGCTAATGCCGCAAGTAACGCAGGAAATACAATTTCTAATGCTTTTAGCGGTGCAGCGGATACGGTAAATATTGTAGAATCTTCTTTTGATGAATTGTTTGATGTTGGTAATCAGTTTGGTAATTTTGGAAATGGTATTCAAAATGCTGAAAATACATTAGTCAATGTCAAAGACACAGTAACAGAGACAGGAGATTCTTTTGACGAATTATTTGACGTTGGTAATAAATTTGGTAATTTTGGAAATGGGCTTGAAGAAGTTGGTGACATTACCGAAAATATCACTGACGGTATTGATGATGTAAGTGATTCTTTTGATGAGCTATTTGATGTTGGTAATAAATTTGGTAATTTTAGTGATGGCATAAGTGACGCAGAAAATTTGCTCGGTGATATGGGAGATATTGCCGATGAAGTTAAGGACAACATTGATGATGTTGGCGATGTTATGGACGATGTTGGAGAAGCTAGTAGTTCAATGGGAGAAAAAGTATCTGGCTTTTTTTCCTCCATTGGCGAAGCTGCTTTACCTTTGTCTATTGCTATTGCTGCTTTAATAGTTCTTATTAAACAAGCTTATGATATAACTAAAGCAGAGTCTCCTTTAGGAAAACTCAATGCTTCTGCCGAAGAATTAGAAGATAATATATCTACTTGTCAATCAGAAATTCAACGGTTGCAAGAGTCTGGTGCAGACCCAAGATTTATTCAAATTTGGCAACAGCGTTTAAAGGACTTTGAAGGACAGCTTGACGAAGTTCAAGAAAAAATTCGTAACGTAGAAATGTTTGGTGACGAAACACCTGGTGAAGATACTTCACAAAAATGGACAGATGAAGAAGGCAGAGTTCATACTTATGTAGGTGCAAATACAGGCAAAGGGCCATTAGAAAGCGCTTCCACACCTAGCTATAAAGAAGATTTAAAAGATTTAAAAGAGCTACAAGAAGTCCAAAAGCAAATGTTGCAAACAGGGCAAATCACTATGAAAAAAGATGGTGTAGCTGGTTTGCTTGGTGGTCAGTGGCACATTGAAGATGTTAATAAACAAGTAGATGATTTAAGTGCTACTTTATTAAAATACGAAGAACAGTTACAAGAAGCCGTTTCTTCTGGGGATGAGTGGACACAAAAACACGCAGATATGTATAAATATTTGCGAGAACTTGACCCCGATTTTGAACTTCAAGCTTATGGTGAAATTACTAACGCTCAACAGGTTACTGCTGTAAATTCAGCTAAAGATGCTTTGCAAGGGTTTGCTGATGCTATGCAAGGTGTCGGCGAAAAAGGAAAATCTACTGACGAAGAACTAACAACTGTTCTTAATACGGTTAATTCTCTATCTACTTCTGGTTTTGCTTCTGAGGGACTTACAGACCTTCAACAAATGTTTGAAGATGGTTCGGTGACAGCAGAAAAATATGATGAAGCAATGACGCAAATTGCCAAAGATTATTTGCTGACCCAAATGAATGAAGCGCAACTTGCAAATATGGATAAAGACCGTCTAGCCACTTTGTTAGAAAGTTTAGGCGTCACGAAGTCCAAAGAACAAGCAGAAAAATTGTTGGCAGAGGCGTATGCAAATACAGCCGAAGAAACCAAGAAAAGTGCCGATGAAATTTCTAAAATAGATAACAAAACTAGAGAGTTAGCAAAAACCTTAACTGATTCTTCCAATTTTGCAGAAGGATTTGGCAAAACTCTTGCTGAATCAACGGATGAAGGCGCAAAGAAGTTAATGGAAACCATTAAAGGAATTGCGTCTGGCGAAATAGATTTTGTTAATCTTAAAGATGATGCTTTTGGCCCTTGGATAGATAATCTTAGGAAAGCCGCAGATAACGGTGACGAATACGCACAAAAAATTCTTTCTGTTATTGACAAGCTTAACGAAGCCAAGTTTGACATAAATGGTGATGGCGCGCTTCAATTTAGTGAACAATTACAAAAATCTGCCGCAGAGGGAGATGAAGCCGCAAAACAATGGGTCGATGTAATGAAAACCATTATGGAAGGCGGCAAAATTGACCCCAAGGTTTTTGAAACCGACGCGATGAAGAGTCTTGTTGACCAAGCAAGAAAAGCGGCTGAAGATGGCGATACTGTTGCCAAAATGTGGGTTGAGTGGATTGATATTATCAATAACAAACAACTTGTTGGCCCAGGCATGAGAGGCGAAGGATTTAATTTTGGCGAAGCGGCAAAAGAAAGCGGCAAAGGTGTAGAAGAAGGCGGAAAAACAGCAGAAAAGGGCGGCAAAATGTTTGGCAGTGCTAGTGAATTGTTATCTGGCGCTGTCGGAGGAATGGAAGCCGCTGGAACCAGCTACAAGCAACTTGGCGAAAATGCTAAAGAGGGTGCGAAGCAGGTTGGTGAAGCCCAACAAGCGGTAAATGATGCTGTTGATGAAGGTGTTCAAACTGTAGATGTTGCAGGTGCTTCCGATGCTTATAAAACAATAGGTGAAGAAGCAATTAAAGCGGCAGAAAAGTTTGAAGAAGCTAATCAAAGAATTGTTGAATCTGCTCAAGTTGATACGAGTGGCCTAAACAATATTGCTGAATCTTTTGACGTATTCTCTTCTGGCATTGAAAAGTATTCAGGATTGATTGATGGACTTGGTGATTCGTTTAGCAAATTTGCAGGAGATGCCGCAACTCTTTCTTCTAATTTTACTGATTTTGCAGGACGGATTGTAGAAATTTCTACTGCTATTGGTACTGTGAATCAGGGACTAGGAAACATGTCTACTTCTGTTAGTAGCAATTTCTCTAGTATGGCTGCGTCTATTCAAACCACTGTTGATAATATAAGGTCTGTTGGTGATGCTGTTGTAGAAGTGGCTCAACAGTGCCAAGTATTAAGAGACAATATTAAAGCGGCGTTAGACGGTGCTCATACTAGCGCAACAGGACTTTCTAGTAGTTTTGCAAATTTAAAATCTCAAACTGCTGGCGTTACTGAAACTTTCAATAGTATCAATACTGTTGCCGGTAAAATGGCAAGTAGTATTGCCGATTTTGGTCAAGCGGCAGGTAACGCAGGACAAAGATTAGCACAAGCTTTTTCTAATGCGTCAAGTAGTCTGACTACTGTTAGTGGTTCTCTTATTGGAGTCAAAGGAACGCTTGTCCAGGTAAACACTCTTGTTAGTCAAGTAAGCGAAAGCATGACTAATCTTAGCACTAGCGCAACAACAGTAGATACTTCTCTATCTTCTATTGCAACAAGTGCCTCTAATGCTATGTCTGGCATCACTGACGGCGCTCATAATGCGGCATCTGCACTAATCACTCTTACTACGCAGTCTAGTCAATCTGTCACTCACATGAATAGTCTAGGGACTGCTTCTGGAAATGCGGGGACTGCATTAGGTACTTTTGCGGCTAATGTAACAACCGCTACAGCTTCTCTAAGCAATGCGGCATCTAGTATGCTAACTATTGCTGGTAGCATGAATAGTGTTAGTATGGCGGCGTCTCAAGCGTCTGTCAATATTAGTTCTATTGCAAGTAACCTGTCTTCTGCGGCAGGGGGTGGCGCATTACTATCTACCTCTCTCAGTATTGTTTCGGGTGCGGCAAGTTCTGCCAGTGCGGGAGTCGCTAGCCTAGCTACTTCTGCGTCTAGCTGTGGTGCTACTTTAAGTAGAATTTCTTCTAGCGCTTCTAAAGCGTCTTCTGCTGTGGGTAAAGTCGCTGGGCCAGCAAATAGAACTTCTGGCGCTTTAAGAAAAGTAGCAACTGCGGCGAATAGTGCAAGTGCGGCGCTAAGAAGCTTTGCGGCATCTGCGAGAAGTGTTGGCAATCTTACCTTAAATGTAGGTGGCCTAACTTCTAGCCTGACTGCTATTGTTGGTAAAGCTAATGCGGCGGCGGCAGCATTAAGAAATCTAAAAGCATCTGCGTCTGGCGCGGCTTCTGCTGGAAGTGGCGCTCTTTCTAATGCTCAATATATAGATACAATCCACGGCATGGCTACAGGTGGTACGGTTACTAAAGAAGGTACTATTCTTGTTGGTGAAGAAGGCCCAGAAATTGTTAAACTTCCTTCTGGTGCAGAGGTATATAACAATGATACTACACGCCAGTTACTTAGCAAATTGTCTACTTCTGAAAAGACTCATTGGGGCGATTTTGACAAGAATAGACAGCCTGAATTGCCAAAAGTAAACAATGCTTATGCTGATTGGACTAAATCTGTTACTAAACAATATGAAACCGCCAAGGGGTCTTATTCCGACTTAAAGAAGTCTGACCTTGAGAAGCAAGCGAAAGAAATCAGCAAAAAGATTGGCTCTGGAGCAGGTTTAGCTCAAGCTGTTATTGATGCACAAAATAAGCGCACAGAAGCTTTTACTAAGCAATTAGAAGAGCAAAATAAACTTTATTCTGAACAAATTGACATTATGGAGCACAGATTGTTCATAATGCAAAAGAACGGCGCAACAGAAGAAGAGCAGATTGCTCAGATTAGAGCGATGCAAGCCGAACTTCACAAACAAGCTGAATATTATCGTAAACTAGGCATCAATGAAAATGATACTATTATTCGGGAAATTCAAAGCAGTTGGTGGAGTCTTGAGGGTGACGCACAAGACCTATTTCAATCTATTGCTGATGCCGCAACGGAAGCGGCAGAAAAGGCTAAAGAAGAATGGCAAAACTATTATGAAGAACTTGAAGAAGGTCTTCAGAACAAAACAGAAAAGTATGAACTTCTCTTTGAGCAAGTAGCTAAAGATGCACAGCGTCGTATTGATGACCTCAATGAAGAAAAAGATTATTGGGAAGATTATTACGACGAAAAAATAAAAGCTCTTGAAGAAGAGAACGATAAAATTGAAGACAACATCAAGTTACAAGAGCTTCAAGATGAATTAGCGAAAGCGCGACAAAAGAAAGTTTATGTCTACAAAGATGGTAGATTCCAATATGCGGATGACATAGATGAAATTAGTGAAGCGCAGAAAAATCTTGAAAGCTATGAACGTGAAAAAGCACTAGAAGATGAGAAAGACCGCCTTGAAAAGTTAAAAGATGAAGCTGTTAAAAATATTGAAGAACAGATAAATAAATGGGAAGAGTATAAAAACGAGTGGGAAAATGTTGTTGATGATTATCAAGAAGAACAGAATCGCCTAATTATCGAACAAGAATTTGGTATAAATTCTGAAAAGATGAATTGGGATACTCGTATTAGAAATCTTTCTAATTTTGTTTCTGAGTATAAAGAATATATGAGACAGCTTAAAGATGCCCAAAATATGCAAGAGCGTATTGACAAGGGTGAAATCTTTGGGTCTGGCACTTATGAAGCGGGCAAAGATGGGAAAGCTCCCAAGGGGCTTAAAATTGGTGACAAGGTAGTTACTGATGGCGGGACGTTCCAAATCATTAAGGTTAATGAAGACGGAACTTATGAATCCAAAAAAATCAGTAGCGAAACTCGAAAAGAATACGCTTCTCGTGGCGGTACTTATGACAAAGTTTCTAGCGCCACAGAAACACCTAAAACTGAATCTAGCGGAAGAACTTATCAAGTAGGTAAAAATGGTAATGCTCCTAGCGGCTTAAAGGTTGGCGACAATGTTGTTACTGCTGGTGGAACTTACAGAATAACCAAGGTTAAAAATGACGGCACTTACGAGTCTGAGTTAGTAAATAACATTACTAATAAAGATTATGAAGGAACTGGTGCTAGATATGACCCCGCGCCTTCCGATGTGAGTTGGTCTGAATCTAAAGGCACTACGGTTTCTGTAGGAAATGACGGCAAAGCTCCCAGGGGGCTTAAAGTTGGCGACAGGGTTGCTACTGCTGGCGGCACTTATAAAATTACTAAAGTAAAGTCTGACGGTACTTATGAGTCTGAACTAATTGAGAAACCAATAAGTCAACCAGGTCAAAGTCCTGGCGGTAGTCAAACAAAACGATATACTGGTTATAATTCTTCTGGCGGAGCGTATAATATTACTTCTCAAAAAGGTATAGACTTTATTGAGAACGCTAAAGCTTACGCTACATTGACCGGCGGCGATGGTTCTTATTGGACTAAAAACAATGACGGTTCAGTTACAGTTAATCAAAATGGTAACATTTATACTGTTGCAGGTGTTGGAAAATACGAAAAAGGAACTGAAAAAAATACTAATCCTGGATTAAGTCTTCTAGGAGAAAACGGCCCAGAATTGGGTGTATTAGGTTCTGGTGATGGCGTCATACCTAATGATTTAACTCGCAATTTGTTTGCTTGGGGCGCTTTAACTCCTGATTCGGTATTAAAAAGCTTGGTAAACAATACTCAAAGTGGAATAAGTATGAATGGAGTTCAAATGTCTTTCCCCAATGTTAAAAATGGAAATGACGCTGAAGATTTTGTGAAAGCAGTAATCAATATTGCGAACCAAAGAGCTTATAAGAGAAGATAAGTTTAAAAAGGGGAGTCTTATGGCTCCCCTTTAAAAAATGAGGTAGCTTATGAATGTTGAAAATTTTTTAGATGCTATTGAAGTTATTGTAAATAAAAGAGTAGAAGAAAACAATACTCAAATTTATACAGGTATTATTGTAAAAGAGGGTACCTCTTTGAAGGTGAAGGTAAAAAATAAAATTTATGATTTACCTGTGTACGGTGGTAAAAAATCCGATGTTAAAGAAGGAATTAGTGTAAAAGTTTTTGTTCCACAAGGGCAAATGAGTCAAGCATTTATTCTGATTTGAAGGAGGTGATTCCTTGGCGCTGTATACACCAGTAATTGTAAAATTAAATTCTATTGTTGTGAGTGGTTTGTATGTTCAGCCCACAACTTTTCCTTTCTATATGGAATTTGTTGTTTCTGGCGGTAATAAGCCAACAAATTATGAAGTAAAGATAACATCACTAACTAGCGCCTCTTCTTCATATACTTATTCTGGAACTTATAATCAAAGTCCTCAAGTAGTAAGCTTTGACGCAAAGGATAAAATTCCTGTTCGTAGTGACATTTGGTCTTGCCAAGTAAGAACATCTAATGGTTCTGAAACATCTGAGTGGTCTATTGCTAAGACTTTTTACACTGGAAGGGAACCTTATTTTCGTCCTTCTTTTGTCGCTAGTGATTTAGCTGACTTTAATGGCCCCACACAAACAGTAAGATTAGTTTATGATACAGGACAGACGGAAATTCAACAAACAGGAGAGACACAAATTCTTGATAGTTATATTTTAAATTTATATGACGTAAAAGCAAATAAGATAGTGGACACTTCTGGAATACAATACACTTATCTTGTTAATATGGAGCCTAACGAGGAAGTTAGTTATGAATATACCTTTTTTGGTCTTGAACAAGGAAGAACATATTCAGTTGAAGCAATAGGGAACACTAGCTTTAATTTAACTTTTTCTCAGCGCTCTCAAAAAGATATTACTATTAGTTACCCAATCGAAGATGATAGTTTATTGTTTTTAGAAAATAATTGTGAACAAGGGTTTATCCATGTTGAAAGTCCATTAAAAAATATTCAGCCAAGTATTAGCACTTTCCCTGACGCAGGATTTACTTCTGATAATGGTTATTATCCTGGCTACAATTCTGAAACTAATAGGTATGGTTTTACAACTTGGAGCGGTTTTAATTCTAAAGATGATTTTACTTTGCAAGTAGATGGAAGGGATTTTAAACAGGTTGGAAAAAATTATGACAACATAAAGTTACAAGGAAAATATGACGCTAAAACAGAGGCTTATCCTGAATTAACATTAGATTATAAAGAAGATATAAACGAGGGCATTGCATGGATAGAATGTCGTTTAGATATTTTCCATGTAACGTATGGAGAAACTAGCAAAAAACATTCTTATATAGTTTATAGCAATTCAATTTTTCGTCCTTTGTCTTTTGAAGATTTGAATATTTGGGTAAGATATGTAAATGGTTTGCTTGACATAGTTTTAACCAAGAAGGAGGGTTGAAGATGATAGGCTTTTTAGGATACAACTTTTTTGCGGACGGAAATGCGGCAGACCCTATGCCTGTCTATAATTTTGAAACAAATTCTCTTTCTGCTGGTGGGTTTGTTATAAAACAAATTAGACTTTCAAAAAATACAGAATTTGAAGAAACTGAAAGCATTAGCAATATTTGGGATAAAGACACTTTGCTTTTAACTCATTTTGATAAAAAGACTTTACAAGCAGGGTATTTTCCTGATGCTTTTTCTCGTGCTTATAAAGCAAGAATCAAAAGAAGAGAAGTTGGAACCGGAAATTGGTTTACTATAAAAGAATTTGATTTAAGAAATAAAAACACTGTTATAACTTTTGATGATTATTCAGCAGTAAAAAGCAATGTAACTTATGAGTATGCTATTGTTCCAATGGACACAGATACGATTGAAGGGCAATATTTTACGCGCCGCGTTTTAAGCCAATATAAAGGTGTTTTTATTTGTACCGTTGACACTGCTTTTAAAATGTATGCTCAAGTATCTTACGGAGATACTCAACAAAATCAAAAAGTTGATATTTATGAACCTTTGAATAAGAAATATCCTACTTTGATTAGCAATGCAACAACAAACTACAAAACAGGCAGTCTTGCTGGAATGGTTCTTCAAGACAATTATGATGAAGAGGAAAGAGTTCCTGATAGAAAAGCTATTGTAGACAAAGCAAATAGTTTTTTAGAGTTCGTTACGGACAAGCAACCAAAAGTAATAAAGGACTGGAATGGAAATTCTTTTTTGGTTGTATTTACTGGTACCCCTTCTTTGAGTTATGATTCTAATTATGGAATGGGCGTTATTAACGCTTCTGCTGATTGGGTCGAAGTAGGGTCTGTTGACAGTAGAGATGATTTGTACTATGCTAATTTAATTCCAAGTAAGGAGTAAAATTATGTTTACAGAAAAGGATTTTGATATTTTAAAACAGACTTCTTTCATTCGTTATCTTAAAGTAAAAGTACTATCTTTAAATAAATTTGGTAATTTTAGACAAGTTGATGAAATAAGTGGGAAAATGTTAAGTTGTTCTGTAAATGTAGATGCTGATAGTGACTTACGACGTAGTTGTTCAATAGAACTTGTTGTTGAAAACAAGGAATTTGAAGTTTCTCCTGGTAGTGATATTTGGCTGGATAAATATATTTCTCCGCAGGTCGGATATGAAGACAGAACAACGGGTGAAATTTATTGGTACAATCAAGGAATTTATCTTGTTGATGCACCTTCTTGGCGGTATGATGCGACAACAAATTCTTTATCCATTCAAGGATTAGATTTAATGTCAAAACTAACTGGCACAAGAAATGGTTATTTGCCTGGTATTCCAACTGTTGTTCCCCAAGGTAGTTCAGTTAAAGAAGCTATTATTGCGGCGATTCAACTTATGGGGTTTAACAAATACATTGTTAATGAATGTCAAAACGTAGATGGAAGTATTCAAGAAGTTCCTTATGATATTCAAATTGACCAAGGTGGCACTATATATGATATTCTTAGCGAATTAAGAGATATACTTCCAAATTATCAAATCTATTTTGATATAGATGGGGTATTTCATTATGAACCTATTCCAGATGATGATAATGATTTAGTTTTAATAGATGATTCTTTTTTAAAATGGATTCTTATAGGCGAAGATATTGATACGGATTTTCAAGCAGTAAAAAATGTAATTGAAGTATATGGTAGAACACATGATGTAAGTTATTATTATAGTGATGCCATTTATGGAGTAGTCAGATATGAGGGTGCTAATGTGGGTGCTATTGAAGTAAAGTATGCACCTCAAGGAACCTTACTGGACGGTACTATAATCGGTCTTACTGTCCCCAATTACAGCGGCAATTTATATTTTATTGCAGAGTATGATTTGGTGGAAGGGGAGATTGAAGTCACTGAGCTTTATGAAATTTACGACACTAATGGTTCTAGGCTTTATGAATTACCTAAAAAAGAATATGCCGTATTGCAATATAAAGAAAAAGAACTTGGTGGCGGATATTTTATTTATATCGGAAGACAACAAGCTTATGGAGAAGCAAGCGACAATGATATAAATAGTCCTTTTTATATTGGCGGCTCTGTAGGAAGTATTCGTAAAGTTTGTTATGGTGGTGAATATGATAATATAGCAACAGATGATTTAGCCTTGCAACGTGCGGCAATAGAACTATATTGGGCGGCAAGACTTAATGATACTGTAAAATTAACTACCTTGCCTGTCCCTTGGCTTGATGTCAATATTTTAATGCAACATGCGGTTAGAGACAATGAAGAAATGAAAAAATATATTGTTAAGTCTTATTCTGTTGACTATAGTGAAGGAGGAACTTCTGAAATTACTGTTATGACTTTTTATCCTTATTACGCAACAGCAGCGGTTGAAAAAATAGTTTTGGCTATTCATGGTTCTTCTGGCACAGAAATTGTAATTCAAGATGCGAATTTAGAAAGTGTAGCTATTGGTACAATAGGGGCTTCTGGTGTTTTGAACTTACAAGTTAAAGGGATGGGTACTTATACTATTGTTGCAACTTTAAATGGCTCAACAATTAGTAGGGATATAAGTATTTATCAAAAAGGAACGACAGATATTTATGTTTAAAAGGAGATATATATGGCAACAAGTTTTCCTGGCACTGTTCAAACTTTCGATAAGCGATTAGATTTAGTAGAAACTGATGCACCTCTAGTTAAGCAATATCAAGAAGCCATGCAAAATGGTGATTTAAGTTTGGCGGCAAGTATTTTAGAAAAAATCCCTGACCACGATAAGAAGCTTATTTCGGCAGAATTTTTAAATGATATGACAGATACTATTGAAGCAGTTGAAGCGTTCTTTTTAGAAAGATACACTCCTGGCTATGTTGTTTCTGAAAGCCAACCATCCGGTCAAAGTAATGGTGATTTTTGGTTTCATATTACAAAAAAACTGTGAGGTAGTTTATGAAATATAATCTAAGAAGACAAGATATTCATTTAAAAGACAGACCTTTATGGGAAAATATTAAAGAATCTTGGCAACAAAAAAATTATAGCAAAGCTATTAAAGAGGTAAAAAGTTCTCAACTAAAAACAAAGACGTCTGTAGCAAGTTCATTGAATGAAATCGTAGACTATTTGGAAAAAGTACAAAATGATGACGATAAAGATTTTAAAAATGATTTAATTCCTGTGAACAAAAATGAACCACTAGGTTTAAAAATTGGACAGATTTGGTTTAAGACAGATAAAGAAAGGGCAATTCCTTACACTTTCGCTCAAGTTACTCAAAAGAATATGACTTTTGCCCAAATTACAGCGCTAAATATTACTTGGGAAACAGTGGATAAGGGAGGATGGTGAATATGGCGACAGTTACAAAATTTGTTGATACGGATGCTTTTAGCACCACTACATTTAATAATAAGATTGATGAAATCAATCAAGGATTTTCTTCCCTAGAAGGGGCTGGACTAAAAGATTGTATTATTGTAGGCACTTCAGTTGCAAATAATTTAAGCCTTCCTTCTGGGTCAATTTCTAAAACATTGGGTTACACTCAGTCAGATTGTGATTATTATTGCACTTCAAATAGTTCTGCAAACACAACTATGCTAAATAACATTTTTGCTCAACCTACAGAAAAAGGTTTCCGTAAAGTAGTATTTTTACCAGGTATATATTTAGTTAATAATACTTTGAGAATCGCTGATGCTTATCAAATTGAGGGGCGCGGTGGTGCAACAATTCAACGAGACGCTTCTATGCTTGACGGAAATTCAACAATAGCTATTCGTTCTAGTAGCGGCCCAGTTTGTTTTGATGGAATAATTTTTTATAATGATTCAGCTATTTCTAGCAAAACGTATTTTGTGGAAGCCGCTCAACCGGCTAATATTATTATAGAAAATTGTTATTTTTATAATAATGGCGGAAATAGCGGTAAGTGGTGTGGTATAAAGATGCCTTCGTCTAACATGAATATTATAAAAGGTAATTATTTTTACCAACTTGAGTATGGCATCGAATTAGGTTCAACAAAGTATTCTAAAATTGAAGACAATTATGCGCGTGTAACAACTTTTTGTTGTTGTTCGACTTCTGCTGAAATTGAAGAAAATGCTTTTTTAAACAATAGAGGTTCGTTTGGCTTTTTCATGTTTGCTTTAGCAGACCCTAATGTATTAAGTACATTTAAAAAGAATATTATTAGTAACAATGATATAAAATGTACTTTGCTTTTTAATTATCAAAATGAAGGTACTGCACCATATCAGAGTAATATTTATAGCCAGAACATTATAAGAGGTGCTGTTGCTGACTTTACTATTTCAGGAAGCTATAATGTTATAATTGGAAACATTAGTAATAAAACAATTTCAGGTAATACAGGTAGTAATGGTAGCGTAGTAGCAAACAATGTAGTTGATTCAACACTAACTTCATAAAGGTGATTATATGGCAGAATATAATTTTACAATAGAAAGCAAAACTTCTTCTGGATATGACCAATTATATCCGGCAACTAAAGGTGAGCAAGTTGATGTATCTTCTGTTGCCTCGGCTATTGGAGAATCAGGCCCATTAAATGTAGAACAAGCTTTAACAAGTCTTTATTCTACAGCTACCAATAAAACAGGTTTTCCTAAGATTGTTACTACTATTGAGACAGGTAGAATAAATTCAAATATGGACAGTTTAACTACTCATTATAGTTACAATTTACCTTTTGCTAAAACATTAACTAAAATGCCTTCTATGGTATTTTTAGACATTGGCCGACAATCTGACAAAGCTTGGGACAGATTGGGGTCTACTTTTACTAGCGGTTATGGCTGTATGCACAATGTTAGGTTGTTTCTAATTCGTCAAGATGACGGCACTTTTAATGCTTATGTATGGGGGCCAACAATGTCGAACGCGCCGTTTCTACCAACTTCTTCTGGAACCTCTTACGATTATAGTAAAAATAATATTGCTTTTGGTTTTTATTATGCGATGAACGTTGACAGAACTCCAACAAATAATTCATCTAGCGCGCTATTTTCTTTTACTTATTGGGGCAACAATGCTTCTACATTTAATATGTTTGGGGGGACTTGCTTTACTCAATATCCAACAGCCGCAGCTTCCAGTGCTTATGTTGTTTATATTGGCAGTTTTTCGTATAACTTAACTGGCGTTAATTTTTCTATGTGGTATGGCTCAAATAGAAGTAGTACAAACTATAATTTGGTTGATTATAGAGGTATCGTATATGAATAATATATATTTTAAGCGAATAGAGTCTAGTGGGATAATTGAACAAGTTGGACAAGTAGAGTCCGTAGAATATCTTCCTGAAGGTTGCGAACAAGCAACAGAAGAGGAATACAATGATTTTTTTAATAATGTTAAATCAAGTTTTTCTGATGAGTATATTCTACAAAGTATTCGTCAAGAAAAAATTCAGCAAATGTCAGAAGAATGTTCTAAAACAATACAAAAGGGCGTTCAGTATAATGGAAAAGTATATAGCTTAACTCCAAATGACCAAATAAATATTGATTCAATGTTTAATGCAGTGTTGGCGGGGGCGAAAGAATACCCATATCATGCTGATGGTGAAAGCTGTTGTAATATGAAAGCAGAAGATATTCTTAATCTTTATGTGCTTTATAAGAAAACAGTAACTTATTACACGACATATTATAATCAACTAAAAATGTATATTGATACTTTAACTGATAAAAAAGATGTTGAAAAAGTATTTTTTGGACAAGAGTTGACGGGTGTTTTTCAGGAACAACTTGAAGATATGATGGCAAGTGCAGATGTACAGATGCAAAACATTATTGCAAAGTTGAAAGGCTAAAAAATGGCAGAATATAATTTTACAATAGAAAATAAAACAAATACAGGATATGACCAATTATATCCAGCAACTAAAGGTGAACAAGTTGATGTAAGTGAAATTGCAACAGACTTAGGGCTGAGTGGCACAGTTAATGTGAATGATGCTCTTAAAGCGGCCTATGAGCATGGCGGTGGCAGTAGTGGAACCACGCCTGAACTTACTCCGATTGTAGCAACAAGTTCAGATGGATTAGCATACACTTGCACTGCTTCTCATATCACAAGCTTAACAAAGGGCGCAATGCTTACTATAATGCCTAATACAGTAAGTAAAAGAGTTGACCCATATCTTAATGTTAATGGTTTGGGCAATAAGTATATTGAACGAGCTTTAGGGTCATCTTTAACTTCTATAAAAGATTTTAGAAATGTTAGTTGGATGTCAGCAAATCGTCCTTTAAGATTGATGTATAATGGTACTTATTGGATTGCGGCAGATTATGTTTCTGTTGACTATACTGACTTGGAGGGGCTAAAAGGCACTACTGCGTTAGGTACAAGAAAAGGCACCAATTCTGATGCTATAGAAATTCCTACTTCTGCACGAGCCAGGTTTTTAATTTATGGCAGTGATTCTGGCGGCACGAGTGAGTGTTTGTTTTTTGCCACTTCTCTTCAAAGTGGAGTTAAGCTATTTTACGGTGCTTCTGAACCCGTAAATACAAATTTTTCAAATATAACTTGGAACACATCAAGCATATCTATCGAATTTTTAACCACAGGTAATTATCTGACTAGAGATAGATGCAATTCTTCCTTGTGTGATTATTGGTACATTATCTTTTACTAAGGGGCGTTTTTGTTATGAGATACATTAAAATAGAAGAATATATCAATGGGGCACATGAGAATTTTGTAACTGAAATAGAAATATCGCTGCCAGAAGGTTATGCTTTAATCCCAGATGAAATTGAAATTCCTTCTACTTTTCCTTTCGTTAATATTGAATTAGATGAAAATAATATTGTTAAAAAACTAATTCCTGTTTCAGTATTTAACATTGATATTTCTCCTTTAAGAAATCAAAAATTAGAAGAAGTTTCTGATAAATGCAACAAAGCTATTGTTACTGGTTGTGATGTAACATTAGAAAATGAAACTGTTAAACATTTTTCTATGGAAGAAACAGACCAAATCAATATTGCAACTGCATTAGATGCTGTTAATAATGGAATGAAAGAATATCCTTATCATGCTGATGGTGAATTATGCGAATTATATAGTGCTAATAATATCAAGTTAATTAGTAATGCTTTTGTTCAACATAAACTTTATCATTTGACTTATTGCAATCATCTTATGTCTTGGATTAAAAGATGTAACAAGATGAAAGAATTAAAGTCAATTTATTATGGGATTGAACTTCCTGATGATTTAAAAGAAAATATGGAAAAAATTTTGAAAATAAAAATGGAAGAAAAATAACAATAAGGAGGTTGTGCAATGGCAGAATATCTAATCACTATGCGAGAGTATAATGAAGCTTCTAATAATTATGATATATTATATCCTAATACAGTACGAGAAAACGTAAAAGACCTAGATAATTTAGGCGGCGCAAGAATTGTTGTAACTGTTATTGGTGGTGCCGCAGGTCAAGTTGTGAATTTGAGTGGAGCTAAAACTGCGACAGCCGTAACAAACGCGAGTGGTGTTGCTATTTTTGATAATCTTCAATATGGAGAATTTTTAGTTACCATTGATATTTCAGGAACTACTAAGACTCAAAATGTAACAATAGATGCTTTGAAGATTTATGAAATATCTTTTTCTATTATTAGTTCTACGCTTAATGATAATTCATGGGACACTATTAGTGAAACTAGCGCAAGTGGAGATGCTTCTAATTATTGGAACGTAGGAGATATAAAAACGATTATTATTAACGGGCAAGTAGGTAATACTACGTTTTCTAATTTATCTATTGATGCTTATATCTTAGGTATCAATCACAACGCTTCTGTTGAAGGAAATAATCGTATTCATTTCTGCATCGGTAAAGTAAATAACGAAACTGTTGGATTGATTGACTCTCAATATGGAAAAGATCCAATGACTTCTTCTGGTTATTTTTCTATGTCTTATGGTGATAGTGATACAAATGTTGGAGGTTGGGAAGGTTGTTATATGCGTTCTACAATCATGTCTGCAATTAAAAACGTTCTGCCTACTGAACTTCAGAATGTATTAAAGACGGTTACGAAGTTTACTGATAATACAGGTGGTGATAGCGACAGTTCTTCTAATGTAACTGCTACTACCGAAACTATCTGTTTAGAAGCAGAGTTTGAAGTTCGTGGCACTAGAGAATATGCTAATTCAGCAGAGCAGAATAAACAACAACAGTATGACTATTATAAGAATGGCAACAGTAAAGTTAGGTATAATTATAATAACACGGATAGAGCTGTATGGTGGTGGAACAGAAGTCCGTATTCCGGCATCTCCTACCTCTTCTGCGGTGTGGACTCTGATGGTTCGGCGTACCACTACTACTCGCGGGGTTGCGGTGCGGTGGCCCCCTGCTTCTATGTTTAATCTGTAAAATCCAAAGCCCTGCTTCGCACAAGCGTGGCAGGGCATACTTCAAGAAGAAAAGGAATTTAATAAAATATGTCTGTATATAAAGCACAAAGAAATCCTTCTAAAGCGGAGTTTTTAACTACAGCAAAGAAACTTTTTATTTTTACTATAAAATTATCTAAAAAGTTTCCAAAATCTTATAAATTTAATATGTATCAAGATTTATATAATTTGACACGAGATATTAGTCTTAGTGTTTTTCAAGCAAATTCTTATTATGTAAGTAAAACCATGTCTCAAGAAGAGTATGAAAAAAGATTATCTCATTTATATATTGCAAGGTCTAAAATTTATGCTTTAACTTTTATGGTTTCAACCGTATATGAATATATAAGAGAAGGAAATAATTTTCTTGGGACGAAAGAGCAGGTAAATAATATTTTTCAAGATTGGGTAGATTTAATAACAACCGAAAGGAAATTGATTTCGGGTGTAATACAAGACACAAAGAAAAGATATAAAAAATATCAAAATGAATTAAAAGAATAATAAATAAAAAATAGGGTATTTCCCGTTTCTGTATTCCGACAACTCCAACAACTTCTGCAATGTGAACACTGATGGTTCGGCGAACAACAACAACTCGCGGAATTGCAATGCGGTGGCCCCCTGATTCTATGCCAATAGTAGCCGCCATTTTTTGGTTACAGATGGCTACTGGGATTGAGAAGTAACCTAGTTTTTGCTAGGTGAAAATAATCTTTTCATAGAAGGGGGAAATATCCTTGGCTCTGCTTTGGCATCCTAAATTATTTTTTCGATACTGTGTCCTGGACGCTTCTTGCATGGTTTGTTATTTGATAATTTAGACAAATTTCATAGGTACCAGTTATGTAATTAGTAAATTATCTTAGTTTTTAATACAACTAAAAAATTATACGAAAAAAATTTTTAAACAAAAAGTGGTGAAAGTTCTGACAAGTAAAGAGCGCCATGAGAAAAGATATTTAAGGCGTAAAGCAAAAAGAGATTTAAAGAAAAGAAATATAGTAAATAAAAGTTATGATGAAGTTTATTCTTTTGAAAATTTATATAGAGCATCAAAAGAATGTTGTAAAGGAGTTAGATGGAAAACTTCAGTACAAAATTTTGAAAATGAATTGTTAATAAGGTCTTTTGAATTAAAGAAAAAGATGGATGCTAATGCCTATAAATTTCATGGCTTTTGCTTCTTTAAAACAAATGAGCATGGAAAAATAAGAGACATACATGCTTTGAATATTGAAGATAGAGCGGTTCAAAAGTGTTTTTGCAACGAAATAATGACAGAAGCTTATTCTAAAAGTTTTGTTTCAACTAATTCAGCTTCGTTGAAAAATAAAGGTATCCACTTTGCCATACAGATGCTAAAAAAGCAACTGCGGCATCATTATAGAAAGTATGATTGTGAAGGAGGCATTTATCAATATGATTTTTCTAAATATTTTGCTTCAATTCCACATGAAGGCGCAAAAATGGAACTGAGAAAATATATAAAAGATAGACGGTTGATTGCTCTTGGAGATAAATTTATTGATGAATTTCTTACTTTACATGACTCTAAGGGGCCATTTGGAGTTGGGTTAGGCAGTCCAATATCACAAAATATTGCTTTAGATTATGCTAATCTTATAGACCATTACATTAAAGACGTTTTTCGTATAAAGGGTTATGGCAGATATATGGATGATGGTTATGTAATCAGCAATTCTTTTGAAGAACTAAAAGAGATAAAAAATTTTGTTGAAATATTAGCCAATTCTGTTGGTATAAAAATAAACGAAAAGAAAAATCGTATAACTCCTTTTAAACATCATAGTTTTACTTTTTTGAAAATTAGATTTACTTTGACAGATAGTGGAAAAATCGTAACAAAATTGAATAAAGATAGTCTTAAAAGAATTAGAAGAAAATTAAAAATTTTCAAAAGATGGGCTGATGAGGGAAGAATGTCAATAGATGATATTTGTGTAACATACCAATGTTGGAGAGGCTATGCAAAACATTGTGGTTGCTATCGAACCATATATAATATGGATAAAAAGTTTGTATCTACTTTCATTCAATATTTGAGTCAACAAAGTAAACCTTTTAAATGTTATATCAAATATGTTTGGAATGATTATTGTGGTTGGGTCTACTATTGTTCTAAAAAGCAATTAAAGATTTTTCTTGACCTTCAATCAAAGAAAATTGAGTCGATGATGTATAATGGATTCATACCTCTTTGCGAACGAAAAGATTATCTTGCTAAAATGAAGTCTAAACCTATGGACATCTTTGATAAAATACACGATATTTTAAACGGGCCGCAAACTAGAAAGGAATAAAATGAAAAATAATTATATTGTAAAAAAGAGATTTAATCAAAAAGCACTTCAAGGCATGGTTAATCTGCCTTATGCAACGCTTTGTACAGAAACCAATGGTCTTATTTCAAACGAAAATGGGCCGCTATGTTATAATACATCTCAAAATGCTTATGATTATTTTGCAATCAATAACGACAACAAAGGACTTCTTCGTGGCGAACTAATTGATAAGATTCTAAAGCGTCTTAACAAAGACAGGGCCTTTAATCAAAAGAAGCATCAAGAGCGTTGGAATTTACTATGGGAAGATGAATCTTTAACTAAATATCGTCGCGCAGAACATAGTGATTTTTGGGTGTGGAGTAAAGATTTTTATGAAGCATCTATTGAAGAACTAGAACATATTTTGACAATTTGTCAAAAAATTTAATCGGAAAGGACTGGTTTATTTAATGTATGCAATTATCCGAAATAATTTGGTAATAGGCACTACTGATGAACTAAATTATATTAAGCTACAAGATAATGGATGTTATGGGCAGGATAAATCTAGTAATCCAAAGGGCATTGCGTTCATGTCTGTTGCTTATAATATTTTAGGTACTAACGGAATTGGCTGTCCTGAAAGTGTAGAAATTCGAGAAGTAGATGAAGAAACTCTTAAACAACTGCCTAAATTTGATTATTTGGGTGAAGCAATGGATAAGAAATGTATTGAACTCTCTGCCATTTGCAATAAAACTATTATTGATGGTATTGATTATAATGGCAAGCATTATTCTCTAACTGCTGCCGACCAAACCAATATTGATTCTATGTTTAATTCTATCGTTCTTGGCGCAAATTCTTTCCCTTATCATGCAGATGGAGAAGAATGTGCTGTAATGGATGCAAAGTCTATTACTGAACTATATATGGTTTATAAGACACATGTTACTTATCATACCACTTATTTCAACATGCTAAAAGCCCAAATGAAAACTTATACTGAACCTAGTAAGGTGTATAGTGTACAATATGGCGAAGAACTAAATGATACTTTTAAGGCTAAAATGAATGAGATGCTTACTGCCGCACAAGAACAAATGAATAATATTGTTAATAAGTTGGATGGTGCTTCTAATGTCTCAAAGTAAATTAGTAAATTATACTAAACTATCACCTCATTGCACAAAGCCTAGACAAGGCAGGATTAAGGGCATCAGTATTCATACTATGGCGGGGCCTGGTTCTGTCGAAGGCTGTGGGCAAGTGTTTCAACAAAGAGAAGCTTCTTCTCATTATGGGATTGGGCCAGATGGTAGAATTGGTCAATATGTTCTTGAAGAAAATCGTGCTTGGTGTACGAGCCATAAAGTAGACCATGAAGTAGTTACTATTGAAGTATCTAGTATTCAAAGTTACAAAGAACCTTATGAATGTACGAAAAAAGCATACGTTGCTCTAGTCAATCTATGTGTAGATATTTGTAAACGTAATGGCATCAAGAAGCTTATTTGGAAAGAAGGAAAGCAATATTGTCCAGCTTTTACAGGTAATTGGGCGGTGTGCAATATGGTACCACATAGATACACTAGGCCAGACAAGTCTTGTCCTGGTAATTATTTGTTCAGTAAATATGGTGAGATTGCGGCGGAGGTAAATAAGCGTTTACAGGCCACTATAAAGCCCGTAGAGGAGGTTGAAGAAGATATGGATATAAACACTTTCATTAAAGAAATGACTCCTGAACAGGCATATACGCTGTTACAAAAGGCTTCTCAATACGTTGCTTCTAAGCCTGAACCTGATTGGTCTAAGCAAGAAGGACATTGGAATAAAGCAACTCAACAGAAGCTAGTTAATGGCGAAGCGCCTGAAGGATTCTTAAAGCGTGATGAATTTATTGCGGTTATGGGGAGAAAAGGGCTGATTTAAATTGGCTAAAAGAAAACATAGAATAAGAAATCATTTTAAGCGGTTAGGGTTTACAAATCGACTAGCTGTTTATATTCTTTTATTTTTAGCGTTCGGTTTAACTGGTGGCTTTTATTTAGCTATTAAGTGTATTGGTATGGATTATACGGGTAGCCTTTATTGTTGGACTATTGTATTTACACCTATTGGAACTGCTTGTAGTATTGTTTTAAGTCGTATTGTAGATAAAAACAGAGATGAAAATACAAGCGCAGACGGCGATGGCATTTCTTATGCTTTAGCTAAAGCAAATGAGTTTAAAATAAATGATTATAATGAACCTACTATTTAAAAGAGGTAATATATATATATATATGGATATTAACATTGTAATTTCTATTCTTAGCGGCATTGCAACGACCATTCCTCTTATTGTTGCTCTTGTAAGATACATTCAGAAAGCAGTAAAAGAAAAGAATTGGTCTATTGTGCTGAATCTTGTGATGAAATACATGGAAGAGACTGAAAAGCAATACGAATCTGGTGCAGAAAAGAAACAGATGTTCTTGCTATGATTAAGGCTTCTGCTAATGAAGTTAATTATGATATTGACATGGAGGCAGTGTCTAAACTAATTGATGACCTATGCTCTATGTCTAAAAAAAGTAAATGCGCCAGAAGAATAAAGAAAATTATCTTGGCGAGAGGTACCGCTTGCTAAGTTTATATAGACTCTATAAAAACTTTGTACAGAGTTAAGAAAGGTGGTCGTTTTAATGGCCGAAGTAAAAGCTCCTGGCGGTAACTTTTTCTTGAACAGTGAGCAATTTTATATTACTAAAAACAGATATGGTCAACCAGTATTAAATTCTATTGATTCTGGTGGTGGCGGCAGTATTGTCGTGGCTATAAATAAACACAATGATGATAAAAAAGCTCACCAAAACATTGAACTAGATGCTGGTGAGATTGTTTAAAATTAAAAAAATAGCTTTTTGTGATTAAGATTTCACTTAAAGCTAATTATAAAAATATTTTTATAAAGGAGTTTGATATTATGCAGACTATTCAAATTAAAAGAGGTCTATCCGCCGCTGTACTCGCAACCGCTCTAAAGGCTGGTGAATTTGCTTTTGCCCGTGACACTGGCAAGCTATACATTGGTACTAATGGTACTACTGCTGGTAATGTAATCATTAACCCCGATGGTGGCACTGCTGACCAAGCCGCAAAGCTAGCTGTTGCTCGTGCTTTCTCCATTTCTGGCGATGCTACTGCTCCTGCCGTAGATTTTGATGGCACTGCCGCAGTTAATCTTGTACTAGAACTAGCCGCTTCTGGCGTTACTGCTGGCACTTATGGTAAGGTTACTGTCGATGCGAAGGGCCGTGTCACTGAAGGTGCTGACCTAGCCCTAGAAGACCTAAAGTTCGACATTCCTGCTTCCAAGATTACTGGCCTTGGTACTGCTTCCGCAAAAGATGTTGAATACTTTGATGTTGCTGGTGCCGCCACTGAAGCCGCCGCAAATCTAAAGAAGGAAGTTGTAAATGCTGTTAAGGCTGGCGATACTTCTGTAACTGTTGGTGGCTCTGTCACTGAACCTACTGTTGCTGTTAAGGTAGACCCTGCCGTAGGCAATGCTCTAACTCTTGGTGCCGCCGGTCTATCCGTAACCATTCCTGCCGCCTCTACTTATACCATTGTTAAGGCTGAAGATTCTGGTGATTTTGCCGCAGTCTACAACCTACAGAAGGATGGCGCTAATGTTGGCGCTTCCATCAACATTCCTAAAGACATGGTTGTTGAGTCTGGTAGGGTTGTTGTCAATCCTGAAGGTCAGACCCCTGGTACTTACATTGAGCTAACCATTGCTAACAAGACTTCTGATAAGATTTATATCAATGTTGCTGACCTAATTGAGTATGTTACTTCTGGCTCTCAGGCAGATGATATGGTCGTTATTGCTGTTTCTGAAGACCACAAGGTTACTGCCACTATTACCGATGGTTCTATCACCCTAGAAAAGCTTGCCGCCGGTGTTAAGGCTTCTCTAGGTCTAGCTGATTCTGCCCTACAGAAGAGCGACATTGCAACTGGTGCTGCTAATGGCACTATCGCTGTTGAAGGTACTGACGTTGCCGTTAAGGGCCTAGACACTGCCGCTTATCAGCCCAAGAGCGCTTTTGATGAAGCTGGTGCCGCTGCTGCTGTTCTAGGTACTACCGGTGATACTTCCGATGAGGCTACTGTTTACGGTGTTAAGAAGTATGCCCAGGAAGAAATTGCAAAGGTTCAGACTGCCGCAGATGGTAAGGTGGCTTCCGTAACTGCCGCAGATAAGTCTATTACTGTCGCCGGTGAAGCTACTGCTCCTACCGTTAAGGTTGCTATCTCTGCCGCTTCTGGTAACGCTCTATCTCTAGGTACTGATGGTCTATTCGTTGCTACCGAAAAGGCTTATGCTGCTGGTGACGGCATTGCTATTTCTGATGAGCGTGTTGTTTCTGCCAAGGTTGTTGCTGGCAATGGTCTAAGCCTAAATTCTGCTAATGGAATTACTATGGATGTTGCTTCTACTGCTGTTGCTGGTGCTGTTAAGCCCGATGGCACTTCTATTACTGTTGCCGCAGGTGTTATTTCTGTTGGCGATATTGATGCTGGTGAAATTGTTTAATTGAAAACTTAATATACAATTTAATATAAAATAACTTTAAGGGGAGGATAAACATTCTCCCCTTATTTTTTAACTTCTTCATAAAAGGAGGTGGAACGAAGATGCGAGTTGAGCTTAAAGGTCGCAAAATCACTTACCTTTTTAATGATAGAGTAATTGGTTTTGAGACTGATAATTTGGTAGATACTTTTTCTTGCGTTGTTGATGTTCCTGGTAACTATAAATTGGACGTTGAATCAAAGCAAGACGGGTGTATTTATCATAATACTATAAGTTTAAATTACAATGATGAATTAGGCGAATATTATTATATATTTACTGCCGGTCAACTCCCAGTTGGCAAATGCTTGTTTCAACTAAGACGAATCAATGATGATAAAGTTTTTTTAAGCGATAAATTTGAAGCATGGATTAAAAAACCTGTATTAGGCTATTGTTCTGCTTATCAAGAGAAAGGGCCTCTCCCTTCTGAATTTTATCAAATTGAAAGTAATTTGGATGAATTATATCAACATCCACCTATTCCAGATAGTTCAGGATACTGGAAGCTATGGGATAGCAAAAAGAAAGAGTACGAAATTAGCGATATACCAGTTTCAAGTGAAACTACGCTTGCAACAGGGGATGGATTGGATTTTACAAACAATGTATTATCTATAAAAACAGATAAAAAAAGTATTATCTTTGATAAAGATAAACAGCTTGCCATTGGAGATATTGACGGCGGCGATTTAGATATATCAGACGATACTATTGCAACTAATGTACTATTTCTTTAAGGAGGATGTGTAAATATGAAAAAAATTCAAATACTTCGAGGTACTTTTGCGAAAAAGCCTAATCTTGAAGATGGTCAGATGTACCTAGCCAAAGACACTAAGCAGGTGTTTGTTGGCGACAAAGCAATTACCGAAGGTGAAATTGAACTTGCTAACAAAAGTGATTTAACTGCATTGACTAACGAGGTTAATACACAAGCAAGTGATATTGCAGATATTCAAGCTGATTATATGCAGACTACTGGCGGCAATACTGTTACTAAGAATAGCGTGATTGTTAGTGATACTAACGGCAAAGCTGTCGCACTAACTGGTACCAGTGGTCAATATGTAGGATTTAACGAAAGTGGAGTTCCTACTGCTGTTGCTCTAAGTTCTATTGACATCAAAGTTTCTGAAACTCAGCCCACCAATCAAAAAGCTGGTGACTTTTGGTATCAAGTCACTGGCACAGTTTAAGGAGGGATGATATATGACAGAATTTAAGGCTCCAGATGGTGGTTATCTGTTTAATGCAAAACAATTCCATGTCACTAGAAATCGCACTAAGAAAACCTGTTATAAATTCTGTAGGGGGTTGTGGGGTTCTGTTGTAGTTAATAGTTAAGGAGAAAAATGATGGGAAAATATAAATTTACGATAAGACAACTAAATGAACAGAATCAGTATGATATTCTGTATCCTGAAATTCTTTTAGATAATATTATTGATTATGAGCCAAGTAGAGCGCAATTTATCGTATACTGTGCTACGGGAACTGTTGCACAAGCTGTTAGTGGCGGTAAGACCTTATCTGCAACAAGTGAAGATGGTATTGCGACTATTGATAATGTAGGGTATGGTACTTGGACTGTTACAGCAGGAAGTAATACGGCAACCATTGAAGTAAAAGAATTTAAGCAGTATAAAGTATTTGCTACTTTGAATGATTATTCTTGGGAAGAGATTAGTTCTGTTAGTGCAAGTGGTGATGCGGCTAATTTGTTTAGTGTTGGTGATACTAAAAGTATTGTATTGAATGGTACAGTAGGAAATACTACTTTTAGTAATGTAAAAATTGATGCTTATATCTTAGGTATCAATCACAACGCTTCTGTTGAAGGAAATAATCGTATTCATTTCTGCATCGGTAAAGTAAATAACAAAACTGTTGGATTGATTGACTCTCAATATGGAAAAGATCCAATGACTTCTTCTGGTTATTTTTCTATGTCTTATGGTGATAGTGATACAAATGTTGGAGGTTGGGAAGGTTGTTATATGCGTTCTACAATCATGTCTGCAATTAAAAACGTTCTGCCTACTGAACTTCAGAATGTATTAAAGACGGTTACGAAGTTTACTGATAATACAGGTGGTGATAGCGACAGTTCTTCTAATGTAACTGCTACTACCGAAACTATCTGTTTAGAAGCAGAGTTTGAAGTTCGTGGCACTAGAGAATATGCTAATTCAGCAGAGCAGAATAAACAACAACAGTATGACTATTATAAGAATGGCAACAGTAAAGTTAGGTATAATTATAATAACACGGATAGAGCTGTATGGTGGTGGAACAGAAGTCCGTATTCCGGCATCTCCTACCTCTTCTGCGGTGTGGACTCTGATGGTTCGGCGTACCACTACTACTCGCGGGGTTGCGGTGCGGTGG
>NFYZ01009329.1_pt1 | contig 55286 bp, 47 predicted proteins | sample 1092561 | NCBI WGS metagenome assembly NFYZ01 (sample SAMN03609887, study PRJNA323583) | gut metagenome | isolation source: feces | host: Rattus norvegicus | place: Malaysia | collected 2013 | reverse complement strand
GCAAACAATATCCATAAAGTACAAAAAGACACGAAACAACACATATATAAAAAATGCACATTTTAGGCGGTTTTGTGCAATTTATAAAAATGCACATTCTTTGAATATATGTGCAAAAAGTAGTTTTATTTCACTTTTATAATAAGTGAAACAATAAAAAGCAATGATTTACAAGCAATTAGGGAAATAAATACCTATTTTACAATAAAATAAGCTGCAAAAGTTATCCACCAGCAAACAAAAAAGCGAAAAAAAGACGGAAGAGGGTGCAACACGAGGGACGAATACCCAATATATATTTCGGCCCATTTTTTCAATCTCGTTTTTCTGAGATGGTGAAGAGGCAATCTGGAGGACGGCTTCTTTCCAGCTATATTTGCCTACAATAGTATTTCATAATTTCCCTTCCAGTCTCATGTATATATTGTATTCAAACCATAATAACCCACTTTATCTCCAGACAATCCTTCAGTCATCCAAACCATTGTTACAAAAGATACTGGAGATATAAATTCAGATTATTTTCCAGCAGGTTCCAAAAATGATGGCACATAATATATTCAAAAGGCTTGGAATATCAAAAATCGCTATAATATGTAATCCTAAAATTTTCCGACCCTTAAATTTTCAATCTCATTTTCCGTATTTTATGAAAATTTTTGGACGCAAATTGATATAATTAAATTTTTATGTGTAACTTTGCACCCACAATTGATTAAAAACATCTCCATTATGAAAACAAAAGGGCAAATTGAGCATTTCTTAGCTCATAAAAAATACAAGTCTGAGGTGGACTTTGATGGCATCAGCTTGTATTGTAAGAATAAGTTTAACATCAAACTACATCGTCCATCAAAATATTATCCTGAATCTACTGAAGGAATTACTCCAATAAATTATGCTTCTTTTGCTGATTGGTTAGAAAATGGATATGGAGCTGGAGATATTGTTGAATGGGAAGACAATATTGGATTAGTACAGGATGGTGGTATTAAAAGTGTTAGAATATGCCTTAAAATCGACAGAAATGGCCCTAATTTCGATTCTGTTGTTCTGGATGGACAACTTATCCACATCGCCCAAGAAAACGCCACAGAGAAGATTTATGAGGCTCTGGACGCAAATGGAAAAGAATTTGGCAATCCATTTTTCTGTATAACCGATAAATTTATTCCTCATCCTGGCACCATTGTTACCTATCAAAACCACAAAACTGGTGAAGAAGGTGTAGGCGTTATCAGGATTGTTAAAAAGACTGGAGAGGTTATCATGTACTGCTGGTATGTTAAGGGAAAACCTGTAAGATATAGCATGAATGAAGAAATGGGCGTTATAACAGATTTCTCATTTCAATCAGTACAGCCGGCAGATTATCCAAGAAAAGCTCTGGACGTAGCGTTGGCTAAAGTTGGTAAAACATGGAACCATTTTCTAAAAAGAATCGAGCCACTTAAAATGAAGGTTGAGAAAGGTTCTCCATACTGGTATATTTCCGACAAGCGGACAGTTGTTCAAGATACAGAGAAAGGCACGCCGACAAGTCATAAGAGATATTTAGCTGGGAATTACTTTAAGCGGCGAGAAGATGCCCATAGAATTTTGGAAGAAGAGAATGAGCTTAGAAGAAACTTCTTAGCTGAACCTGAGAAGGATTAATCAAGTTGCGCTAAGAAGTTATGAAGTTGGCAGTTCAAATTTCAGTTTGTTCTGCCAACTTTGTTTTGAATAGTTTTTCCACTTCACTCTCTTGTTGATGATCGGCGTTGTATTGAAAGAATTTATCTGGAGACAGCTGTTGTGGACTAATCTTAACTTTCCCTTTTTGTGGCAGCTCTTTGAAAAGCATCTGTATATCTTCTGCTGGAACCCCTGATTGTTCTGCAAACTGGGAGATAAGATTCTTATATGCCATCTTAGTTATTTCAACAGCATAACTACCTGTAGAATAATCTTCGGCATAATCCATCAATAACAGTGCTACAAATTCTGAGGATGTAAGAAGCCTGTCATCTTTGCCGGCAATCTCGTTTATGCAGTCTATGAATAATCTTCTGGAAGCACGGTCAGAATATTTCGTCTCTTTTATTGAAGGCTCCGGCTCTTTTTGTTCGGACGCAGAAATATCCTGTAATTTGCTGGGGTCAATGTACAGACAGTTCTCTCCTTCATGCTCGACAACCAAAAATCCAAAAATATTCTTCATATCGTTTTCTGAAAGAGAATAATCTGGAAAGTCTTGTTTGAGCTGTTGCCATGAATGAAAGAGGATATTCTGGAAGGAGCCTAAATCAATATAATTGTTTTCTGGAAGTTCCTCATCATATCCCAATTGCCCCCAAATTTGTTTTATGCTTTTTACTACATCGTCATCGTCTTCATTCAAATCCTCGTTCAAGAAAGATTCAAGAAGAGTTTTATCAAAGGCTGGAAAAGAAAAAGAACGAGAAGAAAAATATTCCAAAAGATTTTTATCTTTCTCTCTTTTTATATTGGGGGCTTTGCCCCCTTGTTTTTCTTTATTTATTTCTTTATTATATATCTGTGGTGAAAATTTCCCTGAATCTCGATTTATTGAGGGAAATTTTCCCTGAATAATGTCTTTTTTGAGGGAAAATTTCCCTAAACCATTATCGTGAGTGTCGGCATTAAGATAATTGTCAGATTGAGCATCACACAAAGCCTCTTCGTTCAGGGAAATTTTCCCTGAACCGCTATTTATTGAGGGAAAATTTCCCTGAATAAGATTTGTTTTAGGGAAATTTTCCCTCAATCTTTGCACAAATGGGTGTTTTTGTATTGTTTCTTTGATAAAATCATTTGGAAGCTGTGACATTGGGGTGAAATTTCCCTGAACACATTTTTCCATTAATTTTATTCTGCCTTTTACATCTACACGACATAATGATTCACACACGTACATTACTTCATTCCAGTTAATTTTGTAGAATACGCTTTTTCTGTTTTGGTGATGACGTAGTACAATATTTAACCCAAGAAGTTCGTCTAATATAATGCTAATAGTTTTATGATCTTTGTTCAAAGATTGTGCCAAATAGTATGTGGATAGTTTTATCCATGCCTCACCATCCAGTTCCACATTCTCTAACTGGAATTGACATTGGTATATTTTTAGAAATACCACGCAGGCCCGGTCTGATAAAAAACCGAGCAAGGCATTTGGTATTACAGCAAAGCCTCCAGGAATGTTGGAGAGATTACTTTTGTTATTGGTCTGAAGTTCACTCATCGCTCACATTGTTAGATGTCACTTTTATATAGAAGTATTCATACTTCCTGTTCTTCATCTGTTTTGTCAACATATAACCAATCTTCTTGGCGAATCTGCCTACACGTTGATTGTTTGCTTCATAATACGGGAACTGAGAGGCAAAATATGCTTTCATTTCCTCTACGCTGACTTTGTTTTTGTTTAATATATCCATAATTATTATTGCTATTATTTTCTTAAATTATTAGTCATAAGTACGAAATCATATTTGAGTGGGTCAGTTCTATCCCATGACCGATATGTATTGGTTAATTCGAGGACAGCCTTCCAGCTTTCTTTTGGGTAAGATATAAGTCCCATTTTTTGAGCCTGTTGAGCTACATGAGTGTCCATGATGGCGTATAAGCTGGCCGGAGTTAAATCTGGTGTATTCCATATTCCCAAATCCACATCATCTTTTCTCACCATCCATCGCATTAACATATTGATGCGTTTGCAAGCAGAGTTGCGAGTGGGACTACCTAATCTGGCCGGTTGTAAACTTTCTGCCAGGTCCATAATAAGTTCGTTGGCTGTCTGGTGATGGGTGGTAATGTAATCGGCCACGCTGCCAATTTTGCTGTATGTGGCACGCAGGTTATGATTTATTGCCTTAAACTGTTTACCCTTGATTGTTCGATGGATATTCATATCATCAGGCAAATCATAGAAATCGCCAGAACGGACAAAGCTTGCCGGACATCCTCCGCACACTGTCATCAGATTGACGGCCGCAGTTATTATTTGCTCACGTTTACCCCATGCCACAGTTGCAGCCCATATAGCACATATCTCAATATCTGCAATTGACGCTGTGCTTTGTTCTGCAATCTTTCGGACTATTTGAATTGGGTCATGCTTAACAAATTCTTTGGCATTGAAATTATTGAAAGCCATGTCCATTTGTTCTTTAAGTGTTCTCATTTATTTTTAATCTATATTTTTAGTTCATTGATGTTAATGAAAGATGGGCAATGCTCATCACCAATATGGTGAGATGCAGGAACGGTATTGAATGGACCGTCTTTTTCAATTTGAAAATTATATCTGAGGCAGTGGTATCTGTCCCAACAGCCTTTAGCATGACATTCATGTGGATCTTTGGATAAATTTTGGTATGTCATCAAAGATAAGAAATTTGCAGTGTCTGGTAATTGATGGCGAAATCTGTCTGGTATGGTACCTAAGTTCCATAGGTTATTAACACGCAGTATGGTTCTATCATGCCTCCAGATATAAAATTCTTTTCCGAAATGTCCTTTAATAACTTGTAAGGGGCGGTGTACAAATGGGTTTGCAACATATACAGTACCTCCTATTACCTCCATGTTTAGTGGAGGATTGTTGATGATGTCGAGCCAGTAAGCGCATTGATGACATATATGGCGTGTCTTCATGTCTTTGATGAGGCTGCAATGCTCGTCATATCCGTTCATGTCATCTGTTGTATTACAGATGCTGCAAGAGAATAAAATAGGTTGCTTAAAGAACAGCACGTCCTCCGTATCTTCAGTCATGTGTAAAATTATAAGGCCCAAGGGCAGTTAATATAGAAGATGGGAGCACACAATGCGTGCTAATCAAAATGAATGTGAGAAAGATTCCCTATGAATTATATCTTAATAGACGAGAATACGGATTGAATTTCATCATCCCTCAGTCCGATATATACTTTGGTTACGTCAACAGATGAGTGTTGTAGAATGCTGTTAAGCAGCACCAGTGCTTCAGATTTATTTTGGCTTTTATCATAAACATATCTGCCAAATGTTTTTCTGAAGGTGTGTGTGGAGAAGTTACCGACCTTGATGTCATATTTTTCTTTCCACTCTTTCATTATACGATTGATATACTGAATAGAGAATGGTTTGCCAGTATGCCGGTTGAAAAATATCAGTTCAGCAGGATTGGGGCGTTTCATAAGCATATACATTTCATCAAATCTGTCTTGCGTTTGCAGATTGAATGGTATCTTACGAGTTTTCCCAGTTTTCTTTTCTCTTTTGGTAAGAGATGTTCTGTTGATAATGTCTGCCCATGTTAAAGACAATACATCTGAGGCTCTTAATGCCGTACAGAAAGATATACGGACATAAAGTTCCCAGATGTATTTCTTGTCTTTATGTAACCTGTTGAGTAATTTTTTCAATTCCTCATAAGGCAGATAATCGCTTTTTGTAAGTTGATTTTTCTTTGCCATAATGTATCAATTTGAAATATTATGGTGCAAAGGTAATCATTTATATTGAATTATCCAAATTTATACACGATTATTATCAATTTAACGCAATATTTTTTATAAAACCAGTGTATTTTAGTTTAATACGGCGCTCTTAAACTCATTTATATCCAAGATTGGAATGTTCAAGGATTGAGCTTTTGAAATTTTTGATGACATTGCACTCTTGTCTTTTACGATCAGATGTGTTGTCTTCTTTGAAACGCCACTGACGATTTTCCCACCTTCATTAATAACGGCAGCTTCAAAATCGCCATCACGGAATCCAGACACACAAATTGCCATACCCTTACATTTGTCACCAGAGGCCACGGTTTTTACTGGACTTTTTATTGGAATTTGAGTATTATGCAAAAATTCCATGAATGGCAAATAACCCAATATCAGATTTTGTTCTGTTACAGGCAATGCCTTAAATTTGTCGCTAAGAGTCTCAGGTTGTGTCAAGAGAAAATCTCCATCACAGAATTTTTGTAATTTGTCTTCGCTCAGACTGTCCAAGAACTTCTGTGCTTTGATTTTACCAATGCCTTTGAAGCAATCGCTGGCCTGCATGAGTGTTGGCAGATCTACACCTTCCAGAATTTTTTTGTTATTATCCAAGATGGTGTTCGATGTAACCTCTGCAAATCCCTCTATACGCATTAAGTCTTGGAAAGAGATATTGAGTATGTCTGGAATTGACTTGAAGCCAGCGTTGTAAATCTTAGCGAGAGTTTCTTCCCCCATATTCTCTGCACCGCAAACAGTATAGAAGAATACGATTTTTGCAAGCTGTATTCCAGGACAGCTTGGGTTTGTACAACACAATTCAATGTCATTCTCATTCCATTTAGTCGGTGCGCCACAATGAGGGCAACAACACAGCTCTTCCCACATTTTATCTTCTTCGGCTTGTGATGGGCCTTGTAATGTTTCAAGGATTTTAGGGATAACCCCACCAGAACGTGTTACCAGAATTTTTGCGCCCTTGGCTATATTATGGCCGTATATCCATCCAGCGTTATAACCTGTTGGATTCTCCATGTCGCAGTCTCCAGTGTCTACCATTTCAATATTTACAACAGGTTTGAGTGCGCCGGACTTGCTGGCTTTCCATGATACACCTTTCACTGTTGTTTCAAATGTGTCTGTAAAATCTGGATGTTTGTATGCTATGGCATAGAGAGGATTGCCAGTTGTCTGCTGTCTGCCGATAGCTTTCCAAAGATTGAGGTCATCAAGATAGATTACAAGTCCATCAATATAAAAATCCTTGCGCCATACCTTGAACAAATCTGCCAGTTTTGTTTCATCAAGATCAGCAGCTGTTACTGGTGTGCCATAAATAGGTTGGTGGTATTTCTCACAAAGAGTTTGGAATAATTGGCTATAAGTCTGGAAATGGTCAAGGTCTATCTCACCTACTCCGTACCGATAAAATGTTGTGTGCCTCAGAATTTCTGAAGGCTCATCACGGTTGATGAGGCCGGCCACTGTGTTACGAGGCGATTTGCGCTTTTCACCTGTCGCATCGGAAGCTTTGTCTGCCAGTTCTTGTTCCCAAGTGTCACAATCAAACACCAGCTCTCCGAAAGTATAATGCAGGTCGCTGGCTCCATCTGGCTTATAAGAAGCCAACAAATTATAATGTGGAGAACAGTCTTGTCCTTCATTATCGGCACCACCTCGTGAATATACTTTTTGAGCCAATTCATCTCTGAGCCATGATACTCCATCAAATTTTGGAGTAACCACCAGTTTGGCAGTGTCGGGTATGGCCATTGAAGAAAGCCATTGTTTAATTTCCGCTACAGATTTCACCTTGTTCAAAGATTTCATTGGAATAGGCAGCTTTACTTTACGACCTTTACTAATGGCAACTGGTTCTATATGTTTGAACCAATCGTTATCTGGGTCAAGACATCTTAGTTCATTTACCAGTTCGTCATATTGGGCATCGGATATTTGTGGTTCTCCTTTGCGGTATGCCTCATTATAGGCTTTGATTTGACTAAGGATAGTCTCCTTATCGTTTGAATTATTTGTTTTTGTCATAGCTGTTGTTTATTATATAATGTTTAGAGGGTGTATCAAGATGACACACCCTCGACAAGATTTATTTTACACCTGTATGTCCTATGCCGCCATCAGCTCTTTCTGTTGCTTCCAACTCGTCTTGTGATTGTACCAGGCTCCACTCTACAGTCTCATGTTTCGCAATTACCATTTGGGCAATACGCTCACCATCTTTAATGGTGAATGGCTCTGCGCCATGATTGATAAGTAAAACTTTGATTTCTCCTCTGTAATCAGCATCAATGGTACCAGGCGAGTTCAAAACAGTGATACCGTATTTGAAGGCCAAGCCGCTTCTTGGGCGTATCTGCGCTTCAAAGCCTACAGGAAGCTGAATGTACAATCCTGTTGGAATGAGTACACGTTCTGAAGGGTTAAGAACTACATTCTTCTCAATGTTTGCTCTCAGGTCCATGCCTGCTGATTGTGGTGTCGCATATTCTGGAAGTGGATGATGCGACTTGTTGAATATTTTAATTTCCATTTTCTTTTTTGCTTTTATATTTCCAATTTTTTCTGTTCATTCTGTTTGTGGAGTAAACAGGCCGTTCAATTCCACAAAGTTTGTCGTATTCTTCTAATTGTAAAGAACCTATGTCGGCCAGTTCTAATTCCACATCCGGGCTTATATATCTGAAGTAATAGCCACCTAAAGACATTAGTTGTCCATTGCATACTTTAGATATGTTACCGGGATGCAGTGACCCCATTCTTGCTGCTACATTTACAGAAGCAGCTATCATTGTCAGAATCTTTTTATTGTTAAAGACCAGAACTTTCCGAGCGTCATGCCATAGTCGTTTCATCATTCCAGATTTGTTTAAGCAATTCTGGAGATAAACGCTTTTTTATTAAGGCAATGAGGTGTGTGTCTGATATGACAAATCCTGTGGTGAACAGCTCGTCCATCACATCGTTACAATAAACACAGAATTGCGGATCTACATAAGATAGGAACAGATAGCATAAGCTTCCGTCAATCAATTGATGCCCCTCGTTGTTTATACATACCAGACTATCCGTAGCTTTATTGATAACATTGGCTACCGATTGAATCTGATAGTTAAAATGAGTGAAGAAGTCTTCAACGTTGAACTTATGTTCGGGGTCTTTTTGTTCGAGATAAAATGTAGCATCAAAAAATTGGCTACCGTCAGAATGTTCTCCAAATCGGAGTTCGGGAAATACAGGAAGTAGGACTTCTTCGCATTTGGTATTTACAATTCTTCCAGCCCCTTTTATTTTTGGCATTAAGCTACGTTAGCTTTGTGTACTTCTGGAGTTACCATTACTGATTGAGCTTTGTCATATTTGACATTGCGAATAGTGTAGCTGTCTGCATCCATGAAGGTGCTGTCAATATATGCAGTAGCATTGGCGATGGCCTGTCGAGGAGAATCAGCCGGAAGATAGATAGTTTCTTTTTGCGGTTTGAGTTTTCCGCTTTTTTCATCCAAGAAATTGATGATTGCAGAAACAGCATAAAGCCCGACCTCAGTATCTTCAGGCTCTTCAAAATAGTAAGAAATCAATCCACAAATCAAATTGTGGTCAGTCTGGAAGGTATCATTGTAGATAACGCTGGAGATTTTCGTTTTTACGATTTCATAAGAAACATCTCCAAATAAGTCTTTGCCTTCCATGAGCTTGTAGGCAATCTTTTCAGCTTCTGTGTAGCAGGTTGCCATTACCAAATCTTCGGTTTTTACAGGCACGATGGCACCATTATCGGCTTCATCCCGATATGCCATTTTGATACGATAAAAATCAAATTCTTTGTCCATAAGTATAAAAATTAGATGTTAAACAAATATCGGGTGCAAAGATAATATAAATATCTAAATTGACAAAATAAATCTATCAATTTAACATTATATTAATACTTATTTGCTTGATATACAATATTATCAAACACTTCAATTTTGAAATTGAAAAATATAAATTTATTGTTGTTTATTAGTGTATCTATTTGCTATTCAATTCTTTTTGGGTGCAACCAATCAGAGTGCGTCAGCCTATTCTTTCAAAAAATAAGAATTGTATGGAAATAGCAACTTCAGAAGCAACTTTTCTTCATACACCTTTGGAGAGTATTTTCCGAACCAGTAAGAAGACAATACAAGAATATACACGAGAGATTGAGCGTCACTGTAGATACAAGTCCGTTCAGTCAGACGTGGCACGTGGCGTTATTTTGGATGACCGTGCTCAGTTGATGGATTTATACGAGTCATGTGTACAGCAAGACGCACATCTTGCTTCTGTATTGGAGACCGTAGAATCACAGATTATAGGAGAGCGATATATGCTTGCAAAGCAGAATGAGCGAGGCAAGTATATAAAAGATGTGGAAGAGACTAAAAAAATACAAGGCTCCCAGTTTAATAAAATTATTCGTGGTATAGTAGAAGCAAAATGGTATGGTTATACTTTGCTTGAAATTATGCCAGATGTGAATCCTATAACTGGTAGATTGAAGGAGGTGAACAGTATAGAACGCCGTAATGTATTGCCTAATCAGAAGCGAGTGATACAGCGTCAAGGACAGTGGAATCCCGGATGGGACATTGAATTGGCACGGTACACAAAGAATTATGTCCTTATTAATTCTGGTAATCTTGGTCTATTTTCTGCCACAACACCTTTGATATTGGCGAAAAAGTTTACATTGGCAAACTATGTGAACTTTAGCCATACATACGGTCAGCCTATTATTCATGGTAAATCAGAGTCAGAGAGTATTAACGACAGACGGCGTTTGGCGCAAGACATAGCCAATGCTGCTCAGAATAAGGTTATTGTCACAGGACTGAATGATGCTGTTGATATAAAGACCTTTACTATGTCTAACTCAGAGCATATTTACAGCAGTCTGATAGATTTTGTCAACAAGGAAGTTTCAAACCTGATTGTCGGCAGTGAGTCAATGGCTGGAGAAACCCAATCATACGTTGGTTCCACCAATGCCCACCAGGATATTTTCCGTGAGCGCATTGAAGTATATCGAGAATATATTGAGAATGTGATGAATGAGGAGATTCTGCCTCGTTTGGTTGCTATGGGTTTCATTAAACCGGGGTTGGAATTTAAGTATGCCAACAGGGTTGAAATGAGTAACAAAGACAAGATTAACCTTTATTCTTTCATTACAGACAAGTATGAGGTTGCACCAGATGAAATCGAGAAGGAGTTTGGTATTGTTGTTGGTAAACAATTTAATGCAATTTCAGAGCTTGCTGGTGGTGGCGTTGGCGGTGTAGACGGCACACATGACCGACATATTATGTCTGATGAGGAATATTATAGACGTTATGGCCATAGACGTGGTGAGAGTAGTCGAAGCACCAGTGGCGCACGTACTAATAAAACTACGCCTACAGAGCAGGATGCCGTAGAAAATTTTTTCAAGGAAGAGGAGTAAAAGATAGCAACTTCTCTTCCATAATGGCAGCAGATGAGTCTGAGGACAAGAAAAAAGCCGAATATTTAGCTATCTACGCCATATTCAAGAAATTCTTGGAGAATTATGGTGATATGAAAGACCGTTGGGATTTGCTGGAAGAGATGATGTCTCTCCGAGCAGAGTTCGCCTTTAGTCATGCTTTGGAAGGCTTGGGTATGGACTTTGAAAAGGCTCTTGAATTGTTGAGAAATCACAATGATGGTTTCACTCAGTTAGAAAAAGAACAGCGAGATATTCTTATGGCAGCATTGGATAATTTAGTGGATTTTGCTGTAGCAGAAGAGTTCCAAATGAGTGAGAATTTACCTTCAGATATTGACTTGAACAATGATGAGGCGGTAGATGATTGCGATGCCATTTTTGAGCGTTACAATATCACATACGCCAATATTGAAAATGATGACATAGAATATGCGTTGGGCGTTGCTGCTGGCTGGCTCACGTATCGAGACAATTCAGTATTGACTTATATGACCCAAGGCGATGAGCGAGTTCGTCCGTGGCATTTGGCTTTGGAAGGAATCAGTTATCGTAAATCAGATTTCCCATCATGGCTAATACCGCCTATTGAGCACGGGTGTCGTTGTTTTTTGGTTGAGGAGAATGTTGATTTGCTGGGTTCAGCTGATAAAATAAGCCAAGTTGAGGGAGCGATAGAGATACAAAAACCAGACTTTATCAATCCAGTTTTTGAAGAAAGTGTATGTAAGGGTGGCCGTATTTTTGGTCCGTCACATTCTTACTTTCAAGTTCCAAAGAAACACAAGAAACGCCTAAAAGCGATTTCTGCAAGGATTAAGAAAAAATGGCTGGAACAGTAATTACTCCTAAACAACTTGCAGCTAAGTGGAGAACATTACCGAGCAAGTTTGATGTCAATGTATGCAATTTTGAGACATTGATTGGAGCTGCCGCTGTTGATGTCTTCAAGGAGTCGTTTAACTTGCGCAAGTTTAATTCTGCCAGTCAAGCCCCCTGGCCAAGCAGACATGATAATCGCCCACACCCCTTGCTTTATGAGTCTGGAGCGTTGAAGCAGTCTATCAAAGTTAAGAAACGCTCGCCCAAGCATAAGGTTATTATCTATACAGATGATTCAGAATTTATTGCCAGTTACCGTAATTCGAGTGATCCGCATAAATATGGTGCCAGAAAGAACATGAACCGAGATTATGCCTTTGTATATGCTGCTATACATAACATGGGCGGTCGAGGTTCTGGTGCCACAGGCAGGGCCGCTTTTATCAAGCAGCGTCAGTTTATCGGTCATTCAACGGTACTGGAAAGTAAATTAGATTATTACAGTCGTAGAATTTTTGATGGTTTTCCTAAATGATAGTAGATAAGCATAAACAAGCTGTTCCTTCTGACAAAACAGAAGAAGTGGTACAGCCAACAGAGATTTTCGATGATGAACCTTTGCTTCCAGATGACCCCAATGTTACTATAGAGGAAGTAGAGCTAAATCCATTGGAACAAGTCTATTTTGCAGCCCGAAGGGTCTTGGAATCAGTATTAGATCCTGATGATCTCAATGAGCCGAAATCTAAGTTGTTCCGTACAATTAAGATTGATAATGGCCAGTTTGAGCGAATTATTAGAACTAAGGGAAATACAGAATATGCTGTAGCCTTTCCTGCTGTTTTCATACGTTTTGTCAATGTTCGTTTTTTAACCTCTCAGCAACGAATTGGAGAGGGGCGTGCTACAATGCGTGTTCGATATGTGCTGAATGATTTGAATAATAGTGATGATATTGTTGAAACCCGTGGCTTTAGGGTGTTCCATGCTATCAATGACGCTATTCAAGATGCTAAAAGCCATGAGCCAGCTTTGAATGAGCGTTGTAACCTAACTTACTGGGATATGATGGAGTCGTTGGACAATGGAGTTCAGCCATATTGGATAGATTATGAGATATGGTTCCGTACTGCTTCTGCCTTTCAGTATCGTAATTGGGTTGAACGCTATTTGGTTATACCACCATTTACCAATCATTCAGATGCGCCAGAACACGATGATGACGGACATGGCAACCATTCAGCACCTAAGTACGATGAGGTAACAAGTTTTCTGGGTCGTGTGGATGTTCCAGATAATGATCCTGGTGATGAAGAAGATACGCTTGATACCGATGATAATGATACGTGATTAAGTTTTGCAATCAACCATTGCAAAATATCTCTTCTATTCTTGTGAAAAAGCATAAAAATGAACACAGAGAAATTTAAGTATGTTGTAGGAGAGGCAAACGCCGGAGAACCAGCTTATATGCGGTTTTACGGACGTATTGACGAATACAGCGCACGCAATTTTAATGATGAGTTTTTATGGCTTCAGGATTATGTCAAGCCTTCAAAGATTGTTATCAGCATCAACAGTGAAGGCGGTAGTGTGCTTCATGGCATGGGTACTTATTCTATTATTCAGAATAGCCCCATTGAGACAGAGACGATTATTGAAGGTTTGGCAGCATCTATGGGTTCCGTTCTTTGGGCCGCAGGTACTCGCTCTTATATGCGAGACTATTCCATTCTGATGATTCACAATCCTTTTCTTTCAAGTGCTAAGTGCAAGCCGGAAAATGGCTGTAAATCAGAAGACAGTTGTAAGCCAAAGTGTGATGAAGACAAAGACAATCTTCAGATGATTGAGGCTTTCCGTAAGCAGATTGAAACCATTTACACGAAGCGTTTTGGTCTGACAAAAGAGAAGGTGCGTGAAATCATGGAGGGTCAAGAAGGATGTGACGGAACCTATTTTGATGCCAAGCAAGCCGTAAAAGCAGGTATTATTCCAGCTGAGAATGTTATCAAGACTTCAAAGCAGGTATGTACTAAAGTGAAAAATCAAATTGAAGGGCTGGTGGAAGCTACTCAGATACAAGAAATGATGGCTTCTATCAACGCAGAACTGGGCGAAATTAAACCACTTCCAGAAACCAGTTCTATTCCTAATCAAAATCAGATACAAAATTCTAATTCACAATTAACGATGGAAAAAGAACAAGAGTTCGCATTTGGTTCTGTGTGTGCCCAGCTTGGTCTCGAAAAGACCGCCGGTATTGCCGATGTCGTGAATTGCATTTCAAAGCTGAAGGAGTCAGAGGATAAGCTGACAGATGTACAAGCTAAGTTTGATGCAATGAAGATTGAGAAAGAGGGGCTTAACGCAAAGCTCACCAATGCACAGAATGAGTTGACATCTGTGAAAGCTGAGTTGCAGACTTACAAGGATGCCGAGAAAGCACAGCATGACGCAGAGATTACTCAGTTTGTTGACGCTGCTATTGCAGATAACAAGATTACCGCTGAGTCAAAATCTATGTGGGTAGAGATGGCCCAGACCAATTTTGAGATGGTCAAGAATACACTCAATTCAATTGAGAAGCAGGAGAAGCTTTCTAAGCAGATTGCTGAGGATCCTGCTAACATTAACAATGCCGCTGACGGTCTGACTGAAGCTGAGAAGCGTATGCAGAAGGCTGTTGCTGAGGTTGTTGGTGACGATTTTAAGTTCCAAACACTTGACTAATCAAAGAATATAGATATGGCAAGTTCAGTAAATTTTGCACAAAACATTTACAGTGGTGAGGTACTTGAAGACCTGTTGACCTATACTGCCCAAGGTAATGATACCTATAAGGAGGGTCTGATTAAGATCAAGTCAGGCATTCAGTACAAATATACCATCCCAATGATTCAGTTGGGCAAGGTAATCCAAGACAACGTGCCGACTCCTACATCTACTCATGGTGCTGGTGCAGGTACCGTAGGCGGTTTGAACCAGTACACTCTTACAGAGCGTTACCTTGAACCGCAAGAGTTCATGGTTTACTTGGAGTTCAACCCTCGTGACTACGAGAAGTATTATAAGTTCGCTCAACCGGACGGCAACCTTGTGTTCCGTGACCTTGACCCGAAGGTGCAGGCAAAGATGCTTCGTCTGCTGATGGACCGCAAGAACGAGTATATCGGCGAGTCTATCTGGTGTTCTGCTAAGGGCGGTACTGCCGCTGCTAAGATTACTGCTCCTACAGGTTGTACAGAGATTGGCGGTGAGAACGCCGGCGGTCCGATGAAGTATTTTGACGGTGCTATGAAGCGTATTCTCGCCAATATCGCCACAGATGCTTCTGCTGAAGAGAAGGCTGGCGGTCAGGTAGTGATGGCTGGTACAACCGAGCTGACAACCGGTGCCAATGTAGAGGCTGCTTTCAATGCAATGTGGAAGAAGTGTCCGAAGCAAATTCGTAAGAAGGCTGGTCTCGTGTTCGTTTGCGGTTGGGATGTATGGGATCTGTATGATCAGTACCTCTCTGACAAGCAGGTGAAGTATTCAGACAACACTAAGGTGAACGAGTATCGTTTCAAGGGCAAGCGCATTGTGCCTATCGTAGGCATTCCTGAGCATACTATCGTACTTGGCGAGTTCACCACTGGTATGGAGTCTAACCTCTGGATGGGCGTTGACTACGCTAACGACAGTGAGGTTGTTAAGGTAGAGCGTCTGCAAGCTAACAGTGAGCTTTACTTCTTCCAGATGCGTATGAAGATGGACGTGAACATTGTTCGCCCTGCCGAGATTGTGTGCTGGACAGCGTACAAGAACACCGTTGCTACTGGTGGATAACCGACATCTGTTTTAAGAACAAACATGGGGAGTGGAGCAATTGACTCCATTCCCCTTTTTAATTTCAGAATTATGGCAAGAAAAAAGACTGTAGATGAGGCTGTAGTAGATGAACAAGTATCACAGGAAGTTGTAGATACTCAGGCACCTCAGCCAAATCAGAAACAAGACATTCCAGAGTCTGTGGACAAGTTGCTTAAAAGCTATCCTAATTACTCTGCATTATATATTGATTCCAAGGGGGGCGTGTTCCCAGAAGGCACCCAACCTAATCTGGTTAAAGATGCTATTCTTTACCAAAATCCGCATTACAAATCATAAAATAATTCGATAATATGTTAGGTGGTGTATTTATGAAGGACACCGATGGTAATATCGGTAGAACTTCGACTACTTCAACTGAAAAGGTAACAGGTTTGCTGTTTGATATTTCTCAGCAAACAGATTTCTTCACTGCCGGGGCTGGTTTGGCTTTGAAAGACAAGCTTCAGGGTAATGTTATAGAGCTTAACTCTATGGATGATCTGAAAGAGCTTGGTATTGCTGCTTATACTGGCAACGCCTCTGACGATTTGCTGTTCGGCATTCCCTATTATCATATCAACCATTTCTTCAGCATTCAAGGCGGTACTGGCCGTTTGTTCATTATGTTCGCTGATTGCGGTGAGAACTGGGATGCTGTAGAGCAGATGCAGCGTGCCGCACATGGCATGATTAATCAACTGGGTGTTTGGACAGACCAGTCACTTTGGAAGATGACTGATGCAGCAGCAGAGACATATTCTGTGGACATTGTTACAAGCCTTAACTCTAAGGCTGTTGCATTGGCAGATGAGAACGCTCCGTTGTCAATTGTCTTGTCTCCAAACAGTGCTGTTGTGGCAACTATTGAAGGAACCTCGAAGCAGGTTGAACTGAGCAAGATTCCTTCATGTCATATTGACGCACGTTATGTAACTGTGCTGCTTGGTCAGGGTCTTGATACCGATGTAACGGCTATGCAGTTTGCTAATCCTAACCATACCCCTGTTGGTACCATTGGTGCTTGTCTTGGCTGTATAGCACTCGCCAGTGTACAGGAGTCTTTTGCTTGGGTCAACAAGTTCAATATTATTGGCTATTTCCCAGACATTGAGATGGGATTTGGCGATGTGACAGAGGCCGATGGTAAACTTACCAGCACACTGAAGTATTCGTCTTTGAACAAGGCGCAACTTGACACTCTGGATGACAAGGGCTATGTCTTCTTGTGCAAGTATTCAGGACTTGAAAGCGGTGTGTATTTCTCAAAGGATCAGACTTGTGCAAACGAAGATAGCGATTATCGTACTGTTGCCCGTAACCGTACCATCAACAAGTCAAGACGTGCTGTTCGTAACGCTCTTCTGCCTTACGTCAACTCGCCACTGAAGGTTGACCCTGCAACAGGTTATCTTTCTTCTGCAAAGATCACCATGTTCCAGAACATTGTTTCTGACATTTTGCTGACCATGCAGAACAACGAGGAAATCTCTGGCTACTCCGTAACAATTGACAAAAACCAAAACGTTCTGAAGAACGATACTTTGGTTATCAAGTATTCGCTTGTGCCTGTCGGCGTTGCTTCTCGTATTGAAGTCGTGGAGGGCTTGGCTTTAACCAATAAATAAGCAATAACATGGCAATAATTAATAATGTATCATACAGCTGGTCTATGATCCGCATCTCTATCCCTGCCTTGGATATTTCTGAGGATTCAACCATTATGCAGGGTGTATCAGAGATTAAGTGGAACAAGAAGCGTAAGGTTGAGAACAACTATGGTATTAGCGGTAATGCTATTGGCCGTGGTTTTGGTAACAAGACTTGTGAAGCATCTCTCGTGATGGATTACAACACTGTTTCTCAGCTGAGAGCGTTGGCTGGTTCATTGATGGACTTAGGAGAGTTTGATTTGATCATCTCGTTTACTAACGCATACGCCGGTGAGGATTGGTCAGCAGAGACTGTTACTCTGAAGGGCTGTCTCTTTAACGAGGACGGTATGGAGAGCAAGCAGGATGACACTAACATCACTAAGGAGTTCAATCTGAATCCTTTTGACATCATTACTGGTGAAGGTACAAGTTCGTGGCTGTAACTTCTGATATAATGTGTTTTGTATGGGGCGAGCCTTTGGGTTCGCCCTTTTTACATATAGTAAATGGGAGATTTTTGTCTTGTCTGTATTCCTATTAATTCATCGTCTATAAAATATAGTTTTAGCCCTTCTTGATAAAAGTCGTATCTTGTAGCCATTCCAAGGGGAGTCATAATTTTGTCTATATTGTAAGGTTCTTCTCTTCTTGCTTGTATGCACATTTCCGAAGAGAAACCAAATTCCACCAGTCCTCTTTTTATTTTATCAGCATTATGCTCTCCCCATTGTTGCTTTGCATAATCGTATCTGGCAGCTTCCATTCGGTTATATTTGTCCCATTGTGTCTGTTCCCAGTCTTGATGCTTTTTCATCAATGCTTGGAAGTCATCGTTACATTTGATGTAGTAATATAAATTTTCGCTATATGGGATATATAATGTGTCTGCTATCGTTACATTTGTGGAGTCAACATTTCCATATTTTGTTATATATGTTCTCTTAGGATTTACCGTAAATACCGCATAATATTTGAACATCAAATCTCCAGAACTTGTTTTGAAATCATTGCTTCTAAAAAGCCTGTCTCCTATAAAGCTTTCAGTATCATATTCAAAATTGTTGGCACGGAATATATTAAAATATGAGCCTTTTTCTGGACTCCAGCGTATGTTACATTGTAAATTAGGAAGGAGTTGCACATCATGGAATATACAGTTGATACCTTTGAGGTTATTAAAACTCTCCATCATTCCACTTGACCAAGATTCTTTGCACGTCCCGGAAGCATGAAACCAGAAAACATTTTGTTTACTATCCTTACTACGTTTTGATAATTTGGCTATGCGGTTCTCTCCAACATTGTTAATTAGCCACACTTCCTTTCCTTTGAATTTTTCTATAAAGGGCAATAAGGATTTTTGATTATAAAATGAGGCGCAGCTATCTTTAAGGGCATTGAGTTGTGCCTCGTATTCTGGAGGGCATTGAGCAATGCCTCTTGCTCCTATCATCAATAACAATAATGTCAATACAAATTTACTCATAGTATATAGCTTTATATAAATATAACGATTTTCCACGAAAAATATTTTGTCTTTTCACTTAAAAAACTGAAATAGGCACAACATCCGTGTTTTTGAATCCCTATTCTTGATAAAATCAATTCATTAATATCATAAGTTATGGAAATGCAAAACGAAGAAATGTTGCTGTCTGAGCAGATTCAGGCAGAAGTGGACAAGAAGGTTAAGGAAATTAAGGATGCTGACCCGAAGCTGAAGAAGGTCTTTCCTATTTTGGTGGAGGGCAACGAGGACGATGGTGAAAAGCCCTATTATATTGGCTATTTCAAGCAACCATCATTCCCTGCTTTCAGTAAGTATCTTTCCCTGTCGCAGAGAGACCAGGCCGGTGCCATGCGAGAGCTTGCGAAAGACTGTTTCATCGACGGCGATAAGGAACTTATCAAAGATGACAGCCTGTTTATCTTCGGCCTCATGCCTCACCTCGCCCAGTTGATTGAGATTCGTCAGGGCCGACTGGTAAATTTATCAAAAGCTGGGAAGTAAAAGATAGCGAGTATCTTCGTCATAGGCTAATATATGTACGCCATTACTTTCCCAGCGTGAACCTTGAAGATCTGGATGATGAGGATTTTGCTCGTTTATCAGAGGAAGCCATTTGGCTTCATAGTAAAATGATTATCACCCAGCAAGCCAATTCCCTTGGGCTTTTGTCGTAAAGTGTTTGTTGTTTGCCCCTTATTCTGCAAAAGGATAAGGGGCTTTTAATCTTTGAGAGGTGTCAAAAGCTATTCTTCTAAAAACAATTATGGTATGCCACAAGTATATGAAGTCCAATATCAGATAAACGTCAATAACGGTCCAGCGTTAGAGGCAATTAATCAGTTCCAGCAGGCAACGACCCGATTGGAACAAATGTCTCGTAGGTTTGATTTGGTAGCCCAGAAGATAGGAAAGTTAAATTCCGCTTTCAAGACTATCCAAACCAAGCCTGTAACTGCTACTGTTAAGGCAGATACAAAATCTGCCGAAGCATCTTTAAGACGTGTGTTGAGTTTGATGAAACAAATTCAGACACGTTCTAAAACATCTATGTCAGCTCCTAATTTAGGCAACTTGACTGCAACTATGCAGAAAGTGCAGAAGCTGACTAATAGTATTAATCGTAATACTATAAAACCAAAGGCTAATACACAAGCTGCAATCAACAGTTTGGATGCTCTGTTGCGTAAAATCAACCAGATAAAAGCTAACAAAAACATCACTATAACCACCAGTGCCGCTGGTGCCGCATCTGCTGTTGGAGCAGTTGGTAGAGCTGGCGGTGCAAGAACTGTAGCACCTGCCCGTGCTGTGCAGTCAGGTCATAGTACATACCTTTACCCTTCCACCAGACAAGTATTAGGTCCGACATACGCTCAGACTGGTACAAATGTAGCTGGTGAGATGATTAAGGGCATGGGTATTGCATACGGTTTGAGTGCTTTGATGTCAGGTGTTTCTGGTGTATTTAAGAGTGCTACGGCATACGAAAATGTCAGTCAAACAACCAAGAATATCTTGGGTGCCCATGATAAGAGCGCATCGTTTGAAGGCAATTTTGAGAGCATGAATCAACTTATGCGCCAGGTAGGTGTAGAAACAAAGTTTACGGCACCACAGGTAGCATCGGCAGGTAAGTTCTTAGCAATGGCCGGCTATAAGACTTCAGACATACAACAATCTATACGCCCTATTTCAAACTTAGCTTTGATTGGAGACTCAGATTTAGGTGAGACCGCTGATGTTGTAACCAACATTATGACTGGTTATGAAATTCCAGCAAACCAGATGAATAATGTTGCCGATATATTGACCATGACGTTCACCAAGAGTAATACTACATTGATGGAATTGGCAGAGTCATTCAAATATGCAGGTACTGTTGCCCGTCAATCAGGCTTGGAGTTTGAGACCACAGCCGCTGCCATCGGTGTATTGGGAGATTCTGGTATCAAAGCATCTCATGCTGGTACAACCTTGCGTATGATGCTTATGAATATGCAGGCACCTACCAAAAAACAAAAGGCAGCATGGAAAGCGTTGGGCGTATCTCCTAAAGACGATGAGGGTAATTTGAAAGACTTTAATACTCTTATGTCAGAGTTAAATGCAAAGAGTAAGGAGATGAGCAATGGAGATTTTACTTCATTGTTCTATCAGGCTTTCCGTATTACTGCCGCAACAGGAGCTATGGCTTTGGTTCGTCATGCAGATAAACTGCAAGAGGTGACGGATTTGAATAAATATAACTCATACGGTCTTTCTACAGAACTGGCAGATGCTAAAAAGAATACTATAGAAGGTCTTTGGTATCAGATGACCTCAGCTTTCACAGAAAGTGGTATGAAAGGCTTTGAGGCTATGCAGGGTACTATCAGAGATTTCTTGCAAAGAATGATTCAGTTGATGAAATCACCTGAATTTGTTGAGGCATTATCCAGTGCCATGCAGATGTTCCTTAAAATTATTGAGGTTATAACCAGTGTTTTCAAAAAGATTATGGTAATATGGAATTGGCTTCCAAATTGGGCAAAAGACGGTCTTGTTTTCTTTGTTAAGTGGCAAATGATATTAGGTATTGTAGCAAGCACTGCACAAAGTTTATTAAGTACCTTTATGATGATACGTGGTGTCTTGTTTGGAAGTTGGTTGGTAGGTATTACGAAATTTGCTGCTACAATGTGGCAAACATTACGATATGCTGTCCAGTTATATGCCTTCAGTAGATTTGCAGGTCTTGGACAAATGGCTTCTTTAGGACAAGCTGTTGGTCGAGGGGTATTTGGTGCAGCAGGTTTAATGGGAGCTGGCACAGGGGTTGCTGGAGTTGGTGCTGCAAGTACAACCGGCGTGGTTGGTGCCGCTGCTGCTGGTAGCAGTGGCTTAACTTTGATGAGTGCGATAAGTTCTATAGGTTCATTCCTATTGACAAACCCTATTGGTTGGGGCGTAATGGCCGCTACAGCTATTGGGTGGATAGGATATGAAATCTATGATACTTATCAGAAAACTCAGGCTGCTATTAAGGCTAATGAAGCTTGGGGTGCAAGTTATCGCAATTTGGGTGTTGAAAAGCTTAACATGAGCGATCCAGATGCTCTTATGATTGGCAATATGCGTATTTTTAACAATGAGTTGCTGACACAAAATGAACGAGTGGCACAAGCAACAGAATTGTGGAAACACTATTGGCAGGAAAAGAACAGTAAGCCCCAAACAACAGATGATACTACTAAATTTGCGGATTTAGACACGCCAACTGCAAAGAATTTCAAAGAGATGCTAACCACTGCTGATATGTGGGGCGGTGTTCATAAGTCATTTACCCCTTTGTTAGAAGCATTGGGTGGTAATATTAGACGGTTTGATTATTTAGATAAAAATGGCAATGCTTATTCTACTCAGCATCTTAATTTGTTTGGTCGTGCTATAGATTTAGGACAAGACCCCGAAATTGGAGAAAATGCAGCAGTACAATTACTGCTTGCACAATTAGGAGCTGATCCGAATAATGAGCAACGTATGGCATTGGAAAAATATATGATAAGTCAAGCCAGCGCAGCCCATAATTATACTGATTTTACCAATATCGTGTCAGCCGCACGTAAGCAATTTATACCAACCACATATAATAGTCGATGGGATTGGATTAGCTCTGAGACAGCAGAGGACATGACATTTGCAGACATCAAAAATTCCCAGATGTATGTAAGAGCTTTGCAGTCAAGTATGGAACAGGTGTTTAGTGCATGGAATGATTTTGGTGTATTATTACAGAATTATGACGAAACCAATACTGTAGATTATAAGAAGGCCCAAGAAATTCTGCAAAAGTTCTTCGGACCATTGTTTGATACTAAGTATGGTTTGTATGGTTCTGATGGCTATATGAAATATATTAAGGATATTGTCAATAATCCTGCAAAATATGGTTATGATTCAGTAAAACAAGCTACTGACATGATTAATGAGTCATTTGACAAATTAGTTGGTTGGTACAACACTCTGGACAACCATTATAAGCCATTATTCGCCAGTTTTCTTAACCGTTCCCCATTAGAGAGGGTACTTCCGTCAGGTCATTTTTCAGCAGAGGGTGGTTTCCAAGCCCCAACAAAAGAAGGACAAACAATGATGGCAGATGGAGTGTCATATAAATCTAAACTTTTCAGTCCTACAGGGAGGTATATATGGGTAGATAAGAATGGTAAAGAATATATTCCAAAAACATCTAAAGAAACCCAAACATGGAGTCCTACTAATACTGGTGGTGGAGGAAAGCGTACTCCATCAAGTTCATTACATAATGGTACCGACCAGTCACAATATAAGTCGCATTATAACCAATCTGCCGCACCTAAGCAGGTGATTGTAAGAATTGAGAATCTGATGCGAGTGGACAAGCAAACAATTGACATGACAGATGGCCGTCAGATGGCAGCTGTCAACAACATCAAGCAACAGTTAGCAACAGCCTTGCTGGATGTAGTTCAAGATTTTAACTCAAATATTGTATAAATAAGATATGGGATTTATTAGTTATGTAAGTTCGGCTTTTAGTTCCACTCAGTTTATCAGCAATGCAATGACTTCTGGGGCAAACGTTGGTGTGAATGCAGCATTTCATTATGCTAATTACGCTAATAGAGATGGACAATTAAAGTTCATCTCTCCACGTGGCTATGATAATGTTCTTGTATATGCTGCCAAACGAACCATGATGCAGCTTGCATTTGCCAAAATTAATGATTTGTACCCAGCTTATGTACGGCAGTTGGATAATAAACGTCTGACTGCCGCATACGCAAAAAATCAGGGAGCAGCTTTACAGCAAGTTATAGGTAGTAATACTGATACCGACCAAGATTTTTTGAGAAAGCAGCAAGTGCAAATTCACTATATGGGACAGCCAGTTCCAGAAGGATTGTTATTATGGATTCCCAATGAGTCTGGCCAGAAGAATAGTATAAAGGTACAAACATATTGGGACAAAATTAAATTTTTGAGCCATGAGGAAGCTGCAAATGCCAACTCTATAGTTGATACGGAGATTGAAGTTCCAGCAGATGAGGATAAAGTATTTGTAGATTTAGGTCCCTTGGTACAAGCGCAAAGTGCAAATAATGTCATTTTAACAAAAGTACAAGGTCGTGATCATTCCCGTAAAGAGTTAATATCCGGCGGTGATGTGAATTTTACTGTAACAGGTAAGATTATGAGCAATTATCCAGATGTCTATCCTTACAGTATGGTGTCAAAGTTTATCACCTTAATGCAATATAAGGGGGTAATTCATGTGTCTAATTTGATGTTCCAACAATTCAATGTCAATCAGATTATCATCAAAGATTTTCAAATGGGACAAAATGAAGGCTTTAAGAACGTCCAGCCATATAGTTTTACCTGTGTGGGTGTTGAGCCTGATAAAGTGGTAAAGGCTGTTGAAGACACAATTCAAACAACCAATTTGAATATTGCCCAAATGAAGAAAAAAGGATGGACAACTAAATTGCTTGAACAAGTTAAGGCAGCTGCCGCTAATCAAGCAGCTCAAATGGTAGAACAACTTACATCAAAGGTAATATGAAAAGTTCAGAATATAATGCAGGATTATTGTTGGATAAGGCAGTGGATATTTTGGCTTGTAAGATTCTTGTTTGGGAACCAAAAGATAAAAATGTCATAGATGCAGAGGACCCTGCTGATGACAAATGCTTAACACTTCGGGAGTGTCAAAGCGTAGAAATTGAGGAGTCATACAAGAAGCTTATCGGCACTGCTACAGTAAAGTTCCCAAGAGGTACAATTATTAAGCGTACTATTACAAAGAACGATACAGAGGAGGACGGTACTACTACTGTTTATACAGAGCGTCTTGCTGATGGTACTATAACAGAGAAGCGTGCTGGTTATTCAACAGCACAGCCATCTGATTTTCATGTCGGACAAAGGATTCGTATCTATTTGGGGTATTATCGAGATACAGGCAAAGTCTTTAAGGATGCTCAGGAACGTCAAGAAGCTATGGATAAAGCTGCAATGGCTCATAAAGCTATGTTTGATGGCTATATCACTAAGTGTTCAGTGTCAACGCCTATTGAGATAAGGTGTGAAAATTTGGCAACCAATCTGAAACGTAAAAATTGTAGAAAGATAGTCACAAAAACCGATACTACGGTAAATGATTTTTTGAAAGAAGGCGGTAAGTATGACTTGTTAAAGGGCACGGGGTTAAAGTTGCACCCATATACCGCCAAATGTAATATCAATATCGGTAAGGTTCAATTATCTGAAGACTTGACGATTGCTGATTTGCTTACCGAATGGTCCAAGTATAAGCTATATTGTTTTATCAGGACAGAAAATGGCATACCATATTTGAAGGTTGGCCGGTCATATTTTTCAGCAAAAACGGCAGAGTCTATTGTTAATGAAGACCAAAGTTCTAACGGAACAGTGTTACAATTTGATTATCATGTCGCAGAAGATGGTCTTACTTTGATGAATACTGACCCCAGATTTTTAGCAGTATCTGCTGAAGGTTTCAAATATGAAGCGGACAGTAAGGGCAAAATGAAGGAAGTTAAGTATAGTATTACAATTCGACTGAATCCAGAATGGGAGGGCACTACAGATACAAAACATAAAAAGTTTCAATTATTGAACGAAACAAAGCTCAGTAAAAAATCTTTGAAATTAGGAGCAGTACCCAAATCTCAGACTAAAGATAAGGTTGATTTAAGCCAATATACAGTTATTCCATACACGTCTAATCATATAGGGATAACTGAAGACCAGCTGATAGCTGAGGCCGAGGCATATTTTGATGGATATAACATGAATGGTATAGAAGGTTCTATAACTGTTTTTGGTGATCACAATTTTGAGTCAGGCATGAAAGTTGAGCTGCTTGATATACGTCAGCCGGAGAAAAATGGCTGGTATCTCATTGAAGAGGTAAATACAAAATTTGGAGTTAATGGCTACCGTCAGACATTGAAATTACCATATTGTATTGCCAGACCTGAAAAAGAAGACAGCAAATGAGCGTAAATTCAGAATTATCAGCAAATGAGACCATTTATGATGCCATACGTCAGATAGCTTTTCATAAACTCATCAATCCACGCACCAATGCGATGAAGAACACTTCGAGGACATCTGGATTTGTTGTTAAATTCCATGATGACCCAAGTGATGAATTGTACGGTACAGTGGATGTGCAGGAATATAATTTAGGTTCAGAGACTAATAGACAAGCAGTGGAAGATGGTTTGCCTGTTGGTCTGCATGAGGGCGTATATCTGTCTGCCATCCAGAGTAATGAAACAGGACTGGTGACAATTCCTTATCTCTATTCAGATGTGGTTATCGCCACTGATCCTGAAACACTAAGAGAATATGTCATCCAGTATTCCCATGCAGACACAGTACAGGTTGATGCTCATAATAAAGTGGTGATTGGTGTAACAGAGACTGAAGAATACCAAGATACTGAAGACTCTCCAGATGTTGAGGATTTGGAGCCAACAGGTGTCCATGCCCATACTACTTATACCCCAGTTTCTATTTTGACAGTTGTGGGTAAGAGCGATAAGCCAGAAGAGCAAACTTCCATTGAGATAACCTCAGAAAAAATTGAGGCTATCCGTGATAAAGGAAAGGTATTGATGGATGCAGAACAAATCCATGCACAATATGACGAGAAAACTTCTGTTACACTTAATGCCGACCAGCTGGAAGCCAAACATGACAAAGCACAACTTCTTTTAGATGCACAGCAATTATTAGCAAAATACGATGCTAAAGAGATTGTTATCAAAAGTGATGGCGTATATGTAGGTAGTGGCAGTGCATCGGAGCCGGCGGTATTAGGTAATCAGTTGGCTACATTGTTAATTGATTGGCTTGGGGCATTGTCTTCTATGATGACTCCAACAATGATGGGACCACAACCGCCAGCTAATTTGGCGCAATTTGTTTCATTGCAAGCAAAGGTCAATTCATATAAGGCGGCTACCTCTGGCATCTTATCAAAGACCGTAAAAATAGCACAATAATATGGCAACATTAAACGAAGATATATCTAAGATTGAGTCTGGAAGTAATTTGGACACACTGTATAACCGATTGCTCTCAGGTTTTCTGAAGGCGCAAGAAGACACTATGCCCGATTACACCAGCTCTGAATATGTCACAACCACAGAAGAAGATGGCGTGCTTGTCTATACTGTAGATGAGCATAAAATTAATGCCAGCATTGCAGAACAAAAATTGATTGCAATCAAAAATTCTGCATATCTGCTTGCTTCCAGTATGTTAGGTACAAGCAATACTCCTGGAGGTGGTGAAGGCGGTGACAATCCTGGTTCCGACGGTATGTTTGTTGCATTGACTGGTGACTATATGACCGGTAAGTTAAGCACTTTGTTTGGTTTTTCTGCTGGAGATAATGGTACCAAGATATTGGATGTTTACCAGACTTTAGAGGAAGATACAGAAGACCGCAAGAATATTGTTGAAATCAATGGAGAACTTCATTTAGACCCATACGGATTGTTCATCAATGGTAGCAATGTGATGAATTATGATAATGATATTTTGTCACTTATTGCACCAACCATCACTCTGGATGGAAAGGTTAATATTACTCAGAGTTTAACTATTGGAGATGTTACAATAGATCAAGATGGTATTCATATTGGTACAGATGAGGGTAATTTTGAGTTTTATCATTCAGGAAATGCCAACAAAGAAGATGTAGACTGGGCCATGAAGAATGGCACAGTTGCAGGAGATTTGTTGGTTAAAGGGGAAAGTAACTTAAAAGGAAAGCTTACCGCATTGGGTGGCTTTGCCCTGGGTATCGGTGATAAAGAAGTATTGACGATTGATGAGAATCGAACAGTATCATTGGCTGGAGATTTGGATATGACAGGTCTGACAGGAGGCTTAAAGCTTAATGGAGAATATGTCCTTTATATCAAGAATCCAAATGTCATTTCTTTGTCGGCACCTAAAAAAATACTAAACTTGGGCGATGATGATACCAGCAAAATAGATTTGCAGACTGGTATATATGACGATGACGGAGAGTATCAGTTAGTTGGTAAATTTGGAGACGCATATTTTCCCAACTCATTCAGAGCCGGCCATCTGTTAGGCAATGTATTGATTGAGACTTATAAGAATGATGAAGAAGATTCTGGAGTCATGGTCAGTCGATGGCTTAAATTCAATAATATCTTTGGCCCAGGTTTTCATAGCGATGGTGATAACCTGTTGTTCAAGGGACCATTCAGGTATGTTGTAACAGAAGGAGACGAGTCAAATCAAGTAACGGAATATCGCACCTCAGTCATACAATTTCAAGAATCTACCAGTCTGTATGCACCTTTGAATAGGAAATCTGCAAGCCTGATGATAACCACAGATGCAGATTTTTATGTGTTCGATAAGCCATTAGAAGGAAAAAAATCAATAGGAATTGCAGAATCTAAAACCCGAATTTTAGATAACCAACTATTCTTTGATGATTCTATATACTGGCAAGGACTGGCAGATGGCGTAAAATACTACGGTAACGCCTACATGGTCAACGACATTGGCTCTGTTGAATTTTCCAGTGGTTTTGCTGGTAGTGGTTGGAAGATATACAAGAATCAGCTGACAGGAAATATCAGTGCTACATTTGATGAATTGACAATTCGTAAGAAAGCAAGATTCTATGAGTTGGAAGTTCAAAAGCAATCCGTTACTAATGGGTCTTTATGGGTAAGTGACGCTTGTTCAGGAGACTTGGTGGAAGAAGTAGTGTAATGGCATTATACACATTCAAAAAATACAAGATTTCTCTTCAGCATGACTCCAAGAAAACACAGGGGTTGCGCACAGGAGACATCGTTAGAAGACAATATTTTGACGGTACAAACTTGATATACTCTTTAATGTGTGTATTAAGTTATGGCAAAGAAGAAGTGGTTGACGCAGAGACAAATGAAATTGTCGAGCGCAGCTACTTCATCGGTGCTTTATTGGAAGGCGATGTGCCTCAGACAGAGCAAATATTGGATTTTGCCCGTGTTACTAATCTTTTTGATACAAACCGTTCTGGAGCATTGTATCTGACTGGTTCAGACGATCAAGCTCCTTATATGGATGTTATAGACGGCATAGGCAGAAACGCCAGCCTGAGTTGGCCGGAGAACATTGCTTCCGCAGATTATGCAGACGCAGAATCACAATATGTTGTTAGTGGCGTAGTTGATGCCGACTATATTCCTTCAATAGAAGACAATTATCGAGTGCTTCATTTGAAGCGACAAGATGTAGTCGATTATCATTTTGTTGGCATCCAGCAAGATTTTTATAAATATGTTCAGAATCCAAACCGTGTATTGGTATCTTACAAGATAAAGTCTTCACGAGAATTAACGTGCAAGATGTCTTTAGGGTATCAGGACGGTACACGTATAGATGGAGAAGATAGCTATACTGTAACTACAGATTGGCAATATAAGCTGCACGCAGTGACAATAGACTATTCTGGCCGTTATTTGCGTACTTTGAAATTGGATTTGTCTGCTATGAAAGCGAATGATGAAGTGTGGATTTCAGATTTCAATATCATTCTTCTTTCCAGCATTTCTAATTTTGGAGATGCCAGCAAGATGCGTGTTGGTAAACTGACAGGTATCTCTGACCCTGTATTTGGTCAGTTAGATGGGTATGGCGGTTATATGCAGAAACTGTTTGCCTCAAAGTCCGCTCATATCTCAGGAACGTTGACTGCCGGTGATGAAAATGGTTTTGCATCTACTTTCTATGCAGGTAGGATTCATAGAAACACTTTCATTAATTCGTTGGATGTTGATTTTGTTTCTTCTGTTGTTATTGATACAAAGATAGATAATCCTACAGGTATAGGCAATGTATATAAATTCAATGGCAGCGTAACCATGAATGCTCAGACTAATGCGTGGTTGTTGCGTAATTTAGGAAAAAGATACACATTGTCATTTTGGCTGTATTCAGAATCTGGAGGACAGGTGTCCATTCTTCAGAACAACAAAGTAGTCAGTACCATACAAATTCCTGAAGGATTGGCTTTAAGTTGGAATAGACACAAAGTGTCTTTTGATTTGTTGTCTCCAGAAAAAAGCGAGGGGGTAACTATTACTTTGGCTCCGACCTTGGATAATACTGGTGCTAACATATATTTCGTTGCCCCTCAGTTGGAATTAGGAGATATAGCTACCCAATATCAGCCGACCGATAGTATTTTGAATGAGACCAATGATTATGGAGCTTGGTTTAATCGAGGCGGTATTGGAGGTACCATTCAGAACCCACTGTTGCGTTTGAATTATGATGGTGAGGGCAGCATTGACACACGGACAGGTTCTATCAAACTTAAAACCGATGGCTCCGGGCATTTGGCCAATTCTAATATTAAATGGAATCAGCAAGGCGATGTCACGTTTGGTAAAGGTGTTACGATGACATGGGATAACCTTGACAATTCTGTTAAAGATGAATTGGTCAGCAAGTCTATTCGCATTACCGGCCCTGACATTTTTACGTTGTTGGGAGATTTGACTGGAGCCGAGCCTATTACCAATCCGGCAGACATTGTGTTGACATTGGAAGAGGAGAATTTACAATCCACCTCCAGTCAACGCCAATGGTATTATCTGGATGGATATGACTATATTCCTTTTGAGGGAGAAAATGGTAAGACATTGACTATATTACCATTTGAAGACTATTGGAATAATGCCAATTCATTGACGGTTCGCTGTGTTGTTACTTTCAGTGACGAAACATATACTGCCACATTTACAGTTAAGAAGCAGTATATTGTCGGCTACAGTATTGAGATTACATCAAGTAAGGGCATGGCATATAAAAATGGTGAGTGCCAAACAACCCTTACAGCTAATGTGTATTATCAAGGTAAATTGGTGGATCCCGAATATGTCGCAGCCAACTATACATTCAAATGGACCAAATATCATCTCCCAGACCTTAAAAATCCGATTGAAGGCTGGGCAGATGCCGTAACAGATGATGCTGGTAATGTAATACGTCCAGCGATAGACACTACAAAGCAGAATATCTCATTGGACTATGATATATCTGGCCAAGATTATTATGTCTGTGAGCTGTTGAATGGTGCCGGTTTCCCATACGAATTTCCTATTATATTTTAAGGCATGGCAGAACAGTCAAAAAATTTATTGGATTTCAACAATAAGCAAGAAAACAATGGTGCTAATAACCGTGGCCGATTGACGGCGCATGAGTTTAATCAAGTTGTTGATGCCGTTAATAATAACTCAAATGACGTATTCAATCTTCAGAATCAGTTGAATGGATTGTCGCTTCAAGTTTTGCCGAATGAGGAAGCATACGAGGCGATTGCAGTTAAAGATGCTAAAACCCTTTATATCATACTTGACGAATGATTCATGGTGGTAAACAAGATGTCAGTGCTGCACGATTGGGACTTATAGTTGTATCGGCGATTCATTTAGGTGCTCAGTTAGTATGGCAAGCTATCCGTTCATGTTTTGGTTCTGGATATTGGATAAACACATCTCCTTGGAAGCCCGATGAAGGGTGGAAAAACTAAACAATATAAATATCAGTTATGGCTAAAAAATTTAGGACTGACGCTATTGTCGGCTTTAGTGAGGACTGGGGAGGCAGTCCTGACAATAGCGTACCTTCTGCAACTGATGAAACTAATCTCTTACCCTATTCGGGGGCAGCGGTCCAGACATTTATTAAGAAATATCTGAAGGACCACGAGGACAATAAAATTGGATATATACCGCCAATGTCAAAAGACACTGACGGTTATTATCATATACGAGGTTTTGCTAATAAAACCACGTATAACGAGTGGCTTTCCAACCCCGATGATTTGCAGGAATTGAAGATTCTTGATGTCGTTATTCCTATCAGTGATGAGCAGGGAGTGATGAATATCGTGGAGTTGACTACACAGAGTAATCAGACCAATTTTGTGAGCATTGACGGCTCCATTGTTTTGAAGATGCGCTTCACCTCTCAAACTTACAATCCTGTTACACAAAAGTATGCTGACACATACGAGGATGGTACTATGACCATTCAAAGACGTGCTTCCGCTACAGACTCATGGCGTACTATTGGCACTATGGCTATCAAGAGTGTGGAGGCAGAAAGCAACACCTACACAGATGTCGATATTAGCAGTCTGTTGAATAGTGGTACTTGTCAATTGCGTTTGATTGTAACCGGCGATCAGAGTCAAGCTACTACAGCATACGTTGTGTTCCAGAGTGTAACGAAGACAGAGTTGAAATTAGAGTTTAGAAATGAGTGGCAACAGCCTGTTGTCGGTTCTACACTTTCTTTGTTATACACCTATATGGGAGCCGTAGCAAAGACTTTGAATCTGAAGATTACTGGTGATGGTGGTACCCGTAGTCTGCAATATGCGTTAGGTAAAACAGAATATACCGAAACCCCTAATCAATTCGATATTATTGATACAGAAAGCGATGCCGTTAAGCTGCTCAGTCATGGCGTGCATGAAATAGAGGCATGGCTCTCCGTGGACGGCACCGATATTACCAGTGAACATATTGTATCACAAGTTATGGTTGTGGCAGACACCACTGACAAAACACCATATATTATCTTGAACAATGTTGCGAAGTCTTTAGTCAATTGGACATCCGCAAACTTCTTCCAGTGGGCGATTTACAATCCTGCATCTGCCAATACAGAAGTTACATTTAAGTTGACAGATATAAAAAATGAGGCCAACTATTTGACTTATACAGAGAAAAATGCTCAGGCAGAAACTGTATATACCTTTGGTAATATGGTGGAGATAGACAGCAAGGAGACTGCCTTTAGTGCATATATGCTGTTTAGTTCTGGCGGTAAGGAGTTGCGTGAACGAATCAGCTTTGAAGTGGATAATTCTCAGAATTTTGCCCCAACCGAAGGCGCAGATTTGATTATCAATCCTAAGTTGCGCAGTAACACTGAGGACAATCCTGCTCGTATCATCAATACTGTAAATAACACTGTAATTCCTGCTGTTTTCAAAAATTTTGGTTTTGTAAGTGACGGTTGGGTTACGGATAGTGAGGGCATTAAGTGTTTGCGAGTACCGAGTGGCCGCAGCGTAGAGATAGACTATGAGGCCCTGTCAGACTTCATCCAGACTCGTAAAACCGGCTCTTTAACCTTTGAGATTGACTTTGCAACACGAAATGTAACTGATGAGGACTCCCCTGTTTTGAAGATGTGTTCATATACAGAAGGCGGTAATCCTTTGGGCTGGGAGATGAAGCCGATGGAGGCTTGCTATATGACTCTTAGCAAGGTAACGAGAAAGAACCAAGATGTCGGCTATCAGGAAGGTATGCGCACAAAGATTGCAGTAAATATGCTGTACAATCTTTCCAGCAGCGGTCAGAACTATTGCCGTATTTTTGTCAATAGTGTTATCAACCGAGAGTTTAACTACGACACTACAGACACATTCGTTCAGTATGTCAACGGAGCGCAGACTTCTCAGGGTATTCGTATCGGCTCAGATGGTGCAGATATTGATATTTACAGTATCAAGGTCTATAAAAAGGCTTTGACTGCCGGTGATGTGCGCCAGAACTATATGGCATCATTGGATAACAGTGAAGAGAAAATCGCTTTCCGTGAGAAGAACAATATTCTGAGCGGTAATACTATCAGCTATGACCTTGCTTATGAGAAGTACAATGTACTTTTGTGGAAAGGCAAGTATGCGACATACGGCAATACAAAGAAAGACAAGTTCAATGGCGATTTAGTAATCCATATCCCTGGTGATCCGGCACATAGCGGTACTTTGTACAACATGAATGAGAAGGGTCAAGGAACATCGTCTATGTTGTATTATTGGTGGAACGGTCAATGGGGTTTCAACGAAGGTGGTTACTGGGTAGACGAGAACGGTGTAAATCATGGCGCAGGCTATCAGCTTATTGACAGCATACCTTTGGCTACTAAGTTGGTTGGTAAGGTTAATTTTGCCAGCTCAATGCAAAGTCATAAGATTGGCTCTACAGCATTGTACAATGACTTGTGGAAGGAAGTGTGTGGCGGTAACTCTATTACAGCTACTCCGGGCTTTGAGAATACCCGTTCTGCCGTATTGGAAAAACCATTCCTTTTGTTTGTTCAGGAAGACGATACCAAGGAGCCTGAGTTCAAGTCGTTTATCACATTTGGTCCTGGTAAGGGAGACAAGCCTACTTTCGGTTATGACAAAAAGAAGTTCCCAGACTATGTTTGTATAGAAGGAGCCGACAATGACCGAGATTTGGTAATGTGCCGTGTGCCTTGGATTGACGATGATGTTGTGCTCGATGGAGAAGACTGGCTTTATAATGGTCAAAAGTCTTGGAGCCTTGTATTTGGTGACACATCAAAGATTGCGCCATTCAAGGCAGCGTTTAATTTTGTCTTCCAGCATTATGACAATATTGACTATTATGTTGGTACATTGGAGGATTTGAATGCTGATGAGACTGTCAACACTTCTAAGCATTATTGGCTAACCAAGGCCGGCAGTAATAATGCCCAGTATGACTTGTTCCGTTACGACCCTATAACAAGTACATGGGTTGGGGCCGGATTGGAGAAATTGGGTGCAGGAAAATACTCTACGGTCAATATCAACAAGCAATGTGGTAATATTGGTTCAGGTACAAATTGGGCAGCGACAAATGAGTTGTTCAAAACGGAGCGTTTGGCCCAATTCAAGGCAAATGTAGGTAAATACTTTAATGTTAAGGAGACACAGTTTACAATGAATTTCTGTAAGCTGATTGCCGCCAGTGATAATCGAGGTAAAAATCTCTATTGTTATATTGACCCTATTACACATTTGATTGGATGGCACCAGGATGACCTTGATACCATTTTTGACCTTAACAATGTAGGACAAAAGGAAAAGCCTTATTATGTTGAGGAGCATGACCTTAATTCAGTTGGCAGCTTCTATTGGAACTCTGAGGGCAATGCTCTATTCAACCAGATGGAAAATGCTTTCCCTGCTGAGTTGCGTGCCAATATGCGTGAAATCTTACAGGCTATGGTAAAGCTAAGTCCTGATGGTACTCTGTTGGGCTGTATGGATAAGTATTATTTCTATGTACAGAAGTATTATCCTGCTGTAGCTTACAATGAGGTTGCCAGACTGGTATATGAGAAAGCTCGTCAGGCATATATTAGTACAGATGAAGATACAAAGTACACCAATGGTACAGACCCTATCACTCAGAGTCTTGGTGATAAGTTACAGGCAGAGATTCAGTGGGTTAAGCTTCGTCTGGCTTATCTGTCATCATACGCAGGATTTGCTGAGTTTGGCAGACGAGACGGTGAAGGAGCCGCTGGTTCATTAAACTTCCGTTCAATCAGCAAGATTGATGGTAGTAAGCCACAGTTTGCTTTCTCTATCGTACCTCATATCTGGATGTACCCAACATTTGCTATTGGTAGTACATTGCTTTATGGCGTAGGTAATTCTGTTGCACCCCGTATCAAAGCTGGCGAGCAATATGATGTAACTGTCGGCACTTCGGATGGTAATACAAATATCTTTATCAATGGTATTGACTATATGCGCAGTATTGGAGACTTTACTGACAAGAGTTTGGGCGAAACATTCAATCTTAGCGGTGCCCGATTGACCAAGTTTTATGTGGACGGTGCTGGTGAGCGGCAGTTCCGACCCACTGGCATGACTGTAACTGCCGCTCTGCTTCAAGAATTGGTACTGAAGAATGTCGGCACTCTTGTTGGAGGCTTGGATTTGTCGGCTATAACAAAGCTGAGACTGCTGATTTTGACAGGAACAGCTTTCAATACTGTCACACTCCCAGCAACTGAATATCTGGAGGAGGTAGCTTTGCCTGACACATTGACATCTTTGACATTGGACCAGCAGCCTAATTTGAAAAAAATATCATTGGCAGGAGCGAGCCGATTGCAAAGTCTCTCGTTAGGTGCAGGTGTGCCAGATTCTCGTGGCATTTTTAATCTGTGTTTTACAGGTAATGCGCCTTTGAATTATCTGAAGTTGGTCAATATAGACTGGAGTGACATTTCTCTGTATATGGTTAATTACCTTGCATCTATCACTGACAGCCATGTTACAGGTAAAATTGCTGTACAGAATAATACTACAAACCGTCCATCTTTCAAGAACAAGATTGATTGGCTTTATCATTGGGGAAATGTTGATGATGCCAATAACCCATTGAGTATCAGTTATTATAAGAGTCCAATAGCAGGTATATCTATTCAAGGAACTCAATATACATATACGACAGGCAAGCATAAGTTCTACTGTTTGCCAAACAGTGCTAATGCGAATGACGTAGTAAGTATTCGTTGGTCTTTGGATGCCAATATGTACTCTACTTTGGAAAGCGCAGAAAAGGATTATTGCGTGATAAATGTAAGTCAGTTAGGTGATGAGGACACAACCGCTCCTTCCGCTACATTGCATTGCTATTTGACCAAGAGTGACGGAACTGTACTGGAAGCTACATGGAAAATCGGACTTTACCCCAGACGTGCCCATTTAGGTGATTATGTTTTCTATGATGGCACATACGGACCTACAAAGAGTGGCAAGACAGTGATTGGCGTATGCTTCTATATCAACCCTAAAGATGCTAATGACAGGCGTATGGTAGCTCCTGCCAATATCGGTAGTTTTCCTTGGGGACTTTATCCAAGTAATGATAATAACGGTGTATATCCTATTGAATTACAGGATGATGAGAATTATAGCGTCTATGACATCGCCAGTATAACGAATATTGGATCTACAGGTCTTGCTGCAACAGGTTCTCAATATCATAGTGCAAACTATATAGAAGCTGAGAATTATTTGGATGATAATACGCCTGATGGATTTGTCAATCCTGCTAAGACAACTGCTGCTGGAGATGGTATTGCAGGTGTAGATAATTCTGGTAAAGAAGTTATCTCAGCTGAGTTAGCAATGTTAAGTGGTGCTTATAAAGCTGGTGATGAGGTACCTGTAGGATTGGCAAAATCGTTGAAGGTTATACAACATCGTAATAAGATTCTGGAAGATTCTGGAGTTAATCTGCCCATCCCAGCTGCTACTGATGATATTACGGAGCAAGCGTCTTTGGCAGACTTGATTAGTCAGGTAATTGCTAATAATGGCGGTCTCAGTAAATACCAACAATTCTATTATCCGGCAGTTAGTAAATGCTATGCTTATCAACCAGCGGTAAAGGCCGGAGAAGTGTTAGCTGACAGGTTTAAGACACATAATTGGTATTTGCCTTCTATTGGTGAGTTGTGTCGTTTGTATTGGCATTTAAAGAAGGGACCTGCATACGATGACGATAAGATTGGAGCGATATTCCAGCGTGCTATTGATGATGGAATCTTTAGTGACTTTTCTGCCAGTCTCTGTTGGAGCAGTTCCGAGGACAGTCGGGGCGGCAGCTGGAACGTGAGCTTCGGCAATGGTAACTTCTACGGCGGCAGCGGCAAGTGCAACGGTACCGTTGTTCGGGCAGTTGCAGCATTTTAGTTCGTGGTGCGTCTTTTGACGCACCACAAAAAGTCAAAATCTAAGAAAATTTTAATGATTTTCAAACCTCCTCTACCATTGGGGAGGTATTCTTTTGTAAATAAATATAAGTACAACAACAACGATAGGCTATACAATGGCATATTGCGAACAAAATTTTTAATATGGCTACAATTCTCAAAAATGCAGGAAGCGCACCGATTTATTGGGAGACGGAGCTTCTAATGTTGCACTGTCTGGAAATGTCTGAGCGAGTTCCTAATAGTGTTGGTGTAAGACGTTTAACAGAGCGTCTTATAGATACTCTTACGGACTGTCTGACAACTATAGGCTTGGCATTGAATGAGAATAATGCAGAATCGAAAGTTGAACTCATCACATCTCTATATTTGGAGTTGCGTACCGTTAAGACTTGCATCGACACCTTAAAAGAGTGGTCGAATAGGAGTAAGAACGTCCGTATCATCTCCAACAAGCAGATGCCACACTTTGCCAAATCTTTACAGTCAATCTTCACGCAGGCGACTGAGTGGAGACGCAAAGTTTGTGAGCAAAATTCTCTTTAGCCACGGTTACGACTATGGCATTGGGGACATTTTTATTAAGAAATGGGCGTGTCACTGGGGACATTGTACCGACAGGGAAATCCTTAGTTAAGAATAAGATAGTACACGCATTAACTGCCAGTAACTGTTGGAGCAGTTCCGAGAACAGTCAGAACAACAGCTGGAACGTGAACTTCGGCAATGGTAACTTCAACAACAACAACAAGTACAACGGTAACGTTGTTCGGGCAGTTGCAGCACTTGATAATAATTATGTCACGGGATGGTTTGACGCATACGATGACTGCTGTAAGCATAAGAAAATGAGTTCGCAATGTGTCATGTATAGATTATCATGGCACTTAGATTTATTAAATTTGGCATACGAGGTGCAATCCCGTACCTATCGTCCTACCACAAGCATCTGCTTTGTTGTCACACGTCCCAAATTACGAGAAGTCTTTGCTGCGAATTTCCGAGACCGTATTGTTCAGCATTGGTTGTGCCTACGTTTAGAGCCATTGTTCGAGCAAAGATTTGTTGAGCAGGGTAACGTATCATTTAACTGCCGCACAGGATTTGGCACTTTAGCGTGTGTAAAACAGATAGCTAAGAATACTAAGTTCCTGTCGGCAAACTACAGTCAAGAGGCATGGTTTGGTCAGTTTGATGTACAAGGCTTCTTTATGTCCATAGATTGTGAGGTCTTGTTGAAATACCTGTTACCTTTTATTAAAGATAAATGGTCATATTGGGAGGGTACACCATTTGAAAACGATTTGGATTTAGTGTTATGGCTAACAGAAGTAGTTGTTCGCCATAGACCGCAAGATGACTGTATCAGAAAGGGCAATATTAAATTATGGGACGATTTACCACATAACAAATCTTTGTTCTATGCAAAGCCCATGAAAGGACTGCCGATAGGTAATCTGACCAGTCAGCTATTTGCCAATTTCTATATGTCAGTATTTGATGCAGAAGCAGTGGCAGAGGCGAGAAAGCGTGGAGCCTTATATGTGCGTTTTGTGGATGATTTCGCTTTTGTTTGTAGGACTAAAGAAGATGCTAAGTATTTTCGACAATGGAGCCGAAGGAGATTGCGTGTGTTGTTGAAAATTAGGATGCACCCGGACAAGGTGTATATTCAAGAAGTCAAGAAAGGCATCAAGATTGTCGGCAGTGTCGTAAAGCCAGGACGTACATACCTTATTAACCGTACTGTCGCTAATTTTATTGAAGCTGTCAGAGAATTGGATAGTCTCTGTGATATTAATCATAAAGGCCCTACGACTATAGAGGAAGGATTAGCCATAGAAAAGAAAGTTAAATCTATTAACTCATATATGGGTTTCTTGGTACATAATCAGTCATACGCTATCAGGCGCAAAGCATTTAGTGAAGCAGTAAATTTTTGGAATTGCTGCTATATCAAAAAGAATTTCAGAATTGTCAAACTCAAAAAGAATGTAGTAGTATGTTAATTACCAAAATGACAGGAAGTATTGAGCCTCAACAAATCCGATACAAAATAAAGTTAGGATTACGCCAATACACAATCGCATTTGATATTCAACAATCAGAAACAGATGACCAGAACCAATATCAGTGGACGGAAACCACATTTGATTTAGGTAGGCCAACCTATTCACAATTAGTTGCCGCCATTGTCCAGAGCCGTTATCCCAGTGATGATATGCAAGCTATTATTAATAATCACCTGTTGGAAGACGGTAACAGTGAGCATGAGGCAGAATGGAACGCTATGCAAGCGTGGCGAGCAAAAGCCAAGAGTATGGCAAAAGAAATATTGACACAATTGGGATAAAGGTAGGAATATTAGGAATTGTAAAAGTTTTAAGAGTATTAGGATTTGATTTGCTCCCAGATTTTGCAACAAACGCAAGGTCTGGGAGCTATTCTTGGATAAAAATAAATATATGGGTACAGTAGCAAAATCATCAATTACACTTACTTCAATAAGCGATGCCTATTCGGTAGCGTTATCTCCCAGCGTGTGTGTAATTCATGCAGATTATGACGGTACCAACCCAATACTTACCAATGCTTACACCCTCATATCTGTTTATTGTGGAGAAATGAAGGTGCCATTCAGTATTGAAATGGTAACAGCCTCACATATAAGTATTGCCTCAAAAATATCAAAGATAGACGATTATACTTATAAGTTGGCGATAACAGGGTTGCATTATACCTTGTTAGAAGGAGGTTTGGATATTACTGTCAATGCTAACAATTTTACAACACTTACTGGACGCTTCTTGTTTACTGTAGAACGAGAAAGCACCATGCTTGACTGGATTCAGGCATGGGAGAACAATAAGACTACCATTGGCTCAGATTCTATAATTACCCCAAGGCTGTTTGTTGGTAAAAAAATCACTGGCAGCTACGAAAGTCTCGATCAAGTTCCAGGACTCACGGGTGTATATATTGGTCCGTCAGCAAATGACAGCTGTGGTGTATATGGATATAAAGACAGCATCGAGATATTCCATTTGGATGAGACTGGCGGTAAAATTGGCGGTTGGAACATATTGAAAGGAGGCTTATATACAGACAATGGCCGACTGAAGATTTTGTCAACAGGTGCTATCCGTGCCGTCAATGATGAAAATGATGCCATCTGGGAGGTCCGTGAAGATGGCTATGCCAGCTTTGCAATGGAGAATGTCCGTTTTTACCCAAATGGAGATGCTGAATTTACAGGCAAGATAACCGCTAATGAAGGTAGGATTGCAGGCTGGTATATAGACGAAGGCAATCTGTATAATATTCAGGTTGGTCTCAGCAGCATTTATAAATATGTTGCTATTGCTAATATTGCAAGCATACCTACTGAGAAAAATGGTGCTTGGAGTGGTAATCATTTATCATGGGTTAAGGCTCATGGCGGTGTTGCCATGTATTACGCCAGCAGTAATAATTATGGATTTATTGGATATAAAGGCTCGTCTTTAGTCTTTTCTTCAGGTTCCACTAATTATATTGCCGGTTGGAATTTTGATGAATCTGCTATATGGATTGGAAACAAGAACAACAATCCAGGGCAATACACAGATGCCGCTGGTTCTTTAACTATTGGAACAAATGGACTCCGTGGAAATTCCTGGTATATAGACAAAGATGGTACGGCCTCTTTTGTTAAAGGACTTGTAAAATTTGGTCTTACATCGGGAACTATTGTTGGTTGGACATTAACAACAAATAAGATTGCAACCGATAACATTGCTCTTGTCTCTGTTGCTGGCTCTACGGGATTATATCTGACTGCCAGTGCGGATGGCAAATTTATAGAACGTGGTCCTGATGCGATGGAGAACTTCATCAATATGTATGGAGGTCTTTATCTAAACATTAAATCAGGCAGCGCAGAATTTGTTGCCAGAGATTCCGGCGGTAATCTGCTGTTTAACCTGAGCAGTCATAACACCAGTACCATATCAGGTTGGACTTTGGGAACACAGCGGTTATCAACTAAGCATATAGCATTGGTTTCTGTTGACGGCGTAACAGGCTTGTATATGTCTTCCAGTACCGATGTGAATTTGAACACATTATCAACAGCTAATCTAAGCAGTACGATTAACTCAAAAGGCGGTATTTATTTGCGAACAACAGATGCTGCCGCAGAATTTGTTGCCAGAGATTCCGGCGGTAATCTGCTGTTTAACCTGAGCAATACTGGCGAGAGTCATATTGCTGGTTGGACGTTTAACAAAACAAGCCTATATACTGGTTCATTAGTAACAAGTGGTAATGCAGCTTCCGGCAATATTAGTATAGGGTCGGAAGGGTTGCGTGGTTATAAATGGCGTTTTGAGAACGATGGCTCAGGTGCTATTGCCGGTAACAATATAACATGGGATAAATACGGTAACATCAAATTTGCCCCCAATGTATCTATGCTTTGGGAAACAGGCATCAATGTAGCTCAAATGATAGCATTTGGACAGATGCTATATCGTGACCCTGAGTTTACCAAAGACAAGAAAAATGGCACAGGACTTTATCATAATAACTACATCAACTACGCTACCTTTAGTGCAGGCTCGCTTCTCAACACACTACAGAAATTTGGTCTGTTTTTGAAGGGTACAGGTATTGTTACAAGAGTAGATATTGTATCAAACACGGGCAGCGTTGCAACAGTCTGGACTGGAAGACAAGCCCTTAGTGATAATTCTGTAGAAATATTGAGCGCACGGACAATAGATTCCACCAGTACCATTCGTATCACGTTCTTGGAAGAAGATGCCTCAATTTTGGTAGGTGCCGCTTCTGATACGGGCATAACTGCATGGGTACCGATAACTTCTATCGGAAATGGACAGGTTATTGTTCAAACAAGTCGTGTTCAGGTAACAGACACAACAGCTCCGAATAGTATTCAAAAGGCTATAAAATATACTTGTACAAGATGGAATAATGTTGGCGATTATAGATTAGGTGGCTTTGCTTTTACCAATCAATCAAGAGCCAATGCTCAGTTTGTTGTTAAAATTGTTGCAAAGATACCTGTAGGCTGGGTCATTGAGAATTATCATAACGCATACGGAAACGGTGCGAGCACCCAATGGGCAACTTCTCAGGAGGGTACAGGTAAGTATGAGGAGTATATTTGCATTGTAAAGTGCGGTTCGTCAGGAACTTTCCAGACAATAAACCATTTTGCGTTAAAGTGCAACGCCGCTTATACCCCAGTGGAAGCTACTGATATGTATGCTCTTGATATTAAGCGAACAAATGTCGAAACAGGAGTGGTTGAAACATTACCAAATGTGATATGGTATGTTGCATACGCTACAGTGTTTGACGCTACTTCTTCAGATAAGGTAACGACCACTATTGATGCTCATGGTATATATACTGGTACGCTCAGGGCAGACCAGATTGTTGCCGGCACTATTGATGCCACAAAGATTTCGGCAGATGTGATTTTGTCGAATGGAAACGCATGGGCTTTGAATAAGGATGGCAGTGGATATTTGGCGAATAAAAATATTAACTGGACTAAAGAAGGAAGTATTACTGTCAATGGCAAAATTATTGCTACAAGTGGTAGTATTGCAGGCTTTCAAATTTCGTCAGGTCATATAGGTGTAGAGTCCTCTTCAGATTCAGAAAGTGGAGGTTCAAATTGGTCAAGTCTTTCAATATATAAAGATTTCTTCAAAGTGGGTGGAAACAAGGGTTATGTGATGTTTGGCAATGACGTAATTCCAAGTTCAGCTGGTGGTGCATTTACTGCCGTAGGGCGTATAGTCAATAATGCACCTAATACACAAGGATCATACGGTTTTGACCAAGCAAATTATGGATTGTTTATCAATGTAAGTGGTGGTACAAAAAATTATGGTATTTTTTCTAATGCAGCGTTGATGGCTCCGTCTTTTATCAATACGAAGGCACAGTTATTAACTTTTGCTTCTGGTAAGAATTATACTGTTGATTTTTCACAAAATAACATTATATTGATGTATTATAATGATCCAAAATTTAGTGGAACCGAAGTTACATTACCTACCGAATCATCCGTAGCGTATAAATTTGGTCTAAGTTCATTGCCCAATGATTTTGCCACTGTTGTTATTTTCCGAGTGCGTACTGGTTCATTACCAATTACATTGAAAGGAATTTATAATCATAATGAGGATTTAGTTGATTATAAGATGGACGATGGAGATTCTGTGATGGTCTTGATTACCAAATGTGATGGCTTCAGGTATCAAATATTAAATTATACAAGCTAATGCGTAGAGATATACAAATTAATACATCAATATGCGACATGGTGCTTAAAGACCAGAATCGGTTAAGTACCTACGCATTTGAATGGGTGTCAGAAACAGACTTGTATCTATTGGGGCAAGTTACGATACCCAGCGCATTTGATGTGCGTAGATTACAAACTGAGGGGGTTAAGGTAGAGATTCCTTATACGCCTATATATAAACCTTTCAAGGTGCGTATTGTGCGTTACTTTGATGAGAATACATCTATGAGCGTGATGAATCCCGTGGATGGCAGTGAATGGTTTGAGGTGCATACAAGCCTTTGGAGACAGGAAAAGCTCCTATTGCGTGCCTCTCAGCTCATCATGGTAAATCAAGACAATTATATCGTGCAGTTAGATGGAGCAAATGGTATTGGGTATATATGGTCCGCAAATGACAGCGATGCCGTAAATATTGCTGCTAACATTCAGAACCGTAACCTGTTGCTAAAATGTATTCCATCAAACAATTACCGTTATCCTACCAGTGGTGTCGGGTTAGTAAGGTTTTTGCACGCTAATCTCAGTCAGACTAATTTGGCTACAATCTTACAAAATGAGTTTAAGGCAGACAAGGTAACTGTAAAAAGTGCTGCCTTTAATTCCTTCACAGGAGATATAGATTTAGACTTAGATTTTTCAGAAGCCGATGCAGAAGTATAAAGTAAAAACCAGCCAAAATATTTTCGATGTAGCCATTGCGATATATGGCTCCATCGAAGGTGTTTTTGACTTGTTGGTCAATAATCCAGAATTGTCATTTGACAGTGTTTTGAAAGGCGGTGAAGAACTGTATTGGGACGAAGATTTTATCGTTTATGATACTATTGTCACCTCTCTCAGCAATGATAATATTGTGCCTGTAAATGGAGAGCGTCATATCTATTATAAAGATATAGACAAAGATTTACGGTGCGTTATACAAATCAATGAGGAAAATGATTCAATAACCTTATTGATGGCCGGAGACGGGAATATGATTGTTGACTGGGGGGATAACAGCGAACTGGAAATCATAGCTCTTCAGCCTATCATGCAGTCATACGTTCATTATTTCGACAATGAAACTGATAGTCGTATGATACGTTTATATGGTGAATTTAATATTAAGACATGGAATATGTCAACTATCAATGGTCTTGTTCTGCCTACTCAGCCACTTATTGTTGATGAAGTAGAGATGAAACAGAACAAAGTGTCATTGCATGGTCTATTCCTATTTAACGGAACATACTCAGTAAAAATGAATAATATCACCATATCCGATTTGGCTCCACTTCAGAATATGAGTTTATCATATCTGGAACTGAAGCAAATCAAATATACGTCTGACAATACGTTGAACGATTATCTGAAGTATATCGCCCAACATAATAATCAACGGCGCAATTGTACTGTTGTGTTAGATACCGTGCCATCGGGTAAATATCAAGAGCCTAAAAAAGACAGTAACGGTAACTATATAATCAATTCGGGTATGGAAGCTATTTATGTGATTACCCATGAGGTTGCCTGGAACGAGGCCGGCCCTTGGGTGTTTAATATCTGTGGTACAATATATCAATATGAAAATTCAGATATAGCATGAGCAGAACACTTACAGAAATATACAATGAGGCTGTAGATACGAGAAACAGGTATTTGGAATTGACAGAATTGACCAATGATTCAAAGATGTCAATTCTCAATGCCTTTACATGGGTTACGTCCGCAGCCATCTATTCATTTGAAACATTGTTAGATGTGTTTATGACGGACATATCCACAGTTTTTAATTCAAGAATTAATGGCACCCCAGCTTATTATGCCAATGCCATGCTTAAATGGCAATATGGAGATAGCTTAATTATAAATGATGAGGGCACTCAGTTTTCGTATGCTCAGGAAGACACAACTAAGCGTGTTATTTCTCACGTCTCATACCAGGAGACATACAGTGAAGAATACAAAGACGATGTACTGATTTTGAAGGTTGCCACAGGAGACGGCAGCTCTCTTAACCGATTGTCAGATGAACAACTAATTGCCGCCAAAGGCTATTTGAATCAAATCAAATTTGCTGGAGTGAAGTGCAATGTAGTGAGCAGAAAAGGTGATGTACTGGTTCCCAGAGTAACCGTCTATTATGATGGAGCCGTCAGCAAAGAGGAACTTTATGATGCTATTGATGCGTCTTTGACACAATTCATTACTGATATGAAGTTTGATTCATTGATATATGCTCAAAAGGTTATAGATGCCATTCAGAAGACAGAGCACGTAATGGACGTGCATATTGACCCCAACGCTTCTGTTGCACAGGGTATTTTTATCGCACAATATGATGATAATGATCAGTTAGGCGAGTTGCAGAAAATAGACCGTAAGGTTTATACTTCCAGTGGCTATATAAAACAAAGTACAAAAAAGGATGCAGAAGCCGCATTACCTACATTTAGAGAAGCAATCGCCATAGAACTTGAAAACAATAAGTAATGAGAAGTTATAGAATTAATACTGACCGTTTGGTAAATCAACTGGTGCCGCATTATTTAGGAGGACGTAGAATAATCTTATTCTTACAGTCCTGCTTGCAGCCGTTGAATAGCCTTAATCAACGGTGGAAGTTATGGGCAGATGAGAAACGATTAGAGGCCGCTATGACTTCTCAGATTATTTTGCTGGAGCATTATTTGAATCATAAATTCAACAAGTATCTACAAGACCACAGCAAACGCATTGTTATTTCGGATGGTGCAATCAATGGTGTCCCCTTGTATTGGCAGGGGTCAGAAGCATACGGTTCAGCATGGGTGCTCTATCATAACGCAGAAGGCAAAGAAACAGAACCTTTGCGTTATAAAGATGAGAAGCAGGCCAACAGTGATGCCAGTTTTTATGTATGCTGTCCTGCCATCAATCCTAAAGTGATTACAAAACAAGAATTGACTGCTATGATTAGCTATCATGTCAGGAAATATTGCATCGCAGGTAAGAAATTTAATGTAATATACGAATAAAATGAAAGAATTTACTTCACAAACCGGAGGTAGATATACCTATATTGATGACCTTCTTAATTTGCAAGAATTGTCATTGGCAATAGTCAGCATTTTTGACGGTTGCGACAATTTTATCGTTAGCGGTTGTCAGGTATCAGGTAATACAATCAGTTCCGGCTATGTATTCATCAATGGTAAAATACGCTATTTTGCCGGTGCTGCCGGTGTCAGCAAGTGGCCTATTTATATCTATGAAAGCAATACTGTAGAGAAGGTGCCGTATGCTGACTCTGGAGACAAGGTAGGCCGTAATGTGTATGGTTGTGCTGCTGCTTCCAGTGTGCCTACAAATACAGACTTGCTGACAGGAGTTGTGCCTCAGTTTGTTCAAATCAACAAGGACAATACCGCTATGCGGTTAAAGGACGCTTTCTTTGGCAAATACGCTTTGACCATTGACAGCTCGTTTAATTCTCAAAGCGTAAAAAAGGATGTTGCTTTTGGCGGTGGTTTAACTGTTGATGGTGCCATTCAATCAAATACCAGTCTGAATGTTGCAAAAGGTAATAGCAAGGCTATTGTTAGTTATGATACCAACGGTGATTTAGTTATTCAATCAACCGCCATAGGTCGCTCTGCTCATCGGTTAATTATTACAAATGATGGTAATTTCCGTTTTTACTCTGGTGATAGTCTGTTGGCTACCCTTTCTTCAAAAGGTTTTGTTGGCAGTTCGCTTATTGGATTTCCACAAGTAAATGCCGGAAATATCCGTTGTACTGACTCTGGTATTTACAATTATGGCAGTATTTCTGATGACGGCGTATTAAATATCAATCTTGTTGGTTACAATGGTGGCATAACGCATTATCGAAATACAGTTATTGGCGATGGAAAGGGCAATGGTATTTTAGAAATTAACGGTAAGTCTCATCAAGGCAAATTGTATGGAGATCTTTTGATTTCAAGCTCCGTTGCTGCTCTGCTGAAGATACGTCACAGTTCTTTGGCTAAAACCGACAAGACCCTTCAATCTTACTTAAATTGGCAAGACAAGAACGGTGCCTCGATAGCTTCTTTGGGATATGTATCAACTGAAGACTTTGATTTTTATGTTAGCAATTCTATTGGTGCTGTCAGAATATCAAGCGATACATATATTGCAGGCAAATTGTATGTTGACGGCGTAGATGTGATGGCAGCAATGACAGGAAAGACCGATTTGGCAGATGCTTTGAAAAATAAGGCGAATGTCTCTGACGTGTATTCTAAGATTGATGCAGACAAAACCTTTGTTAAGAAAACAGATGGCATTGGTATATTTGTAACGAATGCCGGTGGTGGCGAGACAGGTAAGGCTTCTGTCCGCAATGCGATTGGAGCCGCCAGTACATCGGATTTTAACAATGCGGTACAGAAATCCCAGCTATTTAAGGATATTGTATCTGAAGGTTTACCTGCCGTATCTGATGGCAATTACACTGCCAGTTTGAAAGCCCGTCAAAAAGCCTTGTGTGCGAATATTGGTGCAGCCTTCAAGGAAGACGTGCAGACCACTCAGAAAGATACTGGTTGGATTGCCATGACAGTAAAAAACTGTGGCATTACGACAAAACTGTATGTTCGTCAAGTGGGTTATGTTGTTTCTATTCAGGGAGAGCTGCATACCCATCACAGCGGTACAATATTTACATTGCCTAACAATGTGGACCCTCCAAAGTATAAGATAGGCTATTCTCATAATAAGGAGGGCAATTGGCATTGTACTATGAACGGAGGTTCGAGAGATTGTGTAGTTGATTACTGTAACAATGGATGTTCAGAATATATCGGATTTTTAATGACCTATTTAGTATAGCGTATGAGAATTATCAATGTTAGTGCTGATATTGACAGTCAGAAGATTATCAGTCAGCAAGGATTTGTCCATGTGGACAACAAGGTAAAAGCAGAAGTGAATGAAGCAGCAAAAGTCGAGTGTGAGGAAAAGCCGCAGGAAGCCCCACAGAAAGGTCGGAAGGCCAAGAGGGTATCGTCTGAAACGGTTTGAGGAAACCCGGATAGGATTTTTCTTACAGCATGAGGTGCCTGTTGAATATAAGTTGCTGAAGGATGTAACGGAGCAAATGAAGCTCCGTTGCCCTCCAGCCGAATTAATCGAGGCTATCAGTTATTCCTCTGATGATCCATTTTTCAGGAAAACAAAATTCTGGCGTAGTCTAATTGAATACAAACAATATGGATGTTGTCCACGTTTTGCAATTAAGACGAATGCTCAGAAGGAATTGTATTATATCCGGCGAAAATTAAATAAATGCGTACTTTGATAATATAAAAATTGTCAATTTACGCATTTTTTATTAGTGTTTTATCTGTAATTCAAGATTTTTTTAGTACCTTTGCAGCACAATTGATGAATATTATCTCATATTTCTTATTTTTAATACCGTAATTTTATGCGCAAGGTATCGAGCTATTTTCAGCCGTTACCATGTACGCCCAAGCCAGCAAAGCACCTCTACTTATTGAAATGTGAGACAACAGGGCTTTATAAGATTGGCAAAACTACAGGAGATATACGTGTCAGAATAAATAAGCTATATAGTAATAGCCATACCTTTCAACGCAGCATTAAAACAGTAAAAGTCTGGGAGAGGTGTGGCTTTTGTGAATACTATATTTTGAAGTGCTTTGAAAAATCGCTGACAAATCATCCTTTTTATTCAAACGGACATACAGAATGGTTTAAGTACGCAGGTGATGAATCCAGCCTAATTAAGGTTGTTGAATCTATTATTTCAAGTTTCAAAACAAATGAGAAGATATGAAAATTATCCAGCCGTCATTTACCATTATTGAGCAAGAGCCTGGTATTGACGGAATTTATAAACAGATAGAACTGGCAGGTCGTACCTGTTATAAGAGTGAAGACAAAATTACGGAAACCTCTGCTAAGGGTTTTGTGGAGCGCATGATAGCTTCTAAGCATACTGCCATGATTGAACATGGGACGGTGTATCTTGCAATGCCTATGGAGTCAATGTTCCCAATAAGTGCAAATTGCTGGGGTAAATATGCACATAATCCATATTCAAAGGGTTGTGTAAAGATGGACAATAACAAGGTTGCAATTACTACTAATCTTAGGGTTTTAGTGGAAAATAATTGGTTAGATGATTTGCAATATTTGTGCGAACCTACTCAATATCACAACAAACGTGTAACTGTACTGTTTCATACTCAGGTTGCAATCTCCCGTGAGTTTAACCGTCATCGTGTCAACTCTATGGCAGAGAGTAGTACCCGTTACTGCAATTATTCTAAGGAGAAATTTGGTAACGAGATAACGATTAATCTGCCCAGTTGGATAGATGGCAACAATATTACTCCAGATAAGATGGATAATGCCGCCATACAATCCAGACTTATGGCTTTGACAGCTACATGGGGGAATGCCAAAATGAAATTCCCGAAAGAGTTTTCCGCTTTGGACTACTGGTTGTTAGGCAATGCAATGGCAGAGTATTGTTACATGGGACTAATACAAAGCGGATGGACAGCCCAGCAAGCCCGTACAATTTTACCTCTTGACACTAATACTGATTTGGTTCATACCGCTTTTGTGGAAGACTGGAAGCACTTTTTTGATTTGCGTGCTACTGGTACTACAGGTAAACCACACCCAGATGCCAGTTGTTTGGCTATTCCTTTATATCAAGAATTTCAAAAAAGACAATTACTATGAAAGTATTAAAGCGAAATGGTCAAATAGTGGATTTTGACCGTAAGAAAATTGAGCAGGCAATTAAAAATGCCTTTATCAGCAGTAAGGTAGAATACAACCCTTATGTTATGAGGGAAGTTGAAACCGAAATTAATCAAGTGAATGTTGAGGAGTTATCGGTCGAGACCATTCAAGACATTATTGAGAAAACTCTGATGAAGTTGCAGTTTTTTGATACCGTTAAAGCGTTTATCCTGTATCGTGAGCAGCATAAAGAGGCACGTTTTATTCAGGAGCGTATCGACTACATGAAGCGTTATAGCGATTCTGATGATAACGCAGCCTCATCTTCAGAGACTGATGCCAATGCCAATGTGACAATGAAAAATGTCGCAAACTTGGAGGGCGAGGTGTACAAGACAACCAACAGAATAATCCAGCGTCAACGCATGAAGGATATGCTGGGTAGGCTTAATCCAGAGATTGCAAAACAATATGAGAAAGACCTTGAACACCATATTATATATACGCACGATGAAGCCAGTACGCCGGTGCTGAAACAATATTGTATGGCTGTGAGCCTTTATCCACTTATGACAGAGGGTGTCGGCAACATTGACGGCGTTACTCCTTCAGAGCCAAATGACTTACAATCATTTAGTGGTCAGATTACAAATTTGGCATTCTTGCTGTCATCACAGTGTAAGGGGGCTGTGGCCTTTGGCGAATACTTTGTAGCATTGAACTACTATGTAATTAAGGAGTTTGGTGAGCACTGGTATGATAAGTTGGACTGCATTGCCTCAACGCCGCACTGCATGATACGAAGAACAGTCAGGGATAATATCCTCAAAGCGTTTAAGCAGTTTGTATGGGGTATCAATCAGCCGGCAGGCAACAGAAGCTACCAGTCTCCGTTCACCAATATCTCATATTACGATAAGACTTATTTTGAGTCTTTGTTTGGCAGTTTTTACTATCCAGACGGTTCACAGCCAGAATGGAAGGCCATTGATGCTTTGCAGCGTTTGTTCATTAAATGGTTTAATAAGATGCGCCTGAAACAAGTGCTGACATTCCCAGTAGAGACTTTTGCAATGGTGCATGACGGCCATGACATTATAGACAAGGACTACAAGGAACTGTGTGCAGAGATGTATGCTGAAGGACATTCATTCTTCACCTATATTTCAGACAGTGCGGACAGTCTGGCTTCATGTTGCCGTTTGAGAAATGAGCTGGCCGAGAACACATTTAGTCCAACTTCAGGCTTGACTGGAGTTATGACCGGTAGTTGTAATGTGATTACTTTGAATATCAACAGGATTATTCAGGATTGGGCTTCTACCCATACATTTGAAGGAAAATCTTGGATAAAAGGTAACAGACTTCCAGACGGAAATAATTCTTTGAGTGTGATAAATCTTCGAGATGATTTCAAGCAATATCTTGTTGATATACTTGAAAGAGTTTATAAGTATCATATCGCTTTCAAGACCATGCTGTATGATCTGGAGGACAAGAAGATGTTTGCTGCTTCTAACGGCGGCTATATTCATATCAGTAAGTTGTATAGCACTATCGGCATCAATGGCTTGAATGAGGCTGCACGCTTCTTAGGCTTAGAGGTAAGTAATAATCCAGACTATATCGAGTTCTTGCAACTGGTGCTGGGTACTGTTAAGGATGAGAACAAGAAGCACTCTATCCATGACAAGAAACGTCCGTTCCTGTTTAATTCAGAAGTTGTACCGGCAGAAGGTCTTGGAAGTAAAAACTACAACTGGGATAAGCAGGATAATTATTGGATTCCCCAAGATGAGAATTTATATAATAGTTATTTTTACAATGCACATGACAATACTTCTGTGTTAGACAAATTTATTCTTCATGGTAAACAAACTTATCAATATACAGATGGTGGCTCTGCTGCACACATCAATTTGGAAGACCATTTGAGTAAACAGCAATATCTTAAATTAATAGACTTTGCCGTTAAAAACGGAACAAACTATTTCACATTTAATATTCCTAATAGCAAATGTGAAAATTGTGGGCATATTATTAAAAAGCCTATATATGTTTGTCCTAAGTGTGGCAGCACGCATATTACTCAATATACACGAGTGATAGGGTATTTACGTCCTATAGCCGCATTTGGTAAAGAAAGACAGATAGAGGCAAAAAAGAGAATATACACAAATGGAGCAGATGAAATTATGTAAACATTGCTATCAAAAGCTGCCATTAAATATGTTTGACGAGGGACGTAATCAATGCAAAAATTGTAGAAAAGAATATAGAAAACTACGGCGTAGAGAACATCCCGAAATACATTTAGTTCAATCTTTAAGACGGCAAAAACGTCAAGGAGAATGGCTTGATGCGCAAAAAACGCCTTGTATTATATGTGGCGAAAGTCAACCTGTATGTATTGATTTTCATCATGTAGACCCAAGTTCAAAAGATTTTACTATCGGTAAACATCGAAGTAGAAGTAAATTATGGCTGTTAAATGAAATTAGCAAATGTGTATGCTTATGTGCAAATTGCCACAGAAAAGTACATAATGGGTTAATAAAATTAGAAGATTATGCTAAAATACACTGATACAAAAGTCGTTTTTGCTGAGATTCCAGACGAGATAACTTTAGCAATAAACATATCCAATTGTCCATGCCATTGTAAGGGTTGTCACAGCCCTTACTTGGCAGAGGATATAGGAGAAGAGCTAAGTCTTAGTAATTTAATAACACTTTATGATAGAAATAAAGGAATTACTTGCATATCTCTTATGGGAGGCGATTCAGACCCTTCATACATAGATATACTGGCAGAGTTTATAAAAAATATACTTAAACTTAAAGTGGCTTGGTATAGTGGTAGGCAGGAGCTTAGTAAGGATATAGACTTAGGTAACTTCGATTTTATCAAGTTGGGGCCATATATTCCAGAAAAAGGAGGCTTGGATTCTCGCACTACCAACCAACGCTTCTACCATATCGTTGACGGTATTTTGATAGATAAAACAGAACTATTCTGGCATTAATTCATATCTTTTCATTTTCCCCTTTGTGATGTATTAAAAATCTCACAAAGGGGATTTTGTATGTCAATTTACAGCAAAATTTATGCTTATAGTGTTGTAAAACAAGAAAAGTTTGCATTTTTCTAAAAATAATCGCAAAAATATTTGGTAGTTAAATTGATATTTTGTAATTTTGCAGGCGATAAACTAAATAGAAAGATGCTACACGGTCAAGCACGCCTTATTGTGCAAGACGGTAAAGCGTGTACAGAAGCGACAGATCTTGCTATCGAAAAACTATCAGACGGTGATTATACTGTATTGATTTTAGATGAAACGAAAAACAAGTCGCTACCGCAATTGAAGTATCTATTTGGTGTAGTGCTGAAGCAAATCTCAGATAAGCTTCCTACACATCCACCGGTAGATGCACTATACAGGTATTTTGAGGAGATATACGCTCCAATTCACACCTGTGATCTTCCAGGAGGCGAGAAGTTTGAATACTTCGGTCTCAAAAATGAAAAAGCAAGTGAGATGAATGAAGTTATTGAGAGTATCATTCATCATGTAAACACTGAATGGGGCATCGAGATAACGCCGAGAGACGTTACCAAGTTGCCAGAAGCAAAGGAACTTTGGGCCGGAGCTTACACCGAACAGTGGAATCTTCCCCTCTCACAGAACAAATAATTTTCATTTACATGGAAGAAATGATTAAAAAAAGTCCGTTTGACCTCTTTACGGACGTGCAAGAAAGTTATGAAGAGGCTGTGAAAAAAAGTGCCGAAGAAAGTATGTTTGCTAAGGCAAACCACTTCAAGATGGATTCAGACGGCACTTATTCTGTAAGAATCCTTCCGTTGGCTCCAGTTAAACAGGCAGATGGCACTTACAAGATGGAACGTAAGGGCTACGAATACCCGACCAAGACTCAGGTATTGAAGCTGGACAATCCTAATCCAAAGGGCAAGAAAGACCAGACAATTTATGTCAATGTCACACAAGCTGAGTTTGTCGGCCTGACCGTTGACCTTATTGACACATATCTGAAGGTTGCTGAGGAGAAGTACGGCGATGACGAAAAACTCATGTCAAAGATTAACGGAAGCGGCTTTGAAGGCGGTCTGAAGTGGAACTCTCAACGCTCTATGTATGTCTTTGACAACAATAAGCGAGGTGATGGTATGCAGCTGCTTACTCTTTCATATCCTCAGTATAAGGAAATGGAAGAGCGCAAGTTAGCAGCTTGGAAGAAGCTTATGGAAAAGGACCCAAAGGCCGCTTGTCCTATTTCGTCAATCAACAACGCATACCCTGTCGAAATTACCCGTAAGACAGAGAACAAGAAAACCAAATACACATTCAACATTGACATTCTTTCCGGTGCCAGCGCATTAACTGAGGAGGAGGCTAACGCACTTCTTGAAGCACCACGTCTGCCAGAGGTTCTTTACCGTTACAGCCGTTATCATCTGGAGGCCACTATTGTGTTCTTGAAGCAGTATGATGAGAAGAACGAGATGGACGTTATGAGCAGTAAGGAGATTGCTGACGCTATTGAGAAGATCAAGCTGGAGCTTCCTACTGATGACAAGTCTCATTTCTCATTCGATAAAAAAGAGCGCAGAGGCGGCGATGACCAGGAAGAATCAGAAGAGATTACTATTGACTCTCTCTGGAAACGCTGGGAAGACCTTGACGAGCGAGGTATCGGCGATAAGAGCGATGAGGGTCAGG
>NFYZ01007182.1_pt1 | contig 57822 bp, 50 predicted proteins | sample 1092561 | NCBI WGS metagenome assembly NFYZ01 (sample SAMN03609887, study PRJNA323583) | gut metagenome | isolation source: feces | host: Rattus norvegicus | place: Malaysia | collected 2013 | reverse complement strand
GTTCTGCATATTCATTGAGTTTGTGGTTACGGTTTCATACTTCTCATAATAGACCTCCTTTTATGAATAAAAATAATCAGTTCAGCTTATTTCTTATTCCTAAGGATTTGGACCTTTCTTTTCGTTTCAACCTCTCTTAAATCTTATCTACTATGTGGTCTTTTGATCTTTTTCTCGCAGTTTTCTTATTCATGATTTTTATACACGATAAGGATAAGTAATTCTTCTAATGCATTAAAAGATGGGTAGAGGCGGTATCTCTACCCATCTATTTTATTTTTCAATTAGATATTATAATACTGAATAGATAGAGATACTATCTATAAATATTTGTCTAAAAAGAAAGGAAATTTATTATGTTGAAAGTTAATGGAATCGAAATTACCATTTATACCAATGGACGTGATGTGAACACTTATGTAGCAACCTATATCCATCAGCAGTTGAGAGGTAATCCCAATTATATTGATAGCAATATTGTCCTTAATATGGATCAGGATGATAAGACTATTATCTATCTTGATCTTGATCATATGGATAAAAAGCATATTCCTAATATTGCTATTGATTGGAATGGCATTGAAAGGATCAAGATCAGTAATCTTGATGAATCTACTAAATACAGGATTGCAAAAAGCATCAAAGAATATTATTTGCAATATCCTAATATTGACAACTTTGATATGTTGATCAATGATCTTCATCCTGGTCAACTCATCGTTGTTGGTAATGAACCCCATATCGTATTTAATCTTCATGATTGGATTGTTGATAGCAATAAGTAAAATAAAAAGGAGAACTAAAAAATGGGCAAGAAGCATTTCACTGTCGTTGTACACTCTATCGAGCACAAGATTCCTAAGACTACTTATGAAGTAGACGCTTTCAGTGCTGATAGGGCCATTGAAACTGTAGGTAAGAAGGTTAAAGCAAAGTTTAAGACTTTTATCGGAGATACTAACTATACTGTTGATCAGATCTCTGATGAGGGTGAGTCTACAAGAGTCTTTGAATTTAATCATTTCTAATAAATAAGGTGGGAGGGTTAATAATATGCCCTCCCACTTTTTATTTTTAATAATTTTGAAACCCATTTATAAAAGGAGTATAAATTTATGAATATTGACGTTTATAATATATCTCCAGAAGAATTGAATAAAATGATTCAAGATATAAAGGAAACAAATAGAAAGGTATGTAAAAACCCTCAGATCTATAGTCAGTATGATGACTATAGCTCAGAAACTGTAGAATTTGAAGATCTTGATATCTCAAATATAGAAAAGGAGAATAAGAAAGAATGAGAATAGTTTATTTTAGATTAAAAGGATATATCAAAGTCTTAAATGGTATGGGACTTGATGAAATTTCAATTAATATGTCAGATTTTAAGAATCGCATTATTCTTATTCAAGGTGAGAATGGATGTGCTAAATCTACTATTATTGATGCTATGAGTCCTAATGTGGATACTAGTGATTCTTATAGAACAGATGTTTTCATTGATGAAAATGGTAATAGACAGATTATAGAGTATCCTGCAGAAAAAGAGATTCATTATATATCCAATGGTCAAAATGGATCTCAGGATTATTATAAGATTCTTATAGTGTCCGGAGTTGATGGCTCTAGAACTAAGAGATTAGTTACTAAAGCATATATTTCTAAGAATGGTCAAGAACTCAACCCAAATGGAAATATATCTTCTTTTAAAGAGATCAGAGATTCTATGATGGGTATAGATCCTATATATTTGGATCTATCTTCTATTTCTTCTGAGCATCGAGGAATAGTAGATATGATACCTTCTGATAGAAGAAAATATATGGCTGCATATATTGGATCTCTTGACACTTATAATGAAATCTTTAAACAGATTTCTAAAAAGGCAAATTCTCTTAAGTCTTATATGAATACTATCAATGCTAAACTTAGTGAGTTTGGCAATGAGAATGAATTAAGACTTAAACTTGCTCAATTAAATGATCAGAAAAGGAAACTCAATTCTGATAGAGATAAATTGATCAAAGATCTTTCTGAAGCAGAGACTACAGTAAGATTAATTGATCCTGATAATAAAATGCAGGATCTATATCAATCTATTTCGGATAGATTAGGAACCCTTGTTTCTAGTTTAAAGCAAATTAATGATAATCTAATGCAAGAATACACGAAACTTAAAATATCTTCTGAAAATCAGAATATTGGATATATTACTAGTTTCAAAGCAGATACAGAAAGACAACTTGATTTTCATAAGAAATCTCTTGATGAAAAGAAAACTAGAATTTCTGTATTGATGGCTCTTAACGAATCTACTGCAAATGCTATTAATAAAGATAAGAATACCTATGCTGGAATTGAATCTAATATGATTCAAAGTAATCTTGCATCATCTATTGAAGATATCACTAATCGTATTGGATTATATAGCGGATATATTTCAGATGATGATATGGGAATCTTGGATAGTGTATCTATGATAGATTTGGATGAGCTTAAGAAGGTATTAGATAATTTCCTTAATATTTTAGGAGCGATTCAAGATGCTGGAGGAGAAAGTGAGATTTGTACTAGTATTGATCTCTATAGCCAATATGGTCATGGGTCTATTAATAGAGTACAAAAATGGATTCAAGAAAAACGAGATGAAATTACTGTGCGCTCTATGGATGTCAACAATCTTTCTGATCAATGTAGGAAAATGAGAGATGATCTCAAAGAGATTAATGAGATGGCTCAAACTAGACCTTCTGAATGTACTATTGATACTTGCCCTTATATCGCAAAATATATTGCTAATAAGGATAAAGTATCTCAAGAGCAAATTGATGATTTAATTGGTAAGATATCAGTTCTAGAATCTCAAAATAATCTTGATAATATTCAGATAATCTCTTTGGAGAAACAAGGAAATATTCTTCAGCTATTAGATGAAGCAATGATTCAGATTAAGAGCTGTATGGGTACTATTAGAAAGATTAGATCTCTTGATGATATTTTCTCTGATAATAAAATTTATGATTTGATAAAAAATCATTATGCTTTTACAGAGTTTAATATTGTTGGAGATCTAATTGAAAAAGCCAATATCTATGTGGTCCTTAAAAGCTTGCTTGATCAGAGAAAATCAATGGAAGCAGATTATAAGATCTATCAGAATAATAAATCTATGATGGATAAGCTTAATGCTTCTATTGAAGAAAATGAAAAGCTATATAAAGAAAGAGAAGGTGAATTAAAAGAATTAAATAAAAATTGTACTTTTATATCTGGCCTCATTGATACTCTAGAGTCACAGATTGCTATTGCTAATTCTATGATAGAATTATTACAATCTAAAAATCAAATGGATCAAGATAAAAACTCTCTTAAGCAAGAATTTGATTCTGTAAAAGATAGAATTAAAACAGTAAAAGAGAAAGTAGATTCTTTAAATACTATTAAAAATAGTATTACAATAATCGAGGATAATCTTGGTCCTATTAATGATACTATTAATGGATTGAATTATTCTTTAAGTAGTATCGTTGATTATCAACGAGAATATGCAGATAGTGCAGACAGATATGATAAGATATCATTTATTAGAAATGCATGTAATCCTGGAAATGGTTTAGGTATTCAATCTGAATATATCAAAAGATATATGAATGATGTGATTATTGACTGCAACCAGATGCTAGGATATATGTTTAATGGTTCTATAAGACTTGAAGTTCCGGTAATTAATGAGAAGCAATTCTCTATTCCTTTTATTGGTCCTAATGGAATTGTAGTACCTGATATTTCTAATGGATCCACTGCACAGAAATGCATGATGGGTCTAGTATTCTCTTGTGTTGCAATGATGAAGAGTAGTACGACATATAATATTCCTAGATTTGATGAAATAGATGGCGGTCTAGATCAGCAGAATAGAGTAATGTTTATCAATGTACTAAATTCTATATTAAACTTCATGGGAAGTGAGCAATGTATTATTTGCTCTCATAATATGGAATTTGATACTCAGTCTACTACAAGAATTATTTGTTCTCATACAGGTATTAAGATCGAGCAATAAAAATAGGGTAGAGGATTTACTCCTCTACCCTATTATTTTTTTATAAAATGCAGATTCAATTAGATATTATAAATATGAAACAAAGGTATTAGTGGTACCAAAGTTTCAATATTTATAAAAGGAAAGTGATAAAAAAAGTATAATTTTTAGAATAATTCTTAAAGATAAAAAAATGAAAAATCAAAAACAATAAAAGAAGCGTGTAACGCTTGAAAGGAAACAATTATGTTTGAAATTAATCAATTTAATATCCCTGATCTTTATAAGATTTCTTCTATCAAAAACCATAATGGTGATCATACTACCATTATCACCTGTGAACAGATCGCTGATTGAGTGCCTGAGATTATCAGGAAGATGGCTCCTACACGAGTTCATACTATTCCAGATATCAAGCCTAAAACAATCATTAATAAAATCAATGATGCATGTAAAGGCTATGATAAACAGCTCAAAGCAATCAATCTACAATGCTGTGGATCTTAATTAAATCTGCATTATAAGTAAGTAATAAGAGTAGAGATTTATTTCTCTGCTCTTATTATTTTTTATTAAAATTTCAATTAGATATTATAATACTGAGAGTAATGGATAAATTATTCTCAATATTTAAAATTTTGGAGGATATAAAAATGAAAATTCGTGTGAAGTTCAATCGTTATGGTAGTGAGACATTTGGAGATTTTTCCATTAACTATTGTGTCAATTTTTCAGTTTACAGAAATAGTGTCTTGAATAGCTATTTCTGCTATCCGAATGATGTCCATCCGGGCGATGTTTTTGATATCGAATATATCGGAAGGAAAGGAGAAGATGACTACAAGATCAGTTTTGTACGTCATGATCCTGCATATCCTAATAGGTTCTTTAAGAAGCCTATCGAGCTTATTACTAATGAAGGAAGTGAAAATAATAAATGAAAAAGTATTTTGCATATGTGGATAGTAGCCCGCATCTGTTTAAATATGCTCCTGAAGACGGTAGAGGAGCAGTAGACTTTCCAATCAACAGTTTGATCAATCAGACTAGCCATGAATATGATGAAGATATTATGGTCGTGGCTATCATGTGGAAAGGTACTCCTGAAGATAAGATCATCGATTTTAAACAGGAGCTATTTTCTATTCATGATCCTGATCATACTGATCTTAAGATTCTTAGGATCAAAGAGTTGTTTCCTAAGTATCTAATGTCTTTGACTGATTACATGATCATGCATGATTATGTACAGGATGGAGATATTATGTACTGGGATGCAACTCAGACAGTCATTGCTCAATGCATTCATACACTGTTTGTCTGGGCATGCGAGTCTTATGAAGACATTGGCTGTGAGAAGGTTATTATGACCATTGGCGATACAATCTTTGATATCACTACTCAGATCAATGTTGAGGAAATGATTAGAATGTTAAGAAAGAATAATGTTCCAGAAGATAAAGTAAAGGATATTGTTCATCAAACATTGACACTCTAATATAAAAGTGGGGAGAGGCTCTAAATACCTCTCCCCATTTATTTTTTTTTTAGAAATTATTGAATTCTCCGTTATTAATAACAACGACTTTCTTAATAGAATTCAAGTTAGTATTCTTAGCAAGATGAGTACGAGGATCAATAGTATAATCCTCAATAACTAGATTAGAAGTAATAGGCATATTGGGAATTACTTCTCCAGTTCTAGTATTCATCCACTGGAAATACTTAGCTCCAGTTGCTTGGTCATAAACAATGACTTCTTCAATGTCAGGATTATTATCATTAAGCATTAGATTCTGCTCAGGAGTTAGATGACTCATAAAGTTATTCATTCCTGCATCAACTCCAGCTTGGATCTGAGGAGGATAATCCTGTCTAATAACACCAGTACCACCAGTTAGATTAACAGTATTAGGTAGCGTATAAGAAGGAGCACCAACAGGAGCAGAAATAAATGCAGAATATGCATCCATGATTGCCTTATTATCATCAGTTTGATCAAGTGCTTTCATATCCTTATAACGGCGATACTCGTTATCAATGATAGCCTTAGTAGTAGCATTACGTTCTTTAATCGCTGCAAGTTTTGTGGAAAGTGCAGAGTTCATAGCAGCACGAGTTTCATTGATATAGTGATACTTGCCCTTCATAGATCTCTGGGATTTCATATAGGCAATATCTTGAGCACAGTCCATAATAATACCATCTGCTTGAGCAATAATAGTATTGGTCATAGCATTTGTATCACTATATTCATCAGCATATACAGTATTTTCTACTGTTTCTCTAGGAGATACTTTATTATCTTCTTGGGCAGAATCGTCTGTATTCTTTTTCTTTCTAGCTTTCTTAGGTTTTGTAGTGATAATATCAGTAGTCATGGTATTTCCATCTACAGAAATAGGCACAGAAACATTGGTTCCAATTAGACTAGAAAAATTAGGCATTGTCTTATTGCTAGTTTGCGTAACAGTTCCTAGACTAATAGCTTGGACATCATTTGGTTTTCCATCAGTAGTATAGCTTTGATGCTCATCTACCATGGTAGGTACTTTAGGGAATTCGATTGCCATAGTAAACTCTCCTTTGGTTATATATTATAAAAATGATCGATAGAGAAATCTATTAATAGAAAGTGTAAAATTTCAAAAAGTATATACGATTTTACTTAATATTAATTGGAGGTATCTAAATATGCAAGACAATGAAAAAAGTAAAAAGAAATCTTTTATAGTAAATAATGAGCAATTTGAATTATTAATCCCAGGATATCCAAAAGGTTCTGATATTACAGTTATTAATACTTCTTATATTCCTAGAAAAAAGAATGATGATGGAACGTATCAGAAGGATTATATTGTAATTCTATTTAGGGACAATATAACTGGTGGTAAAAAAGTTCATGTGATCCAAGAACCTTTGTATACTTTCTATAGAATCAAAGATGAAAGTCAAATTCCTAATTATACAATGTTCTTCATTGAGAAAGAAAAGGTAGTTCCTTATACTTGTAAATATGCAAATATTCTAAAAGCGATTGCTGAAGTTACTGGAAGAATTGATGAGTTTCTTGAAAATGTAAACAATGGCCAGTATAGTGAGAATAGAAAACTTCATACAGATCCTAGTATATTCATGTCTGATATTCAGATTGAAAATTATTATAGATTTCTGTTTAATCTATCTTACAAGAATGAAGTTTTCAAACTTACTAAGGGATTTCTCGATATTGAAACTGATATTGCATATTGTCTAAATCAGTTCCCTGAACCTGGTGAAGTTCCTATTAATGCAATAGCATATTGTGATGAAGCTCACAATACAGTGTATCAGTTTATATTAAATGATAGAAACAATCCTTTGGTTGAAGAGTATATGCATTATACTGATAGACCTGGGTTCCAGAAAGAATTGTATGATTTCGTTGTAAATGCTGTAGGTGGATATAAGAAAGCCGTTAAATTCGGAGTAGATAAGATGGAATATAAACTTATCTTCTTTGATGACGAATATGAGCTTATTAAAACAGCATTTAAAATTATCAAAGCTACAGTTCCAGATTTTATTGAAGTATGGAATATGGCATTCGATTTGAATTATATTATAGAGAGAATTAAAGTTCTTGGTCATGATGAAACTGAAACTATATGTGATGGAAGATATCCATATTCATTCTTGAAATTCTATGTAGATGAGAGAAACAAGAATAACTATGAAGAGCGTGGTGACTATGTTGCCGCTTCTATGTATACTGTTTGGCTCGATCAGATGATAGAATTTGCATCTAGAAGAAAAGGTAGAGGTAGATATCAGAGTTTTAAACTGGATGCAATTGGTGAAGTTGTAGCTGGTGTTAGAAAACTAGATTATTCTCATATTACTACTGACTTAGGTAAGCTTCCATATATTGATTTCAAAACATTCTCATTCTATAACGTAATGGATGTTATTGTTCAGAAATGCATTGAAGCTAGTACTAATGATCTTGAATATGTATTTACTAAATGTCTAGTCAATAATACTAACTATGCAAAATGCCATAGACAGTCTGTATATCTTGCAAATCGATTCTGTAAAGACTTTTATGAATATGGATATGTAATCGGTAATAATAAAAATCTTTGGAATGAAAAGCCTACCACGAAGTTTCCTGGAGCTATGGTTGGTGATCCAACTCATAATGCAGATAGTGTAATGCTTCACATTAATGGTAGGCCAACTCAGTTGTCAAATAATGCAGTTGACTTTGATTATTCGAGCCTTTATCCATCTATTATTCTTGAGAATAATCTTGCTCCTAATACACAGGTTGGTAGAATTATTATTGAAGATCCTGATGATCCTATGAAACCTTTCTCCCTTAATGAGCATCCTGATATGTATTCTTCTGGAGATGAAGTTGCAAAATATTCTCGAGGTGGTGAATTCCTTGAGAATATGATCTCTGGTAATGTAATGGAATTTTGTAGAAGATGGATGCGACTTGGAGATATCAATCAGTGTATGGATGATATTAGAGAATACTTCAAATATAATCCCTCTTATGGTAGAGGAATTGATGATGAAGGATCTAATCAGCAAGCTGTATTCTTTACAAGAGATAATATGATAGATGCAGTTAATTTTGTAGAGAAAGATTATAATCTTGATACTACAGGATTAATTTTCTATGGTAATCTTGACAACGATATAAAGAAAGATCTTTCTGAAGAAATTAAAAAAGGAGCGTTTCTGTGAGTAGTGATTTTAAAGAATTCTGTTCATATATTCAACCAATATTGAATAGCTGTTCAGGATTTATTAAAACTGATGGTTATATGACTCATTTTCCTGGAGTTATTGTAACTATGGATGCAGATCAGACATTCTATGGAATCATTCATATACCAGTAATTTATAATCTATATTTTACTTGTATCATTAGTGATATCATGGCAATGAAGAAACCGGAAAATCAGATATTTGAAAATCTCTATTTTAGTGGAAATAATATCAAAGGAAATGTACTATTAAGAGCTTTTGAATTATTTGATAATATTGATAATAAAGTCAGATGCATCTATTATGAACCTGACTGTTATAATATTAATGGTTTCACAACTGTATCTGCAGTGTCAAATATTGGAAGTGTAAATGTATTTACAGCTTCTGATAGATATAGAATACCTGCTAGTAAAGCAATTACTCCATTATCTAAAGGAGATACTGCATCTCTTAGAATATATGATTATGTAGTAAATCCTATAGATCCAAGCGTAAAGACTATCAGATATTCTATGTTTAAAAAGAAATTCAAACTAGCAGTAGATGTATATTCTAACATTCTTACAATCTAAATAAAAACAGGGTAGAGGATTTACTCCTCTACCCTATTATTTTTTTAATAAAAATGCAGATTCAATTAGATATTATAAATATGAAACAATGGTATCACAACTACCAAAGTTTCAATATTTATAGTATATGTAGAAAAGAGATGATGAAAATTCAATCTAATTTATTGAAATAATTCTTTTATGATAAATGATCGAATTATCAAAACTTGCAAAAGGAATGCGTAGCATTCAGAAAGGTTTCAATCATGAATAACAATATTAAAATGAATTTTGTTAATACTACTGTAGCATTTGCAACCACGTCTCATAACCATGGGAACACTGCAAATACTATTCCTACAAGCTATCTTCGTAAGAATACAGAGAATGCTTATGCTAAATGCAAAGCAGATATGGAAAGAAGGAAACAGCGAGATTATACAATCAAGCATGGATCTTTCTACCAAGCAATGGATGCATTCTTTACAAAGATTTGATCTAATCAAATCTGCATTATATTGATGTATAAGAAGTGATAACTTAAAGGGGAGTAGAGAGTAAAATCTCTACTCCCTTTATTTTTTATATAATCAATCCTCTTGGGTTTTAATTTTTATTATAATCAGATATTATAATATTGAAGAAAGTTGAGATTTATTATTTCTTCAATATACTTATAAAGAAAGGAATGATGATGAATAATGTATAAAATCGCTACTAAAGAAGAATTTTTTAATGATGAGACCATCTGTATTTTTACAGATGCCTCATCACAGAATCCAGATTTCTCTAAAGGTATTAACGCTCCATATACGGCTCCAGCATATTGTGTTTATCATAACAATATGTGTATTGAGCAAGGTGCAACAATTCTTTTAAACTCTACTTCACAGCAAGGAGAATTGTATGCACTTTTATTAGGAGTGCAGGCAGCTGTTAAGTATAAAGGATATAGAATTAAGATCTTTGGAGATAATCAAAATGCTATCATTGGTATTAGAGAATGGCTCTACAGATGGGTAATTGATACAAACAACTATGGAAATGTTTTAGGACCTAGAGGTAGAATCAAAAATCAGGAATATTATATGGATATTATCTATACTATTTTAGGTAATCAGATTCCACTTGAACTTTACCATGTAAAAGGTCACGTAAATATTAAAGATATTCCGGCTCTAGAACATGCTAAAGAAATGTTTGTTAGAAGTAATCCTTTTATTGGAGAAGACATCACTAATGAGCTAGCCTATTTTATCGCTATGGGAAATAATACAGTAGATGAGTACTCTACTACGTTTGTTAAATCATATATTGAAAATAAGGATTGCGTTATTAGTGGTGAACTTGCAGTACGTTTTGATTATTCTAGATTCAATATGAATGAATATTTAAGTTTGGTGAACAGGAATGGAAAATATCGGGAATTTAATAGACCAGGTAATCAATAAAATTGGAGAATGGACCTTTGATCACAAAGTCTATCTTTCATCTAAAATTTCGGATTATGACTATGATCCTGAACATCCTGAAAGAAGGTTTATTTCTACTTATATCCACATGATTACTATATTGGATTTACTTGGAGGAGAAGTAGTAACTATAAAAATGGAATCTGAATCCATGTATAAATTAATTACTTCTCTTATATTTAAATCTAAATATAATCAAGACGGGAATATTGTAAGTGTAGGATGCTATGACAATACTTACAACTATCCATGTCAATTAAGTATAGAAGGAGAAGATAATAAAGTAAATATTATTATTAAACCTTTTACATTATTAGATTTTAATGTGGGTACAACAATATCTATACAGAATAAATTCTTAGATGCCCTAATTGGGATGCTTAAGATGGATGGAGGTAAAAATTTAGATGATTATGTATAACTACATTTTTGCTTGGGGAGCATTTATTATCATCACTATTCTTTTAGCACTTATTGTTATTAGATTAGGTGATATTAAAGACATCCTTACACTTACCGATTTTACTCAGGATAAGATTCATAAATATATTTTTATGATCTATATGGCTGAGAGAATTAAACTCAAGCAGCAAGGTATTGATCTTAATCAATTCTGTGAAGATTATTGCAAAAAGATGACAGAAGAAATTGATAATGGATTTGATCCTTCTGAAGAAGATTTTGATGCAATGTCTGAAATGATGAATGAATCATATGTGGATGGTTCCACAGATGATTTCGATAAATAAGCTCTTAAAAAGAAAGGAAAATTATTATGATGAACAACGCTAAGAAAATCATTCCCAATAAGATCTACAATGGTAACAATCCTGAAGATGTTAAAAAGTTCATTGAATCTATGGGAATTAAGATTCCTGAAGGGATGAACATCACTACTATTGCTTCTCCTCTTGAAGAAGCTAAGCCTGAAGAAGTTGATCAGCCTAAGTATGTTCCCAATAAGCCTGCAGTAACTTTTGATAATGTCACACTATATTGCTATGATGGCAATGCAGAAGGCTCTAATACTGTTAGAGCTTGCTTCTGTGATATTGCAGATAGATATAACTTTGAGCTTTCCAACATTCCTGCAGATACTGCATTCCTGTGTAACAGAGATACTGTTCGTACAACATCTGATAATGCTAGTACTATTTCTAGAATTATTGTTAGCTCTTTTGTTCAAGCTGCCAGCAATCTGTTCTGGTCTCTTGCTAAGAGTGTAAACGATCTGGCTGGAAATTATGGTGTCAAGCCCTTTGAATTCGATGAATATAGCGCTAATGATTATATTAAGTACGATATGACTAGAATTGTTGGTAATGTTTTCCGCAAATCTCCTAAGGAAATTGAGGATATTGTGAACTCTGGACTTTTTCATCTTTATATTGCATCTACAGTTAATAATTATGGTGCATCTGTTCACAATACTTTTGCTTGTGGAGTAATTCCGCGTATGATTCCTTATATGACTGCAAAAGATGCTGAGAATTTCTATAAGGGATTCAATCTTCTGTTCAGAATGTTCATGGGTGATCTGAATTATGAAGCTTGTGTGCTGGAGACTACTCTCCTTGCTGATGAGAATCCTAATGTACTGATTGACAATTTCAGCATTGCAGATGCTACCTATAACAATAGTGTCAATCTTAAGGAAACTTCTGATAACGAATTTGAATAATAAAAAGATATTATAACTATGAACGATTCCGGAGAAGAGTTCAATTAAAACAGAAAAGGAGATCATAAAAGCTAATGATGGATACAAATATGTATTCAGGTAATTTTATGACTCCTCCTAATACTGGTTATGGTATTGGAGGGTATCCAGGATATGGATACCCTCCTTCTTATCCTGACTATAGTAATGGGATGAGTCAGATTATTCCTGGAGTAAATACTCCTATTGAAGCAACCTTTGGTAATGGTACTACTGTTACTATTCCTCCTCAGCAGCCTATGATGGGAGTATACAATCCTCCTATGTATCAACAGCAAGCAGCTTATCCTAATATCCATGGATCTGGATATAATCCTGTAAACCCTAATGCAGTGAATACTGGATATATTCAGGGTGGAGCAACTGTAAATCAAGGTGGATATGATCCTGTCACAAAGGCATTCACTCCTCCTTCTGTAGCTCAGGGTTATAATCCTTTTATGTCTGCAGCTCAGAATCCTGCTAATACCAATCAGCTTGGATTTGAACCTTATGATCCTTCTAAGCGGACTAATAATATTTATTATTCTGCACAGAATTCTGGTCTCAATCAGTATAACTTCTATAATTATTATAATAGAACTCTTTATAGTCAGAATCCTTATAACCTTGATCTTCAGGAAATTCTTTATGAAGATTCGTCTAGCGTAGATCCTGCTTCTATCATGGAGAAAGTTCTTGGTAAAGATGCCGTACAGGAACCTCAGGGCTATGTTGTTGGATATGACTATTATGGAGCTCCTATTTATAGTAATCCTCAGTATGGAGCTATGATGAGCCAGAAACGTCAGGAGGAATTTGAAAAAGCCAGAAACAATCAAATCAATGTTTTTACAGATCTTGCAAGAGCAGCAGCAACTTACTTGCATCAGGACTTTGATGAAGACAAAACAAGAAAGTATTTTGACCCTGTTAAAGAACAGCCTCAGGCAAAGCCCTTCAATTATACTTGCGCATCTCCTGAAGAAAAGCAGAAGTATGATAAGTATATGGAAACTAGATCTGCATATGATGCTTGTCATTATTTGGACAATCTTGAAATGCAGATGCCTCAGAGAATTGCATATGCAGAGCAGATGCATCAGAAGATCAAAGATTCTCATGACCGTGCATTGGGATTTGAACCTGGTACTAACTATACTTTGTCTCAGTTCCTTGATAATGCATATTCTCTTCGTATCCAGTCTGCGATGAGAGATGCAAAGAAGAGATCTAAAGTAGGATATGATAAGTATTCTACTAATAACTTCAGAGCAAGTCTTGCTAGAGAATCGAATACTCAAATTCCTATTTCGTCTAAAGACGATGAATATGTATCCATTGAAGAGCTTCTTAAAAAGGTGTATGAAAGGAATAAGAAAGAAGCTATGACAATGAATACACCTAGGCCTACACCAAGCTATGGAAGTACAAATATGGTGTCCCGGGTGCCGGAGAACGCACCACCAGTAGTTACAACGGAAGGAGTTGTTCCACAAACACCTGAAATAGATGCCCATAATCGTTTTATGATTGCAATGCAAGGTGCAAAACAGAAAAATGATGTACGACTCTATGGGAGGTGATAATATTGAGATCTGAAGATGAAAAAGAATTAATGAATGTCATGTATGGAGGCACTACTACACTTGAGCAATTCAATTGGGATAGGATGCGTACTGTTCCAATTTTGAGTCTCATGTCTATGCAGGACATTGATTATATTCGTAAACTTATTTTATCTCCGAGATACTCCGGAAATAATAAGTATAAGATGGATAAGATTGATGAAGTAATGCATTTCAGAGGATTTACTAGATTTGCTGGCGGCACCAATCGACTGGTTTATATCCATCCTGCTGCACCTAATGCAGTATTCAAAGTAGCAATTGATTCTGTAGGTATTACTGATAACCCTGCAGAATATCATAATCAAGAGCTTCTTAAACCTTATTGCTGCAAGGTATTTGAGTGCTCTCCGTGTGGAACAATTGCATCCTTTGAAAGAGTATATCGTATTACTACATTTGATGAATTTTATCAGATTGCTGATGACTATTTCTATATTTTGTCAAGAAAAATTATTGGCAAATATGTAATGGAAGATATCGGCATTAATTTCTTCATGAATGTAGGAATTAGAGTAGGTTGTCATCCAGTAATCTTGGATTTTCCATATTTGTATGAGCTTGATGGCAGAAAGCTCAAATGTGGAAATGAATTAGATGATGGAACAATCTGTGGTGGAGAGATTGACTATGATGATGGCTTTAATAAATTAATCTGCAAGAAATGTGGAAGAATTTATAGAGCTAGAGATTTAGCAAAACCTCCTGAAGTAAGTAGAATTTTCACTATCAATACAAACGAAGAGGAGAATAAGAATATGACTACCAGACTTTATCGTGGAAAGCGCATCGTTCGTCTTATGGAAAATGATACTATTATCTTTGATGAAAAGATGATGGGCATCACCTATGATCAGTGGAAGGAAGAGCAGAAAAAGAAGGAAGAAGAAGCTATGCTTCAGAAACATCCTGCTGAGGAAATTAGCTATGCTGAACCTGTTCCCACTGTATCTGTACCTGAAGTTGAGTCTGAAACTGTTGCAGTAGTTCCTGAAGTTGTAGAGGAACCGAAATCGGTTGAACCTGAGCAGCCTGAAGAGATCAACTTCGATCAGATGAAGCAGATCATTCACGATAATACTACTGAAGAGACCATTCCTGAGGAATCTCATGATGAACCTAATGAACTTGAGAATCCTGCAGATGACTCTTCTGAATCTGATGAAGAGGAAGAAGATAATATCGAATACGAGATTGTTGCAAAGCTTCCTCCTAAAGAAGAGATGGAAGAAGATGTATTGTATTTCGTCGTGAATGATAACTCTGACATCGATGCAGTAAAGAATGCATATGAAGGAGCAAAGGATCCGTCTATTATCAATACCATCGTATGCACACCTTATACTGTGCATGAAGGAAAGGTATGCAAGGCATTCTATAATCGTGAGAGCGATGAATGGGTCATCGATGCTATGAATCCTATTGAGGATAAGGAGGAAGAAAAGAAAGATCCTGAACCTCCTAAGGATGATACCAAAGAGTATTCTAATCCTATGATCGAAATGCTCAAGTCTAAGTCTAATGTAAAGATTAATCTTGAGGATTTTGAAAATTAACTAAGAGGAAGTGATATTATGCTTCTTACAGGCACCATGTATATCATCGATGAACCTCATATCGATGTATTGAAAAACAATCTCATGAGAATGCCCCCTCCTGGGGCAGCTCTCAATCCTAATACAGTAATCTGTATGGATATGGATGAGACAGATAATATGCTTGAGGTTTGGTTTCCTGAGCATTGCCAGAAGGCTACGATTCTTTGTCCTCCTCCAAGTGCAATGTATAAGGAAATAGATGGAGACTCTGAAGGATTCATTAATGAATACAATGATTATCTTGATTACGATTCTACTGTTCAAGAATTCATTGGAAGCATGCTAATGTATCTCAGCTATGGTGGTAATATCATTCTATATACTCCTAGTCATCTGGAAGATGATGCATTATGGACCAATACTCTACTATTGTATTTCTTTACCAGATTTGGTATTACAATTGGTACTGGTATTGATACTCCATATGCACATGATATCAGATATGATGGCCACATCGCAGATATTTTATATGTAAACAATTATATGAATCTTTCTAAGTATCTAGCATTCTCTGATCCATTGTCTAGATCTCCAGAAGCAGATAGAAAGCTTCGTATGGAATTGGCTCCTATGGCTGGTCCTGGAGTTGATCCTATGACAATCTACTATGATGCAAAGAATCTGATGATGGCTACCGGAGGAGTATCTTTGCTCAAAGCAGCAGTTACGTTTGGATAAGTGGTGGTAATATAATAATGCTTGTCTTTGGACCTTTTAGAGCAATTCCGAGAAATTCTGACTTTACTGTATTTAATCTCTCTTCTCCGACACAGTATATCGAAAAACTTCCTGGATTGTTTGTAAACCCTCCTGATAAGTCATTATATCCATCTGTGGAAATGGGAGAACAAGTTGAAAGATCTTTTGATGCGTGGTACTATAATTATGTATTAAATGATCCTACGGCTTGTTCATCTCTTATGTCTATTCTTACTGCATTATATGATGGACGACATGTATATGTCTGTATTGCAGACTATATCAATGCTGATTATGTATCTATTCTAAATGAATCTTTTATGAAATTGATTCAGACAAGATATGATATTAAATATTCAATCATAAACAATGCAGAGGACATAAACTATATTCCGCAAGATGGATGTGACTTTATGTCAGTAATGGGAATTCAAAATTTTGATAACGACCGTAAGAGATATTTGACATTATCTGTTGAGAACCAGATTATGACAAATACTCTTCCTATGAGTGATGATTATTAAAAGGAGGTGAGTTTATTGAAAATCATCAAGCATGGAACACTTAAAGAAATAAGCTTTAAGTGTACATATTGTCAATGTGAATGGACAGCTACAATTTCTGAAACTATTCATACAGTAGCTAAAAATAATAGCTTACTATTTGATCAGTACAGAATGAAATGTCCAGAGTGCGGAAGAGATACTACAGAAACTATTAGTAGATCTGATCTCTCTTCCGATTATCCTTAATATATCAATAAAAGGGGTTATGTAAGATGCCGACAGAATTATGGAGATCTTTGAATTATAAAACTCAATATAAATACTTTATAAATACTTTTATCCGTGAGTATGATTTATCTAAGGCTAATATTAATGCTCTATTATACACTAAGCGCATAAGTGTGGAAGATCATAAAATCTATCTAGCAATGGATAGAAATGAACGAGAGACTAAAATTGGCCTTTGGATAAAGAAAGACAAATCGGTATATAAAGATATTCAAAAGGGAATTATTGAAGCAAAGAGACGATTGGTATTTGCAAATAATATTGAAGATTCTGAAGTAGTTTCTGTAAAAAACGATGCAATGTTTATTGCTGGCAGGAATCTTGCATCTACAATATTTCCACCATTTGAATTTAAAGTCAAAAATGTTTACACCGTGTACTTGCAAGCTGCTGATCTTGAAATTTATTATGGAGATATTGTAGACCCTGTAAGTGGAATTGTCAATACCAATATTGATGTAAAAGGTATCGGAGACGATATGCTAATTTTACATCAAGATGGAATGCTAGATTTAATATGTAATCTCTGTTACAAACTTCAGCGGGAAGATATTAAAGATACTATGAAATGGATGGCTAATATGTATGAGGCATTCATTACTAGATCTCTTCCTAAACAGTATTATAGAAACTTTGATTCATTCTCTGGATATACGATTAATACGTTTTACAGAGTTGCTTCATTGGGTGAGATCGATGATAGCATGATCAAGGTAATAGATATCAATCGTAATCTACTAATTCTAAGAGATCTGATGAGTATTGTATCTGACTTATATAGAAGATCTGTTCATTGACAAATAAATAGAGGTAGGGAATCAAATCCCTACCTCTATTATTTTTTTTTTGAAACGAGAAAGGAGTTGAACATGAAGAGAATGATAGAAGAAATGGAGCTGGAGACAGGATTCGAACCTGCGAGATCCGTAAAGGCCCGATACTTACAAAATATCAGCTCTGACCACTGAGCTACTCCAGCATAAATTGCGCCAGCAGGAGTCGAACCTACGATGGGGGAGTCAAAGTCCCCTGCCTTACCGCTTGGCGATGGCGCATCATAAAAACTCTCGGCCAGCCGGAGTACTAGCCGAGAGAAAACAGAAAGGAACAAATGCAGATGGATGTGAAAAAATACGGACGTTATGAAAAAAAGATGGAATCTTTTAGAATTTAGGGAAAGCCAAAAACCTAAATTCTAATGGAGCAGCTAACGAGACTCGAACTCGCAACATTCTGCGTGGAAGGCAGACGCTCTACCAATTGAACTACAGCTGCATATAATATCTGATTAAGACTCTATATATTTTGTTGATGGAGGAACAAAATGAAAAATCAAGTTGTGAGGTTGACGTTGAATCTTAATCAGATAATGTTGGAAAGGGCAGAGCTACTCATCAAAGAAATTCCTTTCCAAGTAATAAATTGTTATATGATTAAAAGATTAAAATGTATTAATATTCTTTAATGATTCTCCTTGTTCTTTAGGAGTATTTTGATCAATAGAATAATTTAATACAACAAACTTTGCTTTATTTTTTATACTCTCAATCTGCTCAGCTTCTGTTTCCATAGGATATCCTACAGAAAGAATCATCTTTTGGGCAGGAGTCATCTCATTGATAATTCCTTTAATAATATAGACAATACAATTATCCATACTATTCTGAGACATATAATTTTCTGTCTCAGGATTTAGATTATAAATTTGCCATTCTGCAAGCTTTTGATTTATAAGATATTCTAATAGGTCTCTAGATTCTTTAACCGTATATTTCGTTTGCAGTGAGAATTTGTCCGACTCCTGCCGAATTTCTGAGATCCGGAGAAGAGTTTTCAACAGGCGTGTTAAACTCAAACTTAGAGTTACTATTATTGCCGTAACCATAATTAACAATGTTGCCACAATAATTGTTATAATAGTTGTATTCATTATATTCTCCCCAATTCTTAATATCATCAGACAGTTTGAAAAATTCTACAGAATTTAATTCATTATTTCTCTGACAATTTTGAATATATTTTACTACTTTGTAAGCAATATCAAGAGTTATTCCATATCTATATTTTATTAGTAGATCCCACCATTTACCAAATGTCATAGAAATAGGAATATAAAAATCTGGGTTATCATGATATAATTGATGAACAGTTTCTGAAAGCATTACGATAGGAATATTATTATTTCTATGCTCTTGCATTAATAATGCTACTATATCAAATGTAGTACATCTACCAACAGTATTTAGAATATGCTGAGATATTAATATAGTAATATCATAAATAGTGAGAAAATTATGATGCATTTCTATATTAGCCATTCCATCTTGAATATTTCCAATAACTTGACATCTATCAAGACCCATACTCATAAGATATGATTTATAAGATTTATACGTTCTAGATTTTCTAAATCTATGAGTACAATTATCTATAAATGCTTTATATCTATCCATATCTGCTAGAGTATCTCTAGTCTGATAGAAAGTTAATGGATATTCACATCTAGGAAAATATATAGCTGGAATTGGATCTTGAGTATTGATATACTCTTGTGCAAGATATATATTTATATCTTTAGAGTCGGCAATTTTGGTATCATTATTATATTGAACAACACTGGTTTCCATAATAAATTTACCTCCTTAGATTAATGAAATGTGGAGGATGAGAGAGTTGACATATATGTAATTATTAAGAGATGGGAGGATAAGATGTAAATGGAAAAAGTATCCTTGTCCAACAAGGTATTTACAGATAACCCTCTGCTGGACGAAATAGTATATAATGCTCGACAAATTGCCACTGGAATAGTTGTAAAAGACTATGATTTGGCAAATAAAAACGAGACAAAAGAATCTATGCTTAATGGAGATACACTAGTTGCAATAGGTAATAATACTATATCATTTAGTAATTTCTATTATGACGAAGAGATTCTTGAGCATCTATATTCTAAAGAAACAGCTGCTGCATTTGCTAGAGACAATAACTTGATTCCAAAGGCTGATAGACAGAAGTTATTGAATCTAGCAATTCAGATTTTTAAGGATAACTATGAAGAGCAGAATAACTATTATCGTATGCTTCATGGTCAACCTAATTACGATGAAACTGGTGCTTGGAAAGGTTTGTGGATTGATACTAAATATATTAATTCTGTAACTCCAACAAGTATTGATCATGTATCTGCTTTTTATAAAGAAGAATATGATTACGATGACGATGGAAATCGTATTGTAGTTTCTGATTATCAACCAATTGATCAGCTTTCTGTATCACAGAAGAATTTGATTTATGAAAATGGAACATGTGAAAATATCTACAATGATACTAATACTTTAGCATCTTGGGATCTTACTCAATCTGATATAAGATATATAATGCATATTGGAGATAGAGAAGTAGATTATTATAATGCACGGGTTGCAGATAGATTTGCTCTTCTATACTGTCCAGAATCAGATGCTCAAGAAGTACAATGTAGATTTAAAGATCTCTTTGAAGCAAATAGACTATATCTATTGTATACTGGATATTCAGAAGCTTATAAGTATAGATCTGATTATTATGATAATTTTATGATGATCTTTCTTACTATTCAAACAATCATTGATTTGATTGTTGAACTGCCTGAATATATTATTAGACGAGATATATTTGATACACGTACTTGTAAATATATCTTTGAATCTAATGGAGTAAAGTATTTTAAAGATATCCCTCTAAAGTATCAAGTTGCTTTGGTAAAGAATCTTAATAAACTTATTAAGTTTAAATCTACAGATAAATGTATCGTTGATATAGTTTCTATTTTCGGAGCAGAGAATATTGAAGTTTTTAGATATTATATCATGAAAGATAGATATGTAAATTCTAAAGATATTCTAGATTATTATGACGAAAAGAAAGTTACTACAGATTCAATGGGTAATACAACAGTATCTGAAGATAATGATAAAGACTATGATTTGAAATTTATTAAGGTTCCATTGCTTGATAAATATGATAATTATATTCGTAAAGATTCTAGTGTATTGAGCTATGATACTGTAGTAGAATCTGATGCATATTGGACTGGAGATAAGCAATATAAAGACGTAAAACAGGATATCAAAGATCTAGATTTTACTGTCCTGAGATCGAAGTATTATTCTATAGAAGCAGTTATTGATCTTGCAAAACGTAATTTTACTTTAGGATATTTTATGAATATTCTTATGTATAATAACGTAGATAAATCTACTCTTATGATTAATCTTCCTAATGTATCTACAACAAAGAAATTTGAATTAGTAGATACTATTATTGCTCTATTCTCTTTAAGTTATATCTATTATGGAGTAGAAGATACCATAGTAGATACTAGATCTAAATGTGCACAGATTCTAGGATTTAATATGGAAGCAGATTTGGCAAAGATTTCTGCCTGGTTAGAAGAAAATCATAAAGGATTGACACTTAAGGATCTGCATGTAGATACATATACAGTTCCAGATAATAACTCTATTATTTCTTTCAATCAACTTCAAGATATTTTCTTTACAAATAAAGATTGCTATGATCATATCATTAAAGTTATGAGGAATCCTCCATCTAAAGAAATTTATGATGCATATCGCTATCTTTATAAGACTCTACTTACTATGAATTATAACATGGAATATTTCCTTGTTGGTAATAATACTATTGTAGATAAATATAAAGCAAATGGATATAAATCTAAATTTATTGTATTGCCTAAAGAAGAAGATTATCATAATCCTGATGATTTTACTCGTGATTGGAAATGGCTTGTAGAATCTATTGATGATAATAATATATGTTTTGTAGTACCTGATACATTTTCTGAAGATCATAATCTTGATTTGTATATTAAAGAGAATAATGATCTTAAGAAAATTGGTACTGCTAAAATGGCATATACATATAGAGAATTCTTAAGATATAAAGATGGATCTCTATTCTCTTTTATTACTAGAATTCTCAATATGAATAGTAAAGATACAAGGCAGGAAGCTTGTGTAAATGCTATTCAAGCAATAGTATCTTATATGAAGGATTATATAGATCAAGATAAAATTAATCTTGATACTGTATTTGCAGGATTGCCTTCTATTTCTATCGATTTCATTAAGCAATATGTAACAGAAGTTATTGATTTCTTTAAGTCTTTTAAGATCTTTACTCATGACTCTTCTATTATCTATTCAATAGATGATAAATTTGAGAATTATGTTCAATTAATTGATCATATTCTTCTTAAATATCTATTCGATAAGAGTGAAATTATTAAAATAGAAGATGCTATCCAAGGTATAACTACAGGTCTTACTGCTAAAGAGAAATGTAGAATGATTGATAAAGTCTGGTTTGATATTACTACTTGGCTTACTAAAAATTATTCTGAGTATTATAACTCTGATAATTATAAGCAGGTAGAAAAAATCATTCGAGATTATAAAGAGCATTATACAACTCTTATAATGAATTCTGAAGAGTTTAATGCAGAGAATCATTACATTAAAGAGATTGATGATTATGCTGTAGATGCTATTGTTCATATGCTTATTGATCTAGTATATGAAGAGCATGTGAATATTTTGGAATCTATTCATACAGAATATAATAATACTTATGATGATTATTATGGAGATGATTGGCTAGTAGATATTGGTATCCTTCTTATTAGTAGATACTTAGAAGATAGAATGAGATATCAAGATGATATTACAAGATCTGATTTCTATGATTTCTATTCTGTATTACTTATGAATGATGCTAGACAGTCTATGAATCATAGTCAGTCTAAATCTGAAAGATATAATCTCATAGACGATTATTATTCTATCAATACTCAAGAATTCCCTGCACATCAATTTGACCAGTAATCTTATATACCGGAACATTCAAATAATTAACTAAAATGGAGGTTTTAGATATGTCTGATAAGCATTTGACATTCTTTGACTCTCAAAAGAGTCGTGAAGATGTAAATATTCATAAGCCTTTCCTACGTGGTGAAGTTATCTTTAAGGATATTGATACTGGAGAAGTTCTGCTAACTACTCATAACAGAGTTGTTATTGCTGGTTCTCAGTTTGTTGCTGAGAAGTGTTTCAATCTTCCTGAGCTTGTTCATTTGCCCACTTATAATGAATCTCTATCTCTGGAAAATTCTGTTGCACATGGTACTTCTCCGGCAAATCTGCCTAAGATTTGCCTGTTCTGCTGCGGAACTCAGGGCTGTGGCACTGAAAACTCTGCAGTTTATCCTGTAAGATATACTAAGAGAATTGCTCCTAATGGAGATCTAGTTCCTTTCCGTTATCAGCTGAAGCAGAATGATCTGACTGATGAACTTCGTCAGAAGTATTATGGCCGTAAGGCTCTAACTGATCGTTATGCATATTACTTCAAGGCTTTTGAGTCTGATCCTAAGATGTATATGCGTTTTACTGATGGTACAATCATTGATGCTAATTTGTATGATTCTCAGAATGAAACTGATGCTGAGACTTTTGTTGAGATGAACCTGAGAATCACTAAGGATGATTTCCGTGATTATTTCAGAGCTACTACTTCTATCAACGATGCAAAGATCAATTCTATTTCTCTGCTAACTGCATGGTATAATGAGTCTTCTGGCTATCGTTGGTATCAGGATATTACTCCTATGACCCAGCTCAATATTCCTAATGAGCCTCTGATTGACCTTACTAAGGGTATTGATATTACTTATCATATTTACTTCTAATGGAGGTAAATTATGGCCGTTAAGAAGAGAGTATCTACAGAAGTTACAGATCCTACTCTTAAAGCAGAGCTCCTTAATATTACAGAGGATAAAATCACATCTTCTTTTATTTTTGGACTATTTGGTGAATATGATGGTAAATGTAAATGCCATCCATATGATATTCTAAAAGTTCCTCCTGGATATTATGGTCCAGAAAATCACAAAAATAAAAATACTTTTACTACCACTGTAGGTATTTGGATTTTCAATAAATGGTTTATTGAGCCTGAGCTCTTTGAATTGTTTGGATATGTAAATAAAACTATCAATGGTGGTCAGCTAGAAGATATGAACCAAGATCTTTCATATGCTCTAATGGAAGATCGAATTTCTGTTCAAACCCTTAAGAATTATCTGATGAAGACTCAGTTTGCAATGCAATTTGTTACTGTGCTAGCTCCAAATTATTCTGAAGATCTTTTGACATGCAGTGTTCAAATTGATAAACTGAAGGATAAATTAATTAAGGAGCATCAAAAGGAGCTTGAAGCTGGAGATACTGTTGTAGCTAAGCAAATTGAGGATGAACTCATTGCTTATGCTAAGGAACTTTTGAAAGATGATCCAGCAATGGATTCTTTCATTTCGGGAGCAAGATCTAATATTAATAATAACTTCAAAAATATGTTTATCTGGAAAGGTGCCACTAGAGATCCTAACCCTGATTCTAAACAAGAATTTCGTATTGCTACTTCTAATTATATGGAAGGAATTAAGAGAGAAGAATATTCTCTATATTCTAATTCTGGTATTGAAGGTGCATATTCTCGTGGTAAGAAAACTGAGGGTGGTGGTTACCTAGAGAACCTTACTACTATGGCATATCAAGACTTGATTCTGGATGAAGATGGTACTGATTGTCATACTGATAGACATATTACAATAGAGCTAACCCCTAAAAATGTAAACCAGTATATGTATAACAATATTATAGGAAGTAATGGTAAGCTAATTGAACTTAATTCTCAAAACCGAGATCAATTCATTGGTAAGAAAGTTAAGATGAGAATGGCTTATCTTTGCCCCCATGAGAAACCCTGTAATGCATGTGCTGGTAATTTCTATAAGAAACTTGGAATTAAAAATGTTGGGCTTACTCTTATGCAAGTTTTCTCTATTTATAAGAATAAGTCGATGAAAGCATTTCATGATTCTACTGTTCAGCTTACAGAAATTGATACAATGAAAGCTTTTGGATATAAGTAATACCCATAAGAATAGGAGAACCTATTATGGACTCTTCTAAAGATGGATACTATGATCTGATGCAAAACATGATTACTGTTAGAGGATTCAGTAGTCATGATAGCATGGAAGAAGCTAAGATTCTCTCATATCCTGGCCTTCTTCCTAATTTATATTGTATTACTAAGACTGGACAAGTATATTCTGTAATTAATGATTCTTATATTTCTTGGGCTTTTAAGAATAATATTCCATATGTAAATCTTTCATGTATAAAAGATGGAAAATGGAGATTAGAGCCATTCTATATTAAAGATTTGGTAGCTTGTAGCTATATTGCTGATGCAAGTAGTTATTTAGAGAGGGGCTATCATGCCTCTAATATAGATGGTGATCCTAAGAATTGTAGATACACTAATATGGTTTATATAAAATCTTAGCTAGTAATACAAAAAATAAATCCGGGTAGGAGTGATCCTACCCGGACTTTTATTTATTCATCATAGTCTTTTTCAACACTATGATCACTGATCCATTTGCATGCATCAGTACCGCATACATCGTTTTCATATGCATATTTAAAATTATTTCTGTTGAGACGCATAAATTTATCAGCAGGATTACCAGTTGCTTTATTTTCATTAAGATCGAAAGTATGATCAGTGATAATAGTGCCAAAGAAATTTACTACAACAGCAGGTTCAAGAGTTTTAGGACGACTGGGGTTATCTCCATGCCTAAGATCGTACATTTTGATGAATCCAGGGAGTGGGAATCTATGAAGACGACTCTCTGTAAATAAACATTTGATGCCATTAATTTCTACAACCTGATAGTTGACGATAGCATCATCATAATTAAAACGGTAATCCATAATAAAACTTCCTTTCTTTTTATATGAATTTTATTTATCGATTCTTTTGAAATTTGGGCCTTTGTAAACTCTAATAGGGTTGCCACGTACAATTTTATTGATCTCTTCCCATTCAGAATTCTTTTGGATTGCTTCATTATTTTTATTAATATCTGTAATCTTTTCAGAAATACGATTTTCTACATCTTTCTTATTCTGAAGCTGAGATCTTTCTTTCATAGAAACTACAGAAATTCCAGTAGGTTTATGAACTCCTCTTACTGCAGTTTCTACTTTATTTACATTTTGTCCTCCATTTCCTCCACTACGGAAAGTTTCATAAGAGATTTGCCCTTCAACATTAGGATCAATAAATTGAGCTTCATTAATGGTGCTCACATCAATGAACCAATTCTTTCTAGGCCATCCAATTCTAAAAGGACTCTTACAGATCCATTGAATAGTACCATTGTATTCAATAGAATTAATTTGCTTATCTGTTTTTAGAATGCAAGATTTATAGCATTCTTTATGAAATCCAGATTCTTTTTTCTTGATAATGGTAGCATCAAGTTCAGAGATAAGCTTCTGTGAAAAGAGATAAACTGCTCTCTCACATTCTGCAGGAGCTCCAATACCAGAACTAATTTGAATTAACATTAATTTCCTCCTTTGAAATTATATACAGGAGTAAGTACACCTTTTACATTGACAATATCAGATACAGCTTCTCTGATTTCATCAATTCTTCTATATGCAAAAGGAGACTCATCAAGTGTATCCTTAGAAACAGATGTAGAGAATACTCCATCCATTTCCTTCTTAAACATATTAAGAGTAACAGAGTTTTTAACTTCACTTCTTTTGATCAATCTACCAGAGCCATGCGGAAGAGAGTAGTTCCATTCATCACTATTCTTTGCATTTAATTCTCCATAGAGAATACCATCTTTCATATTGATAGGAATATAGATATTATTCTCCATTTCAAATTCACAAGCTGCTCCTTTACAGAGACAATGCTTTTCAGAAATAGAATTATGAGGAGCGTTAAATTCAATTTCTGAATCCCATTTCATTTTTCTACAAATAATAGATCTAATTCTGTTTCTATTCAATCTTGCAAACTCAGTTGCTTTTCTGACATCTTCTACATATTGGACATATAACATATCTTCTACATATGTCATTTCATAAGGAACATTGATCCCTTTTAATTTGAGTTCTTCTTGACCCTTTCTATTAAAATAATCATTAATAACAGGGCCAATAGATCTACTACCGGTATGAATGGTAAGATAATATTCTCCATGCTCATCCATATCGATCTCAATGAAATGATTACCATTTCCAAGAGTTCCATAACAGAGAGACAGCTTATCAGAATGCATAGGAGTATTAAATCCTAAAGCATTGATCACGCCAAATCCATATAAATCCCTAGGCCCTCTTGCAAGATTTACAGGAATATTCTCTCTGATTACTTTATCTAATTTATTAAAATCAGATGCAGTAAGTTTCTTCCCAGGATGAATCTTGAAAATGGTAACACCACATCCAAGATCATTACCAAGAAGATTAGGAATAATTTTACAATGGTTTAATTTCATTGTAAGACCAATAGGACCAACTTTTCCAGCATGGACATCAGGCATGACTCGAATGATAGCATCCTTAGATACTTCATTATCACAGATCATTTTAATCTGTGCTTTAGCATGCTGATCAATTGCATCCTTCTCATCATCTACTGTAAATACTTTTGCAGTAGCATACTTTCCTTCGATTAATAATTCTTTCATAGGTTAATTTCCTTTTTAAAAGCTCATTGAATTTGGAATATGATGAATAATAGCATAGTTTCTCAATATAGATTCTATGGCATATGGAGCTTTTTCTTTTCCTTTTAATAGATCTCTATATTGAACAATTGCATTATTTTCTGAAGATCCAAAATGATCATATTCACTGAAGCTATTATCATATTCGATATTAAATGGAGACACGCATCCAATATCATAATACATAATTTCTCCAGTTTCTTTATCATATAAATCTAATGAAAGTCCACATTCATCATACGCACATTGAAGTCCATCTACTAATATAGACAGTTTTGGTGAATTATTACGATCAGACACGAATAATACAAAATTTTTATCAGCTAGTCTATTTCCTACTATTTTTACAATATCGCCTACTTCAAATGGAGAAGGAATCGTATAATATCTTTCTTCAATTGGATCATTATTTTCAAATAATGCATCACATTCATCATCTGAATATAACGAGCTATCAATCCAGATATCTTTGATTTCTTTAGAATCAGAATCCAAATATACTGTACCAATTAATGTATCGGTATCATCAGGATCCATTTTGATTTTATTAATTTCGATATCTTCAATCTGCCTATCATATTCTGTGATATATTTAATAGCAGATTCAAATAATGGAAATAGGTTAGATGATTTATCTCCATCTTCTTTAAACGATACTTTGTATAATTCATTATCATTCCTGAGTTTAAAATCTTTTATAAATCGCATCATCCTTTCACAGTATTTATTTGCCTGGATAACAACCTCATCGGTTTCTTTTTGTCTATTTACAGTACAATATACTGCTAATTTTTTCATTGCATCTAATTTAATAGATAATAATTTATCACAATGATAAATTAATGAAAATACTATCTGAGGCTTAACATCAATTCCAAATTTAGAATAATAATTTTTCGTATCTATGGAATCAATACAATTAATAAATTCAGTATTAGATAGAATCATTCATAACACCTCTTCTTTTATAGTTTTCATCATAATCACCATTCATATGGGAATAATCTGGCATATCATCCATTCTCGTTGCATATCCTTCTGTATTAAGATCATTCCAAACTTTGCATGCAAATTGATAATTAGTAAGTCCAGGACATCTAGCAGATTCTTTAAGAAACCATTTATACAGAATTTCTTCATCTACTGGACAAAGTTTACCTTCATATTTTCCATCATGAGGAAAATATTTATTGTAATTAAGACAGATTGCAGAATCGATCTTTGCTCCTTTAATATGAAGATGTGCAATAGGTCCTTCATTTCCATTGATGATCAATTTACAAGATCCAGCTTTCTTGAAATGAATAGCATTCTTACCATTTTCTGGAGCAATTCCATACTCATTGATATTAACAAGGTTAGAAGAACATTCAGAATTCACATTAATAATCATAATTTATACTCCTTTGAATTTTAAAATTATAGATAGTACCTCTATCTATTCATATTTATTATATCTAATTGAAAATAAATTAGGAGAAGAGAGTTAATCTCTTCTCCTAATATTTAATTTATTCTATTAAATAGATCACTTAAGTTTCCTGCTAAAGTTGGATTAGTAGGATTCTTAGAATTATCTCCATACCAAATTTTATTCAGATCTGCACCAATATCTGTATATCCATTATTTTCTTGTTTCTCCAAATAATCTTCAGGAATATGATAGGCATCAGAGATAGCTTTTCTTCCTATTGTAGTTTTTCTGATTCTTTCCAGAGATTTCTCATCTTCATTTAATTGAGCAAGATGGAAATCTTCCATACTCATACGCTTAGATTTGCTCAAATAATCGAGCTGATCATTTATCATATGAGTAGTAGCATCTGCATCATCAGCAAATACACTAGGATCTAGTTTTTCTCCTTCTTCACCATATTCTTCTTCTAGACTATAAGAAGTTTCATCATAATGATCATCGGTATAGATCTCAGTCTTCATAATATGGAATCTTGTAGCAAGATCTTCTCCATAATAGAAAACATACAAGGCCCAAAGATAAGAGAATACCAAGTCATCATGTGCATCATCTGCATGTTCTACTTTACCATTTGGCTTAACAACCATTGTGCAAAGTTCATCATAAATATCTTTACTATTAAATTTATCTCTATGATGCTGTACTCTTTGATGCAGCAATTCAATAAGCTGATTACGCTTATTCTTTCCAGAAGTAGAACCATAAACTTTACATTTTTTAGGTCTACGTTTAACTGTCACACCATCAAATTGTTCTTCATCTATACGATCTTTGATTTCATAATAGAGATTCTTTTTAATAGAAGTTTTGATAAGCATCTGCAGAACAGATGAACCGAAGCCACCATTGTTTTCGATATTTATAATAGCATTCTTTGCATAAGTAGTTGTGAACCGATATATCATATCAGCCAACTCTGGCATCGTAATAAAGTTGCATTTAAATGTAGCAATGACTTTAGTAGTTTGAGAATCAATAACTGTAATAGCAGACGAGTCTTTATGTATACCAGAAGAAACGTCAACACCGATAATGAATGGATACATACTATTCATAGGTATAGTATCCCAAATCTTCATTACGAATTGTCCAGCTTTACCAAATCTCAAAATACTTCTAGGTTCTTGCTTTACTTGAGCTCCGATAATATCCAAATCTTCTCTATTAAAAGGACTATTATCAGCAGTCTTAGCCCATTCTAGTAGAACTTCACGACGAATCTTAACCCAGTCTTTCTGTAGATCCTTAACCATGCGATCAAAATACTCAGTGCCATTACCAAGCATTTGATAAGTATATCTAATATGCATGAAGTTAGAATCTGTATTAGCATCAATAACTTTCTTAAGATCCTCATAGCTTAGATCATAGAAACTTTCATTCCATTCAGTTGCATTCAATCTAACATGGTTAGCAAATTGACCTTCTCTAGTAGTCAAATCTCCAGGAGTAGTAGTTATTAGAACTCCATAAGGAGATCCATTAGCCTTAGCATTTTCGGATGCTTTAGAGAATGCAGGCATAGCAGCTGTATAGACAATATCATTATAAGGCAAGAAAGCAAACTCATCATAATATTGTACAGCAACCGTAGCACCACGTCCTGCACCTTCTGCTAGAGCCGGAGTTCTAGCACCAGGTAGAGTGGTAATCAAGTTTCTATTTATAGGATTCTGTAATGTTTCTGCTGTATTTGGAGCGCGTATCTGTTTACCATCTCTATCTAGCTGAGCTTCCATTCTTAGATATTCAGGTAATGCTGCTCGCAAGTTTTTCATTGTTCTCAAGTTTGCTTTAGAGTCATCATGTTTCTTATTAGCAAACATGATTCTAGTATTAGTAGCTCCAAAGTTAAAAACCCAGAGATACCAACACAAAGCAGAAACAGTTTTACCATGCTGTCGAGGGAATTCTACAAATTGATTAATATTATATACAAACATATAGTTCATGGCAAGATTGCCACGACTTAGTTCATATCTTTTACCAGATCCAACAGCACCACCTTCATTAGGTATGCGGGCTAGTTCGCGAATGAAATCAAATTTTATTCGTACCTACGTTATTTTTTATATATTAACGCTTGTTAATCTTATGTGTTGCATAAGTTCAGACTATATCTTCATCTCTTTTGAGATGTGCTATTACTTCGAGCCTCTTTCAAGGTTCTACTTCCATTTCAGGAATAGTCGTTGATCCTATACTATATTTTGTATTTGCTGTGTATAGGAAGCTGATTAGACATTGTTTAAAATAGGTTTTAGGACTTACTATAATGAACTAGTAATATTATAATAAGCTTTTATTTCACCATGACCCATCTCTCTACTTGTTTCTGTCTTTCGACACCTGATTGTAGGTAAGAGAGCTTTAGCCTTTCCCAGCAGTTCAATAGCATTCAACACTATGTCACCATAATGAGGGGCATTTCTTAGTTTACCAATAGTTAACCATGCATTCTCGAAGAACGCGCATTTTCATTGGTTTAGGTAGATTTGGGTCCCTTGGGTCTACGCCCATTAATCCACCATCATACAACAACAAAAAGAATTTATTATTCTTAATACCACGAGCTTTAAGAAAATAATACATATTCATAAAACTCTGATTAGTGGTACTATCTTGATAATAAACAGTAATTGGAGTTGATGGATTTTGAATAACCATTTATATCTTTCTCCTTTCTTTATTTATTAATATTAAGGTTTCAAAAATACAAAAACATTTATTTAATTTTTATAATAAAAAGAAAAGGAGAGTTGTCAATTATGCTTATTAGCCCGAATAAACAAGGTAAGATTATATTATTAATTGTATCAATTATATTGATTATAGTTTTTATTGCATATAGATATAGAAAGAAGATTAGTAATAATTATAAGAAAATAGTATTTGATAAAAATGGTGAGCTATATAAATTTATTCTGAGTGAATGTAATAATGATGAAACTATTAAAAATTGTATTCTAATATCCATGTCTGACTTTCAAGTATTTAAAGACAATGTAGAAGAATACATTATAAATGAAGCAAAGTCTAAAATTAAAAAAGATGGATATGGATGGCTTAATTTAAATTCTAATCATAGTGGTATTTATGATTCTTCTTGTCCTATTGACATTGCTATTATAGCTGCTTTTAATTCAGATGAAATATTTGATTTGCTATATAATAAATACATTACTATTATTTATGATGGATTTCATTATGGAATGCAAGCAGAGCAAGAAGCTATTGAATATTATCAAAAACATGGAGCAGATGCAGAAGGAGACGATCTTCATCCTGCAGAGATTAAAAAAGAAGAATCTTATGATGATGAAGAAAACTACAATAATATTGTAATGGAAGATGAATAAATAAAAAAAATAAAACCGAGTGGATGTTTAGTCCACTCGGTCTTTTGCTGGATTAGATCATAGGATCATACTGAGTAGTATTGTACTCAGTCTCCATGATCAGTTCATAATAAATCTCAACAAGAGATCCATCGTTGATAAAGCTTACCTTGAAGTCGGACCCAGAAAGGTCCTCAATGGATGCATTTAATGCACCCAACTTTCCAAGGTTGATGAGCTCCTGCTTGAGCTGAAGAAGCTCAAGCTTCGGAGGCATTTCTGCAAAGCTCTTGCAGATCACATCAACCCGCTGCGAGCCCTTCATTTTCTTAACCAGTTTGTAGCAAGCTTGCTGATTCTTCATCTTATTCAGATCTACACCGGCAGAAACTGATGCATGGCCAGCCTGATCATTATTGATAAGCGGATTGGATCCAATGTTGTAGTTAGGCATAATTTTGTACCTCCTATAGTACATTTTTATTGTGTGAATTTGGACGACTGAAATAGAGTATTTTCGTATCTCTATTTCACTATTATAATATCTAAGTATTTATTATTAAAATAAAAAAAAAAATAAAGTCGGTAGAGATTTCTCTCTACCGACCTTTTTATATTAAAAGCAATGTATTATTTATAGCAGAAATACGTTTTATTGATCTTGCAATAAACACCATTACCTTGCTTAAATAATGCCTGGAATACAACATTCTCAGGTAATACACTACCATTTTTAAGTAATTCAAGAGCTACTTCTTTATTAGTTTCAGTAGGAGTCTTATATGCATTGCCATCCCACATACATGCATATTGACCTTTAGCAGTAGCTACCTGCTTAATAGTATTCTGCTTGGGGAACCAAGAAGAATGTAATCTATTTAGAACGACAGAACCAACATACATTTGCTCCTGTCGAGAACAGTTTTGAGCTTCTCCAACAATAATCATCAGCAGGTACTGATAATCTTCTTCAGTCCACCATTGACCATGGTTTTCTTCTTCGATGTTTTCATTAACAGGAGTTGCCTCTTCAATAGGCTGAGTAGTAATTTCTTCAACAACTGGTTGCTGTTGAACTTCCTCGATCTGCTGAGCTTCTTCAGAACTAGCAATCAATTTTGCTGCAAGTTCTGTTTCGTATTCTAACTCTGCTTCTTCAGACATTGGCAGAATCATCTTTTCCTCTTCAATAGGATTAGTAGTTGTAATAGCATTAATTGGAGTTGCTGTAAAAGAGGTAGTTGCAACATGAGTGGCAACTACATGACGATATTTGGAACCGATCTTTAAAGGATCGATAATATCAATATCTTTAGGGACTAATGTGGTATTCGTAAGCCCAATGATAGAAGCAACCATCATAAGCCAGATTGTCATTATTGTAACACTGAAATTACTAATAGTAATAGCAATGGAATTGACTTTCTTTCTTCTTTTAGTGGTATACTTAGATTGCTTACTGTGACGGTCTTTATAATAGTACATATTAATCTCCATTTCTTTCAACGAGTTTCCTACTGCGGACACGTTGTCTTATACGCATTCCTTCTTTCTCTTATTACTCAAAAAATATATAAATGCATTAATCTTCATGATTAATAGCAAATATATCATCCAACAAAACAATGCTAAATCTCTTGGCATCTTTGTATGTGTTCCATTTAAGACAACTGATGATGGTATTAATATCAGGATAACTGACATTCATATCATCGCAGAATTTATAAATGGTCTTTCTATCAGATAGCAATCTAGACAATTGTTTCTTTGAAAAATACTTCTTACATTTCTTGACAGTAATAATACGATCACTGCAAAGATATGTAAGACTATTCCAATCAGTATCATCATGTATTGTTTGCTGAATTGTGGAAGCCTTATACAGTTGTGAATAATGCTTTTTAGCAGTCTTCTTTTTCATTATTAACATTCCTTTCTGTTTTTAAAATATCTGTGGCAAAAGAATTCATATTCTAATGTCATATTTATATTATCTTTTTAATTTTTGATTTATTTAAATTAAAATATAAATAATTTATTAACCAGATAGTAATCAAAATAAAGCGCTCTACGTGCTTTATTATTTTAAAATGGAGGAGTAAAGTATATGGCTGTTGAATTTAATGGTACACCTTTCCAGTATAATCCTGCAGTAACAAATGTCAATATTGATAATCAGCTAGCAGGTATTCTTGGTCAATTTGGAGACGATTATATTCTCGATGCTCTTGATAATGCATTGAATAATAGATTTAATCCATATCAAGCTTCTAATCCTAATCTAGTATATGCTTATGAATTGACGTTTAAAAATCTATCTGATGGATTTGGTGCAAATAATCCTGATATTATCAATACCAGAAATAAGACTTATCTGAATATCATCAATAAGATCTGTAATTTCTATGGACTAAGTTTTAATCCTCATGAAGATACTGAATTGTATTCTGCTGCATTTTGGCTGTATGATTTCTTTGTATCTTCTTTTTCTGAGCATCTAAAAATGTTTTATGCTATGTATCTAATTCAAGAGAAAGATGCTCTTAATTCAGCATTTAATTTCTCTCAACTTAGAAAAGAGAATGATGCTACCTATAGCTATTCTAAGAAGCTATTTAAAGATCCTGTACTTGCAGCTATTCACTGTAATATCGATTACGTAATTAATCAGATCGATTCTTTTAATATTTCTCTAGATAATATTCTAAGTATTGTTTATAGTAATCAAGCGCCTACACTAGCACCGTATATTGCTAGTATTGTTTCTGATCCTACTGGTGGATTTTTCAGAAATTTCTATCAGACTTTCGTATTGAATTCTCCTGATTCTGCTGATATTATGACTTATATTAAGCTTACACTTCAGCAGATTGGTGGAGATATTGAACCTATTAAGTAATTTATATAAAAGGAGAAATATTAATGCCTACTAATATTGATAAGGAATATGAAAATCTTCTAAATGCTACACCTGAATCTGCACCTAAGATTCTTGAGAATGTAGATAAAATCGAAGAACCTGTAAATGCAATGAATACCATTTCTGAAGATGAAAAGAAAGAAGAATCTAAACCTCAAAAGGTTCTCGGTTCTTATAATCCTGCTACTGGAAGTTATAATGTAATTGATACTGAAACATCTATTAATGAAATTCAGCAGAAGAATCTTGAGAATTTTGATGCTATGATCAATGATGAAACTCCTGATCTAAATGCTGATTTGAATAATTTCCTTGATTCTTGTAAAGATAAAATCCCTGAGGCAGATGCAGTTTCTAAAATTGCATATCTAATGGCTAATAGAATTGCTGGTAATAATATTGACTATTATTCCAACATGCCTAAGTTTATGCAGAACACTGTAAGTCAGATTATGGCTAATGCAAATACTGTTGGTGTTCCTAGCAATAGAATTCTCCATAAGAATCAAGTTGCTAAGATGCTAATTGATGAATATGTAGAAGAATATAAAAAGTCTTCTCAGAAGACTGTTGATCTTGATACTCTATTTTCTGGATTTACCAAAGATGCTGCTAATATTGCAGATGATATGGCAACTCAGATTGGTGATTTGATGCTTAGCTTTGATGACGAACGTAAGGATCAGATTAATAATGCTATCGTAGTTGCTAAGAATAATGGCAATGATGTAATGGTAAAGAATCTGGAAGCTATTAGAGATAATATCGATAAGGCTTTTAATCTTGATGAATTTAAAGAATTCTGCAAGCATTGTAAGATTAAATCCATTGAGATGAAGAAACCTAATAGAGTTTATGATTCTTTCATCCATAAGTATGAAACTAATGATGCTATCATTAACGATATTCGTACTTGCCCTGATGTCATCATTCGTCATCTAACTGAGTTTACTAAAGATCAGGCTATGATGATTTGTCTTGCATATTGTAAGTATTGTTGTAATATGAATCCTGATAATATGGCAGAGCATACCTTTATGTATTATTTCATTCGTAATATTATTGCAATTGATCGTATTAATCCCAGAGGTAGAGCTTATCATTCTATCAATGCTAAGGATAAGATTTTCTATGATACTTTTGTTGCAAATCTTCGTGAATGCATGAACAATCTGTTAGAAAGAAATGTAACATTTAAGTAATAGCTGGACGAAAAATAAAGCAAATTTCTTCTGCCATGAGATTTGTGCCTCCAAAATTATTGTTTTCCCTAGCTGTTAATGTGTTGGCCACGGCTGTTTTTGCGTTGCGTTGATTTTTGTTTTCCTTCGTTTGTTTACTCCTTTCAAAATCTTATGCATTGCCGGTAGGATGAGTAGATCCTACCGGCATTTGCTCGTAAACTTTATAATAATTATCATAAAGAAAGGATTGGTTGATGGCCATGTTGCTTGACAATAAATATACCATTCTCCCTAATCTGAGGTTTTCACTGACCTTTGATAGTGGAGTTTCTAAAATTGTCACTGTAAAAACCGGTGACAAAGTCGAATGTTTCTATAAGCTAAATGGTGAAAAGAATGTCATTACTGGCATTGTATCTAAGATTGGTGTTAATTATAATTCCTCTCTTGGAGCAATGGGAACTAGTGCCTATCTTCAGATTGACGGATCTGAGGAATATTCTGGTAAGGTTATCTATGTTCAACCCAGTGATGTTCTGGATATCACTATTCTTGCTACATCTGACACTATTAGTAATCCTGTATGTAGTGTTGAAAACGATGGTCAGAAGATTACTCTTGTTAGAGAAAATGAAGCTGGCGTATTTCAGTATAGCCTTGATGGTATTACTTGGAAAGCTGCTACTGGAGCCCAAGGTCCTTCTGCATATGAATGTGCAATAGCTATGGGATATGAAGGAACAGAAGATGAATGGCTAGCATCTCTTAAGGGCGAAAAGGGAGAAGCTGCTAATTTCGAAGTCTATTGCGTCTTTGAATCTATTGAAGAAGCAGAAGCTAAGAAGAATACTATTCCTCGTGGCAAGTTTGTGGCTGTTTTGAATGATCCTGTTTCTGATCTTTATATCAGAACCAGTGATTCTACTGTTTGCGTATGTCCTTGTTGTGGCTGCAAATCCAATTCTTCCAATGATAATTTTGATACTACCACTATTACTGGATATCAATATCTTGGACAGCTTGCTGTGAGCGTCAAAGGTCCTAAAGGTGATCCTGGTCCTAAGGGAAACTCCGGTAAAGATGGTAAGACTGCATATGAATATGCTGTAGAATATGGATATCAAGGAACAGAAGAAGAATTTGGAGAAATGATGAGTAGAGGTAACTCTGTAGCAGTTACCAATTTCTTCATGGGTCAGAATCCTGAGCTTCTTAATACTGTTATTGGACCTATTGATCTTCGCATCTTTGGTTATACTGATATTAAGCGATTCAAGAGTGTTAATCTAAAGAAGATTGATATTTCTTGTCCTTCTGAGATTGAAGATCAATCTCTCATTTTTCCTGAGCCTGTTGTTTTGCGTGCAGTTCCTACTAAGACTGAAGCTGCTAAGCCTAATCTTACTATTAAAGGCAATAAATTTGTTGCCGACTGCATTATGAAAAGAGACGGAGAAGTTGGCGTCTTCCGTAGAGTTCAATATATTGAATCCTATGATGGAGAAACAATTCTCGGAGATTGGATTTCTTCTACTGGTGAACTTGACATGGGCGCTAAAGTTCAATTTACCACTCTAGGTAAGTTTGAACCTTTTGATTCTAAAGTTCAGAGTCAGTATAAGAAACTTCATGCTTATGATAGAGAAACTGATATTACTCTAGATGATAAGTATGCTTGGTTGTCTGTAAGTTATCCTATTGATCTAGCTACTTACATTAATATCATGGCTGGAGATCAGGTTACTGATTACTTGAATGAACATCTGGAAGATGTTGTTTCTCCGCTGGTTAATAAATATCTAAATGATCAGCTGAAGACTAAGCAAGATAAGCTGACTCCTGGTAAGAATATTACTATTGATGAGAATAATGTCATTAGCTCTATTGCTGAAGCATCTATCAATGAAGATATTACTGTTATCGTTCCTATTGGTGCTTTGAAACAAGGTCAAGTAATTCCTAAGGGAACTACATTTGATGAGTTTATGAACATGATCATTGCTCCTGATACTCCGGATCCTGTTAAGTGTGTTTATTTCGGTGTCTCTGATTCTATTCCTACCAATATCGATAACTTGGAGAAGGAAGAAATTGAAGATAAGACTCTGATCACTGAAGGTACTTCTCATAAATATACCGCAAATGATCAGCATCTGGTATTTGCTTATAGAAAAGATCTAGGAGATATTCAATCTATCAAAGATCCGAATGGATTTGAACAAATCAATGGTTGGGAAAAGAAGGTTTATTGGGATCCGGGTACTGAAACTGATTTCAATGTCTGGTATACTAGTGAATCTCTTACTATCAATAAATTTAAACTTTCTTTTGCTTTTACTGATTAATTTAGTAGAAAGGAGGAGATAGGATGATTGATGTCATCCAAGGATTTAGACTATCTACACGTGATCCTGTTGATGCTCGTCTATTAATGACGAAGCAAGAAATGAGATCCGTAAATGATAATCTAATGCCTGAGAAGTACTTTACAATTTGTAAAGAGAATGGACTTTTGTATATTTATGATAAGTCCAGAACTCAAGAACAAATTGGAGCTACCGATACAGGTAAATTTACTATAGTCAATTCTGCTAAGATTGATGCTATCACTATTAATGGTGAAATGCTTCCTATCAATGATGCAATAGTTGATATTCCTGCAGCTGCTGCTGATAAGTACGGAGCTATTAAGCTCGGTACTGGAATGGAAACTCAGGAAGATGGAACTGTAACTATTAACTTTGAATCTTTTGCTGACGAATCTATTCCTCTGAGTAAAGTAAAATTCTCTAATGGTGGATTAATTTGTCATGGATATCTTCATGATGGTAGATTTTATACAGATAATACTTATACTGAATCTCTTGTTGGTTATGACTATAAACTATACATTGATATTCCTAGTACATTTGTATACGAATATAAACCTGATACGAAGAAATTCGAACAAATTAATAAAGCACCTTTAGCAACTTCTATTGTACCTGGCGTAATGAAACTATATGGTGCTCTCGGTGATCAGACTGATGGTACTATGAATCAAAAGTCTATCACCGATGAAATTAATAAAAAATTTACTGTTACAAAAGGCCCTGATGAATCTTTGATTTTCAAAGATGGATTCTCTGTCGGATAAGTAATAGTATTTTTTTTTGATATCTCGTTTAAATTATTCATCAAAAATATTAAATTAAAGGAGAATAATTTCAATGGCTGCTATTAATCCTACCTATGATAATGCCAATACCCTTAAGAAGATTACAGTAGGCTCTGAAGTCTATTTCGTTAAGGATGCCGACCTTCGTAAGGTTGTTGAAGGTTTCCATGACGCTGTCTATAAGGATGTGTCTGTTGAGCTGACTGAGGAAGGCGTTAACCTGCCTACTGAAGGCGCAGTTGCAGCATACGTCAAGAAGAAGGTTACATCTCTGGAAGGTGCAATGCACTTCCGTGGCGTTATTAATCGTACCGAGGGCCAGACTGATCTGGAGGCAATTGCTGCTGCTGTTGCTGAGCCTGTTTCCGGTGACGTTGTTGTCATGAAGGATAACTCCAAGGAGTATATCTACAATGGCACCGCTTGGGAAGAGCTGGGTGACCAGTCTACTCACCTGACTGTTGCTACTGCTGCTAAGACTTATGTTGCAAAGACCACTACCATTGCTGGTATTGATCTGCAGGATAATATCACTGCTGAGGAACTGGAAGGCCCCACTGCTCTGAACCTGAAGGCTCTGTCTCATAAGGATACTGCAGCTGGTACTGTTGAGGTCTTCGACAAGATCGCTGATCTGACCACTGCTAAGCCTGGCGAGTATACTCTGGATGGTACTACTGTTGCAGTTCCTAAGACTTACTCTGCTCTGGATGTTACTCCTGCTGGTGCTGTTGCTCTGACTCAAGACACCAATGCAGCTGCAACTTATGAAAAGACTGCTAGTGTTACTATCGCTGCTACTGCTGCTGATGAGACTCACACTGCAAACTATACTCCTGCTGGTAAGGTTGCTCTGCCTGCTCTGAATGCATCTGTTACCCTGAACACCGCTGATGTTGCGACCGTTACCGATGCTGGTACTGGTTACACCATGACTGATGGCAAGGTTGAGAAGGCTGCTGATACTACTGCATCTTTCATTCAGAAGGGTGTTAAGTTCAGCGTTGATAAGACCGAGGGGTCTCTGATCCTGAGCTATACCACTGCTGCTGATGATACTGAATTCTATGCTGCTGCTGTCACTGCTGCTGGTGCAATTACTTACACTGCTCCGAAGCTGTCCGGTGCACTGCCCACCTTTGGTACCTCTACTGTTGCAGTTGCAACTGGTGCTACTGCTAAGGCAGAATACAATGGTGAGGCTACCTTTACTGGTACCGGTGCTGTTCTGGGTACTACCATTGCTACCGAGACTACTGCAGCTACTGTTACTCAGCCTGTCTTCACTGCTGCCTTTACTGGCACCAAGAAGTCTGTCACCCCGATTGTTGCTACTACCGAGGATGCACAGGCTCCCAATGGTACCATTACTGTTGCTACGGAGACCATCACTCCCGTTGTTACCAAGAAGACCGCTACTGTTACTGTCCGGTAATTTTAGTTGTAGTTTTGGTGTATACGAAACTTTGCCTGTTGCGTAAATTCTAAGTGAGTTAATAACGATCCAGTAGAGAATATTCTCTACTGGATCATTTATTTTTTTAGAAAAACATTCTAATAATTCATTACAAATTGGTGGATATTTGCTGTTAATATTTTCAGTTAAGCGAGGTTAAACATTATGGCTGATAACATTAAATAGATTAAGGTCGAAGGCGTATCTTATGACCTTAATGCTAAGTACATCCAGGATGGATCTGGCAATCTGAAGACTTGACAAAATATTGCTGATATGGGTTAATGCAGGCGTCCAGCTTGTGACTGATAATGCTCGTAAAGAGGCTGCTGGAGATGGCGCTATTGATGCTCCTGCTACCACTGCTGCAGCTGATACTATGGGCAAGATTTACCTCGTCACTAATGATGGTGGTATTTCTGGTACTTACGTTGAATTTGTTACTATTGATAAGGGTGCTGATAGTACTGGTGCTACTGGTTATGTTCGGTACATTTGGGAAAAGATTGGCACTACTGCAACTGACCTGACTGATTATGTTAAGAAGGACCAGATTACTCTAAGTGGTACTGCATCTACTGCTGGTGCTATTGATGCTACTGTTAGCATCACTGATACTGCAGATGCTCCCACTGTTACAGGTACTGGTGGTGGTGCTACTGTTACTTCTACTTCTGCAGGTGCACATACTCATAGTGTTACTATTGCTGCTCATAACCATACTATCACTCCGACTACTAATACCTTCACCTATGATCTTAAAGTTGCTGCTCATAGTCATAGTTATACTAAGCCGACTGCTCATACTCATAGCATCGCACAGCATACTCATAGTGTTTCTGTCAATGGCAATAACTATTGATAATCTTTTATCAATTCGACTTCTAAGTAAAAAGTGGGGAAGGAGCTCTCTGCTCCTTCCCTTTATTTTATTTAGGAGGATTAAATATTATGCGAAATATAGTATCTTTTTATTGCCCGGATTGTAATGAAAACTTTGAAGTTCATGTAACTCAATTTGGAGAAGACTATATTAAGACTTTTGGAAAATGCAGATGTGTTTGTCCTCATTGTGGAAATAATGTAGAAAGTGATAGAATCATTGAAGTATCTAGTAAGGAGTAACCTTTATGAAGGTAGTAGCTTTTAAATGCGATGACTGCGGTGTAGTCACAGAAATTCCTGTTAATAAAGCTATTAGATTAATTCTTGATACTAGAGGATACGTTCAATGCCTTTGTATTTGCTGTGGAAAAGAATTGACTAGTAATCTAGTTACAGAAGAAGGAGAGATTAAGGATGACTGATAAGAAAATTTGTGTTTATGCTATCTGTAAGAATGAATCTAAATGGATCGATAGATGGCTAGATAATATGTCGGAGGCTGACTATATTGTAGTATTGGATACAGGTTCTACTGATGGTTCTTTTGAATTGCTCAAAGAAGATCCTAGAGTAACTAGAGTGGAGCAGAAGGTTATTAATCCCTGGAGATTCGATGTTGCACGCAATGAATCTATGAAATTAATCCCTAATGATGCTGAAATTTGTGTATGTACAGATTTCGATGAAATCTTTGAAAAGGGTTGGTGTACTGTCCTTAGAGAAAATTGGGAAGATAATGATACCAGATGCCATTATATGTATGCATGGTCACATAATAGCAATGGTGAGCCTACAAATGTATTTACTTATGATAAGATTCATACAAAGAATTATCATTGGAAATACCCTGTTCATGAGATTCTAGAGAAAAATGATCCTAATATGGAAGAGAATGTTCTAGACGCTGGAGATAATATCTATCTTCATCATTTTATGGACACTACTAAAACCAGATCTTCATATCTTCCTCTATTGAAAATTGCAGTTAAAGAAAATCCTAAAGATAGCCATGTAAGTTCTCTTCTTGCTAGAGAGTATTATATTACTGGAGATTATGATAATTCTATTAAGCAATATCTAAAGACTCTTAAGTGTGATGATATTGATGACGAAGATAAAGTTGGAGTCAAGCTTGATTGTATTGGCCATCTAGGAGATAATTATTTCGTTAAGGGTGAATATGATAATGCTATTAAATGGTATACTGAATGGATTAAATTGAATTATACATATAGAGAACCTTATTTTTGTATTGCTGATATATATATGGCTCAAGGATTATATTCTATTGCTGTAGGATATATTGATATGGGCCGTAAATTCAGCACTAGAAAATATGATTGGCTTGAAAGATACGATAATTGGATTACAAAAGATAGTGATTTATTGTCTATTTGTAATTATTATCTCGGTAATATTGATGAAGCATATTATCATATTGCTATTGCTTATGAGCATAATCCTGATGATGAGAGAATTATCAATAATTATAAGGCTATTCTATTTACTAAAGAGACAGGAGTATATTCAAATACTGTATACTAAATAATAGTAATAATCCAGAGATGGGAAATCCTCATCTCTGGCTTTTAACTTGTTTATAATACCTTTTAGGAGGATAAATCAATGGCACTAACATTTAAATTTACTGAAATTCCTCCTTTCGCACGAAGGGAAGAAGATGCATTACTATTTAATCAAGATGGTTCTTTGGAATATTATATTCCTGAGGATTATTTTGGTTCTGGTAAATCTACTTCAGCAACAGTTGAAGGTGCATATGTAAGACTAATGGGATCTTTTAACTATCGAGTTATCGCAGCTAATGGATCTCCTGGTAAACTACGAGCATTCAATTTTCCTACTATTTTTCTTTGCCGCCCTGGAAAGATTGAAAAGCGTAAGGATGTTCAACTTGATACTGGTCTAGATCCTTCTGATTATAGGGTATTAATTTTTTATAAAGACGATCAACTAATTACTCGTTGCCACGTTGAACAAGATATGGATAATCTAGCAGAATTGTTTAGACTTCATATTCAGACTGGTAGAATTCCTAATACTATTCCTTATAATGAGCTATATCAATATCCATTTGAATGTATGGCATTGAATTCTGGTACATATAAAATTCATGCTCAAGCAATGGGACTATTATATTCTAAGATCTGTAGAGATCCTGAAGATATATCTACTCCCTTTAGATTGTCTAAAACTGCTAATTCTAAAATGACTGGATATACTTCTATTTCAATTAAGGAAGCTTCTAAATATATTTCTCCGTTTGTTTCTTTGACATCTGAGAATCTTGATGAAGCTATTATGAGTGCTGTCTTGTTGTCCGATGAAGAAAAGTCTGGTAAGAGAACTCATAAAGAGAGTCCTCTAGAGAGAGTCATCACTATGTAAGATGCCACATTATATAGTATCCCAGATCGAGTACTTAAAAGCAACATTACAATAATTATATACTTGATTTAAAGAATCAGTTATAATCTTTAATCTTTTTGATTCAAATTAATTTACCTAACAAGGAGGAAGACAGCTTATGTATGCTGGAATGACAGTTAACTGGCATGAAGTGCTAATGCCGAAGGGTACTGCTTCTTCGACTGATGACTCTCTGCCGTTGTTTCTGTGTGCCTTTTCCTCCGACAAAGGCACAGAGAAAATTACTGATTACGTATATGATGACTTTGTGAAAGAGTATGGTGAGACTCCTAACTTCTTTAAGTATGGTCAGCCCCTGCTCGAAGCACATAGAATCCTGAAGGCCGGTGGTCGTGTTCTGGGCAAGCGTATTGTCGCAGACGATGCTACTCTGGCTAACCTGGTCATCACTGCTGAAATTACTGCTGGCAGCGAGAACAAGATGTCTGCTGATGGTAAGCCTCTGTATCTTGATGAAAATGGCCAGGAGACTACTGAGGTTACTGGTACTCCTGCTACGACTAACTTTGCAAAGATTAAGTATTCTACAATGACTATTGAGAATGCTAAGACCTATGCAGAAGTTAAGAAGAAGGCAGATGCTTTGAAGACTGATACAGTCTTCCCTCTGTTTGTTGTCTGTGATAATGGTCGTGGCAAGTCTATTAAGAAACTGCGTATTGTTCCTGATTATACTTCCTCTAGACGTCTGACTTATATGCTGTATAAGATCATGAGTGTCGAGGATGAGGATATCGTTGAGACTCAGCGTTTCTCTATTTACCCTGAGGCAGTTAATACTGTCAATGGTGAGCGTCGTAACATGCTTCTGACTAACCGTACCATGGATCAGCTGATTGTTGGTCAAGATGATATCGGTATGGAAGCATTCCTGGCAAAGGTTGCTGAGGTTACTGGCTATACTGTTGATGAGCTTTATGAGATTGATCCCATGTTCGGTTGCTCTCTGAAGGGTAAGGCTCTATCTACCATTCGTGTTGATGATACTGGTATTGATCTTACCAGTGTTTATGGTATGTCTCTGATGTCTGGTAGCAACGGCAAGTTTGGTGATGCTCCGTTCCCTGGTGAAGCAGCTACTGATGAGTGGGCTGCTGAGGCAGTTAAGTTCTTCTCTGGTGAGTTTTCTGATGAGATCTTCGATTTGGATCAGCACAAAATTGACTTTTGTGTTGACGCCAACTATCCTCTCAGTGTTAAGAGGCAAATCGTATCTCTTGCGGATTTCCGGGAAGACTTCTTCTATTTCCGTGATCTAGGTCTGAATATTGAGACTATAGAAGATGTGCAGCTGCTCTTTGATGCTGGCTCTGGTTGGAATCAGAGCTGCTTTGTGGGCGACTATATGTCTGTCTATGATGTTCTGGATGAGTATTCTCATAAGGAAATTCGTGTTACCATGGGATATGATCTAGCTCCTCTGCTGGTCAACCATTATAGCACTAATATTGCTGCACCTATTGCTGGTGAATTCAACAACTTCATCATCACTGATGCAATTGAGGGCACTCTGAACATCATTCCTCGTGTTACTCCTGACTATGATCAGAAGCAGGTTCTAGATGATCTGAAGGTTAACTTTGTTAATCTGACTGCTGATCGTCAGCTAGCAATTCAGTCCACTTATACCTCTCAGGATCATAATGGTCCTCTGTCTTACATTAACAATGTTCTGGTTACCCAGCGCGTTGTTAAGGCAATCCGTCGTTATGTTCCTGCCATTCGCTTTATGCTGATGGAGCCCGATGCAACTGATTTCGGCAAGTATAAGGATCTGATTCAGGATAATGTCGTTTCTAAGTATGAGCAGTTCTTCAAGTCTATCACTCTGGTTTATACCAAGGATGATGTGCAGACTGCTAATAAGATTTTCAATGCATCTCTGTATTGCTATTATAGAGATTTCCCGCAGGCTGAGGTCTTTGACGTCTTTGCTGTTGAGGGATCTCCGTCCTCTAATCCGATCCCTGGTGTTACTGATACTACCAGTGACAATTCTTAAGAAAGGAGGAACTAAACTATGTCTGTCGGTTTGAACTATATTAAGATGCCTCGTAATGTGTCTGAGTATACTCTGATGAAGGGTGTTACTGACTACTCCAACCTGAAGCAGTTTGATCTTTATGAGACTGGCTATTCTTTCCTGACTGTTGTTTCTGTTCCTAGATATATGCAGCTGCTGGCTGCACAAGATGCAAAGGTTAAGAACCTGCAGGATGGATTTGTTCATATTCTGGAAGGTGAGTTCCGTGGCCTTGATGGTATTCCTGATATCACTGCTGATGCTGGCACTGTTACCAATGGTGTCAATGAGCTTCAGGTTATCAATAATGTCAGCATGGATACTTCTATCCAGGTTAGCATGTCCTTCTTCGAGCGTTCTGGCTCTCTGCTGACTAACTACCTGTCTTATTATCTGACTGGTATTAAGGATCCTTATTCTAAGGCTAAGACTTATCATGGTCTGATTGGTAGCTCTATTACTGATCCTGGTCCTGACTATGAGGTCTTTACGTTCCTGTACTATGTCACTGATAATACCATGCGTTCTATTGAGAAGGCATATCTGCTGTGCAATGCTCAGCCTACTGCTGCTCCCACTAGCCAGATGTATAACTCTACGCATGGTGATATTCAGTTCCAGGAAGTTAGCATGAGCTTTAACTGCTATCCCATTATGGGCGATCAGGTCAATAAGTATGCTAACATGATGCTCCAGAATGACCTTACTACTAAGAATAAGAATCGTATGCTTATCCTTGACTCTAATAACTATCAGTACGATGTTTATAAGTCTAAGGTTGAGAATACTGGATTCGGTCTGGTTGGTGACATTCTGTCTAGCAAGTCTCTGGGCAACACTGTTGCTTCTAAGACTTCTAGAGGCACTCAGCTTGGATAATAAGTATTAAATTATTGTGCTAATAAAAATCCTCCTTGGCACTGTAAATTAATATAATAATCCCAGAGGATCGTTAAGACCCTCTGGGAATTTTTATTGATTATTAGTCTGCTAGATCTTCTGCACTCAATCCATTTTCACTGCTAGTAATATTATTATCGATCTTGATAATATTCTTAATTTCTTCAATATCCTTATCAGATAGATAAGAAGGAATTAGCTTACGAATGACAAGTTTCTTGAATGCATTCTTAGCTTCATCTTCTTCGCCATTCATTTCAATGTCAGTAATAGATTCAGCATATTGAGTAGCACTCTGAAGTAGTTGAGATCCTTGAGTCATACTCAAGAAAGCAGGAATAGGAAGATTGACTGTAAGCTCTACATCTTCGTTGTATTCGAACTTATAAATCTTAGTAAATATATCAGATAGGAATGCTTCCATCTTTGCTTGTCTCTTCAAGACATTACGGAGAAGCTTTGCATTAGTCATTGTATATCTAACTGCAAAGTCCATACTAGTAGAACTATTAACAATTTCTAGAGGAACATCAGTTGCATTAACAGCAGATTCTTCTAGATTTGCCATTAAGTCTTGAGGAAAATCAAATTGCTGACCAGATTGTGTATCAAACTGAATCGGAGGATCTCCATTAGGCCCAACAGGAATAACAAAGTCATTGAATCTACCAACCATATTAAGAATATTATTAACAGATTCCATCTGACGGATACCGAAATTGCCCTTTTTAATAGTACTGATAACATTCAGAAGAGATTGTGCAACATTGGTGTCTAGAGACTGCTTTACATAGTAAATTCTACGGTCAAAGCCTCTAGTAGTCCATCCCAATACAGAAGTAGTATTAAGCATAATCCACTGCTTAGCAGATACTAGCGAATTCCAAAGATCACTAATTCCTCTATGAGTAATAGGATCGTCATTGAACTTCAAATGATGAATATCATCTGCAGGAATAAATACAATATCCAAATCAGGAGTATGAGCAAGCTGATTGTATTTATCATTAAACTTTAGAAGCAAATACAATTCTTTCTTGAGATCTGCATTTGCATTAATGAATGCAGCATCAATTTTATCAGAAATATTTGCTGCTAGAGATCTTAGAAGCATATCCTTATTATTTACTTCATCTTCATCATAATTAGAAGATTGAGCACCAATAGGACCGTTATCAAACATTCCAGTTACAGAATTATATCCAGTGATATTACCAATAGAATTGATATCAATATCCTGATCTTCACTATATCTAATATAATAACAGCCGAATATAGTATCCTCAATATAAATGGGAATAATTCTATCATGCTTAATATCCGTAAGAACTGCACCATTCAGACTAATCTTAGCAGTAGAATCAGTTCCATTAGGATCTACTAGGCCATTTGCAGCTGTCTTATCGTCTTCCCAATCAATGGTATCTCCAATTGTATTATCAAAATTGACTTCTGTAGATTTACCATTCTTTTTCAGATGATCTTCAAATTTATCATTAGATTCTGTAATGATAAAAGATTCAGATAATCCTCTAAATTTAGGATTTACAGTAGCTCTATTTTTACGTACGTATTGTTCTTTCTCTACAGCTTCTATAATAACCTTAGAAGTATCAAAGTTAACCTTAATGGAAATTTCACCGGCTTCATTTACTACAGCATTTGCAGTTACATTCGGCTTACTATTTTTATTAGAAGAAATAGTAGATTCATGCTGTATTGTTGCAGTGTATCCAGTATTATTCTTTCTCCTTAGAAGCTCTTGGAATGCTGAAGAATAAGGTACACAGTAAACAAACTGCTCGCCATACTTAGAAGTATTTTCATACCACTTTTCTGCTCTATTGGAAAGATCATACTTCTTAACCATTTCTTCGATATTGCTAGAAATAGCAGCATTTGCAGAAGATGTAGGATTTTCATATCTAGGTCTTACATTAAGAAATTCTTTAGTATAAGAATCGGAACAAAGAACTGCATCTCTCTTAATATCTAGAGCTGCTTGCAACTTAGGCATATATTTGCAGATTAGATCAAATTCATTATCAAGCTCAGTAATCCATTTAGTTTTTGCATAAGTATCCATCAGAGATGCCTGGACACCAGCATTATTAAACAGAACAGAAATATCATCTCCTGCACCTTTACCGAAAGATTTACTAAGCTTATTAGAAGCTCCGTTATTTTCTGGCTTCATAAGCTTCATAATAATCTTAGAAGTATTAGAAAGATTCTGGATATCTCCATCCTCTTGTGTAGACTTCTTGATAGCATCATCTAGTTTATCAGATAGCTGAGACTTAAGCTCTTCAGATGTATTAGTTGTGGAATATGTAGTTCTGTATAGGTCATTGACCTGACGATCTAGCAAATCTAGAGAATTATTAATCTTTCTCTGACTGGCATTTTTATCATTTGCCATTTATATTGACCTCCTTAGTGTGATAAATTATATGGATGTTTTGGAAGTAAGTAATTTTCAAAAAAAAAATAAAAGGAGTAGAGATTTTACTCTCTACTCCCCTTTAAGTTATCACTTCTTATACATCAATATAATGCAGATTTGATTAGATCAAATCTTTGTAAAGAATGCATCCATTGCTTGGTAGAAAGATCCATGCTTGATTGTATAATCTCGCTGTTTCCTTCTTTCCATATCTGCTTTGCATTTAGCATAAGCATTCTCTGTATTCTTACGAAGATAGCTTGTAGGAATAGTATTTGCAGTGTTCCCATGGTTATGAGACGTGGTTGCAAATGCTACAGTAGTATTAACAAAATTCATTTTAATATTGTTATTCATGATTGAAACCTTTCTGAATGCTACGCATTCCTTTTGCAAGTTTTGATAATTCGATCATTTATCATAAAAGAATTATTTCAATAAATTAGATTGAATTTTCATCATCTCTTTTCTACATATACTATAAATATTGAAACTTTGGTAGTTGTGATACCATTGTTTCATATTTATAATATCTAATTGAATCTGCATTTTTATTAAAAAAATAATAGGGTAGAGGAGTAAATCCTCTACCCTGTTTTTATTTAGATTGTAAGAATGTTAGAATATACATCTACTGCTAGTTTGAATTTCTTTTTAAACATAGAATATCTGATAGTCTTTACGCTTGGATCTATAGGATTTACTACATAATCATATATTCTAAGAGATGCAGTATCTCCTTTAGATAATGGAGTAATTGCTTTACTAGCAGGTATTCTATATCTATCAGAAGCTGTAAATACATTTACACTTCCAATATTTGACACTGCAGATACAGTTGTGAAACCATTAATATTATAACAGTCAGGTTCATAATAGATGCATCTGACTTTATTATCAATATTATCAAATAATTCAAAAGCTCTTAATAGTACATTTCCTTTGATATTATTTCCACTAAAATAGAGATTTTCAAATATCTGATTTTCCGGTTTCTTCATTGCCATGATATCACTAATGATACAAGTAAAATATAGATTATAAATTACTGGTATATGAATGATTCCATAGAATGTCTGATCTGCATCCATAGTTACAATAACTCCAGGAAAATGAGTCATATAACCATCAGTTTTAATAAATCCTGAACAGCTATTCAATATTGGTTGAATATATGAACAGAATTCTTTAAAATCACTACTCACAGAAACGCTCCTTTTTTAATTTCTTCAGAAAGATCTTTCTTTATATCGTTGTCAAGATTACCATAGAAAATTAATCCTGTAGTATCAAGATTATAATCTTTCTCTACAAAATTAACTGCATCTATCATATTATCTCTTGTAAAGAATACAGCTTGCTGATTAGATCCTTCATCATCAATTCCTCTACCATAAGAGGGATTATATTTGAAGTATTCTCTAATATCATCCATACACTGATTGATATCTCCAAGTCGCATCCATCTTCTACAAAATTCCATTACATTACCAGAGATCATATTCTCAAGGAATTCACCACCTCGAGAATATTTTGCAACTTCATCTCCAGAAGAATACATATCAGGATGCTCATTAAGGGAGAAAGGTTTCATAGGATCATCAGGATCTTCAATAATAATTCTACCAACCTGTGTATTAGGAGCAAGATTATTCTCAAGAATAATAGATGGATAAAGGCTCGAATAATCAAAGTCAACTGCATTATTTGACAACTGAGTTGGCCTACCATTAATGTGAAGCATTACACTATCTGCATTATGAGTTGGATCACCAACCATAGCTCCAGGAAACTTCGTGGTAGGCTTTTCATTCCAAAGATTTTTATTATTACCGATTACATATCCATATTCATAAAAGTCTTTACAGAATCGATTTGCAAGATATACAGACTGTCTATGGCATTTTGCATAGTTAGTATTATTGACTAGACATTTAGTAAATACATATTCAAGATCATTAGTACTAGCTTCAATGCATTTCTGAACAATAACATCCATTACGTTATAGAATGAGAATGTTTTGAAATCAATATATGGAAGCTTACCTAAGTCAGTAGTAATATGAGAATAATCTAGTTTTCTAACACCAGCTACAACTTCACCAATTGCATCCAGTTTAAAACTCTGATATCTACCTCTACCTTTTCTTCTAGATGCAAATTCTATCATCTGATCGAGCCAAACAGTATACATAGAAGCGGCAACATAGTCACCACGCTCTTCATAGTTATTCTTGTTTCTCTCATCTACATAGAATTTCAAGAATGAATATGGATATCTTCCATCACATATAGTTTCAGTTTCATCATGACCAAGAACTTTAATTCTCTCTATAATATAATTCAAATCGAATGCCATATTCCATACTTCAATAAAATCTGGAACTGTAGCTTTGATAATTTTAAATGCTGTTTTAATAAGCTCATATTCGTCATCAAAGAAGATAAGTTTATATTCCATCTTATCTACTCCGAATTTAACGGCTTTCTTATATCCACCTACAGCATTTACAACGAAATCATACAATTCTTTCTGGAACCCAGGTCTATCAGTATAATGCATATACTCTTCAACCAAAGGATTGTTTCTATCATTTAATATAAACTGATACACTGTATTGTGAGCTTCATCACAATATGCTATTGCATTAATAGGAACTTCACCAGGTTCAGGGAACTGATTTAGACAATATGCAATATCAGTTTCAATATCGAGAAATCCCTTAGTAAGTTTGAAAACTTCATTCTTGTAAGATAGATTAAACAGAAATCTATAATAATTTTCAATCTGAATATCAGACATGAATATACTAGGATCTGTATGAAGTTTTCTATTCTCACTATACTGGCCATTGTTTACATTTTCAAGAAACTCATCAATTCTTCCAGTAACTTCAGCAATCGCTTTTAGAATATTTGCATATTTACAAGTATAAGGAACTACCTTTTCTTTCTCAATGAAGAACATTGTATAATTAGGAATTTGACTTTCATCTTTGATTCTATAGAAAGTATACAAAGGTTCTTGGATCACATGAACTTTTTTACCACCAGTTATATTGTCCCTAAATAGAATTACAATATAATCCTTCTGATACGTTCCATCATCATTCTTTTTTCTAGGAATATAAGAAGTATTAATAACTGTAATATCAGAACCTTTTGGATATCCTGGGATTAATAATTCAAATTGCTCATTATTTACTATAAAAGATTTCTTTTTACTTTTTTCATTGTCTTGCATATTTAGATACCTCCAATTAATATTAAGTAAAATCGTATATACTTTTTGAAATTTTACACTTTCTATTAATAGATTTCTCTATCGATCATTTTTATAATATATAACCAAAGGAGAGTTTACTATGGCAATCGAATTCCCTAAAGTACCTACCATGGTAGATGAGCATCAAAGCTATACTACTGATGGAAAACCAAATGATGTCCAAGCTATTAGTCTAGGAACTGTTACGCAAACTAGCAATAAGACAATGCCTAATTTTTCTAGTCTAATTGGAACCAATGTTTCTGTGCCTATTTCTGTAGATGGAAATACCATGACTACTGATATTATCACTACAAAACCTAAGAAAGCTAGAAAGAAAAAGAATACAGACGATTCTGCCCAAGAAGATAATAAAGTATCTCCTAGAGAAACAGTAGAAAATACTGTATATGCTGATGAATATAGTGATACAAATGCTATGACCAATACTATTATTGCTCAAGCAGATGGTATTATTATGGACTGTGCTCAAGATATTGCCTATATGAAATCCCAGAGATCTATGAAGGGCAAGTATCACTATATCAATGAAACTCGTGCTGCTATGAACTCTGCACTTTCCACAAAACTTGCAGCGATTAAAGAACGTAATGCTACTACTAAGGCTATCATTGATAACGAGTATCGCCGTTATAAGGATATGAAAGCACTTGATCAAACTGATGATAATAAGGCAATCATGGATGCATATTCTGCATTTATTTCTGCTCCTGTTGGTGCTCCTTCTTATACGCTACCTAATACTGTTAATCTAACTGGTGGTACTGGTGTTATTAGACAGGATTATCCTCCTCAGATCCAAGCTGGAGTTGATGCAGGAATGAATAACTTTATGAGTCATCTAACTCCTGAGCAGAATCTAATGCTTAATGATAATAATCCTGACATTGAAGAAGTCATTGTTTATGACCAAGCAACTGGAGCTAAGTATTTCCAGTGGATGAATACTAGAACTGGAGAAGTAATTCCCAATATGCCTATTACTTCTAATCTAGTTATTGAGGATTATACTATTGATCCTCGTACTCATCTTGCTAAGAATACTAACTTGAATTCTATTAAGAAAGTCGTTGTTATTAATAACGGAGAATTCAATAATTTCTAAAAAAAAAATAAATGGGGAGAGGTATTTAGAGCCTCTCCCCACTTTTATATTAGAGTGTCAATGTTTGATGAACAATATCCTTTACTTTATCTTCTGGAACATTATTCTTTCTTAACATTCTAATCATTTCCTCAACATTGATCTGAGTAGTGATATCAAAGATTGTATCGCCAATGGTCATAATAACCTTCTCACAGCCAATGTCTTCATAAGACTCGCATGCCCAGACAAACAGTGTATGAATGCATTGAGCAATGACTGTCTGAGTTGCATCCCAGTACATAATATCTCCATCCTGTACATAATCATGCATGATCATGTAATCAGTCAAAGACATTAGATACTTAGGAAACAACTCTTTGATCCTAAGAATCTTAAGATCAGTATGATCAGGATCATGAATAGAAAATAGCTCCTGTTTAAAATCGATGATCTTATCTTCAGGAGTACCTTTCCACATGATAGCCACGACCATAATATCTTCATCATATTCATGGCTAGTCTGATTGATCAAACTGTTGATTGGAAAGTCTACTGCTCCTCTACCGTCTTCAGGAGCATATTTAAACAGATGCGGGCTACTATCCACATATGCAAAATACTTTTTCATTTATTATTTTCACTTCCTTCATTAGTAATAAGCTCGATAGGCTTCTTAAAGAACCTATTAGGATATGCAGGATCATGACGTACAAAACTGATCTTGTAGTCATCTTCTCCTTTCCTTCCGATATATTCGATATCAAAAACATCGCCCGGATGGACATCATTCGGATAGCAGAAATAGCTATTCAAGACACTATTTCTGTAAACTGAAAAATTGACACAATAGTTAATGGAAAAATCTCCAAATGTCTCACTACCATAACGATTGAACTTCACACGAATTTTCATTTTTATATCCTCCAAAATTTTAAATATTGAGAATAATTTATCCATTACTCTCAGTATTATAATATCTAATTGAAATTTTAATAAAAAATAATAAGAGCAGAGAAATAAATCTCTACTCTTATTACTTACTTATAATGCAGATTTAATTAAGATCCACAGCATTGTAGATTGATTGCTTTGAGCTGTTTATCATAGCCTTTACATGCATCATTGATTTTATTAATGATTGTTTTAGGCTTGATATCTGGAATAGTATGAACTCGTGTAGGAGCCATCTTCCTGATAATCTCAGGCACTCAATCAGCGATCTGTTCACAGGTGATAATGGTAGTATGATCACCATTATGGTTTTTGATAGAAGAAATCTTATAAAGATCAGGGATATTAAATTGATTAATTTCAAACATAATTGTTTCCTTTCAAGCGTTACACGCTTCTTTTATTGTTTTTGATTTTTCATTTTTTTATCTTTAAGAATTATTCTAAAAATTATACTTTTTTTATCACTTTCCTTTTATAAATATTGAAACTTTGGTACCACTAATACCTTTGTTTCATATTTATAATATCTAATTGAATCTGCATTTTATAAAAAAATAATAGGGTAGAGGAGTAAATCCTCTACCCTATTTTTATTGCTCGATCTTAATACCTGTATGAGAACAAATAATTCTTGTAGTAGACTGAGTATCAAATTCCATATTATGAGAGCAAATAATACATTGCTCACTTCCCATGAAGTTTAATATAGAATTTAGTACATTGATAAACATTACTCTATTCTGCTGATCTAGACCGCCATCTATTTCATCAAATCTAGGAATATTATATGTCGTACTACTCTTCATCATTGCAACACAAGAGAATACTAGACCCATCATGCATTTCTGTGCAGTGGATCCATTAGAAATATCAGGTACTACAATTCCATTAGGACCAATAAAAGGAATAGAGAATTGCTTCTCATTAATTACCGGAACTTCAAGTCTTATAGAACCATTAAACATATATCCTAGCATCTGGTTGCAGTCAATAATCACATCATTCATATATCTTTTGATATATTCAGATTGAATACCTAAACCATTTCCAGGATTACATGCATTTCTAATAAATGATATCTTATCATATCTGTCTGCACTATCTGCATATTCTCGTTGATAATCAACGATACTACTTAAAGAATAATTCAATCCATTAATAGTATCATTAATAGGACCAAGATTATCCTCGATTATTGTAATACTATTTTTAATAGTATTTAAAGAATCTACTTTCTCTTTTACTGTTTTAATTCTATCTTTTACAGAATCAAATTCTTGCTTAAGAGAGTTTTTATCTTGATCCATTTGATTTTTAGATTGTAATAATTCTATCATAGAATTAGCAATAGCAATCTGTGACTCTAGAGTATCAATGAGGCCAGATATAAAAGTACAATTTTTATTTAATTCTTTTAATTCACCTTCTCTTTCTTTATATAGCTTTTCATTTTCTTCAATAGAAGCATTAAGCTTATCCATCATAGATTTATTATTCTGATAGATCTTATAATCTGCTTCCATTGATTTTCTCTGATCAAGCAAGCTTTTAAGGACCACATAGATATTGGCTTTTTCAATTAGATCTCCAACAATATTAAACTCTGTAAAAGCATAATGATTTTTTATCAAATCATAAATTTTATTATCAGAGAAAATATCATCAAGAGATCTAATCTTTCTAATAGTACCCATACAGCTCTTAATCTGAATCATTGCTTCATCTAATAGCTGAAGAATATTTCCTTGTTTCTCCAAAGAGATTATCTGAATATTATCAAGATTATTTTGAGATTCTAGAACTGATATCTTACCAATTAAATCATCAATTTGCTCTTGAGATACTTTATCCTTATTAGCAATATATTTTGCGATATAAGGGCAAGTATCAATAGTACATTCAGAAGGTCTAGTTTGAGCCATCTCATTAATCTCTTTGAGATCATCTCTCATTTTCCTACATTGATCAGAAAGATTGTTGACATCCATAGAGCGCACAGTAATTTCATCTCGTTTTTCTTGAATCCATTTTTGTACTCTATTAATAGACCCATGACCATATTGGCTATAGAGATCAATACTAGTACAAATCTCACTTTCTCCTCCAGCATCTTGAATCGCTCCTAAAATATTAAGGAAATTATCTAATACCTTCTTAAGCTCATCCAAATCTATCATAGATACACTATCCAAGATTCCCATATCATCATCTGAAATATATCCGCTATATAATCCAATACGATTAGTGATATCTTCAATAGATGATGCAAGATTACTTTGAATCATATTAGATTCAATTCCAGCATAGGTATTCTTATCTTTATTAATAGCATT